>Ga0208357_1001267_pt1 | contig 18693 bp, 16 predicted proteins | sample NGESurdeep092012_6_FD_184487 | JGI IMG/M metagenome (GOLD analysis project Ga0208357, IMG submission 184487) | Arctic peat soil microbial communities from Barrow, Alaska - NGEE Surface sample F52-2 deep-092012 (SPAdes) | ecosystem: Environmental > Terrestrial > Soil > Wetlands > Peat ... | reverse complement strand
TCCCCGGCCAGCCAGAAGCGCCACGGGATGTCGGCCGCCTGGCTGACGCCCACCCGGGGCCCGGCTTCGATCTTCACCGGCTCGGCGGCGCGCTCGTCGCCGACGGCCGCGCGCAACCGCAGTTTGCTGGACGGGTCGAGAAGATCCTCTCCATCCTGGGAACGGTTAATTGCCATCGCCTGGCACAGCCGCGCGGGGCCGCGGGCCAGGTCGCGAGGCGAGCGGGCGGAATCGAAGCCGCGGCGACGGCGGGCCAGCTCCTCGCCGGCGACGACGCGGCCGGCCCGTAGCAGGATCCCGGTGGCCACATCGGGCGGCGAGCACACGACGTTGGCGCAGAAGTGCATGCCGTAGGTGAAGTAGACGTAGGCGTGCCCGGGCGGGCCGAACATCGCCGCGTTCCGCCCGGTCTTCCCTAGATAGGAGTGCGAGGCGGGATCGATCGAGCCCGCGTACGCCTCTACCTCGCTCAGCATGACCGCGACGAGGCCGTCGGCGGTCTCGTGCTCGAGCACGTAGCCAAGCAGTTCCGGGGCAGCCTCGGGCCCCGGCCGGTCGAAGAACTTTCGGATGAGCGTGTTAGGCCCCGCCCGCCGCGGCCCAGGCGGCGCCGACGTCGACGGTGCCGCGGAGCGCGGCCAGCTGCTCCTTCACCCGGACGGGGGCGGTGCCGCCGAACCCCTTGCGGGCGGCGAGCGCGCCGTCGACGTTGAGCACCTCGCGGACGTCGGGCGTCAGGTGGGGCGAGATGCTGGCTAGGTTCACGTCGCTCACCTCGTCCATCCCCACCTCGTTGACCTGGCACCAGACCACCAGGTGGCCGACGATCTCGTGCGCGTCGCGGAACGGCACGCCCCGCTTGACCAGGTATTCGGCCAGGTCGGTGGCGAGGGTGTAGCCGGCCGGGGCGAGCTCGCGCAGCCGCTGCGTGTTGATCCGCAGGGTGGCGATCAGGCCGGCCATCGCGGGCAGCACCAGCAGCAGGGTGTCGACCGCGTCGAAGACCGGCTCCTTGTCCTCCTGGAGATCCCGGTTGTAGGTCAGCGGCAGGCCCTTGAGCGTGGTCAGCAGGCCGGTGAGGTCGCCGATGAGCCGGCCGGCCTTGCCCCGGGCGAGCTCAGCGACGTCCGGGTTCTTCTTCTGCGGCATGATCGAAGACCCAGTCGCGTAGGCGTCGTCGATCTCGATCCAGCCGAACTCCTGCGTGGACCAGAGCACGATCTCCTCGCCGAGCCGGGACAGGTGCACCCCCGCCAGCGCGGCGACGAAGCAGAACTCGGCCGCGAAGTCGCGGTCGGAGACGGCGTCCATGGAGTTGGCGGCGGCGCCGTCGAAGCCGAGTTCCGCCGCCAGCAGGCTCGGGTCGACCTCCAGCGACGAGCCGGCCAGCGCACCGGCGCCGAGCGGGCTGATCGCGGCCCGCTTGTCCCAGTCCCGCAGCCGGTCCACATCCCGTGCGAACGCCTGGACGTGCGCCAGGAGCTGGTGAGCGAACAGCACCGGCTGCGCGTGCTGCAGATGGGTCATGCCGGGGGCCGGGGTGTCGCCGCAGAGGTCGGCCTGGTTGATCAGCGCGGTCTGCAGCTCGGCCAGCCTGCTGACGACCAGCCGCGCGTGATCGCGCAGGTACAACCGCAGGTCGGTGGCCACCTGGTCGTTGCGGCTGCGGCCGGCCCGAAGCTTGCCGCCGAGCGAGCCGAGCCGCTCGAGCAGACCCCGCTCGAGCGCGGTGTGCACGTCCTCGTCGGCGATCGTCGGCCGGAAGGAGCCGTCCTCGACCGCCCGGTCCAGGTCGTCGAGCGCGCCCAGCATCGAGTCGGCCTCGCCGTCGGAGAGCAGCCCGGCGCGGTGCAGCATCCGGGCGTGGGCCCTGGACGCCAGCAGGTCGTAGCGCGCGAGCCGCCAGTCAAACTGGACGCTCAGCGACAGCCGCGCCAGCGCGTCCGCGGGTCCGCCCTCGAACCGTCCGCCCCACAACCGGGTTGGCGTGCCGCCCGATGCCTGCTCGCCGGATCCCATTTGTCCCACCCATCTCGCTTCCAACATGTATCGGCCCCGTGCTCCCACCCTAATCGAGGTGCGGGTCGCAGGTGGTGCCGTCTCTAGGGGTATCGAACGGACCGTTGCTTCGCCGCAACGGCCGCCGTTGATCGTCTCTTCGGGATAGCGCAAGCGCTTCTTGCTGTTATCCGGGGACGTTGTCCTGTCGGCTACGCCATCGACAGGTTCTCGGTTCTGTCATCTACGCCATCGACCGCGACTATTGGTGTCGCTGGCGTAGCCGACAGGTCGCGTTTCGGGTCGCTGGCGTAGCCGACAGGCCCACGGGCACCGGCGCCCTTCCGGGGCAGGTGCCAGTGGGGATGGCTGAGCTTCTTGGGGTTTACATCTTGCGGGCGACCGGGGGTGGGCGTTTGATGGTGGAATCATGCGGCCTGTCGCCCATCTCGCCAACCTTGACCTGAACCTGCTCGTCGCGCTGCGCGAACTGACGCGGGAGCGGAGCGTCACGCGCGCCGCCCAGCGGCTCGGGGTGACCCAGCCTGCCGCGAGCGCGGCGCTGGCCCGGCTGCGCCGGCACTTCGGCGACGAGCTGCTGGTCCGCGAGCACGGCGAGTACGCGCTGACGCCGCTCGGCGAGCAGCTGGCCGCGCAGGTCGAGGCGGTCTGCGGCGGCGCCGAGCGGCTCTTCGCCGCCTCCGCCGACTTCGACCCGGCGACCTCAGATCGCGAGTTCACCCTGGTCATGGCCGACTACACGATCATGGTGATGGGCGAGGCGCTATCGCACGCGCTGCAGCGGGCGGCGCCGAGGGCCCGGCTGCACATCCGGCTGGTGCGCGAATCGCTCGCGACCGAGTACGCGGACGGCATCAGGTTCGTCGACGGGATGGTCGCCCCGCCCAGCGCCGGGTTCTCGCTGCCCGACACGCGGTCGGCCGAGCTCTTCCTCGACCGCTGGGTCTGCGTGATCGACGCTGACAACCCGGTCCTCGACGGCGGCAGCGCGCTGCAACTGCGGGACCTGGCCGGGCTGCCATGGGTCGCGCCCTATTACCGGTCGGGGCAGCGGGGGGTTGCCTCCGTTCCCGTGATGCGGCAGCTCGCCTTGCTCGACCTGCAGCCGAGGATCGCGGTCCGAGTGGAGAGCTATCTCGCGGTGCCCTACTTCGTGGCGGGCACCGACCGGGTCGCGCTGATGCAGGAACGGCTCGCCAGCCGCCTGGCGACCACGGCCAACCTGCGGGTGCTCGAGTGCCCGGGCGACGCCGAGCCGATCGTCGAGGCCCTGTGGTGGCACCGCCACTACGAGGACGACACCGCCCACGCCTGGCTCCGCCGCCTGATCATGGAAACCGCCCGACGCCTCTAACCGCCAACGCGACCTGTCGCCGACGCCGCCGACCGCATGGCGCGCCACTGGGCCGCCGCCCCACTTTGAAGATTTGCTCTGTAATGATGTAATCAAAGTATGGGAGTAAGTGAACCGCTAGACGCCTACTCGACCATCGTCGCCGGCGTGGCCGAGTCGCTCACGCCTAAGGTCGCGAGCGTGCGCGTGCCGAAGCCGCGCGGGGAGTCACTCGGATCGGCCGTGGTGTTCACCGCCGACGGCTTCCTGCTCACGAACGCGCACGTGGTCGGGCACTCCACCGCCGGGACGGCGGCGTTCTCGGACGGCACGACGACGCCGTTCCAGGTCGTGGGGGCGGACCCGCTGTCGGACCTGGCGGTGCTGCGCGCGACCGGCGACACCCCCGATCCGGCCGAGCTCGGCGAGGCCGACGGCCTGGTGGTCGGGCAGCTCGTCGTCGCCGTCGGCAACCCGCTCGGACTGGCCGGGACGGTCACCGCCGGCGTCGTCAGCGCGCTCGGCCGGTCGATGCCCGCGGGAGAGCGCGGGCTGATCGAGGACGTCATCCAGACCGACGCCGCGCTCAACCCCGGCAACTCCGGCGGCGCGCTCGCCGACGCCCACGCCCGAGTCGTCGGGATCAACACCGCAGTGGCCGGGGTCGGAGTCGGCCTCGCGGTCCCGGTCAACGCGACGACCAGGAGAATCGTGTCGGCGCTGATACAAGACGGCCGGGTGCGCCGCGCCTATCTCGGCGTGGTCGTCGTGCCTGCCCCGGTCCCGCCGGTCTGGCGGCCGCGCCTCGGCGGCCGCGCGACCGGGCTGCGGGTCTCCTCGGTCGTGCCCCAGGGCCCGGCCGACCGGGCCGGGCTACGTCCCGGCGACCTGCTGCTCACCGCCGCTGGGCACGAGGTCGCGACCGCCCAGGACCTGCAGCGGCTGATGTTCGCGGAGGCGATCGGACGCCCGCTCCCCGTCACCGTTATGCGCAACGGCGCCCTGGTCGACGTCATCGCCGAGCCCACGGAGCTCGTGGCCGCGTAGTCAATTGCCGTCGCTTTGTCTGCCCCGGGCGGCCGCAGTATGCCGCGTCCCGGCCGAGATGGCAAACGGTTGTCCACAGGTGGTGGACAATTCGGTCGCGTTATCCACAGGCGGCAAGTGGGCGCTGCCGGAGAGCCCGTCGTTCAGGCACGGTGGAAGTGCGCACCGGACGGCCGATACCGCCGGCCGCAGGCAGAACCCCTAAAGCACGCAAGGAGGATGGCGATATGAGCCAGGAAAACATGATCATCCTGCGCGGATTTGTGACCGCCGAACCGAAGTTCTGGCAGAGGTCGCCGGAGCAGGCGCCGCTGGCCGAGATTCGACTGGGCCATACCCCCCGGCGGCTGAACCGGGCCACCGGGGAGTGGGAGGACGGGGACACGTCCTACTACACCGTCAAGTGCTGGCGTCGGCTGGCCGTGAACGTCAAGGGCTCCCTGCGCAAGGGGGACATGATCCTGGTCCGGGGCAAGGTCATCATGCGGACCTGGGTGGACGATCAGCAGCGCAACCGGGAGCAGATGCAGGTCGAGGCGGACTCGGTGGGGCACGACCTTGCGTTCGGCTGGTCGCACTTCAACCGCGGCGACCAGTCGCCCTGGAACGCGACCCGACGGCAGGCAGAGGGCGAGGCGACGCCACAGGACGTCGATGCCTACGAGGACGCCGACGACCAGGATGCCGTGGACGCGGCCGAGGCCACCGGCGCGGGCGACCCGCGTGACCCGTTGATGGCCGACGCCGATTTCGAGAGGCTGACCGGCGACCTCGGGACGCAGTCGGACGTCGCCCCGGTCTTCTGAGTGGCCGGTGGCCTGCCCACGACGGGTGCCGCACGGGTCATCGGTTTACTCCCGCCGACGACTGCCTAACCGTGCGGCACCCAATGTGCGCATCGCGCGGGGCAAGGGCCGCGGATCGCACGCTGAATGGCAGGCCTGACGAAATTCAGTCGGTGCGCCTAAGTGACGGGGAGTAGGCACCTGTTGCGTACTTGCCTACGTACCTACATGCCTACTCTGCCAATCATGGGCGAGCGGTGACGGACGATCACAGTGGCACGTTCTCCGACTGGAGGCACCTACGCTGCCGATACCCAAGATGGCACCGAAGACCGCCTGACCTGGCGTTGGCCGATGCCAATTTCGCCAGGCCGACCAGCGATCTCGCGGCGCAGTCGCACGACGCCGCGGCATTCCAAATGCCCGGTGACCTGCCCCTACGCTGCCGCACGTTGTCATTGGTTACTCATAGTGACGATTGTCAAATCGCGCAACGCCCAATGCGCGCCACCAACATAGAAGTTCGGTGCACGCACGACACAGTTTGCATCTATGGTGTCACCTAGAGTGACTTAGATTCGCTGGGCCAGACCGGATGTCGGGGGATTCAAGGAAGGCGACAGCAGCGAGCATGTCAGCAGTCCAGGACGCGATGAGACAGCGGCAGCAGGAGGCCCCGGAGGGCCTCGTGTGGTCGTGGCGCTGTCCGTTGTTCGACGAATCGTTCCCGCTGATCGGCTACGTGCTAGCGGTGCTTGCCTGCTACTTCACGATCACCGGCTTGGCGGTTACCGAGACTACGGTCACGGCGGGTGACGTCACCCTGTTCATCGGGCTGATGTGCTGCGGCGCCCTCTGCGTCGAGGCGACCAGGCGGCTCGGGCAGCCCTCCGGGGTGTGGCGGGATCTGCTATCAGCCTGGTGGCTGCCGGTGGCGCTGCTGCTGCCGCCGCTGTACGCGCTGGTCGCGCCGGCCGTTCTCGGCCTCCTGATCTATGTCCGGGTCCGCCGGGGCGCGCTCTACCGCCGGGTGTTCAGCACGGCGGCGCTGGGTCTGGCCGGCGCGGGCGCGTCGGCCCTGTTCCGCTGGCTAGCCCCGGCGGTGGCGCAGGCCCAGGCGGCCGACTGGCTGACCTACCCCGGGCCGAAGGCGTGGCTGATGCGGCCACAGCAGGCCGCGCTCGCGGTTGCCTGCGCGGTGGCCTTCATCGTGCTGAACACCTGCCTGATCGCGATAGCGGCCTGGCTCGCCGACCCGGACGCCCGGCTGGCCGACATGCTCTGGGACCGCGAGCGGATGCTGCTCGACCTGACCGAGACCTGCGTGGGCATCCTGGTCACGATCGCCTGCACGCTGAGCGCGATCCTGCTCGTGATCGCGCTCCCGCCGGTGATCCTGCTTCAGCGCAGCCTGCTCCATTCGCAGCTCAAGGCGCAGGCGCGGAACGATCCGAAGACCGGCGTGCTGAACGCGGGCGCCTGGCAGGGCGAGGCCGCCCTGGCGATCGCCCGGGCGCAGCGCCACCATGAGCCGCTCGCGCTGCTGCTGGCCGACGTCGATCACTTCAAGATGGTCAACGACACCCACGGCCACCTGACCGGTGACGCCGTGCTGCGGACGCTGGCCACCGAGATGCGCCAGCAGGTCCGCGAGGCCGACCTGGTGGGCCGGTTCGGCGGCGAGGAGTTCGTCATCCTGCTCACCGCCACCGGCGCGGCCGAGGCGTGCCAGGTGGCCGACCGGATCCGCCGCGGCGCCTGCGTGGTGAAGGTGCTCACGCCCGACACGATCGTCGGCGTGACCGTCTCGATCGGCGTCGCCGCCCTCGGCAGCCACGGCGCCGATCTTTTCGAACTGCTCGCCGCCGCCGACATCGCCCTCTACCGGGCGAAGAACACCGGCCGCGACCGAGTCTGCCTCTACGACCCGGCCGACGCGACCAGCGGCGCGACCGGCGCCACCGGCATGACCGGCATCCCCGGCATCATGGGCGCTTCCGGCATAACCGCCGCCGCCAGCCTGAACGACGCTCCCGGCGGCCCGGCTCAATTGAGCGGTGCCGCGACGCTAAGACAACACGAGTTAATTGGCCGCCAAGCAGCCGAGGGTTCATGAGCGCGCGGACACTTCTCTATGGTGTTGGCCGGGCACGTAGACTGGTGGGTGGCAGTGGCGCACCGCCTGACTGTGGACGGTGGTAGGACATGTCACGCTTTTCTAGGATGACGCCGGCTCGGTTAACCGCGAGTGCCATGCTTGCTGCCCCTCTGGGTTGCCCTGACGTAGACGAGGGTTGCGGGTCCGTTACCTGCGCCAATAGGTAGGTTTAGAAATATGCCCGAGTACATTTACAGCCTGCGCGCCGTCCGTAAGGCGCACGGTGACAAGGTCGTTCTCGACAACGTCACGCTGAGCTTTCTCCCCGGGGCGAAGATCGGCGTCGTGGGCCCCAACGGCACCGGCAAGTCCACGCTCCTGAAGATCATGGCCGGGACTGAGCAGGTCTCCAACGGCGAGGCCAAGCTGATGCCCGGCTTCACCGTCGGCATTCTCGCCCAGGAGCCGAAGCTCAACGAGGACAAGACGGTCCTCGGCAACGTCGAGGAGGGCGTCGCCGAGACCAAGCGGCTGCTCGACGAGTACAACGAGATCGCCGAGAAGATGGCGACCGACTACTCCGACGAGCTCATGGACCAGATGAGCAAGCTCCAGGAGCAGATCGACCACAAGGACGCCTGGGACCTGGAAAGCCAGCTCGAGCAGGCCATGGACGCCCTGCGGTGCCCGCCGCCCGACTCGGACGTCACCAGCCTGTCCGGCGGTGAGCGGCGACGGGTGGCGCTCTGCAAGCTCCTGCTCCAGCAGCCCGACCTGCTGCTGCTCGACGAGCCCACCAACCACCTGGACGCCGAGTCCGTCCTCTGGCTGGAGCAGCACCTGGAGAAGTACCCGGGCACCGTCATCGCCATCACCCACGACCGGTACTTCCTGGAAAACGTCGCCCAGTGGATCCTCGAGCTCGACCGCGGCCACGCCTACCCGTACGAGGGCAACTACACCACCTACCTCGAGACGAAGGCATCGCGGCTCAAGGTCGAGGGAGCCAAGGACGCCAAGATGCGCAAGCGCCTCGGCGACGAGCTCGAGTGGGTCAGGTCGAGCGCCCGCGCCCGCCAGACCAAGTCGAGGGCGCGGCTCGATCGCTACGACGAGATGGCGGCCGAGGCCGACCGCAACCGCAAGCTCGACTTCGAGGAGATCCAGATCCCGCCGGGCCCGCGGCTGGGCAACACCGTCGTGGAGGTCGAGCACCTGGTCAAGGGCTTCGACGACCGCGTGCTCTACGACGGCCTGTCCTTCAGTCTGCCGAGGAACGGGATCGTCGGCGTCATCGGCCCGAACGGCGTCGGCAAGACCACGCTGTTCAAGATGATCGTCGGCGAGGAGAAGCCGGACAGCGGCAGCATCCGGGTCGGCGACACGGTCAAGATCTCCTACTCCGACCAGAACCGCGACCGCATCGACCCGGACAAGAACGTCTGGGAGGCGATCTCCGACGGCGAGACGTTCATCCACGTCGGCAACGTCGAGTTCCCGAGCCGGGCCTACGTGGCCGCGTTCGGTTTCAAGGGCGCCGACCAGCAGAAGCCGGCCGGCGTGATGTCCGGCGGCGAGCGGAACCGGATGAACCTCGCGCTCACCCTCAAGCAGGGCGGCAACCTGCTGCTGCTCGACGAGCCGACCAACGACCTCGACGTGGAGACGCTCGGCAGCCTGGAGAACGCGCTGCTCGAGTTCCCCGGCTGCGCCGTGATCACCAGCCACGACCGCTGGTTCCTGGACCGGGTGGCGACGCACATCCTGGCCTGGGAGGGCGGCGCGAACTGGTTCTGGTTCGAGGGCAACTTCGAGTCCTACGAGAAGAACAAGATCGAGCGCCTCGGCGCGGAGGCGGCCAGGCCGCACCGCGTGACCTACCGGAAGCTGACCCGGGGCTAGTCATCAAGGGTCTCGAACGGGCCCTGACTCCGCCTGACTTCGCACGCTTCTCAGCCAGCCAGGATGGCGGTCAGCTGCCCGCTGAGCCGCAGTGGCTCGAGGTCTGGATCGCGATCGGCGTTGGCACGGACGTCAGGGTTCAGCGCGATGGCCTCGGCCAGCGTTCGCGCCGCGTCCACTTCTGCCCCGGACGCGGCCTGGGCGCAGGCCAGGCTGTACGCGGCCATGCCCGCGACCTGGCTGGGCGCGCCCAGGTAGCGAGTCGTGGCGAGCATGTGCTCCTGGAGCGCGACCGCCCGGCTCGGCTGCCCGTGCCTCAGGTAGTAGTCCGCGACGTGCCCGGTCGGGTGCCAGAACCCGCGCACGATGACCTGCAGCCACAGCGGCCGCCCGTTCAGCCAGGGATGCCGGGACGGGTCGACCAGGTCGTCGTCGGCGAGCGCCCGCACGCCGTCGAGGAGGGACGCGGTGACCTGACGGGACTCGCCCGCCACGGCCGACGCCGCACGGGCGGCGTACCGTGCGTAGACGGCGGCGGACTTGTGATCGATCTCGCCGAAGGCCGGCGGGACGCGGCCGGCCAGCACGGCCGTGATCCGCTCGGCCTGCTGGGCCTTGAACTCCGTGTTATGCGCGATCGTGGGAACGGCGGCCCATCGCAGCTCGTCCCCGGGGTCCGCGGTATCCGGGGCAGTGGACGTGAGCAGCGTCTCCTCGGCGGCCGCGGCGAACGCGGTCAGCCCGGTGACGGCGACGCGCAACTGCGCGGTGGCGCTCATGCCGGCTCCTCCGCCGTGGCCTTCCTGGCGCGGAACAGCAGCGTGTGCCCCACCGTGATCGTGATATCGGCGAAGCCGATCGTCTGCAGCCGGGTGAGCAGCGCGGCCGGCTCGACCGGGTTGTAGGTGTCGCCTTCGTGGAACTGATGCAGCCCGTTGCTGGCCAGGCTGTCGGAGCCGATCAGCGTGCCGCCCGGCCGCAGTGCCCGCAGTGCCCCCGCGAGGATCGCGTCCTGAAGAGCGCGGGTGGGGACGTGGTGCAGCATGGTGAACATGCCAACCGAGTCGAACGAGGCGTCCGGATAGCGGAGCGCGGTCGCGTCGCCGGTGACCGCCTCGACGTTCGTGCCGCTGAACCGCTCCTGCAGCGCCGCGGCGGCGGACGGGTCGAGTTCGAGCGCGACCAGGCGGCGGACTCGGTGCCGCAGCCACTCGGACGCGGCCCCCGGGCCCGGGCCGATTTCAAGCAGGTCATCGCCTAGGTCCACCCCGCCGGTGACGACGGGGAGGATGTCTTCGTGCAGGTGCGCGGCCCATTCGGCCGTGCCGAGGAGTTTCGCGTGGTTCTCGTTCACGGGACCAGACGCTACGGCGTGCGATGGCGCGGGCATAGCGCGTAGGCTGCCAAGGTATGTCGCGAACAGGACAGCCTCCGGTCTGCCCGCCGGACGGCTTCTTCGTCGCCACCTTCCCGATGCCGCCCGGCACCCTGTACGACTGGCATACGCACGAGGACCATCAGCTCGCGTGGGCGTCGGCCGGCGTGCTGACCGTGCTCACCGAGGGCGCGACCTGGGTGCTTCCGCCGTCCCGGGCGCTGTGGATCCCGGCCGGGCTGCCCCACGAGACGGGCGCGTCGGGGCGGGCCACGATGCGGAGCGTGTACGTGCCGCCCGGATTGTCGCCGGTGGACTGGACCGCGCCCACCGTGATCGCGGCCAGCTCGCTGCTGACCGAGGTGATCGGCTACCTGGGCGGTGAGCTGACGGCGGCGCGGCGCGCCCGCGCGGAGGCGGTGCTGAGCGATCTGCTCACGCCGGTCCCGGTTACCGCGCTGGACGTGCGGTTCCCCGATGACCCGCTGGCCGGGCCGGTGGCGCGAGCGTTGCGCGATAACCCGGCCGATCAGCGGACGCTGGCCGAATGGGGGCGCGCGGTCGGGGCGAGCGAGCGCACGCTGGCCCGGGCCTTCGCGGCGGGCACCGGTCTGCCGTTCGGCCAGTGGCGGACGCAGCTGCGGATCCAGTCGGCGCTGCCGCTCCTGGCGGCGGGTGAGGCGGCCGGCCGGGTCGGGTACCGGGTGGGCTACGAGACGCCGAGCGCGTTCGTCGCCGCGTTCCGCCGGCTGACCGGAGTCACGCCGACTGCCTACTTCGGCCGCGAGTAGCCCGCCGCGCTAGGCCGGCGCGAGGCCGATGCCGCCGCGCCCGCCCTGGTCGGGACCTTCGCTCGGCGCAACGTTGACCAGCGACTGCGCGGCCATCACGAGGTAGTTCCAGAATTGCGCGTCGAGCGCGGGCGGCAGGTCGAGCTCGTCGAGCGCCGTCCGCATGTGCTTGAGCCACAGGTCGCGCTCGGTCTCGCCGATGTGGAAGTGCACGTGCCGCATCCGCAGCCGGGGGTGCCCGCGCAGCTGGTTGTAGGTGCCGGGCCCGCCCCAGTACTGCATCAGGAACAGCCGCAGGTGCTCCTCGGCCGGCCCGAGGTCCTCGGTCGGGTAGACCGGCCGCAGCACCGGGTCGGCCGCGACCTCCTGGTAGAACCGGCGCAGCAGGCGGGTGAAGGTCTCCTCGCCGCCGACGGCCTCATAGAAGGTGCGCGGTGCCCGCGCGGTCTCCTCGCTCATAACGGTGCCAGCCTATCCGTCGTCACGCGTCGGCCTCGCTGGGCGTCGGGTGGATGCCGGCCGCGTCGAGCGCCGCCTTCACCCGGGCGCGCAGCTCGCGCTCGACCTCCCACTGGCGCAGCGGCGCGGTCTTCGCGACGATCCGCATGGTGACCACCTTGCTGGATATCGCCTGCGCCCCCCACACCTCGGGCGGGTCGAGCAGGACCATCCGCCAGTCGGGCTCGTCCCACAGCGCCTGCGCCGCCTCCGCCAGCAGCGAACGGATCGCAGCGAGGTCCACCTCGTACGGCACCGGGTAGTCGACGACCGCCCGCGCCCAGCCCTGCGATTCGTTGCCGACCTGCTCGATCGAGCCGTTGCGGATGTGCCAGACGATGCCGCTGACATCGCGGAGCCTGGTGACCCGTAGTGTGACGTTCTCCACGGTGCCGGTCGCGTCCCCGATGGAGATCACGTCGCCCACCCCGTACTGGTCCTCGACCAGCATGAAGATCCCGGCCAGGTAGTCGCGGACCATGCTCTGGGCGCCGAACCCGATCGCGATGCCGACCACGCCGGCGCTGGCCAGCAGCGGCGCCAGGTTGATGCCGAGGTCGCCGAGGATGACGACGCTGGCGATCGAGAAGATGGCGATCGACGCGATGCTGCGCAAGATCGAGCCGAGGGCGCGCACCCGCTGCTTGCGGCGCTCGTCGACCAGGGCCCGTTCGGCCTCGGCGGCGGCGCCGTTGATCTCGCCCTGGGCGGCCTGGCCGGCCGGGTCCGTCACCACGCCGCGGGCCGCCGCCGCGCCCAGGGCGGCGGGGTCGGCGATGTCCGCCTCGGATCCGGACGTCCGGCGCCGTCGCCCGGCCAGCCGGGCCGGCGCTCGCCGGGCCGCCGCCGCGCCGTTACGCAGGTTCGGCAGCAGCGAGTGCGTCGCCCGCTCGGTCAGCCGGTTGATCACCCGGTTCACGATGAACTGGATGATGAGCGCCAGCAACACGACGAACAGGACCCGCAGCAGCAGGTGCACCGGCCCGTTGAGGAACTCGGCCGTCACCTTCGCCGCGTGCTCGTTGTGCGACAGGTCCCAGACCAGCTGGCAGGTCACGCCCGGATTGGCGGTGCAGCTGGTGAGCAGCGTCGGCGGGGCGGGAGCCGCGCCGAGCGCCGTTACCTGAACACCGACCATCACGCTGAACCCTCCTCGCGACCCAATCAGGAACTATGCAACCCCAGCGAGGCTACCGGGTCGGGCGTCCTGCAGGGCGGGGTGCGGGGAACGACCGCGGTCTTCGCGGGCGGGTGACACTGCGGGTGACAACGGCCTGTTCTGCTTGCATCGCGCCGGGGTGCGCGTATAGCTAGAGGAACCATGCAGCACCTACCGCCCGCGCGCCGGGCGCACCCGGCCGAGCCCGCGCCCGGCACCCTCCTGACCGCGGTCGGCGCGGACGCCGACCTGTTTGACGTGACCCACTACCCGGTCCGGGCGCAGTGCCGGATCTGCCGGGAGCCGATCAGGGCCGAGTCGTTCCTGCGGGCCTTCGAGCACGACGCCGACGGGTGAAAGCGCCCTCGTCCCGGTTGCCAAGGGCGGCCCGCCGGCCGCGCGGCGCTAGGCGTCGCCGAGACCGGTCTCGCGGGCCACGAACGCGAGGCAGTCGCCCGCCAGCGAGGCCGACAGCGAAACCGCGCGCTGTCCGTGTCCCACCTGGCCCTCCGCGCGCAGCAGCACCGGCCGCCCGGACGCGGTGGCGTGCTGCAGGGCGGCGCACATCTTGTACCCGTGCAGCGGGACAACCCGGGTGTCGTTGCTGAACACGGTGAACAGCACCGACGGGTAGTCGGTGCCGTCGGCCACGTGATGGTAGGGCGAGTACCCGAGCAGCCACTCCAGCTCCACCGGGGAGGCCGCGGTCCCGTACTCCGTGTTCCACGTCTCGCCGATCGGGAACCGCTCGTACCGCACCATGTCGAGCAGCGGCGCCGAGCAGACCGCGGCCGAGAACAGCTCCGGCCGCTGGGTGATCGCCGCCCCGACCAGCAGACCTCCGTTCGACCCGCCCCAGACCGCGAGCCTGGCGGGCGACGTGACCCCGGTCGCGATGAGGTGCTCGGCCGCCGCGTGGAAGTCGTCGAAGACGTTCTGCTTGCGGTCGAGCATCCCCGCCCGGTGCCACTGTTCGCCCTCCTCGCTGCCGCCGCGCAGCGCGGCGACCGCGTACACGCCGCCCGCCTCGACCCAGGCGAGGATGTTGGCCGAGTAGCCCGGGGTCATGCTGATGTCGAACCCGCCGTAGCCGTAGAGAATGCACGACCGCTCGCCCGTCCGGGCTGTCTTGTCGCCCCGCCCGCCCTCCTCGTCGGCCTCGCCGCGCGGCTCGATGACCACCATCCGGACCTCGGTGCCGTCGGCGGACTGGTAGGTGACCTGCGAGGCGGTCACCTGCGGGGTGGCGACCGCGCCGGGCGACTTCGCCCAGGTCGACAGCTCCCCGGCGGCCGCGTCGTAGCGGAGCACGATCGGCGGCGTCGTGTAGTCCGTGTAGCCGAACCACGCCTCGTGGCCGCCCTCGGGCCGTTCGGCGATCCCGCCGGCCGATCCGATCCCCGGCAGCTCGAGCCCGCTCAGCCGCTCGCCGGTGGCCAGGTCGTGCACGGCGACCTCGCTGACCGCGTGCCGCATCCGGGAGACGATCAGCACCGGCCGGGGCAGGTCGTCGAGGATGGCGTAGCTGCGCAGCACCGCGGTGGCGTCCTCGGGGAGCAGGTCGCGCCAGCCGTCGGGCCCCGGCGCGGCCGGGTCGGCGACGCAGAGCCGCCCGCGCGGCGCCTCCAGGTCGGTCAGCACGTAGAGCCGCCCGTCCCGGCCGATCCGGGGCGACGCCTGCGCGTCGAGCCCGACCATGAGCGGGACCAGCACCGGGGACGCCGGGTCGCTGGCGGTCAGGTCGGCGATCCAGATGTCCTCCCGGGGCGCGGTCCCGATCGAGGCGGAGATGATCAGCCAGCGCCCGTCCATGCTGACGCTGGCCCCGTAGTAGGTCGTCTTGTCGCGCCCCGCGCCGAACACCTCCACGTCCGACTCGGGCGACGCCCCCACCTCGTGCAGGTACACCCGCCGGTGGTACTGCGCCTCGCCCTCGGGGACCGCGTCCGGCGGCAGCCGCCGGACGTAGTAGAACGCCTTGCCGCCCGGCAGCCAGGCGACCCCGGAGTACCGGCACCGGTCGATCGGCCCGTCCACCAGCTCGCCGGTCGCGACGTCGAGCACCCGCAGCAGCGACTCCTCGTCCCCGCCGTGCGAGAGCTGGTACGCCAGCAGCCGCCCCTCCTTATCGGGCTGGTAGGCGTCGAGCGTCGTCCGCCCGGACGGATCGATGGCGATGAGGTCGATCAGCGCCCGCTCGCCCGCGCCCGCGCCGGAATCCGAGCCCGCGCCGGGGCCGCCGTCCGCGCCGGCGACATAGAGAACCGCGTGCTCCTGGTCCGGGTCGCGCCGGGTGTAGAACTGCGTCGTCCCGCGCCAGGCGGGCAGGCCCACCGACCCGACCCGGAGCAGCTCCCGCACCCGGCCGGCGAACGCCTCCCGGTCCGGCAGGTCGGCCCGGTACCCGTCCCAGAGCGACCCCTCGGCGGCGAGCCACTGCGCGGTCTGCGGCGAGTCGGCGTCCTCGAGCCAGCGGTAGGGGTCCGCCACCGGGTGCCCGAAGAGGTCCTCGACGAGGTTCAGCCGCTGCGCTGCCGGGTACTCGAGCCGGAAAGAAGCCATAGCGGAACCTTAATCGTTGCTCGTTACCAGGCGTTAACCAACAATCCGCAGATCGCCTTGTACTCTTAGAAATGTTGGCGGAGGCACGTGGCTTAGGTCACGCCGGGATCAGTCCTGTTCCGGTGATGCGAGCGGCGCCTCAATACCGGTGCCTCCGGAGGTGCCCGTGCGACGAGTGCTGCTGCTCAACGTCACCTATGAGCCACTGACCACCGTCGGTCTCCGACGGGCCGTCTGCCTAGTCTTGGGGAACAAGGCAGAGATCGTGCATCAAGACGCCAGCGGGTCGCTACTGCACTCCGCCAACGTCGAGGTGGTAACCCCTTCTGTCATCCGGCTCCGCCGGTACATCAGGATCCCGCAGCGCAACCGCGTGCCTCTCACCAGGTCCGCGCTCATGCGCAGGGACAACTACAAGTGCGCCTACTGCGGCAGGCACGCCGAGACGATCGACCACGTGATCCCGCGCAGCCGCGGCGGCGGTCACGCCTGGGAGAACTGCGTCGCCGCCTGCCAGATGTGCAACCACCGCAAGGCCGACCGGTTTCTGTCCGAGATCGGCTGGACCCTGCCGGTCGCCCCGGCCGTCCCCAAGGGCGCGCACTGGCGGCTGATCGGGGCGCAGTACGACGGCGACCCCCAATGGGAGGCCTACCTAGGCGCAACCGCTGCCGCCTAGCCAGACCGCCTAATGGGTGTCGCTGGGCTTGCCGGTGTCCGGCGCGTCAAGTCGGCCCCGCCCGATAAAACCTCTCGGGCGGGGCCGAACGACGCGGCGGACACCGGCTGCGCTCCGCTCACCTGCCACCGGGGTAAAACCAACGCCAGCAGTCCGCGGTTCCTTAACGGCTAACGCCGGCGCAACCGGTCCCGGCGCACACCCACCCCACCCTCACCCACCCCGGCCTGTCGGCTACGCCATCGACCCCGAACGCGACCTGTCGGCTACGCCAGCGACACCGATAGACGATGTCGCTGGCGTAGGTGACAGATGCGCGAACCTGTCGCTGGCGTAGCTGACAGGTGGACCTAGGCAGATAACAGCAAGATGTTGAGGCGTGCGCTCGCGGATCAGGATGGGCGCCCGCCGAATTGCCAGTCGTGCACCTCGATGTCGGCGTACCGGGCGAGCGTCAGGATGGAGCGTGCCCGGTCCGGGTCGGGCGCCCGGACCAGCGCCGCCGTGCCCAGCCAGGCGGCGCCGTCGTCTGACAGCAGCGGCCCGTACGCGATCAGCTCGTCCTGGCCGGACGGGGCGGCGAGGTCGGCCGCCTGGCCCGCCCCGAGGCCGAGCACCAGGTAGCGGCGGCCGCCGTCCGGGCCGCCGGGGAAGTCCCACATAGTGCGCCCCAGCACGTTCCGCCACCGGCGCAGCACCACGTCCCGGTAGACGCCGGCCTGGTAGTTCGGCTCGTCGAAGGCGAAGGCGCGGGCAGCGGCGGGATCGGGCAGGCCGAGGATGTGCACGCTGCCGGTGGCCGTGTCGCCGTCGGCCGACAGCGTCGGGCCACGGGCGACCATCTTCGTCGCGTACCGGTCCATGTAGGACCAGTGCCTTTCCCGCAACTCGTCGCGCAACGTCGCCGAGCCAGGCCGGTCGCGGTGGTAGCAGAAGAATTCCACCGCCACAGTCTTGACCCTTCCGCGTCGATACGGCGAGTCCAGCCAGGTTGTCTAGTCGCCGATGACGTCGTGCAGGTGGTGGACGGGGTCGTGCATGAGGTAGCGGGCGAAGGTCTCCACCGTGAAGGAGGCGCCGTCGCTACGGCGCCCCGGGCGCAGCCATTGGTCAGCCGAGACCCCGGCGAAGCTGTCGGCGATCGCGTCTGCGGCCGAGGCGAGCTCGTCGGCCACGACGGCCGGGCTCTGCGAGGCGTAGTCGTCGTCGACCGCGGTCTCGTCCTGGTCCCAGTTCGGGTACAGCGGGTCGTCTTCGGCCAGCATCAGCCCGAGCCGGTAGTCGTAGAGCCGGAACACGTCCCGCACGTGACAGCCGTACTCAAGCGCCGACCATCGGCCGGGGCTCGGCCGGTCGGTCGCATCAGGCGCGGCCAGCGGCGCCCGCCAGCCGGCCGCGTTGGCCCGGATCATCGCCGGGATCTCCCCCCGTGAAAACGACTGCGTGTCAAACCCGCACTCCGGGCAGACCCGCGACAGCACCCACGTCCAGTCCTTGCCATCAGGCACGATCGTCATAAAGCCACGCTACAAGTCCACGCGTCCCGGCCGCATGAAACGAAGCACGGGAGATTCACACCGGTCTACGGGCCAGCTCATAGGCAAAGCTGACCGTCTCTGTCAAGTAGCCGTCGCGCACGTACGGCCCGAGCTCGGCCGCGAGCGCATCGTCGAAGGCGGCTGCGTTATCCGCCAGGGCGCCGGCCGGCAAGATCGACAGCGTGCGCGCGAACCCGGCCAGTTCCGGCAGCGTCCAGCGGTGCTCGACCAGAAACTCGGGCCGGCCGAGCAGCTCGAACCCCGCCTCGGTCAGCACCGAGGCGTCGGGCCGTTGCCGCCGCGCCTGGTCCCAGTCGGCCGGCACGCGGTCGTCGCCGCCGAGCGCCGTCTGCCACCGGCTCAGCAGGCGGCCGAACGCGACCCGCCAGTCGGCCGCTCCCGCCTGGGTGCCCGAGGACCAGCACAGCGCGAGGAAGCCGCCCGGCTCCAGCCAGCCGAGGACCCGGCCCGCGACGAGATCCCGGGGCAGCCGGTGGAAGGCGTTGCCGATGACCACGACCGAGAAATGCGCGGGCGGCGCGTCCAGGTCCTCCGCGCTCGAGACGACCGGCACGACGCGCCCAGCCCCGGCCTCGGCCCCAGCCCCGGCCCAAGAACCGGAATCGGAATCGGCCTTGGCCGAGACCACCCCGACCATGTCCGGCTCCTGGTCAACGGCCCAGACCTCGGCGAACGAGGGACGCAGCGCGAACGCGAGCTGCCCGGTCCCGCAGGCGAGGTCGAGCAGCCGCCCCCGCCCGGACGCCCCCGTCCGGCGCGCCAGGTCGGAGACCATCTCCTCCGGATACGCGAGCCTGAACCGGTCGTAATACTCCGCCGTGCCCCGGTAAAGGTCGGGGGAGTACCGCACGTCGTCGCTCATACCCGCCAGCATTCCACACGGCTC
>Ga0208357_1001266_pt1 | contig 18707 bp, 19 predicted proteins | sample NGESurdeep092012_6_FD_184487 | JGI IMG/M metagenome (GOLD analysis project Ga0208357, IMG submission 184487) | Arctic peat soil microbial communities from Barrow, Alaska - NGEE Surface sample F52-2 deep-092012 (SPAdes) | ecosystem: Environmental > Terrestrial > Soil > Wetlands > Peat ... | reverse complement strand
CTACAAGCGCGTCGACTGGCCGTGGATGCAGGCGCGCCCGCCGCTGGTCAGCATGGGCTGGACGCCGGGCGGCAAGTTCATCCCGCACGATTGGGGCGGGGATTACAACGAGGCGAACCTGCTCTACATCCTGGCACTGGGTTCACCCACGCACCCGCTGAAGCCGGACGCGTGGGCCGCGTGGACGCGCACCCACCAGCGTGACTGGGGCACCCTTTACGGGGAAACCTTCCTTACCTTCGGGCCGATGTTCGGGCATCAATACAGCGCCGCCTGGATCGATTTTCGCGGCATTCGCGACGATTTCATGCGGCGGCATGATTCAGGCTACTTCGAGAACGGTCGCCGCGCCGCCTTGTCGCAGCGCAACTATGCGATCGCCAACCCGGCCGGCTGGACCGGCTACGGCAAGAACCTGTGGGGGCTGACCGCCAGCAATGGACCGGGGCATTTTGGCGTCGCGGCGGACGGGCACAAACGCCAATATTTCGGTTATTCCGCGCGCGGCGTGGGCCTGCGCTACGTCGTCGATGACGGTACCATCGCGCCGACGGCAGCACTGGGCTCGATCGCTTTCGCACCGGACATCGTGGTGCCGGAGTTCCTGCACATGAAAGACCGCTACGGCAAGTACATCTACGCGAAGTACGGCTTCCGCGACGCGTTCAACCTCACCCTGCACGATACCAGCGCACCACTGCGCACCGGCATCGTGGTCCCTGGTTTCGGCTGGGTCGACAGCGAGTACCTGGGCATCGACCAGGGGCCGATCCTGCTGATGCTGGAGAACTGGCGCAGTGGCCTGGTGTGGAAAGTGATGCGCCGCAATCCCTACGTTCGCAAGGGCTTGCAGCAGGCCGGATTCCGCGGCGGCTGGCTGGAACAAACGACGACGCCACGGGAGCGCGCGGTGGCGCTACCTTGAAAGGGCGCCGTCAGCCCGCGGGCGCCGCATGGCGTTGCGTATTGCTGGCGTTTCTGCTGACAGGCGCGCTGACCAGCTGCAGTCGTCACCATGATTCACGACAGGTGCTCACGTTCTGGGCGATGGGCCGCGAAGGCGAGGCAGTAGCGCTGCTGATGCCGGCGTTCGAACGCGAGCACCCGGACATCCATGTCGAGGTGCAGGAGCTTCCCTGGAAAGCCGCGCACCAGAAGCTGCTCACCGCGATCGCCGGCGACACCACGCCAGACGTGGCCCAGCTCGGCAACACCTGGATCGCCGAACTGCAGGCGCTGGATACGCTCGAACCGCTGCAGCCCTGGGTGGATCGCTCAGCCGTGGTCCAACCGGCCGACTACTTTGCCGGCATCTGGGCCACCAACCGCATCGGCGGCGCGCTGTACGGGATTCCGTGGTATGTCGACACGCGCCTGCTGTTCTACCGCAAGGATTTGCTCAAGGCGGCCGGCTTCGATGCGCCACCGCGCGACTGGACGGAGTGGTCGCGGCAGCTGGCCGCGCTGCAGGCGCGTGCCGCGCCGAACCACTACGCGATCCTGCTGCCGACCAACGAGTTCGAGCAGTTGCTGTCGCTGGCGCTGCAGCAAGGCGAGCCGTTGCTGCGCGACGGCGGTCGCTACGGCAATTTCGAGAGCGCCGGTTTCAAGCGGGCGCTGACGTTCTATGTCGACATCGTCAAGCGGCATGAAGCGCCGTTGCTGGCCAACACCGAGGTGCCCAATCCATGGACCGAATTCGGCCGCGGCGTGTACGCGTTCTACTTCTCCGGGCCATGGAACATCGGCGAGTTCCGCCAGCGCCTGGCGCCCTCGCAGCAGGATGACTGGGCGACCGCGCCGCTGCCGGGTCCGCACGGACCCGGCGCCGGCATCGCCAGCGGCTCCAGCCTGGTGATCTTTCGCCACTCGCCGCGCAAAGCCCAGGCATGGCTGCTGATCGAATACCTGTCGCGACCGCAGGTGCAACAGCAGTTCTACCGGCTGCTCGGTGACATGCCGCCGCGCCGTTCGGCCTGGCAGGGCGACGCCTTGCGCCGCGATCCCGCGGTGCAGGCGTTTCGCGATCAGCTCGAACGGGTCAAGCCCACGCCGCCGGTGCCGGAGTGGGAGCGCATCGTCACCGAGATGCAACTGGTCGCCGCCGAGGCCGCGCATGGCCAGCTGACGGTGGAACAGGCCGCGGCCGAGATCGACCGTCGCGCCGACGCGATCCTGGCCAAGCGCCGCTGGATGCTCGATCGCGCGCATGGACAACGACGATGAATCGCACCCGCACCGCCTGGCTGTTCCTGACCCCGGCGCTGCTGGTGCTGGGCGTGTTCTTCATCGCGCCAGTGATCGGCGCGCTGGGGCTGAGCCTGACCGACTACGACCTGTACGCCCTGGCCGATATCCACAATCTGCGCTTCGTCGGCCTGCACAATTATTGGGACCTGTTGCAACGACCGCTGTTCTGGTCGGCACTGGGCAATACGTTCTACTTCGTGGCGGTCGGCGTACCGCTGTCGATCGGCGCCTCGCTGGGCACCGCGCTGCTGCTGAATTCCCCGCTGGCACGCATGAAATCGTTCTATCGCGCCGTGCTGTTCGCACCGGTGGTGACCACGGTGGTGGCGGTGGCGGTGATCTGGCGCTACCTGTTCAACACCAAGTACGGGCTGGTGAACTATGGCCTGGCCGAACTGGGCGTCCACCCGGTCGACTGGCTCGGCGATCCGCACTGGGCGATGCCCACGATCATCGCGTTCGCGGTGTGGAAGAACTTCGGCTACAACATGATCATCTTCCTGGCCGGGCTGCAGGCGATCCCGCCGGAGCTGTACGAGGCCGCGCGCATCGACGGCGCGTCCGCGCCGCGGCAGTTCTGGCACATCACCCTGCCGATGCTGAAACCCACCATGGCGCTGGTGATGGTGCTCACCGTGGCCGGCTATTTCCAGCTGTTCGCCGAACCCTACGTGATGACCGAGGGTGGCCCGCTGCAGAGCACCGTAAGCGTGCTGTATCTGATGTACGACGACGGCTTCAAGTGGTGGAACCTTGGCGTCGCCTCGGCGGTGGCGTTCATGCTGTTCGGCGTCATCCTGGCGATCACCATCACCATGCTGCGCCTGATGCGACGCCGGGAGCCTGCATGAATCCGCGGCTGGCACGCTGGCTGGTCAACGCCACCCTGCTCGGCTGCGCCGTGGTCGCCGTGCTGCCGCTGCTGTGGATGCTGTCGGTGTCGTTCATGGCGCCGGGCACGGCCAGTTCGCTGCCACCGCCGCTGCTGCCGGCAGATCCCACGCTGGGCAACTACCGCGAGCTGTTCGCGCATGCGGGCATGGGCCGCTACCTGCTCAACAGCCTTTTTGTCTCCGGCGCGATCGCCGCGCTCGCGCTGATCTGCAACCTGATGGCCGGCTACGCCTTCGCCAAGCTGCGTTTCGCCGGGCGCGAGCGGCTGTTCCAGGCGCTGATCGGTGCGCTGGTGATCCCGGCCCAGGTGGCGATGCTGCCGCTGTTCCTGCTACTGAAATACGCCGGTCTGGTCAACAGCTACGCCGGCGTGATCGTGCCGGGCATGGCCACCATCTTCGGCATCTACCTGGTGCGCGAGTACGCGCGCAGCGTGCCCGACGAACTGCTGGAAGCGGCGCGCATCGACGGCGCCGGCGAATGGCGCATCTTCATGCAGATCGTGCTGCCGCTGCTGAAACCCGTCATGGTGACGCTGACCGTGTTCACCTTCCTCGCCGCCTGGAACGATTTCATGTGGCCACTGATCGTGCTGACCGGGCAGGAGCACTACACCCTGCCCCTGGCGCTCGCCTCGCTGGCGCGCGAACACAGCGAAGACACCGAGCTGATGATGGCCGGCTCGGTGGTCACCGTGCTACCGGTGCTGGTGTTGTTCCTGGCGCTGCAGCGGCACTACCTGCAGGGGCTGCTGCTGGGCAGCGTGAAGGGTTGAACCCGGCTTCAATGAGATAAAGCGCTTCTTGCCTTCGCCCCTCTCCCGCTTCAATAAAGCAATGCGCTCCTTGCGTTCGCCCCCTCTCCCCTCGGGAGAGGGGGCGAACGCAAGAAGCGCGTTTACCTGATTAAAAACGGCCGGCCCTGAAATCGGCAATCGCTTCGTGGATCTGCGCCTGGGTGTTCATCACGAACGGGCCGTAGCGAGCCACCGGCTCCTGCAATGGCCGACCGGCCACGACCAGCAGGCGCGAGGCCTTGTCGCCACCGGCCAACTGCAGTTGCTCCCCGTCGGACAACACGCCCAGCTCGCTACGTTGCAACGACTCGCCGCCGACCAGCGCAGATTCACCCTCGAACACGTAGGCGAAACCGTGGTGGCCGACCGGCAGGTCCAGGGTCAGTGCGGCACCCGGCTGCAGGCTGATGTCCAGATAGACCGGCTCGGTGACGATGCCTTCGACCGGGCCGGTCGCTCCGGCCAGCTTGCCGGCGATCACCTTTACCTCGACACCCGCGGCTGGATGCACGACGGGAATCCGCTCTGGCCCGATGTCCTGGTAGCGCGGCGCGGTCATCTTGTCTTTCGCCGGCAAGTTCACCCACAGCTGGAAGCCCCACATCAGGCCGTTTTCCTGCTGCGGCATTTCCGAATGCAGGATGCCGCGGCCGGCGGTCATCCACTGCACGCTGCCCGGGGTGAGGTCGCCGCGGTTGCCGTGGTTGTCATGGTGCTGCATGTGCCCGGCCAGCATGTAAGTCACCGTCTCGAAGCCACGATGCGGATGCTCGGGGAACCCGGCGATGTAATCGTCGGCGCTGTCGGAGCGGAACTCGTCCAGCAGCAGGAACGGGTCGAGCATGTCCAGCGCGCTCTGGCCGATGATGCGCTTGAGCTTCACGCCCGCGCCGTCGGACGTGTCAGTGCCGCGGACGCGGCTGATGATCTGGCGATCGCTCATGGCTTGCTCCGGAAAGGAATGTCTGCCCGCCAGGATGGGCTCTTCACGACGTCAGTCCAAGCGTCCCGGCGTGAACGGATTGTTTCCGCCACGGCACCGTGGCCCGGACCCGTAGGAGCCCGCTCGCGGGCGATGCTCTGTGGCCGGGATTCGGGAGTCCGGAATCGCAAAAACGGAGCAAGAGCAAAAGCATCGCCCGCGAGCGGGCTCCTACGCCGGTTCAGGTGCCCAGAGAGCATTCGCCTAGCGATTCAGTGCACCCAGTGGCCGCTGCGCTGGCGCGGCGGCACGGCTTCGTCGTCATGCCCCGGGTGTTGTTGCTGCAACACCATCGACTCGACTTCGACCTCGGTCGCCGGCTTGGCCTGCCAGTACTGGTTCACCGCATGCAGCACCATCGGCACCTGGGCCAGGCAGTCGTCGTATTCGTCGTCGCCGAGCTTCTCGAATTCGGCCTCGGCGCTCAGGATGCCCTCGTCGACGGCCAGCGCCATCACCGGACCGAGCAGCTCCATCAGCTGCGGATCTTCGGACAGCCGGCCTTCCCACAGCACGGCGCGCAGGTCGATGCCGCGGCTGAAGCCTTCGCACCAGCCCCCGGCTGACAGCATCGGGCCGGTCTCCGTCATCACCTCGCCGAGGATCGGCTCGTAGGCGTCGACGTCGAGTTCGGCGCTTATCGAGTCGTTGAGCTTGGCCAGCAATTCGAGCACGCGATTGCCTTCGTTCTCGTCATCGAACGCCTCGTGCAACACCTCGGGCAGCCACTCGTCCGGGAGAACCCGCAACGGACCCACCGCCAGCGCACTGAGCAGGCCGTGCACGCCATCCAGCAGCAGGTCACCGTCGCCGGTGTGGGCGCGCAGGTAGCGATCCAGTTCGTCCAGCTCCTTGTCGTCCAGCGAGCTGGGCCATTCGGTTTTTGCGGTCATGTCGTTCAAATATCCAGTTCCAGCGTTACCGGGGTGTGGTCGGAAGGTCGCTCCCAACGCCGCGGTTCGCGGTCGATCGCCGCCATCGTCGCCGCAGATTTCAAGGCCTCGCTGATCAGGATCAGGTCGATGCGCAGGCCCATGTTGCGGCGGAACGCGGCCTGCCGGTAGTCCCACCAGCTGAAGTGCCCGGCCTCGGGCTGAAACAGACGGAAGCTGTCGTGCAACCCAAGATCGGTGATTGCCTTCAGCGCGGCACGCTCTGGTGGCGAGCACAGGATGTCCTCGCCCCAGGCCACCGGATCGTAGACGTCGCGGTCGTCCGGGCAGATGTTGAAGTCGCCCAGCACCACCAGATTCGGGTGGCGCTCGTGCTCGTGGGCCAGAAACTGGCGCACCTTGGCCAGCCAGTCCAGCTTGTAGGCGTATTTCTCGTCACCGACCGCCTTGCCGTTGACCACGTACAAGTCGACCACCCGCAATGGGCCGACGGTGACGGCCAGGATGCGCCGCTGCGGATCGTCCAGACCGGGGATGTCGGTGACGATGTCGCCGAATTCGCCATGGACCTGGCTGCGGGTCAGGATCGCCACGCCGTTGTAGGTCTTCTGGCCTGAATACACGGCCCGGTAACCGGCCGCAGCCAGTTCGTCGACGGGAAACTTCTCGTCCTGCAGCTTGGTTTCCTGCAGCGCCACCACGTCGGGCTGGGTGTCGGCCAGCCACTGGGTCAGCTGCGGCAGGCGCACCTTCAGCGAGTTGACGTTCCACGAGGCGATCTTCATGCCGCTATTGTAAAGGATGACCCCGAGCGACCGCTGGCGGGAGCCGTCCGGTCGTCCCGGCGTGGCCTGGGAGCCTGTCGGGCTTTGGTTGGCCGGTCTGCGAATCCGGGTGTGCGGTCCACTACCCGCCGATTCTTGGTCCATAGAACCACTATGGACCGGCAAATCGTCAGCAATCTGTCCTCGCCCAGCCGAATCCTCGACTCGACCACCAAAGTCCGACAGGCTCCGGATCAACTATTTGTACCGAAAAGCCCCCAAAACGGTGATTCCCGGTGTATGCTGCGCGGGCGAGCGTCGCCGGGGAACCGGGATTGCTTGCCCATCTTGCGGTCAAGTGCATCTCGCTCCAAGCCGCAAACCATCCATGCTTCAAAGGTAAAGTTACATGTCGGATCGTCAAAGCGGTACAGTCAAGTGGTTCAACGACGCCAAGGGTTTTGGCTTCATCACGCCGGAAAGCGGTGATGACCTGTTCGTGCATTTCCGCGCGATCCAGGGCACGGGCTTCAAGTCCCTGCAGGAAGGTCAGCGCGTCACGTTCATCGTCACCAAGGGCCAGAAGGGCCTGCAGGCCGAGGAAGTCCAGGCGGCCTGAAGTCGCATAGACTCAGCTCCTGAAATGAAAAAAGCCCGCTTCGGCGGGCTTTTTTTTCGTCTGTCGAAACGCGATGCGCTCAAGCCAGACCGTAGCTACGCAAAAAATCTTCAGGTTGCGGTTTTCGGCCGCGGAAGGCGATGAAGCTTTCCAGCGCCGGGCGACTGGCGCCGACGGCCAGGAACTCCTGGCGGAAGCGCGCGCCGGTCGCCCGGTCGATGACACTCCCGTCCTGTCCGGCCTGCTCCTCGAACGCGCCAAACACGTCGGCACTGAGCAGCTCGGCCCACAAATAGCTGTAATAGCCCGCCGCGTAGCCGCCGGCGAAGATGTGGCTGAAGCCGTGCGGGAAGCGTTGCCATGCCGGCGGATGCAGCACGGCAACCTGCTTGCGCACCTGTTCCAGCACCGCCAGCGCGCGCGCGCCCTGCGCCGGGTCGTATTCCAAGTGCAGCAGGAAATCGAACAGGGCGAACTCCAGCTGGCGTAGCAGGAACAGGCCGGCGTGGAAGTGGCGGGCGGCCAGCATGCGCTCGAACTGTTCGTCCGGCAGGCGCTCGCCGGTGTCGACGTGTTTCGCGAACAGGTCCAGCGCCTGGCGGTTCCAACCGAAGTTCTCCATGAACTGGCTGGGCAGCTCCACCGCGTCCCACTCGACGCCGTCGATACCGCCGATCGACGGCAACGCGACCTCGGTGAGCAGGTGGTGCAGGCCATGCCCGAATTCGTGGAACAGGGTCAGCACGTCGTCATGGGTGAGCAGGGCGGGCTTGCCCTCGGTGGGTGGCGCGAAGTTGCAGGTGAGGAAGGCCACCGGCAATTGCAGTTGTTCGCCGTCGTCGAAACGGGCCCGGCACACGTCCATCCAGGCACCGCCACGCTTGCCGTTGCGCGCGTACAAGTCGACATAGGCACCGGCAAACACCCGACCTTCGGCGTCACACACCTCGTAATAGCGTACGTCCGGATGCCAGACGTCGATCTCGTCGCGCGCCTGCAAGGTGATGCCGTAAAGCCTCTCGGTGAGGCCGAACAGGCCGTCGAGCACCGCCGGCAGCGGGAAGTAGGGCTTGAGCTGCTCCTCGTCGAGGGCATACCGCTGCACCCGCAACTTTTCCGAGGCATAGCCGATGTCCCAGGCCTCGAGGTTGTCCAACTGCAACGCCTCATGGGCGAATTCGCGCAGCGTGGCCAGTTCCTGCTGCGCCACCGGCCTGGCCCGCTCGGCCAGGTCGTGCAGGAACTCCAGCACCTCGACCGGCGAGCTGGCCATCTTGGTCGCCAGCGATTCTTCGGCGGCATTGGCAAAGCCCAGCAGCTGCGCGGCCTCATGGCGCAACGCCATGATCTGTTCGATGCGCGCGCTGTTGTCGAACTTGCCTGCGCCAGGCCCCTGGTCCGAGGCGCGTGTCTGGTAGGCCCAGTACACCTTTTCGCGCAAGTCGCGGTTGTCTGCATAGGTCAGCACGGCCTGTACGCTGGGCTGTTTCAGGGTAACCAGATAGCCATCCAGATCCTGCTCCTTCGCATACTGCTGCAGCACCGCCAAGCCGGATTCGGGGATGCCGGCGAGGTCGCGCGTGTCGGTGATGTGCTGATGCCAGGCCTCGCTGGCGTCCAGCACCGCATTGGAGAATTCGGTGGAGAGTCTGGACAGCGCCACGCCGATCTCGCGAAAACGCGAACGCGCCGGTTCCTCCAGCGCCACGCCGGAAAGCCGGAAATCGCGCAGCGCATGTTCCACCAGTGCGCGTTCGGCGCGCGGCAGGTCAGCGAAACCGGGCGCATTGGCCAGTGCCTGTACCGCGGCATACAGCTCGCGGTTTTGACCGAGCTCAATGGCATGCTCGGTGAGTTTCTCCTCGGCCGGACCGTAGACCTTGCGCAGCGCCTCGTTATCGGCCACCGAATGCAAATGGCTTACCGGCGCCCATGCCCGCGCCAGCCGTTGCTCCAGCCGCTCCTGGCTCAGCATCACGCTGGCAAAATCACGCGGCGCCCCGGCGGCCGTGAGCCCTGCAATGCTGGCGCGATAGTCGCCCAGGATCGTGTCGATCGCCGGCTCGACGTGCTCGGGGCGGATCTTCGAAAACGCGGGCAAGGTGTCATCGGCCAGTAGCGGATTGTCGTGCTGGTTCATGGGCTCTCCTTCGATCTCCCAGCGTGGCGACCGGACCGGATGAAATCAAGCACAACCCGCCGCATGACCAAGGCGCGCAGGGCGACGATCACCGTTACCATGCCCGCATGAGTTCCCTACGCAGTTTCAAGGGCGTCGCGCCCAAACTGGGCCAGCGCGTATACGTCGACCCCGCGGCCAGCGTGATCGGCGACGTGGTGCTGGGTGATGACGTGTCGATCTGGCCGGGCAGCGTGCTGCGCGGCGACGTCAACCACATCCACGTGGGTGCCCGCAGCAGCATTCAGGACGGTAGCGTGGTGCATGTCGCGCATGCGGGGCGTTACGGGCCGGGCATTCCGTGCCTGATCGGCGAAGGAGTCACCATCGGCCACGGCGCCGTGGTGCACGCGTGCACCATCGGCGACTACTGCCTGATCGGCATGCATGCCACGGTGATGGATGGCGCGGTGGTGCACAAGCATGGTTTCGTCGGCGCTGGCAGCCTGATAGCGCCGGGCAAGGTGGTCGGCGAGGGTGAACTGTGGCTGGGCAACCCGGCGAGGCTGGTGCGCCGGCTCAGCGATGCGCAGATCGAGCAGTTGCATTACTCGGCCGATCATTATGTGCGGCTGAAAGACGCCTACCTGGCCGTGACTTGCGTTGAAGCCCCTCTCCCGTCGGGAGAGGGGTTGGGGTGAGGGTTCGGGAGGAAGGCAACTTCCACCTCGCCACGCACCCTCATCCGGCCCTACGGGCCACCTTCTCCCGCGGGGAGAAGGAAGCGCATCCGCTCATCCGAGCCCTACGGGGCATTTTCTCGCCCGCAAGGGGTGAGAAGGAAGCGCTCATGCCGCCTGTCGGCGCAACCGTTGATAGACAGGCTCGGTAGCCGGACGTTGGCCATGCCACAACGCGAACGCATCGGCGGCGGTTTCCACCAGCATGCCAAGACCGTCGAACGCGCAGCGCGCGCCGGCCGTCCTGGCCCAACCCAGAAATTCGTTCGCGGCGGCGCCGTAAGACAGGTCGTAACAGAGCGCCCGACTGTCCAGCACCGAGAACGGCAATTGCAGAGCCGCGCCGAGTATCCCGGCGGAGGTGGCATTGATGATCAGGTCGTAGCTGCCGATGCTCGCCAGATCATCCCAATAACGTGCGTGCACCCTGGTCGGTTCGCCGATCGCATCGGCCAGGGCGGCGGCGGCCGCGGGCGAGCGGTTGATGATGGTCAGTGTCCGCACGCCAGCGTCCAGCAGATGCCAGGCCACGCCGCGCGCCGCACCACCGGCACCGAGCAAGAGCGCGTGGTGACTATGCAGGTCGACGCGGTGGCGCTCGGTGAGGTCGCGCACCAGACCGTTGCCGTCGGTGTTGTGCGCGGCGAGCTGGCCATCGGCGCGGCAGGTGAGCACGTTGGCCGTGCCGGCCCGACTGGCGGCGAGGCTGTGCTCATCGGCCAGTGCAAACGCGGCCGCCTTGTGCGGCAGGGTCACGTTCGCGCCCCGGCCGCCCTCGTCGAAGAAACCACGCACCGCTGACGCGAAATCCTCGGGGACGGCGTCAATGATGCGGTAGCTCAGCTCGATTCCGCACTGCTGCGCGAACGCCTGGTGGATCCTGGGCGACAGGCTGTGGTCGACCGGATGGCCGAACACGGCAAACTGGGCTGCGGGCATGCGAATTTCCTGAAGCGATGGCTGGCGTCCATTCTACGCAAGGGTCCGCTGGCGGCCGATGCGCGGGTATCGCAGAGGTGTCAACTGCGGTTGCGCAGGGTGGGCACTGCCCGCCGCTACTTCCTTCGTCCATGCAAAGGTTGGCGGGCAGTGCCGGCGCTACGCGTTGATGACGGTCGCAATCGGTGAGATGGGCGCACGGCAATCTGCGGGCACCTTCCCGCGGAGACTTGCCATGCGCACTCAAGCCTTTGACTCATCGCACCATCAACGCCTGGTCGCCGCCACCGTGTTGTGGTTGTGTGCCGGTGGTTTTCTGCTGCTCACTACCCTGGTACCGGCACACACCGCGCTGCTGGGCTGGACGCCCACGTTCTGGCTGCTGGGGGCGCCGTTGATCGTGTTGCTGGCGCTGGATCCACGCGTGCCGCGTGAACTGGTGCGTCGTCGGCATGTGCGCCGCCTGCATGCCATCCACGCCGTCCACGGGGTGATCTGGCACTGAGGGCTCGTGAATAGTGCCCGAAGGGCGGAAGGGGGCGCTTTTCGCCGTGCAAAAGCAGGATCAAGAGCACCCCCTTCCGCCTTCGGCACCTTCCCCCGCTTCGCAGGGGAAGGAAAACGCCGGTCCGTTGGCTATCCAGAGGCACTGAGGGTTCAGGCCGCTCCCTGGCGCTTGCGTTCCATCCGGCGCAGGAATTCGCGCATGATGTGAAGGTACAGCTCGTCACCCAGGTACGCGTCCTCGACGCCGGCGTCGATCGACGGGTTGTCGTTGACCTCGATCACCATCGGCTTGTGGCCGAGCTGCTTCAGGTCGACACCGTAGAGACCGTCGCCGATGGCATGGGTGGCCCGCAAGGCCAGTTTGACGACCTCAGCTGGCGCATCGTTCACCGCGATCGTCTCGAAACCGCCGGATTTCGCGGTACCCGTGGCGCCATGGTTGTAGATCTGCCAGTGCCCGCGCGACATGTAGTACTTGCATGCGTAGATCGGTTCGCGGTTGAGCACGCCAACGCGCCAATCGAACTCGGTGTAGACGTATTCCTGCGCCAGCAGCAGCGCGCTGTGCTGGAACAGACTGCTGGCCGCCGCCGTCAATGCCGCCTCGTCCTCGACCTTGACGACACCGCGCGAGAACGAGCCGTCGGGAATCTTGAGCACCAGCGGGAAGCCCAGCCGGGCCACCACTTCCTTGGCACCCTTGCTGTCGTCGCGGTAGAGGATCTCGGTGCGCGGCACCGCCAGCTTGCGTGAGACCATCAGGTCGTTGAGGAAGATCTTGTTGGTGCAGCGCAGGATCGAGGTGGGGTCATCCATCACCACCATGCCTTCCTTCTCGGCGCGATGCGCGAAGCGGTAGGTGTGGTTGTCGCTGGCGGTGGTCTCGCGGATGAACAGGCCGTCGTATTCGGCCAGGCGCTGGTAGTCGTTCTTGCCGATCGGATCGACCTCGATGCCCAGTTCCTTGCCCGCGCCGATGAAGGCTTTCAGCGCCTTCTTGTTCGACGGCGGCATCTGCTCGTCGGGATCGACCAGCATCGCCAGGTCGTAGCGGAATTGCCGGCGCGCGCGTGGTTTGCGCCACAGCTTGCGTGAGAAACGGTCGAGTTCCTCGGCGAAGGCATCTTCCTGCGCGTCGTCGAGCGTGTGCAGGCCGACCGGCTTGATCGCGCTGACCTGCCATACGCGGTCGCGCTCGAACTCGATCCGCAGCAGCGGGCACGGGAACGTTTCGAACACCTGGCGAGCCAGGTCGTGCAGCGCGGGATAGGCGGTGACGCCGAAGTACACCAGGATGCCGAAGTCGGTCGTATCGCGGCCGCCGGCTGGCAGGAAGTGGGTCAGCTGGGCGTTGAGGTCCTCGATGTCGAGGCCATACAGCGAGCGTCGGCGCAGGTCGTTGACCGTGCGCACCGATGGCATCACCTTGTGCCCGCGCGCCTCCGCCAGCAACGAGACGTAGTAGCCGGTGCCCAGGTACTTGTAGCTGCGGCAGAGATTCAGCACGTGCGTGCGCTCTTCGCCCGCCACCGGCTGGCGCAGGTAATCCATCGCGCTCATCACGTCGACGGACGGGTAGTACGAGCCCCAATCGGAAGCTTTCTCTACAACGATGACAAGGCGGGTCATGACACCTCTCGAAGGGGACGGCAGTCGCCGGACCAGGAGCGGCGGCGCGCAGGATGTGAAGTCTGGCACAGCAACGCGCCGACACAAGAGACGGCCCTGAGAGGTTGACTATTCAACCTCTCAGCCCGGCCATGGCGAGGGCATGGATGCCCGAGTTGAGGCAACGCAGGAGCGGTTGCCCGATGGCCGGTCGCGGATCGGGCACGCAAGTGCCTGATTCGCGTGAGCGAGTCCGGACAAATCCGCCGGGAGCGGATTTGAACAGCCGCAGGCTGGCCCGCAGGGTGCATGCCTAAGGATGGCATGCATACATGCGCCGGACTCGCGATAGAAGAAAATCACAGGAAGTGGTTTTCTTCACAGGCTCTGAGCGAAGAATAAACGCCGCACGTTGTTGTGGGCTGCCTGTTACAGTCCACGCGACTTCTCCCACGAGCCCGACGCTAGATGCAGTCATCGCCAGCCATCACTTCCGTGCGCGTCCGTCGCGCGGACATGTCCGATCTCGACGATCTGCTGGCGCTGGAACAGCGGGCGTTCGACGGCGACCGCATGAGCCGCGACCAATATCGTCGCCATCTCGACAGCGATTCCGCGCAGATCCTGCTGGCCAGTGCCGGCCAGCACGCTTTTTTCGGCAGTGTCGTGCTGTTCTTTCGCAAGCGAAGCAGCGTGGCTCGCGTGTACTCGTTGGCGACCCGGCCGGAAGCGCGCGGCCAGGGCATCGGCGCCGCCTTGCTGGAGGCTGCGGTCACGGCCGCGCGTCGGCGTGGTTGTCGTGTGCTGCGGCTGGAGGTGCGTACCGACAATGCCGCCGCGATCGCGCTGTACAAGCGACTGGGCTACCGGCGCATCGGCAGCTACGGGCAGTACTATCAGGACGGCGCCGACGCATGGCGCTACGAGCTGGCGCTCGGCGCGCCGGGGACGCAAGGGCGGACAGCACACCGCTGAGAGGTTGTGCCTATTCAACATCTCAGCCCGGCCATGGATGGCCGGTCGCGGATCGGGCACGCAAGTGCTTGATTCACAGGCTCTGAGCGCGCGTTGCAGCAACGCGCATCAACCGCCCAGCGGGTGGCTGATGCGCTGCTCGGTCGCCGGATCGGCCCGCGCCACCAGCGCCCCGGTACGCATCAGGGTCACCGTGTAATGGCCGCTGTCGACGAGTGGCAGGAAGGCGCCGCTGCCGTACACCGTGTCGATTTCGGGTAACCACTGGGGATATTTGCGGCCGAGTTTGACCAGGTCGAACGCGTGGGCGTCGTCGAAGCTGATCACGGTACGCGGCGCGCTCATTTCCTGGGCCGGGTCGTCGTAACGCCCGGACAGGCGATCGAGCCGGTACAGCGGCGGCACCCCGGCCAGCAGGGCCGGCAGTTTCCACTTCAGCACGATCGCCTCGACGCGCCAGTCGTCGCCGGTCAGCTGGACCTTGCGCGTGCTGCCGTCGGGCCAGGTCAGGGTAAGCGCCCAGCGTTGCGGCGACAGGATCTGCGCGTCGATATCGACCACCGGCGCCTCCTGCCCGAGCAGGCGATAGCCGCGCAGCGCCGCACCGGTGCCGCCCAGCAGCAGCGCCAGCGCAAAACACACCAGGCACAACAACGCGCGCCAGCTGGCCGCGGCGCGGCGACGCGCGCGCAGATGGCGGCGCAATATCACCAGTTGCACCAGGGTGAACAGCACGAACACCGCCGCCAGTACCAGCAGCACGGTCATCGGCAGGCGCAGCAGGGCGCTCCAATCCATCACCAGCTTCCTCGTCGCTGTGTCATGTGGTTCATGGCGTCATGATAGCCGTCTCCAGCGCCACGCCGCCGCCTCGTTATACTGCGGCCCTGTCCAGGAAACCCTGCCATGCGTCGAACCCTGCTGCTGCTGCCATCTATCCTTGTCGTCACCCTGCTTGCCGGCTGCGGCAACAAGGGCCCGCTGGTGTTGCCGCCACCCCGGCCGGCACCGGCCGCCAGCGCACCGACTCCGGCGCCGGCGCCAGCTACCGCCAGCAGCGCGACGCCGGTCAGCGGCCAGCGCTGAAGTGGGCGCGACGCCGCTGGGTTTTTCCAAGATGCACGGCAGTGGCAACGACTTCGTCGTACTGGATTGCCGCCGCCGCGCGTTTGCGCTGGATGTCGCACAGATCCGGGCGCTGGCCGACCGCCATACCGGCGTGGGTTTCGATCAACTGCTGAGCGTGGAACCCGCCCGCGATCCGTCCTGCGCCTTTTATTACGGGATATGGAATGCGGATGGAACGCCGTCCGGCCAGTGCGGCAACGGAGTGCGTTGCGTCGCCGCGTGGCTGCATCGGGCCGGCGAGCTGGCGCTGGACGACAGCATGCGGATCGAGAGCCCGTCCGGTCCGGTGACGGTGCGCGCGCTGTCTGCCGACGAAGTCACCGTGGACATGGGCGAGCCGGTGTTCGAACCCGCGCGTATCCCGTTTGCGGCAACGGTTGCCGCCGACGCGTACGAGATCATCGTGGGCGACGAATCGATCCGGATCGGCGCCGTGTCGATGGGTAACCCGCACGCGGTCGTGGTGGTACCGCAGCTGGCCGATTCCAGGTTGCCCGACCCCGAGCTGCAGCGGCTGGGTCCGCTGCTGTCACGCCACGAACGCTTTCCCGCGCACACCAACGCCGGCTTCGTGCAACGGCTCGATCGCGGCCATCTGCGCCTGCGCGTCCACGAGCGCGGTGCAGGCTGGACGCAGGCCTGCGGTACCGGTGCCTGCGCCGCGATGGCGGTACTGCATCAACGTGGCGAGGTCGATGATTGCGTCCGCGTGGCGTTGCCGGGCGGAACCCTGCGCATCGACTGGGCCGGCCCCGGCCACACCTTGTGGATGACCGGCCAGGCCACCTTCGTGTTCGAGGGCGTATGGCCAATCCCGGACCGCACGGGTTGAAGCGCGCCCAAGTCCATCGCACACTGCAGCGGCAGAAACCTTCCCCACCTGCGTCGCCTCGGCACCAAGGAACACCCCCGCATGACCGCAACCCTGCTCGACGATGCCACCCAGGCCCGCGTGGTCGCCGCCTATCTCAAGCGTCATCCGGAGTTTCTCAGCGAATACCCTGAACTGGCTGCCAAGCTCACCATGCCCCCACGTGAGCAGGGCGGGGCGGTGGCGTCGCTGGCGGTCTACCAGATGCAAAGCCTGCGCGACAAGAATGCCGAACTGGAACGACGGCTGGCCGAACTGGTCGCGATAGCCGCCGAGAACGAGAAGCTGATGGAGCGCGTGCACTCGCTGACCGTGGCCCTGCTGCGAGCCAGCACGTTCGAGGTGACCGTGCGCACGGTCGTGGCCAAGCTCAGCGCGGATTTCCATACGGAGCAGGTGCGCATCCTGTTGTTCGGCGACGAACCCAATCTGCCCCGTGCCGACTGGCTGCGGCAGATTCCCGGCGGTGCCGAAGCCCTGCCCGAGTTCGCCGAGTTCCTGCACCATGGCGAGCCCAGCTCCGGACGCCTGTCCGGCGAGAAGCTGGAGCGGCTGTTCGACGATGCCGCCAGCGGTATCCAGTCGGTGGCGATGATGCCGCTGGGCGACGTGGGCATTCTGGCGATCGGCAGCGCCGACCCGGACCGGTTCCAGCCGGGCATGGGCACGCTGTTCCTGAAGATGATCGCCGCCACCATCACCGCCGCGCTGGCGCGTTCGCTGGATGTCTCCTGAGCCACCCGCGACTCCGGCCAGCCAGGTCGAGACTTGGCTGGGCCGCCTCGCTGGCGAACGCCACGCTTCGCCGCACACGGTCGCCGGCTACCGTCGTGACCTGGCCAAGCTGCTGCGCTACATGGAGGCCGGGCAGTTGGCCACATTCGCGCTGCTCGATACGAACCGGATGCGCGGCTTCATCGCCGCCGAACACCGCGCCGGCCTGGCACCGAAGAGCCTGCAACGGCTGCTGTCGTCCTGCCGCAGCCTGTTCCGGCAGCTCAGCCGCCAGGGCCTGCTGACCCACGACCCGTTGCTGGGGGTGCGTGGCCCGAAGGTACGCCGCAAGCTGCCGCAGGTGCTCGACGTCGACGAAGCCGCCGCCCTGGTCGAGGGCGACAGCGGCGGCAAGCTCGCGCGGCGCGACCGCGCGATGCTGGAGCTGTTCTATTCCAGCGGCCTGCGCCTGTCCGAGCTGGTTGGCCTGCACTGGCTCGACCTGAACCTGGAGGAAGGTGAGGTGCGCGTGCTGGGCAAGGGCGCCAAGACCCGGATCGTGCCCGTTGGCCGCCACGCCATCGCCGCGCTGCGCGCACTGGGCGCCGAACAGGGCATGACGTCGGAAAGCCCGGTGTTCCGCGGCCGCGGCGGCGCGCCGATCCATCCGCGCACGATCCAGTTGCGCATGAAAACGCTGGCCCTGCAGCAAGGCATTCCGAAGCACATCCACCCGCACCTGCTGCGGCACACCTTCGCCAGCCATATGCTGGAATCCTCCGGCGACCTGCGCGCGGTGCAGGAGCTGCTCGGCCACGCCGACATCGCCACCACGCAGATCTACACACATCTGGATTTCCAGCACCTGGCCAAGGTGTACGACGCGGCGCACCCGCGGGCGAAAAGAAAGTAACGCGCTTGTTGCCATCGCCCCTTCTCCCCTCCGGGGAGAAGGTTGGGATGAGGGGGCGAGTACTTGCGAGGGTGCTACCTCGAAGGAGCGCTCTCTTGCGAGCTCTCTCGCAAGCTTGGCCCCTCACCTCAATCCTCTCCCCGCAGGGGAGAGGAGGCCAAGGTGCCGAGCGCGTTCGCTCCGCATTGAAGCCTTCGCACCCCATCCCCATCTCGTCCGCTCAACCCTGGAGTTTTTATGGAATCGTTTCACGCCACCACCATCGTCTGCGTGCGCCGCGAAGGTCGCGTGGTGATCGGCAGCGACGGCCAGGTCACGCTGGGCAACACGGTGATGAAGGGCAACGCGTGCAAGGTGCGCCGGCTCGGCAAGACCAGTGAGGTGGTGGCCGGGTTCGCCGGCGCCACCGCCGACGCGTTCACCCTGTTCGAGCTGTTCGAGCAGAAGCTCGAACGGCACAACAACAACCTCACCCGCGCCGCGGTGGAAATGGCCAAGGAATGGCGCACCGATCGCCGCTTCGGCAAGCTCGAGGCGATGTTGGCGGTGGCCGACCGGGAGGTGTCGCTGCTGATCTCCGGCAACGGCGACGTGGTCGAGCCCGAGCACGGCCTGATCGCGATCGGCTCCGGCGGCCCGTTCGCCCAGTCGGCGGCGATGGCGCTGCTGGAAAACACCGAACTGGACGCGCGCACGATCGTCGAGAAGGCGCTGAAGATCGCCGGCGACATCTGTATTTATACGAACCACAACATTTCCATCGAGGAGCTGTGATTCGGGATGACGGGATGACCCCACATTCGTCTGTTGAAAACCGGGATTCGCAAGAGCCGCATCCCACACCCTCGCGACACACCCGCTCTTCCGAATCCCCAATCCCGAATCCCCAATCCCGGCGAAGCCATGAGTGAACTCACCCCCCGCGAAATCGTCAACGAACTCGACCGCTACATCATTGGCCAGAGCGATGCCAAACGCGCGGTGGCGGTGGCATT
>Ga0208357_1001264_pt1 | contig 18734 bp, 19 predicted proteins | sample NGESurdeep092012_6_FD_184487 | JGI IMG/M metagenome (GOLD analysis project Ga0208357, IMG submission 184487) | Arctic peat soil microbial communities from Barrow, Alaska - NGEE Surface sample F52-2 deep-092012 (SPAdes) | ecosystem: Environmental > Terrestrial > Soil > Wetlands > Peat ... | reverse complement strand
TGCCCCGTCGACCATGCGGATTTGCCAGCCGGCGGTGTCGATGGTGCGGTGATGCCACCAGCACAGATAGACCCCATTGCCCACCTGGGTGGGTCCGCCGTCCCGATCCGGAGTCACGTGATGGACTTCACTCCTGACCCCGGACACCTGGGTGATCCGTTGCAACTGTTCGTTCGCATTGCGGCAGCCATTGCGTGCGGCCAACCCGGCAGTGCCGAGTTCTTTGCGCGAACGCTCGGCGATCTCCGCTGCTCCGGCAACTCGCAACGCATCGACCCGACGACCCAGCGCCTCGATCGCCTGAGTCGTTGAAAGCAGAGCCTCATCATTGTTCGCGCAGGGCGGTGTCCGCGACCTCGTCAGCGAGGTCGCCGGTGATCGCGTGGAGGGCATCCGCTGGGGTGTTCATGTGTTAATCGTCTCAGTGACCACCGACATTCCGACCCAAGAAATGGCCGATCAGACCTTATTTGTGGAGAATTCGTCAAACAATTTATTGTGGAGGACAATTGGGGTGCAGACTGGCGCTTCGGCCGCGCTCAGCGATCGATATCGGCGCCGGCCGGTGGCTGCGACGGCTACGAACGGGTCAGACCGAATGACGCGAGCACGGCGTGCGCGTGCTCGCGCGCGGCATCCGCCGTCACAGCGGGCAGCAGGCCGAGCAGGCGCTTGCGATGGTCTTCGCCGACGAGCAACGTGAACAGCTCGGATGCCCGCGCCGCGGCATCCGCCCCGTGCTCGAGCCGGATGTGCTCGGCCAGCCGTGCGATGTGCTGCACCTCGCCGTTGTCGTGTAGCGCCACCGCGAGTTCAGGAAACCGGGTCGATTCTGCGATGACGAGTCGGTGCAAGCCAATCAGTTCTGCGGAGTCGAGCCTGTACACGATGCGGGCGGCTAATGACTCGAGGGTCTCATTGTCCGGGGAGTGATCGCTGACGGTGGTGGCCAGACTGCGCACCATCTCGGTGAAGACGCCGTCCTTGTCACCGAAGTAGCTGTAGATCGTGCGCTTGGTCACCTGCGCGGCCGCAGCGAGCTGGTCGACGGTTGTGTTGCCGAATCCGCTCTCCAGAAAGACCGGCAGGGCGACGTCGAGAATCTGCGCCCGCCGCTCGACGCGCTCATCCGCCGTCGGTCGGCCGCGTTTACGCTCCGCGCGAGTGACTGCACCTGCGGTCATGCCAACCTCCTAGCCGGGCGGGAAGAGGGATGCAGGGCGATCGCCCCCGCGATATAATGATACTCGCTAGTGTCATTAATGACGATACTGTCAGTGATGACGATATGCACGAGACGTCCGACCCCACGAAGGTCGACGAAGGGAGTCCCGATGACCGCTCAAACGCGGACGCGGAAGACGACGGCACAAACGGCCGCACCGTCCCGCACGAAGACGCAGAAGCGGCCGGCGCAAGACCGCGACCGGCTGATCGGTTTCTACCGTCAGATGATGCTCATCCGTCGCTTCGAAGAGCGAGCGGCACGCGCGTACACGCAGGCGCTGATCGGCGGATACTGCCACCTCAATCTCGGCGAAGAAGCCGCGGTCGTTGGGCTGATGTCCGCACTGCGCCCCAGCGACTACCTCTTCACCAACTACCGCGAGCACGGCTACGCGATCAGCAAGGGCATCGAACCTAAGCGCGTGATGTCGGAACTGTTCGGCCGCGTCGACGGCGTCTCCAAGGGCTGGGGCGGATCGATGCACATGTTCGACATCACCCAGCGACTCCTCGGCGGATACGGCATCGTCGGCGGTCAGCTCCCCCTGGCGACCGGCGCAGCACTCGCGATCGACTATCGCGAAGGCGACGAGGTCGTCTTGTGCACTATGGGCGACGGCACGACGAACATCGGCGCATTCCACGAGTCGCTGAACCTCGCCGCGATCTGGAATCTGCCGATCGTCTACGTGATCATCAACAACGGGCTCGGCATGGGAACCACCGTTGAAGCAGCGTCAGGCGAGCCCGAGTTGTACAAGCGTGCATCGTCGTACCGCATGGCATCCGAGCGCGTCGACGGCCTCGACCCCGAAACTGTGTACGAGGCAGCGGTGCGTGCGATCGCAACGGCCCGCAGCGGCAAGCCGTTCCTGCTCGAGGTGATGACCGAGCGCCTCAAGGGCCACTCGGTCGTCGATCCGGCGAAGTACCGCTCTTCCGATGAGGTTGCAGCCCTGAAGGAAAACGACCCTGTGCTCACGTATGGAGCCAAGCTCATCGAGAGTGGAGTGCTCGACGAGGCTGCTGCGAAGAAGATCGACGAAGAAGAGACCGCCATCGTGGTCGAAGCCGCCGCGTTCGCCGAGGCCAGCTCGTTCCCGGATGTCTCCACCCTGTTCGACTACACCTACGCGACCCCCGTCCCCAACGATTCCCGGAGATTGCCGGGGCAGCCGCTGTTCGACCCGGCGCCGTCACCCGCTGCTGCGGCGGCGTCGGCTGCGGCCTCCGCACCCGCACAGGCGCCCACACAGACTGCGACGCAAGGAGCCGCCCGATGAGCATCATGACCTACCGGCAGGCCCTGCACGACACCCTGCGCTCCGAGATGCTCCGCGATCAGGACGTGTTCCTGATCGGCGAGGAGATCGGCATCTTCGAAGGCTCATACAAGATCACCGCCGGCCTTCTCGCCGAATTCGGCGAGAAGCGCGTGCGCGATACTCCGATCGCCGAGGAGGGCTTCACGGGCGCCGCCATCGGTGCGGCGATGCTCGGTCTACGCCCCGTCGTCGAGATCATGACGATCAACTTCTCACTGATCGCGATCGACCAGATCGTCAACCACGCCGCCAAGATCTACGGAATGTTCGGCGGCCAGGCCAAAGTGCCTATGGTGATCCGCACCCCCGGTGGTGGCGGGCAGCAGCTCGGTGCGACGCACTCGCAGAACATCGAGTTGTACTACGCGTTCGTGCCCGGCATGAAGGTGGTCGCCCCCAGTACCCCGGCGGATGCGAAGGCGCTGATGCTCGCCGCGATCCGCGACGACGACCCGGTGCTGTTCCTGGAGAACCTGGCCCTGTACAACACCAAGGGCGAGGTTCCGGATGACGACACCCCGGCGCAGATCGGCAAAGCGGCGGTCACCCGTACCGGCAAGGACCTGACGCTGATCGGCTACTCCCGGATGGCCTACGTCGCCAGCCAGGTGGCGCAACAGCTCGCCGAGTCCGACGGTTTGGACCTCGAGGTCATCGACCTGCGCAGCCTGCGCCCGCTCGACCGCGAGACGATCGTCGAGTCCGTCAAGAAGACGCACTCCGCCGTCATCCTCGAAGACGACTGGCTCACCTACGGGATCGGCGCGGAGATCGCTGCAACGATTTCGGATGGCGCGTTCGACTACCTGGATGCGCCCGTGCGGCGCGTCGCCATGGCCGAGGTGCCGATGCCGTATTCCAAGCCACTGGAGACGGCTGCGCTGCCGTCCGCGGATGACGTGATCGGCGCCATCCGCCAGACTCTCGATGCGGTCGGGCACCGCAGCCGCCGCTAGAGAACAGACGGGCGAACAATCATGATCGAAATCACCATGCCGCGACTCTCCGACACGATGGAGGAGGGCGCCATCGCCACCTGGCACAAGCAGCCGGGCGACAAGGTCGAGGTCGGGGACATCCTCGTCGAAATCGAGACCGACAAGGCCACCATGGAGTACGAGGCGTACGAGGCCGGCACCATGTCGAAGATCCTCGTGGCCGAGGGCGAGAACGTGTCGATCGGCACCCCGATCGCGCTGATCGACGATGGTACGGATGCTGCTGCTCCTGCGGCAACTCCGGATGCCGCTGCTCCTGCGGCAACTCCGGATGCTGCTGCTCCGGCCGCTGGAGCCTCGGTCGCTGAGCTTGCCGAAGCGCCCAACACGAACCCTTCGGCAAGCTCAGGGAACGAAGCAACCTCAGGGAGCGAAGTCAGGACCGATGACACCGGCGAACGCCAGTTCGCCTCGCCGTACGTGCGCAAGCTTGCGCGTGACAACAACCTCGACCTCTCGAACGTACGCGGCACCGGTCCCGGCGGTCGAATCATCCGTACTGACCTTGATGGGCTCCTTGCCCCGGGGGCTGAAGCTGCCCAGACGCCAGCCGCACCGGCGCCCGCAACCGTGCCAGCACCGGCACCCGCCCGCGCGGTCAGCCCGTCGGCCGGTGGCGCACCTGCCGGTGGCGCACCCGCGCCCTCGAGCGTCGACGAGAAGCGCGGATCCGAGTCCGTTGCGATGAGCAAGACGCGCCGCGTAATTGCACGCCGCCTCGGGGAAAGCGCCCGCACCATCCCGCACTTCTATGTGACGGCCGTGGCCAACGCCGAAGAGCTCATGAAGTTGCGTGCCGACCTCAATACACAACTGACGGCTGTCGGTCGGCCTAAGGTCAGTGTCAACGACCTGCTGATCAGAGCTAGCGCGCTGGCGCTGCGTGAGCATCCGCTGGTCAATGCGTCGTACATCGACGACACCAGCGAGACGATGCAGGTGCACCACCGGGTCAACATCGGCGTTGCGGTCGCATCCGAGAATGGCCTGGTCGTTCCGGTCATCCCGGATGCCGACACCAAGACGGTCACGCAGCTCGGCGTCGAGACCAAGCAGCTTGTTGCGCTCGCGAACGACAAGAAGCTGACGCTCGAGCAGATGTCCGGTGGAACCTTCACCATCTCCAACCTCGGCATGTTCGGCGTTGAGCAGTTCACGGCGATCATCAACCCGCCGGAGGGTGCGATCCTGGCGGTCGGTGGCACGAAACGGGAGCCCACCGTCGTCGGCGATGAGATTCTGCCGCGCTACCAGATGCGTTACACGCTGTCCGCCGACCACCGCATCGTCGACGGTGCGCTTGCCGCACAGTTCCTGCAGACACTGACTCGCCTGGTCGAGAACCCCTGGACGATCATCGCCTGAGGTGCGCTGGGCTGCCGCCCACGGCATCCGCTCGGGTTTCCGCCCGACGCAAGGCGACAGTCCATGCACGCCAGCCCGGACTTTTTGCGCTAGCCCGGACCGAAATCGCTGGAACTACCGGGCTAGCGCTCAGAGACCGGTTTAGCGTCAACGACTTCGGCGAAGGTCGGCGAAACTGACCCTTTACGCTGCGACGAAGTGGACGTATGCTCCCCTGCGAGACCAACGCGGAGGACCATCATGACCATTGATTCGACAGCTGCACGACCCCCGATCGTCGACCGCGGTACCTGGCTCGCCGCCCGCAAAAACATTCTCGGCCTCGAGAAGCAAGCAACGAAGGCCGCGGACCGGGCAAGTGCGGCCCGACGCCGGCTGCCGATGACACACGTCGACAACTACATCTTCGATGATGTCGACGGCCCCATCGACCTGCTCGGACTATTCAACGGGCGCTCCCAATTGGTCGTGCAACACTTCATGTTCGATCCGGACTAGGACGCCGGTTGCCCGAGCTGCTCCAATCTCGCCGACAGTCTGCCTCATCTGGCGCACTTCACGCCATACGACCTTGCCTTCGCGCGGATCTCGCGGGCGCCGATCGACAAGCTCGTCGCCTACAGCGCGCGGATGGGCCGGAGCGCGCCCTGGGTGTCGTCACTGAACAACAGCTATAACACCGATTTCGGCTGGACCCTGGACACCGGCGAGGTTCCGGGAATCTCCGTCTATCTGCGCGACGGCAGCGACATCTATCAGACCTATGAAACGAACGGCCGCGGAGTCGAGATCCTCAGCAGTTTCGCCGGCTACCTCGACATCAGCCCGTACGGTCGGCAGGAGGAGTGGGAGGATTCGCCCGACGGCTGGCCCCAAGGCTCACCATACGAGCGCAACCGTCGGCACGACGAATACTGAGCCATTCGAGAAGCGGATGCGTGCACGCACGACCGGCGTACGCATCCGGATTCAAACTTTCGGTCGATGTGCTTCGGCGCCGCATCGGGCAGCCTTGAAGCATGAGCACTCCCCTGACCACGTCTGATGCTGCCACGGTGGCGGCCACCACCCAGTCACCCTCCGCCGAGCCCTACGGTTCCGACATCTCGCCTTCAGGCATCACGCCGCACAAGTTCTTCCGTGTGGTCGCAATCGCCGAAGCGATCACCTGGACACTGCTGATCGCCGGAATGCTGCTCAAGTACGTTGGCGCGCTCGGCACGCTACCGGTGCTGATCGGCGGGTCGATTCACGGATTCGTGTTCATCACCTATGCGCTGACGGCTGTGCTCGTGGGTGTCAACCAGCGCTGGAGTGTCAAGCTGATCGTCGCCGCAGTGCTGACCGCGATCGTGCCGTACGCCACCGTCCCGTTCGACCTGTGGCTCGACAAGCGCGGCAAACTTGCCGGAGACTGGCACCGCGAGGCGACCGATGACCCGCGCGATCACACCTGGGTTCGCGCCGTGCTGCGCTGGTTCTTGCGCCACCCCGGCATTCTGGGCACCCTTTTCGTCGTCGGCATCATCGTAATCATGACCGCCTTCCTGCTGGTCGGCCCTCCCGGCGGGTGGAGCAAGTAGACCGCGCCTGAGTAAATCTCCGGCGCCGTCCGGGCAAATCGTCGGCGCCGCGGCAGCGCCGGATGGGTACGATCAGGAATATGACCGTTCCAGAGATTTCCGGCATTCACCACGTAACGCTGACCGTGAGCGACGCGCCCACCGCTGCTGCGTGGTATCGCGACGTGCTCGGGTTCGAAATCGCAAAACAAGTGCAGGTCAACGAGATCACCCGGGTGATGATGACTCGCGCTGGCTTCGAGCTGGTACTCGACAGTCACGGTGACAAAGCACTCTTCGATGGCTTCTCGGAGCGTCACCTCGGCCTGGACCACCTCAGTTTCGCCGTCGCGGACCGAACAGTTCTCGATCAATGGGCCGAACACCTGGACGAGGTCGGCGTGAAGCGCTCACCCGTAAAACAGGGTTCGACCGGGTCGCTCTTGGCCTTCCGCGACCCTGACAACATCGCGCTCGAGTTCTATACGCTCAGCTGACGCATTCCGTCGCCTATTCAGTAATTGGAGGTCGCCGGCAGCGTTGCGGCCACGCCCACGAGCCCGGCGATCGCGATGATCCAGAAGACGACCAGCGCCGCCCAGAACAGCATGCACAAGCCTCCGAGAACGATCCCGGTGATCGACATGCCGCGTCCAGCCGGCTCCTTCTTGAGCCCGATCGCGCCGAACACGACGGCACCAATCGGCACGAGCAGAGTGAAGCCGAAGACGATCGAGACAAGCCCGAGCACCATCGAAGTGACGCTCAGTCCCTTCGGCTGCGGCGGAGCATACGCCACCACCGGCACAGCGTATTGCGGCGCCGCATAATATGCCTGCGGAACAACAGCTTGCGCTTGCGGCAGGTACTGCTGCGGCTGCGCGTACTGCTGTTGCGCATACTGCGGCTGCTGCGGTTGCGCGTACTGCTGTTGCGGATACTGCGGCTGCTGCTGCGACTGCTGGGGTTGCGGTGCGAATTGTTGCGGCGCGGGAAGTTGCTCGGCCACCGTCGGCAGTTCCGTCGGATGCGATTGCTGCGGCAGTTCTGGCGAGTCGGTCATCGGTTTCCTTCTATGGATGTGCGTGTCTCGACACTATCGGTAGGGAAGCGCACGCACACGGGAGGCTGGACTTGGCCTCTCGCCTCTCGCTGTCACGATCACTGTATTGTCACTTTCCCCGCTGGCACAGTGATGACACAGTGAGCCTAAAGTGACGACACGGTGATCGAAACGGACGGGTGATGGAGACAAGTCAAGGCAACCTCGACGACATCATCACGCGACTTCGCCAGGCAGGAACCGATCTCGAGCGGATCGACGCCAAGTCGGCAGAAAGAGGTCTGCCCAAGAGCATCTGGGCCATCGTCAGCGCGTTCAGCAATCACGACGGGGGGCTGATCATCCTCGGCCTCGGCGAAGAGCTCGGCTTTGCTCCCGCACCCGGGTTCGATGCACGGCGCATCCAAGATGCCATCGCCGAAGCGTTCCGCCCGCGTCGGCGGGCAGACCCCGACGGGCCTGTGACTTCGCGCCCCATTGGCACGATCGACATCACGGAGGTAGACGGCGCACCCATCGTCGTGGTTGACGTCGAGGAACTTCCACCACAGGCGAAACCGTGCTTCGTCACAACCCAAGGCGTCGAAGCCGGAACCTACGAACGGGTCGGCGACGGCGCTCGGCGCATGAGCACGTACGGAATCTTCTTGCTTTCCACCGACCGCGGCCAACCTCGCGATGACTCTGCCCCGGTTGCAGATAGTAGCGTGGACGATCTCGATCCCGTGCAGGTCGAACGATTCATCGCCAGGCTTGGGCGCACTCGAAGGCGGTCAATTGAGGACTTGAACTCCAACACAGACATACTGCGTCGACACAACGTCATCGCCAGTGACGGCAAATCGCTGACCGTGGCCGGGCTCCTTGCCCTCGGCCGCTACCCACAACAGTTCTTCCCCCAACTCATGATCAGCTTCGCGGCATTCCCCGGCAAGAGTAAATCCGACGTGGTTGGAGACGTGCGGATGCTTGATCGTCAGATCATTGAAGGCCCGATTCCCGTTTTGGTCGACGACGCGGTGCGGGCCGTCATTGGCAATCTCAAAATACGCCGAGTGTCACGCGGGGCCGGCGCAGCAGATGAGCCAGAGATTCCGGTGGATGCAGTCCGCGAAGCGGTCGCAAACGCGCTCACGCATCGTGACTACAGCGCCTTCGCTCTCGGCGACCAGGTGCGAGTAGAGGTCTACCCTGACCGCGTGGACGTGTGGAACCCCGGAAGGATCTGGGGTGGTCGGCGGGTGGTGGATCTGTATGACGGCAGTTCGCGCTCCCGAAATCAGATTCTCGCAAGCCTGCTCACGGAGGTCCCCTTCCCAGATAGGGATGAGACCGTGTGCGAGAATGCCGGTTCCGGTATACCCCGCATGACGGGCGTGCTCGGCCGCATGGGGCTTCCCGCTCCCCGTTTCGACGCGCAACCCACGAGCATGACCGTGACGTTAGAACGGCATGGACTCTTGTCACTGGAATCAGGTGATTGGCTCCAATCGATCGGCGCGAGCGAACTCGACGCCGACTGGCAGCGCACACTCGTTCTGATCCATCGGCGCTACCCGGTCGACGACCAAGTGTTGCGAGCACAATTCGGAATGGACCGTGAAGACGCAAAGTCAGTCTTGCGCCACCTGGTTTCGGCAGGCTGGTTGAGGTATCCGGCAAGCGCCGGAAACGGATATCGCCCAGGACAGCGCGTCACTCAAGCTGAGCGCAACGCCGACAGCCTGTTCCACGAAAGCGCACTTGAGCCGACTCCGCCTCCTCCGTTGGATCGCGTTGACCAGAGAATCTTGGCCAGTTTCACTCATGATGGGGAACTGAGCATCCACGACCTCGCCGAAATCATAGGATTGAGCGCCAACACGCTCCGACCGCGCCTACGCGTTCTCGTCGAGCAGGGTGCTGTTATCGCAACAGCACCGCCGCAAAGCAAGCGGCGGCGGTACCGACGGGCATCCGAGAACAGAGGCATGCCCTGATGCGCGACGAGTGGGTTCGGTTTGCGCTTCTCCATTGTGGATGCTCCTCGCCGTTCGATTTCTGCTTCCCGCTATTCTCTCAGCTGTGTTCGCCGCTCATCAGCTCAGTCAGGATGTGCAGGGAACTCGCGGTCATGCCGGGATTGGTCTCGCGATAGTACGGCAGCGCGATGGCCGCTTGCGACAGCGCCCAACCGCGCCCGCGCAGCCACATCACGTCGTCTGCACCGATCGCCCGCCGAAAGACATCGCGAGCGGATGCCGGCAGCACGCCCCACGCGGCCATCACGTCACACGCCGGGTCACCGATGCCTGCTGCGCCGAAGTCCAGCACGGCGCTCAATCGCTGATCCGCCACGAGAAGGTTGGCGGCCAGAAGATCACCATGCGTCCAGACCGGTGCGCCTGCCCACGGCGCTGCTGACAACGATTCGTCCCACAAGCGAGCCAGGGCCGCAACGTCGACGAGGTCCTCGACTTGCCCGAGGCAGTCATGCACCGCGTCATCCAAAGGGTGAAGCGCGCCGCCTCGATAGCCCGACGGCGCATCCGCCGTGCCAACCCGTCGCAACGCACAGACGAACGCACCCAAATCACGCGCGAGCGCATCCGCTCCCGGTTCACTCCCGAGCGCGGGTGCCGCGCCGGGCAGCCATTCGACGACAAGCCACGGGCACGGGTAATCTGCTGCGGCCGCCCCAACGCCGACCACTCGAGGGATGCGCGCTCGCAAGCTGCTCCCGGCCACCTGCCCACCCGGCCGCCGATACGGTTGCCCATCCAATTGCCGACCCAGTTTCGGCAACCACTCGGCCTCGCGCCCAATGCTCGCAGCACCGTTTTCGACGAGCGGAAGGCGGACAGCGAGCTGATCGCCGAGCCTGAACATCGCATTGACCGTTCCGGACGACTCGACGCGCGCCAACGGCAATGCAGCCCACTGCGGAAATTGCCGGGCCAGCAGTGCCCGAACCAGACCGTCGTCGATCTGGATTTCGCCGGGATGCATGCGATCTGTCACAAACGCTCGCCCGCGTTGCGGCGAAACCTGCGGCGGCCGAGCAGCGCCACGACCTGCGCGACGGCATGATCGTACCCGGCAGACGCGGCCACCGGCGCGTCGTTCAGCCAATCGGTCGTCATGCGGAAAAGCAGCGCTCGCACGAGATACTGGGCGAAGTCCCGCTCTGTGCTGATCGTTTCGAGGAGGGACAGCGGGGCTCCCTCGAAGCACACAGCATCCACGGCGATGATCGCGATCGCATAATTCGTCGGCCGCCAATACAAGCTCAGATCGATGACGCCAGGCCGCGCATTCGCGGCGAAGAGCACATTTCCGGTCAAATCGGCGTGAACAATCCCAGGCTCGCCGTCGACGGAGGCGCGCAACGATAGCAATTGGGCGACTGCCGGCACCGCGGCTGCGAGCGCGTTCGCGAGATCCTCCTCGCCCCAGGCGAAGCGATCGGCTCTGCTCCACGCATCCGTTCTGGCACCGATGAAAGCCGGATGCTGCACTCCGGCGAGTAGCGCCGAGAACTCGCGCGCGACATCCGCGATCTCGTGCCAACGCGCTGCCTCGTGCACTCCGTCCAGGTATTCGAACGCGGTCCAGCCATCGACAAGCAGCGCACCGGATCGACTTCGAGCGGGCAGCCCGACGCGCAGCCCATCCCGACGGATTCGCGGGCGAACGACGCGATCAAGCCACTCGAGCCCTTCCTGCGGCATATCCAGCGGCTTGAGCACGAGGTTCCCAGCGCGCCACGCCGTTCCCTGCCCGCCTGCAAGCCGAGACGCCGGTCCATCGACACCGAAGGCATCCAAAATCACAGGGTTCGGGCGCATAGCACGATCGTACGGGAGCCGTGCACACCGGCTGCCTCCGAGCACGACTGCGGATGCCGCCCGGCAGCGCCGCTCAGCCGCTCAATTCGGCTCGGCCCGCACAAGCCAACGCCGGAGCCGGTTGTGCACAATTCCCGCTGGCTACACCGCTGCGCGGTTCACGCCCTGGCATTCTTGTCACAACGCGAGGACAATGAGAGGGTGTTGACGATGAACGAACCGCAGGTGTGGACCGTCATCGGCGTGTTCTCTGCGAGCCTCATCGGAATGGTCACGATCGTCTCAACATTGTTCATCCATGTGATGCGCAGCGAGATCGGCCGACTCGAGACGAAGGTGGACGACCGATTCGACTCGCTCGATCGCGACGTGCAGGCGCTGATGCGCCACACGTTCGGCATTGACCGGGGCTGACGGCGACATCGGCCAGCAGACTAGCCGCGCGACCCTCGGTAGAATCGAAGAGTCCGGCGCATCTGGCCGCGCGCCCACGATTCAAGGAGTCCCGCCGCGTGAGTGAAGTCGCAGCATCCGCAAGCCCCACGCAACGCGTTCCCAACCAATACACCCGTGATGCGGGCAGTTCCGACGATCGCGTTCCGGACACTGTCCAGAACGCGATCGCCACTCCGGACATCCAGCAGCCGTATGCTGCGCTCGGCCTGAAGCAGGACGAGTACCAGGCAATCCGGGACATCCTCGGCCGGCGCCCGACCAGCGGTGAACTGGCGATGTATTCGGTGATGTGGAGCGAGCACTGCTCGTACAAGAGCTCCAAGATGTATCTGCGCCAATTCGGGCAGAAGGTCACCGAGAACATGAAGAAGAACCTCATGGTCGGCATGGGTGAGAACGCCGGCGTCGTGGATGTCGGTGAAGGCTGGGCCGTGACGTTCAAGGTCGAGAGCCACAACCATCCGAGCTACATCGAGCCGTTCCAGGGCGCGGCAACCGGTGTCGGCGGTATCGTGCGCGACATCATCTCGATGGGTGCACGCCCGGTCGCTGTCATGGACCAGTTGCGCTTCGGCAAGATCGACGAACCGGACACTGCGCGCGTCGTGCACGGCGTCGTCTCCGGCATCTCCTTCTACGGCAACTGCCTCGGGCTGCCGAACATCGGCGGCGAGACCTATTTCGACCCGGTGTATCAGGGCAATCCGCTCGTCAATGCCCTGTCCGTCGGCGTACTACGGCACGAAGACCTGCACCTGGCGAACGCCTCCGGCATCGGCAACAAGATTGTGCTGTTTGGGGCGCGTACCGGCGGAGACGGCATCGGCGGGGCATCCATTCTGGCGTCGGACACGTTCGCTGCGGGCGGCCCGACCAAGCGCCCGGCCGTGCAGGTCGGCGACCCGTTCGCCGAGAAGGTGCTCATCGAATGCTGCCTCGAGTTGTTCCGCGACCGCGTGGTCGAAGGCATCCAAGACCTCGGCGCAGCCGGCATCAGTTGCGCGACCAGCGAACTCGCAGCCAACGGCGACGGCGGGATGTTCGTCGAACTCGACAGCGTGCTGCTGCGCGACCCGACCCTGACCGCCGAGGAGATCCTCATGTCAGAGTCGCAGGAACGCATGATGGCCGTCGTCACGCCGGAGAAGCTCGACGCGTTCCTCGCTATCACCGCCAAATGGGATGTCGAAACCAGCGTTCTCGGCGAAGTCACCGACACCGGGCGGCTCGTCATCAACTGGCAGGGCGTCGAGATCGTCAACGTCGACCCGCGCACGGTCGCGGTCGACGGGCCGGTGTACGAGCGACCCGTCGCCTACCCGAGCTGGATCGACGCACTGCAGGCGGACTCGGCATCCGCCTTGGAGCGACCGGCAGACAACGACACGGAGGCGCTTCGCGAACAGTTCCTCGCACTGCTCGGCAGCCCGAACCTGGCGGACAAGAGTTGGGTGACCAACCAGTACGACTACTACGTCGGCGGCAACACTGCGCTGGCCTTCCCCGACGACGGCGGCATGATCCGTGTGGACGAGGCATCCGGTCTCGGTTTCGCCATCGCGACGGATGCCAACGGCCGCTACTGCCAACTCGACCCGAAACAGGGCGCACGGCTGGCGCTCGCCGAGGCGTATCGCAACGTCGCCGTCACCGGTGCAGTGCCGGCGGCGGTCACCGACTGCCTCAACTTCGGCAGCCCGGAGAACCCCGAAGTCATGTGGCAGTTCAGCCAGGCCGTCGAGGGCCTCTCCGACGGATGTCTGGAGCTCGAGATCCCCGTTACCGGCGGCAATGTGTCGTTCTACAACCAGACCGGCGACACGCCGATCTTCCCGACCCCGGTGGTCGGCGTGCTCGGCGTGATCGACCACGTCGATCGGCGCATCCCGAGCGGGTGGCAGGACGCCGGCGACAACATCTACCTGCTCGGCGTCACCCGCGAAGAGCTCGACGGGTCGGCGTGGGCCGGCACGATTCACGGCCACTTGGGCGGGCATCCGCCTGTGGTCGACCTGGGCGAGGAGAAGAGACTCGCGGGCCTGCTGCACGCCGGCGCCATGGAAGCGTTGATCGTCTCCGCACACGACTTGGCGGATGGCGGGCTCGCGCAAGCCCTCGCGGAGTCGGTGCTGCGCTTCGGTGTCGGTGCGCGTGTCTGGCTCGGCGAGATCATGGAACGCGATGGCGTGGATGCCGCGACCGCCCTGTTCTCGGAGTCCGCCGGGCGCGTGATCGTGTCCGTGCCGCGCGAGGACGACGTGAAGTTCCGCGGGCTGTGCGAGGGTCGCGACTATCCGGTGCTGCGCATCGGCGTGACGGATGTCGAGATCGGGACGCAGCCCGTGCTTGAGATCCAGGATGCCTTCACCGTCGGCCTCGAGGAACTCCGCGCCACCCACCGCGCAACACTCGCCGAGCACTTCGGCCCGGTCGTCGGCCACTGAGTGTAGCCCGGCGTCTTTTGTTGGTCGAGTAACGAGCGCCAGCGAGTGTATCGAGACCGTCAGGCGGCGCGGACTTCGATCTGACCGTCGCGCACGCGTGCGTCGTATCGAGGCTGCGGGCTGGTAGCCGGCCCGCGCACAATGCCGCCGTCTTCCAGGCGGAACACGCTGCCGTGCCACGGACAGGTGACGCATCCGTCTGTGACAGTGCCCTCATCGAGTGGGCCGCCCATGTGACTGCAGGTGGCGGCGAGCGCCGTGAGCCCGCTCGCGCTCCGATAGAGCATGACCGGAACACCGTCCGCGTCAACCCGACGTGGCGCACCGTCCGGCAGCTCCGTCTCGGGCAGCACCGCCGTCCATTCTGCGGCGCCTTCCTGCCAGGCGGTGCGATTGACATTGACGCCCCTGACGAAGCTGAGATAGCCACCCAGATACCCGCCGGCGGTCAGCACGGCGAAACCGGCGAGTCCGAGCAATTTTCCGGTCCGGCGATTGCCGCTTGCTCGGGCGATCGCGGAGGCGACGTACACGGCGAGCGCGGTGCCGACGGCTGTGGCGTGAACGAGGCCGACCCGAGTTTCGGGACCGTACGTGTCCGACCAGTCGTTCAACCCGGCGGCGGCCGTCGGCACCGCAGCGACGATGCCGGCCGCCACGAGAATGTCGGCGGCGCGCTCGGTGTCCCGACCACCGATCGTGTCAAGGAGCGTGGCCATGCCCCACGCTCCGATCGGCAAATCGGTGAGCAGCGGATGCATCGGATGCCCGAGATAGGTGCCGCTGAGCAGGTTGCGGATCCACCGCGGTTTCACGCTGCGGCTGACAAAGTCGACCACAGGTTTGGCGTACTTATCCAGCGCCTCGGCGCCCTCCACCCTGCGGATGATTGCATGCAACACTGTCATGACGCGTCCGATCTACGATCAATCCGCTTCTAAAAGAAGCGTAGGTTAACTTTAGGCGGCAGGCCTCGTCCCGTCAATGAGGCGAGCGGCGTCCTGGGTCAGGGTGCGAATGCCGTACAAGCTTGTGGATGCCGCAATGAACAGCTCCTGTCCGCCTGGCCCGCCGAAGCACAGATTCGCCACAACTTCCGGAACGGCGATCCGGCCGAGCCAGGTTCCGCCCTCATTGTAAATGTGTACGCCGTCTGCGGCGGATGTCCACACGTTCCCGTCAACATCCACCCGAATGCCGTCCGACAGGCCAGGCTCGACGACCGCGAACACCCTGCCGTTCGCGCAACGCCCGTCGACCACGTCATAGGCTCGAATGTGGTGATTGCCACCCTCGTATGAAGCCGCCGACGTGTCGGAGATGTAGAGCACACGCTCGTCCGGTGAGAACGCGAGCCCGTTCGGTTCCTCCATGTCGGTGACGACCGCGCGAAGCTCGCCGGTCGCGCTATCGAAACGAAACACGAAGCATCCGCCGTACTCGCGGTCTCCCGGGTGCCCCTCACGCGCGACCGTGATGCCGTACGGCGGATCGGTGAACCAGATGCCGCCGTCGGACGCGACCACCACATCGTTCGGCGAGTTGAAGCGCACACCCTCGTACGACTCCACCACGCCGGTGACTGTGCCGCGATCGTCGCGTTCGATCCGTCTACGGCCGTGCGAACACTGGATCACGCTTCCGTCACGGTCGAGCGTGCGGCCGTTGGTGAACTCAACCTCGGCCGAGTAGACCGCCGTCGACCGGTCGACCGTCGAGTATTCGAGAATACGATTGCCGGGGATGTCACTCCACCGCACCGTGCGCGATTGAGGTATCCAGACCGGGCCTTCCGACCAGACCGCACCGGTCGCAAGGAGGGTCAACTCGGCATCGGGCGCGATCAACTCGCGGAGCCCACGGATGCCGTCGGCCTGGTCCTCCGGCGCGTCCGCGCCCATGATCGCCTCCGTTGTTCAGGACGGTGTCAACGCCCGCTCCCAGCATGCCATGGCCCCGGGCGGAGCGGCCGTTCGGCTCGTTCAGGCGGTCGGAAGACGGATTTCGAACGGCGCGCCCGTGTACTCCTCGGCCTTGCCCCACAGTTCCGAAGCGATCTCCGCGTCGACACTCGTGTGGGTCGGCGCCTGCAACACAGGTCGTCCCTCCGTCACCAGGCGCGGTCCGTAGTACTGGCCGCCGAGCGCAGCCGGGTCGACGGCGGCGCGCACGATTGGCCAGGCGCCGCGGCTCTTCGATTGCGCCATCGGCGACAGCAGGGCATCCGTCGCACGTTTGCCGCCACTCGGCTCGTTCACGCCGGCAATGCGCTGCGTCAGCCCACCGATCGAGTAACCCGGATGCGCCACAATACTTTCAATATCGGCGCCGGCAGCGCGCAACCGACGATCGAGTTCGAAGCCGAAGGACTGCACCGCGATCTTCGAGTGCGCATAAGCCCGGTTCGGCGTGTAGTGGGCCCGCAGTTGCAGGTCGCCGATGCGAAAGTCGTACAGCCGCGTCACCATGCTGCCGAGCGACACGACCCGTGCGCCTGGGGTGCGCTGAAGGACCGGCAGCACCTGGGCCGTCAGCGCGAAATGCCCGAGAAAGTTGGTCGCGAGCACGATCTCGTTGCCGTCGACACTTGTGGTGCGTTCGGCCGGCGGATGCACCATTCCGGCATTCTCGATCAGCACATCAACCCGCTCGAACGCCCGGATGCGCGCGGCAGCTTCATTCACCGACGCCAGGTCGGCGGTGTCCAGTGGGAGAAACTCGAGCTGTGCGGAAGGCACGCGGGCGCGGATGGCCGCGATCGCGGCATCCGCTCGCTTCTCGTTGCGACAGGCGAGCACGACGTGCGCGCCGGCACCGGCCAGTTGCAGGCTCGTAAAGAAGCCGACTCCGGCGTTGGCGCCGGTGACAACAACGGTCTTGCCCTGCAGCTCCGGCAAGGCGGCCGGGTTCCACCGCGGACTCACGCCGGGTTACCGCCCACCGTGCGCTCCGCCGCCTCGACATGATGGTGGATCACCTCGGCGACCACGAAATTGAACCACTTCTCTGCGAATTCCGGGTCCAGGTGGCTGGCCTCCGCCAGCCGGCGAAGTCGTTGGATCTGCTCCCGCTCCCGCTCCGGGTCCGCCGGCGGCAGGCCGTGCTCGGCCTTCAGCGTTCCGACGAACTGGGTGAACTTGAAACGCTCAGCCAGCATGTGCACCAGCGCGGCGTCGATATTGTCGATGCTCTCGCGGATGCTATGCAACTCAGCCAGCGCCGCCTCCGTGTCATTCGCCCCAGCCCGGGACGAGGGGTTGTCGTGCAAAGCCATAGTGAGACACTACCCGCCAGACCGCCTGTGGAGAGGCGATCACCCGCCTCACAACCGGTCGCGTAGCCCGCAGCCCTAGGCAGACGCCAGAGCTCAGGACTTCGGGTTCATGGCTCAGACGCGATGCGCGGTCATCACAATTGCGCCGATGTTGTCGCGGTAGAGACGGAACACGCTCCAGATCTCCGCGATCCGCGGAATGACGGACGGATGCGCGAGGCAGCGACCAAGGAACGCCGTTGACCCCCACACGCCCTCGTCCGAGATGAACGTCGGGATGTCCAGCAACAGCAGCTTGCCGGTCTCTTCGAAGTCGACCTCGAACCCGCCGTCTTCGATCAGTCGTCGCCACTCGTCTGCGGTGAGCGGCCGGGCTCCCACGTGCAGCACCTTCGTCAACGTTCGTTCGATGTCTTCCTTCGCCGCCTCTGGCAAGGAGTTCGGCGTGAGCAACAACTCGTGGATGCCGTACCGGCCTCCCCTGCGCAGCAGCCGGGCAGCCTCGGACACCGTGGCGACTTTGCGCTTGGCCGGTTCCAGGGTGAGCAGCGCTTCCCCATACACGACGCTCGCCGCGCCATCGCCCAAGCTCGTCTTGTGCGCCGGCTCAACAAGGCAGCGCTGAACCGCACCGGTCTCGTCGGTGCGGGTGTGGTTGGTGCGGGTGAGCATCTGTCGCACGCGTGCCGCTTCTGCTGCTCCGCGTTCGATCGCCGTATAGCTGCGCGGATGCGCCGCGAGTGTACGCCCCGTCGTCACCCCAAGCCCGGGCCACATGTCGACCACGTCGTCGTCGGGTCTGATCTGCAGCGAGTCGAGCATGTGCAGCGACGGCGTCAGCCCACCGGGTCGCATGACCTTCTTGCCGAGCCGTCCGAGCATCCAATGGGCAGGCATCCGCGCGAGGGGAACGCCCTCGCCGAGCCGCGGGGCGATTGCAGGCGCGCGCGTCGCATCCGGAGTCGTACGTGATGTCGAATGTGCAACTGGAGCGCTCATGAAACTTAGTTTAGGCAAACCTAACCAGTGGCGCCAGGGCGTTCCGCCCGCCGATGCGCACTAAGCCTGCACGCTGCACCGGATTTTGCGCGCAAGCCCTCTTTGTCAGGCTGTGTGTGAGTCGCCGGTTGGGTGGCGTGAAGGAGACACACGATGACAGTCGCGAGGGGTTTCACGACGGGGGAGATCCGTGA
>Ga0208357_1001262_pt1 | contig 18754 bp, 10 predicted proteins | sample NGESurdeep092012_6_FD_184487 | JGI IMG/M metagenome (GOLD analysis project Ga0208357, IMG submission 184487) | Arctic peat soil microbial communities from Barrow, Alaska - NGEE Surface sample F52-2 deep-092012 (SPAdes) | ecosystem: Environmental > Terrestrial > Soil > Wetlands > Peat ... | reverse complement strand
ATAAAGAACATCCCATTTTAAATCTTTTATCCGTTGCAGGTTTTTTAATTCATTATGATAGACTTGCATTTCCAAAATAGAAGAAGGCTGAAAAAAATGCGCTTTGGAAGTTTTTCCTGAAGTGCGCACGCCATTTACCAAATAAGATTGGATACCGAACAATTCAGTAAAAACGGAAGAGATCACACTTGTTTCTCCATATTTGATGGCACGCAACACAATGCCTTTGGTGGAATAGATCATAATAGGAATGAAAAATAAGGAATAAAAAAGAAATGACAGATGGATTCAGTAAACCAACAAATAATGAAGAAACATAATTGCTAATAAACTAATTAGCTAATAAACTTATCCCTAATTTGCATCCGATGCACACACTTAAAAAATCTCTTGGGCAGCATTTCTTAAAAGATGAAAGAATTGTAGAAAAGATCATTGAGGCTTTGAAGCTGGATTCTTTTAAAAATTTGCTGGAGGTAGGGCCTGGCGGCGGCGCGCTTACCAAACATTTAGTAAATATTCCCGACATACATTTCAAAGCGGTAGAGTTGGATGAAGAAAAAGTAAATTTTCTTTTAAAAAAATTCCCTTCTTTAAAAAATGACTTGATCCATAAAAGTTTTTTGAATATTGATCGTCCGTTTGATGATCCTTTTACAGTGATTGGAAATTTTCCTTATAACATTTCTACCCAAATTTTATTTAAAGTTCTGGAGTGGAAAGAATATGTTCCTGTAGTGATCGGGATGTTCCAGAAAGAAGTAGCAGAAAGGGTTGCATCGAAAGAAGGCAATAAGATATATGGTGTATTAAGTGTGCTTGTACAATACTATTATCACGTGGAATATTTATTTTCTGTTGGAAATGAAAGTTTTATTCCACAACCAAAAGTGCAAAGTGGTGTCATTAGGTTAAGAAGACGCGAAAACTATTTGCCCATAAAAAATGAAAGAGCATTTTGGGTTTTGATAAAAACTGCATTTAATCAACGGCGCAAAACGCTTCGCAATGGCTTGAAAAGCATGATTGCAAAAGAAGATCTGGAAGATGCCTTCTTTGATCGTCGTGCTGAAACCCTGAGTGTGGAAGAATTTGCAGCACTAAGTTTTAAATTGGTATAGAAATTTTTGTTCTGATCTTCCTAAAAAGCTCATAATTGATAGAATAAATATTGTTTGAAAAAAGGGTAATTTTATTGCAATAGATTTTATACATTTACACGCTTAATTATTTTTATACTGCGATTTGAAACAAGTAACTGCCATATTTTTCCTCATATTATTTTCATTCAATTGGTTTGGATACCGGTTGTATTATGATTACCTGCAGCATAAAACAAATAAGAATTTAGAAGCGCTTATTGACAACAATTCTTACGACGAATCGCAGCTGATGGAATTGAAAATTCCAATACATCTTCCCTATCAAACCAGTTGGACCTCTTACCAGCGCTATGATGGAGAAATAAAATTGAACGGTACCATTTATAAATATGTAAAGCGTAAACTTTCGAATGATACTCTTTACCTGATGTGCATTCCCAATTCGAATAAGATGCGATTGGAAACTGCTAAAAATGATTTTTTTAAATTGATCAATGATCTAACACGGAATGTTAATTCTAAAAAATCTGATAGCTCAAATTCATTTTTCAAGAATCTCCAGAATGTATATAATGATTCTTCGTTTGGAATGAATATCATGCCTCCGTTTATATTAAATCAGAATTGCTGGCATATTGCAGGATCTGCTGATATCATTTCTACTCCTCACATTATTCCCGGTCAACCTCCGGATACTATGATTTCATAGGCCATTACCTGCGCAAAGCTGCTCAATAATCTGACTGTTTCTGTTTTAATGATAAGAGATTTATTATTGTTTAATGAACATCTCCTGCGTTTCTTAGCCTCATATTCGTTAATTAAATATTACTGCAGTAATTATAAGGTTTGTATTATTTGAATACGGCGAATATCATTATTTGCAATACCAATCAGAAAATTTCCATTCAAATTTTTAACTCTAATTATTAATTCCAGCAACGAATGATGACTTATAATTTGTTAAGGAATTAAATAAAAAACTATTTATGAAAAGGTCAGTCTATTTACCAATTATATTTTTTATTGCTCTCTGTATATCAGTTAGTAAATCAAACGCACAGGGTTGCATCGCTATTCGGAGTGCGGGTGGCATGGTCTGTGATATGCATCAATCTGGTGATACAGCGGCTAAATGGTTATTTGCTGTGAATAACCGTTACTACGATTCTTACGAAGATTTTATAGGAACAACTCAACAAAAGCAGCGCCAGGCACAAGGGACCGAAGTAATCAATCATGGCTATACAATGGATTTGTCACTCACCCGAAACTTAAATGAAAGATGGTCTGTTTTTATGGACGTTCCTATTATATCAAATTCACGTTCATCATTATACGAACATCACAACGTAGGAAGGTTTATTACCCATTCCTTTGGGATTGGGGATATCCGGTTTGCGGTTTATAGCTGGTTATGGAATCCGGCCAATCCTCATAAAGGAAATGTGCAGGTTGGTTTAGGACTTAAGTTTCCAACCGGCGATTACAAATTCCAGGATTATTTTCATACGAGCGACTCAACTAAAGCTCTGGGCCCGGTGGATCAATCCATTCAATTAGGTGATGGAGGTACAGGTATCACAACAGAAATAAATGGGTTCTATAATATTTCACATGTTGTAAATCTTTATGGCAATTTTTATTATCTTCTAAGTCCCCGCGATCAGAATGGTGTTTCCACGGCGCGTGAAGGTGTTCCGTCTGCGTTAAGTATTACCAATGGATCGAGTGTAATGAGTGTACCGGATCAGTATATGATAAGGGTAGGGGCTAATTTTAATGTAGATAACTGGATCTTTTCAGGTGGTGTGCGTGATGAATGTTTGCCTGTACACGATTTGATCGGCGGAAGTGATGGTTTCAGAAGACCGGGATTTATTATATCAGGCGAGCCTGGGGTCACAGTTAAGTTAAACAGAGTAATATTATATGCTTTCCTTCCGATAGCAATTATTCGCGATAGAACACAAAGCGTTCCCGATAAAATAACGACAGAACTTACCGGAAAATATACGCATGGAGATGCCTTCTTTGCGAACTATCAGGTAAACGTGGGTGCAACGGTAAAATTTTAAACCTCTAAAATTAGGTAGCACAAAAATGTGGTAGATGATTGAACGCCTCAGAATAGGAATGAGTAAGTGGAACGTGCTGAAATGAGGGCATAGAGTGGACAAGAAAATCTTGATTTATATAAATAAAAAACGACTCTTATTTTTCTAAACAATTAAAAACTTTTATATGAAAATACAAACAGAACCAATTGGCAGCATTCCGCGTCCCAAATATTTGGTAGATGCATTAAATGCGTTTTCGCAGCAGCAAATTAATAGAGCAGAATTATCAAAATTGTTTGATGATGCTTTGAAAGATACTCTCAAACGTTTTGAAGAAACAGGTTCTCCTGTTATTTCTGATGGCGAACAGACAAAACCAAGTTTTGCAACTTATCCAATTGATGGGTTGCAAAATCTTTCGCCTGATGGTATTGTAATTCCTTTCGCAGATGGACACACAAGGCAATTACCAAAAATTACATCAGGCCCATTCCATTATCAAACTTATGCAAACACGTATCTTGAAAAGGCGAAGCAACATACCACATTACCTGTTAAGCAGGCGGTTATTTCTGTTTCAGCAATAAGCCTGTTGTATCCCGGGGAAGGAATCGAAGGTTATTCGAAGGATGCGTTTATAAATGACTTGCTTAATGAAGCCGAAGCTGATATTCGCAAAAGCCTGAACAGTGGCGCTTACAAAGTACAGATTGATTTTACCGAAGCAAGACTTGCTTTGAAATTAGATCCAAGTGGAGGTTTATTAAAATCATTTATTGATCTGAACAATAAAGTATTGATGCGGTTTACAGGCGAAGAAAGAAAAAGAATCGGAGTACATTCCTGCCCGGGAGCCGATCGTGATTCAACGCATAGTGCAGATATCAGTTATATCAATTTACTTCCATTACTGTTTCAATTGCAAGCTGGTAATTTTTATCTTGAATATGCCGGAGAAAAAGACAAACGCTCTGTATTGTCATCCATCAAAGAAAGTATAAAACCATCTCAGCAAGTTTTTTTAGGAGTCATTGATGTACTCAATCCGAAAGTTGAATCGCCTGAAGAAATATGTGATATGATTCTTGAAGCAGCAGAATTTATTCCTATTTCTCAGATAGGTACTACTGATGATTGCGGGTTTTCTCCATTCGCAGATGATAGCTCCAGGTCTAGAGATACTGCTTTTGCAAAAATAAGATCCAGGGTAGCGGGAACCCTACTTGCGGAGAAAAAATTGAGTTAATAGATTTCAAGATAAAAAACACAATATTTTTTTCATAATCAATTATTGCCCCCTTCTTAATTGTTGATTACATGCGGGGGGAAAAACAGGTAAAAATGAAAATAAACATAAAATTTTTCTCATAAACAATCTATAGAATTCCCTTACTTGTTTCTACAGGAAAGGCTATCTATAATTTTATTGAATTAATTAAAAAATGAAAAGATTATAGACAAAAATGAAAATAAAAAGGAACATAAAGATTTTCTCATAAAAACTATAGCCCCCTTCCTGTTTCTACAGGAGGGGCTTCTATAATTTGATTTACAGAAAGTGATAAAAAAGCCGCAGGTAACTTAAAATAAACAAAAACAAACAATTATTTATTTATTACATCTATTCACAATTACAAAAATTAAATTAAAAAAACATGGCACACATTGAATTAAACAACGACATGCCGGGAATTCTCGGTTTATTAAATTTTAGTCCCGAAACTGCAAAACCTTTAAACGAGCTGGCTGAGATATTGTTAGTTCAGGACAACTCACTTACAAGAGGTGAAAGAGAAATGATTGCTTCTTCAGTATCTCACTGGAATGACTGTCATTTCTGTCATAGTTCGCACGGGGCCGCGGCCGCAAACCTTCTAAAGGAACCGGTTGGTTTTTTAAAGGAAATAAAAAACGGATTTCCTAATACTGACGTATCTCCAAAAATGCGCGCATTGCTCAACATTGCAAAGCATGTGCAAAAAGGAGGTAAGAATGTAACTGAAGAAGATATCGCGTCGGCAAGAGATGCAGGTGCCAGCGACAAAGAAATTCATGACACTGTATTGATAGCGGCGGCTTTCTGTATGTACAACCGCTATGTAGATGGGCTTGCCACATGGGCGCCAAAAGAAGATGAAGATTTTATGCCGATGGGCCAGATGCTTGCCGAGAGAGGTTATCAGGAAACGACGCCCGCTTAGTAACATGAGTCTTTGGAGAGGTAGTCACAAGGTGCACCTTGTGACTACTTTGAAATACGTGGTATGTCTCGTTCTTGCTATTTTCGCGCTCCGTCTTCCTTCTGCAAGAGAAGCTTTTTCTTTGAATTGCTTTGATGGGCCTGACAGTAAACAAACAAATTTGCTTAATTTTTATTTAGCGTAGATATTCATTTTATAAATGCTGCAACCAAACCTTAGTTTGAGACCTAACCCTCAGAACTGTTTTAAATTGTATATTCGATTTATTTTTTCAAAACCATTACATGCAAAACTGGAGAATAAAGCTTTCCATTTTTATTAATTATTTTGTTTTTGCCATTTTGCTTAACAGCTCTGGCATTGCTATTTTGCAGGTACAAAATAATTTTGGCGTTACTAAAAATGCTGCCGCCTGGATTGACCCTTGTAAAGATTTAAGCATTGCGATTGTATCTTTTTTGGTTGCTTCCTACATTGCAAAGTTTGGTTACAAAAAAGCGATGTTGTTTGCATTGGGTATTATATGCATCGCTTGTTTTATAATTCCTGTTACACCCAGTTTTTTTGCAATTAAAGTATTATTTGTGGCTGTAGGTTCCTGCTTTGCTTTAATTAAAATGAGTGTATATAGTACCATTGGAATTGTTACCAGGGATTCTAAGGAACACATCAGTATGATGAACTTTATTGAATCTTTTTTTATGGTGGGTAATCTTTCCTTGTATTTCATTTTTGGATTTTTTGTTAATAATGCCCATCCTCAATCTACTTCCTGGCTTGATGCTTATTATTTATTAGGCGGTTTATCATTGCTTGCTTTTTTATTGTTGCTCTCTGCGCCTTTGGATGAGTCTGCTGCGAAAACTGAAGACGGGAAGCCTGCGGCCGTTCCTAGATTTTCGGATATGTTTAAATTAATGAGTGAGCCAATTGTGATCGCCTTTATATTTTCTGCATTTTTTTATGTGTTGATCGAACAAAGTATCCAGAATTTTCTCCCGACTTTTAATAATAAAGTGCTTTTATTACCTGCAGTCCTCAGCATACAAATGGGAAGTATTTTAGCAGGCTCGACAGCATTGGGGCGTTTTTTTGCCGGAGTCATGCTCAAAAAACTAAATTGGTTCTTTGTAATTATCGGCAGTTTATTATTGGCCGCAATTCTGATTTTGATAGCAATGCCGCTGGCCAAAAACGAAACGGGAAGAAATATTACAGGCTGGTTAAGCGCCCCAATTGCAGCTTATGTCTTTCCGCTTATAGGCTTGTTACTCGCGCCGGTTTATCCTGCTATCAATTCTGTAATATTAAGTTCATTACCTAAACCGAAACATGGTGTAATGTCTGGATTGATTATTATTTTTTCTGCAATCGGTGGTACTACAGGTTCATTACTTACAGGCTATATTTTTGATAAGTATAGCGGTCAGGCAGCATTTTATTTTACATTAGTTCCAATTGGGATTTTGATAATTTGCCTTTCAGTATTTAAAAGATTACAAAAGAAGACAGCAGAGCCTGATTTGAGCAATCGGCTGTGAAGGTCAGCACCGCGCCTTTAGAAGTAAGATTTCTTTGTTTTAAATACAAGATCATAATTTTTTGTGAAGCTTGAAAAAATAGCAGCAGCCTGATGATAAGACTACCGGCCACTTTATTTCTTGATTACGATAAGAAAAGCAAATAAAGGATCAGGTTAGAACCTATTTAAGCCATTATTAACCCCAGGTTCTTATCTTCTCCCTAATTGATATGGTTCCACTGCGTTTCTACTGCGTTAATTAACGCAGTGGAAACGCAAGAGAAAAGAAGGAAGTAGCCGGGTGGTATGAAGGAAATAGAGGCCTGATTCATTTCCTGATCTTTTTATCTTTGCCGCGGTCTGATGCCAGCCGTATCGGCGCTATAAATAAATTAAAGTATGGAAATCAAAAACATTTTTTCCCTGGGCGAATTGTTTGAAAGAGTTCAGTTAGAAAATATTTTCCCGGATAATAAAACTTTTGTGGATTGTATTCCGAAAAACACATTTTCATTTATACAAGAACGTTATGTAGAAGAAAAAAATAAAATCTCATTCGATTTAAGTGATTTTGTTCATCAATATTTTAAAGAGCCTCCAAAAATTGAGACCGGTTTTAAAAGTGATACGAAAAGGCCGGTTAGCGAGCATATCGAAGAACTTTGGAAAGTATTGACCAGGAAACCCGAAACAGTAAATGATTCATTAATCACTTTACCACATCCATATATTATTCCCGGCGGCAGGTTCAGAGAAATCTATTATTGGGACAGTTATTTTACCATGCTTGGTTTACAGGTATCCGGAAGAATTGACCTGATCCAAAATATGGTTGATAATTTTGCTTATCTCATTGATACAATTGGTTATATTCCCAATGGAAACCGAACCTATTATTTGGGAAGATCACAGCCTCCCTTTTTTGCGTGCATGGTAAAATTATTGAGTGAAGAAAAAGATCGCCTGCAGAGCGGACAGGGGGAAAAAGTCCTTGTTACTTATTTACCCCAATTACAAAAAGAATATAATTTCTGGATGAAGGGAAGTGAAAAAGTAACTCCTCAAAATCCATCTTTAAACCGGGTGGTATTAATGCCCGATGGAAATATTCTGAATCATTATTGGGATGAAAATGATACGCCGAGGCCCGAGTCCTTTAAAGAAGACGTAAAATTGTCGCATTCTTCAAAAGATAAAAAAGTGATGTACCGCCATTTGCGGGCAGCGGCAGAATCGGGGTGGGATTTTTCTTCGCGCTGGTTCAAAAATAAAAATGATTTCTCTACCATTCATACTACAGAAATTATTCCTGTTGATCTGAATTGCCTTTTGTATAACCTGGAACATATTATTGCAGAAGCCTTACAAATAAAAGGCGATAAAAAAAATGCATCATATTTTATAACTCTTATGGATAAACGAAAAAGAGGAATACAAGCTGGGTGCTGGAATGAGTCGGAAGATTTTTATTTTGATTTTGATTATATAGAAAATAAGCAAAAAACTTCTTTTACTGTGGCGGCGGCGTTTCCTTTATTTTTCGGGATAGCTTCTGCAGAACAAGCAGCAGGAGTTGCTGCTAATTTGAAAGAGAAATTTCTTTCAAACGGAGGCGTGATAACTACTGTAGAAACAACTGATCAGCAATGGGACTCGCCAAATGGATGGGCACCGTTGCAATGGGTAGCAATCACGGGGTTAAAAAAATACGGACATAATGAACTGGCAAAAGAAATAGCTACAAGGTGGATGAACCTCAACAATAGGGTATATGAAAATACAGGGAAAATGATGGAGAAGTATAATGTGGTTTCAACTAGCCTGGAAGCGGGAGGTGGCGAATATCCTGCACAGGATGGCTTTGGCTGGACAAATGGGGTTTACCTCGCATTAGAAAAAAGAGATTAGAAAATAATTCTGGAAAATTTGTTTGTAGATGTAACTAAATAATCCTACAAAATGATACATTTTTATCTTTATATGGTACTATTTTTATAATAGGGCAATAATTTTACTGAATTGTGATAAAAAAAACAAAAGGAATTTGAAAATTAATGTTAATTTGCGTTGTCAATTTATTTTTTAACATTCCCTAATTACTTGATTATGAAGAAAAAATTTCTGCTTAGCGGCGCACTTCTGCTGTTTTGCTTTATGCAATCGTTTGCACAACAACGGACAATCACAGGAACAGTTACCACAAAGGATGGTACTCCTTTATCCGGTGCTTCTGTAGTTGTAGTCGGACGAAAGACGGGCGAGACAACTGCTTCCAATGGAAGCTTCTCTATTAATGTTCCTGAAAATACGAAGGAACTAAAAATCAGTTATGTTGGATATGAGCCTCAGACGGTGTCCGTTACTGGACAAAGTAGTATTTCAGTGTCATTACAGGCATCTGCCAACAATTTGAATGAAATAGTGGTTACCGGCTATACTTCTCAATTGAAGAAGGATATCACTGGTTCCGTAGCAACAGTAAATGTAACTGATGCTAAAAAAATTCCATCTACCAGTTCTGAGCAATTATTGCAAGGACAGGCTGCAGGTGTTACTGTTATTAATTCAGGCGCACCAGGAGCGGCCAGTACAGTATTTATTCGTGGTATCTCCAACTTTGGTGCAACTCAGCCGTTATATGTTATAGATGGTGTACAGACCGGCGATATGTCAACTGTAAACCCTAATGACATAGAAAGTATCAGTGTATTAAAGGATGCCGGCGCTGCTGCGATTTATGGTATTTCCGGCGGTAATGGCGTAGTGGTAGTTACCACCAAAAAAGGACACGGCAAATCTACCATTAGCTATGATGCCTATTATGGTACCCAATTGCCTTTAAGTGGTAATGTCTGGCACCTGATGAATCCTGAACAACAATCAGAACTGGCATTCAGAGCCGGTGATAAACCAACTGAAGCTTTATATCCCGGAGGACCAGGTGTGATACCCACTTACGGATATCATGGAAATACTGCTGCAGGCGCTTTCGGTAGTTCCGGCGTAACTAACGACCCTGGAATATTGCAATATTATAACTTTGATAAGTCCAATCCCGGTAATGATTTCCTGATACAAAAATTTGCAACAGGAGCTGGTACAGATTGGTTCCATTCTGTTTTTAAAGCTGCTCCCCAGCAACAGCATACTCTTACGGCGAGTGGCGGCAATGATAAAAGTAATTACCTGTTTTCTTTGAACTATGTAGATCAGAAAGGTACTTTGCTTAATAATTACGAAAAAAGATACGCAGTTCGATTAAACACCAATTTTAATGTAAAAAATCATATCAGGTTTGGCGAAAATGGATTTGTTACTTATAAGGAAAACAATGGTGGTTACAATGGAGACCAACAGCAGGAAGGTGGTGGAATTTCTTTCACTTATCGCGAAATGCCGATTATTCCGGTGTTTGATGTAGCGGGTAATTACGGTGGAACTTACGATGGACCTACAGGAGAACCCTTAGGTAACGGACAAAGTCCTTATGCCGGGCAGGCAAACCAGTCAACCAATAATGCCCATTTTGTATTAGTAGAGGGAAATATATTTGCTGAAGCGGATATTGCAAAAGATTTCACACTTCGCACCAGCATAGGAGGTAATTTATATAATCAGTATTATTGGGCCCTTGTCTATAATCCCTACCAGGATTATGAAAGCCATGGAAATCCAAACGGCGCCAATGAGAATGAACAAATGAGCAGTAATTATAACTGGACTAACACGATTACTTTTAAAAAGACATTTGGTAAACATGACATAACAGCATTTGCAGGCTACGAACTTAAAGCCTATACCGGCAGACAATTCAGCGCCTCGGCTCAGGGTTTCTTTTCCCTGGATCCTAATTTTGTACAACTCCAATATGGTACTCCTGTTAATGCTCCTACCAGTAACATTTATCAGCCAAAATCAACCGAATCCTTTTTTGGCCAGTTAAATTATATTTATAATGATAAATACATTTTGGGCGCTACCATACGGCGTGACGGTTTTTCAATCTTTTACCCCGGCAGGCAGTGGGGTACTTTTCCTTCCATTTCTGCCGGTTGGCGTGTATCACAGGAAGATTTCATGAAGAATATCACCTGGATAAACAATCTTAAATTGTATGGCAGTTATGGTGAAGCAGGTAATAATGGAAATATAGGTGGAAACAATGCATACTCCTCATATGGCCAGGGGGCCGGCGCCTCTTTTTATCCTATTGGAGGTACTAATGCGCTTACTCAAGGGTTTTATCAAAACCAGATTGGTAATCCTGTAGTAACATGGGAAACTGATAAGATAACCAATGTTGGCCTTAGTGGTTCTTTATTCAACCATTTTGATTTCACTGTAGAATGGTACAAAAAAGCCATCAGTGGTTTATTATTCCCCCAATCTCTTCCTGCAACAATAGCCCCGGTTGGGGTGGGTGTTCCTACTGTAAATGTTGGCAATGTTCAAAATACAGGAGTTGATATCTCTGCTAATTATCATGCCAATGTAGGTAAAGATTTCTCCTTTAGTATAGGCGCGAACGTCACAACTTATAAGAGTTTAATCACCTCAATCCCGTCACCAGGTTACTTTGATTTTGGCTATTCCCGTGATAATGATATTGTGAGGAACGAGGTAGGTCATCCAATTGGTGCATTTTTTGGCTACCAGACTGCAGGAATTTACCAGGACACCACATCTGCTAAAAGCGGCGCAACATACGCTGGCGCAAAACCTGGTTCATTTATTTATAAAGATGTGAACGGAGATGGGAAAATTGATGCCAATGACCGTACCTGGATAGGTAATCCGAATCCCAAATTCACTTATGGTGTCAACTTAACCGCCAATTATAAAAGGTTTGATTTCACAATGATCCTTTATGGTTCTTATGGTAATAAAGATTTCAATTATGTGAAATACTGGACAGATTTTTACAGCACCTTCCAGGGAGGCAAAAGCCTTGATCTGTACAACAAAGCTGCCATTGTAGTTGACGACAAAGTAACAAATCCGGGAGCCACTTTACCAGCCGCATCTATTTCACAAGCTTTGGGCTCAAGTACTGTCAGCTCATTTTACGTTGAGGATGGCTCTTTCCTGAAATGCCGTGTAGCACAATTAGGTTATACCATAGATCCGCAAATATTAAAAAGGATTGGTGTAGATAAATTCCATGTCTATTTCCAGGCTACCAATCTATTTATGATCACTAAATACACTGGTTTGGATCCTGAACTGGTACCTTCTCTGAATAACAATGGTAGTGGTAATTATGCAAGTGCTGCTTTTGGGATTGATTATGGCGCCTATCCTAATAACCAGAAACAATATATTTTTGGTGTTGACTTAACATTTTAAATGATTAAATATTTAAAAAATGAAAAAAATTAAATTTAAATACATTGCTGTGGTTGCCTCCCTGGCCACTATTACGCTTATTTATTCCTGTAAAAAATATCTTGATAAAGCGCCTGTAGGGTCTTTAAGCGCGGGTACACTCGCCAATAAGGCGGGTGTTGACGGCTTACTGATCGGGGCTTATTCTATGCTTGATGGAGTAACTTCGGCAGGAGGAACCGGATGGGAATCCGGTGTTGATAACTGGACTTACGGAGGCATTGCTGCTGATGATGCTTACAAAGGTTCCAATACTACAGATCAGCCAACTGCGGCTCCACTTGAGAATCACTCTGTTGACCCTTCAAATGAGTATCTTAGCGAAAAGTGGTCAGCCTGGTATGCATGTGTAGCAAGAGCTAATAACGCTATCCAGGAAGTACCTCTTGTAAAAGATGGTTCATTATCTGCAAGTGATGGCGCTGAAGTGATTGCAGAAGCAAGATTTATCAGAGGGGTAGGGCACCTGGAACTTGCGAAAGTGTTTAGAAATGTTCCCTATGTTAGTGACTCTGTAACGTATGCTGCGGGTAATTATAACATAGGTAATTCAGCACCGATATGGGATAAAATTGAAGATGATTTTACGGCTGCAATGGCTGTTTTACCAAAAACGCAGTCTGAAGTTGGGCGTGCTAATTATTATGCCGCTGAAGCATTTTTAGCACTTACTTACATGTATGATCATCAATACGATAAGGCTATGCCGCTTTTAACAGACTTAATTACTAATGGTGAAACATCAAACGGACTAAAATATTCTTTAGGCGCTTATGAAGATAATTTTAATGCTTCTAAAAAGAATGGCCCCGAATCTGTGTTTGCTGTGCAAATGTCTGTAAATGATAATTCGGGTGGTTATAATGATAATCCAGGAAATGCATTAAATTTTCCGGCAGGTACTTATACCAGTTGCTGCGGTTTTGACCAGCCATCTTACACCCTTGGGAATGCTTTTAAGGTAGATGCCAATGGCTTACCAATGTTCCAGATAGATCCTTCTACAGGCTTCCCTTATTATAATGATGTGAATTTGAAAAATGACCACGGGCTTACAGCTACTGATCCTTTTACACCCGCTACAGATGCTTTAGATCCCAGGATTGACTGGACACTTGGCCGTAGAGGTATCCCATATTTAGATTGGGGATTATGCGGTGGTGAAACCTGGTCACGTGGCGATATTGTTCCCTACAATCCAATTAAAAATGTTTTCTGGCATTCGCAACAGTCAAGTACCAGTGATAACTATGCCGGTTGGGCTACAAACCAGGGCACTGCGAACAACTACAACATGATTCGTTTTTCGGAGGTATTATTATGGCGTGCGGAGTGCGAAGTAGAGGCTAACCAACTGGATGCTGCACAGGCTGATGTAAATACGGTAAGAGCACGTATGCAAAATACTACATATTGGGTACATACTTATGCAGATAACAGCAATCCTTCGAGTGGATTCACTACTACTCCGGCAGCTAATTATCAAATAGGTTTGTACGGAACTCCTGCTTCAACAGGGTTTACATTAAATGGACAAGCTTATGCACGTGCTGCGGTATATATGGAAACACAATTAGAAACCGGCATGGAAGGCAAACGTTTCTTCGACTTGCAACGTTGGGATGGCCTTTATGGCGGCCCTGCAGGTACAGGTTATATGGCAGGCGTGTTAAATGCATACATCAAAGCGGATACCCGTATATCAAATCCTGTATTAAATGGCCACACATTTACTGCGGGTAAAAATGAACTATTCCCTATACCTCAAGGTCAAATTGATGTTGAGGCAGGACCGTTAAAACAGAATCCCGGGTATTAATAATTATTTTTTTTAGATTGAGAGGTGGTGAATTTTAAAATCACCACCTCTTTTTTTATCTTAGATGCTGTTTAGAAATGATTATAAGAATTTTTTACCTTTTCTGATTCCAGGCAAATTCTTAGCATTTGATAGTTTATACCGAATATACATAGGAGTCCAATTCCATTGAACTAAACGGCTGTTATATTCCCGATTTTTCGGGACAGGGTGGCATTATACCACAAACATTTTGGACATTATAGAAATTATAAAAGGTATTATTTGTACTCATCTATAATAAAAAGTGTTTTACTTTCTGAGAGAATTTATTGCCATTGAAAAAAACTTAGACATGAAGATTCAATATTTTATTTATTTTTTCTTTCTTCTTTTTTTTATTTCCTGCAAAAAAAAGCAAACCTTATTTGAACAGATTCCCTCATCACATTCCGGTATCAGTTTTAATAATAAAATTGTAGAAAATGATTCCTTAAATCCCCTGAAAGATATCAATATCTATAATGGCGGCGGCGTAGGCATCGGTGACTTTAATAATGACGGATTACCAGATATTTATTTTACCGGAAATATGGTTCCCAACAAATTTTACCTTAATAAAGGGAATTTTAAATTCGAAGATGTTACTGATATAGCAAATGTAGGCGGAGAAGGCAGGTGGTGCAGCGGTGTTTCTGTGATAGATATCAATAATGACGGGTTGTTGGATATTTATGTATGTGTAACCGGTTCAAAGGATCCTAAGAAAAGACAGAATTTATTATACGTGAACCAGGGAATAGATAAAAATGGGATTCCTCATTTTAAAGAAATGGCTGCTGAATATGGTTTGAATGATACCTCTTATTCTACCATGGCTACTTTTTTTGATTATGATAATGATGGCGACCTAGATATGTACCTTTCAGTCAATGAGATTTTGCCTAACGAAAATCCTAACACTATACGGCCAATCATTACAGATGGATCTTTTCCCAGCACCGGAAAGTTATTCAGGAATGATTTTAATAAACGCTTAAATCATCCCGTATTTACTGATGTTTCAAAACAAGCAGGAATTACTACCGAAGGATATGCGCATGGCGCTATCATTGCAGATATTAATAGGGACGGTTGGAAAGATATTTGTGTTACTAATGATTTTTTATCTAACGATATTCTCTATATTAATAATCATGACGGCACTTTTACCGACAGATCCAAAAAGTATTTTAAGCATACTTCATTAACTGCAATGGGGCAGGATATAGAAGATATCAATAATGACGGCCTGGCCGATGTGATTTCTCTTGATATGAATCCGCCGGATAATTACCGGAAAAAAATGATGATGAGTAATAATGACTATCAAACTTATGTAAACTTAGACAAATATGGGTATCAATATCAATATGTGCGTAACACGTTGCAGTTGAACCAGGGACCACGGGTAGGCGATAATGATTCCATCGGGCCACCAGCATTTAGTGAAATTGGTTTTTTAAGCGGGATTTCCCAAACCGACTGGAGTTGGTGTCCCCTCGTTACTGACTTTAATAATGATGGTTACAGAGATATTATTATAACAAATGGTTATCCAAAAGATGTAACTGATCATGACTTCAACAGTTTCAATCAACGTTCACACAACATTGCCAGTACAGATTATATATTAGCCCAAATTCCGCAAGTGAAGATCCATAACTATGCTTTTGAGAATAATGGCAATTTAACTTTTTCTGATGTTACGGATTCCTGGGGATTTAGTACACCTGATTTTTCAAATGGCGCAGCCTATGCCGACCTGGATAATGATGGAGATATGGATGTGGTGATCAATAATATTAATGGCGAAGCAATGGTGTATAGAAACATGGAGCGTGAAACAAATAAAGATTCAAGTAATTATTTGCAGATAAAGTTCGTGGGAAGCCGATTCAATATAAATGGTCTGGGAGCTTTTGCGGAATTACATTATGATCACGGGAAACAACAGGTTTGGGAAAATACACCTTACAGGGGCTATCTTTCTTCCGTTCAGGATGTGGCTCATTTTGGATTAGGCAAAATAACCAATGTGGATTCTGTAATCATAAAATGGCCTGATGGTAAAATGCAGATATTAAAAAACATGAAGACAAATCAATGCTTAAAAGTAAATATCAATAATGCGCTTTTGGATTATTCTTTTTCTCAAAATAAAATTGACCAAAAATCACTCTTCAGGCAGGTAAATGACTCGGTAAATATTCATTATATACACCCTGATAAAGATTTTGTTGATTTTTATCTTCAACGAGGTGTTCCTCATAAATTTTCAGATTATGGTCCCGCCCTTGCTGTTGGCGATATTGATGGCAATGGATTAGATGATATTGTGGTGGGAGGATCTTACCATAATAGCGCTCAATTATTTTTGCAACAGCCCAATGGAAAATTTATTCAAAAAAGTTTATTGAAACCAAAGGATACGGCCAATAAAGATCGGGAAGACGAGGGGGTTCTTTTATTTGATGCGAATGGAGATGGCCATCCTGATCTATACATTGCCAGCGGAGGGTTTCGGGGCAAGCATAATACGGCTGCTTACCAGGATAAATTCTATATTAATGATGGCAAAGGAAATTTCACAGAAGACTCAACAGCGTTGCCTGAAAATTTCACCAGCAAATTTTGTGTAAGGGCAGCAGATTATAACAAAGACGGTAAAATGGACCTTTTTGTTTCCGGGAGGGTAGATCCGGGAAATTATCCCAAACCAGTATCCAGTTTTATTTTTAGAAATGACACTGAAAATGGCCAAGTTAAATTTACAGATGTTACTGACCAGGTAGCGCCTTTTTTGAAAAATATAGGAATGGTTACCGATGCCATATTCACTGATTTTAATAATGACGGATGGCCCGATTTGATCCTGGTAGGAGAATGGATGCCGGTTACTTTCCTGGAAAATGATAAAGGTGTTTTTAAAAATGTTACTCCTTCAAGTGGAGTTGGTAATGAATTTGGATGGTGGAACACAATTACGGCTGGTGATTTTAATAACGATGGTAAAATGGATTATATCGTTGGAAATTTAGGAAGGAATTCTTTTTATAAAGCCAGCGATAAATATCCTGTTAGGATGATATCAAAGGATTTTGATAATAATGGCACTTACGATGCATTTATGTCTGTGTATTTGCCTTCTTCACAGAAGGATACCGAAATCCGGGAATTTCCTGCAGAATCAAGAGATGATGTCTTAAAACAAATGGGTATCCTTTATAACAAATTTGAAAATTATAAATCATTTGCAAATATGCCTATGGATTCTTTATTGACAAAAGAGCAACTTAAAGGTGCGCTACATTTGCATGCTAATTATTTTTCTTCTGCCTGTTTGATAAATGACGGAAACGGCAAGTTTACCATGAAACCTTTGCCGGTTGAGGCGCAATTTTCTGTTCTTAACGGCATGACCGTCGGCGATTATGACGGAGATGGGAACCTGGATGTGGTAATTAATGGAAATGATTACGGAACAGAACCTATTCATGGAAGATACGATGCTTTAAATGGATTATTATTGAAAGGCGATGGTAAGGGAAACTTTATCCCACAGTCAATTTTACAAAGTGGAATTTATATTCCGGGAAATGGCAAAGCATTAGTGAGCCTCAGGAGCAGTAAAGGAAAAATTTTGTTGGCGGCAAGCCAGAACAGAGGCCCTTTAAAAATTTTTGAATTAAAAGCAAATGATAAGTTGATACCTTTAGAACCCTTTGATGAAAGCGCCATAATCACCTATAAAGATGGTAAAAAACAAATGCGATGGATTGGATATGGATCTTCTTTTTTATCACAATCGGGGAGGTTTTTAGCTCTGGATAGTAATGTGATTTCAGTAGAAATAAAAAATAATAAAGGAGTGGTCCGTAACATACTTTTGCATTAATATATTACATGGAAAAATGATAAAAATTATCCGGCTTGCAGTAAAGCAACCTGTCTACAGGACAGGCAGGCTTTTTTTTGTATTTCTTGCTTTCTCTCTTTTCTTGTTTTTATATTCCTGTAAAGAAATTTACAGGAATAGCACTCATAAGGACGTTTCCATAGCCAGCATAAAAAAAGGAAAAGCTTTGGCCAAATTATATTGCCAGACCTGCCACCAATTGCCAGACCCTTCTTTATTGGATTCTAAAAGTTGGGAAAAAGGCGTTCTGCCCGAAATGGGCCCCAGGCTTGGAATTTTCAGGTATAGATTTGATATTTATCCCATAACAAGAGATGCCTATATCGGTCGCGATTTTTACCCTTCGCAGCCTATGATGAAATTAAGTGAATGGCAAAATATTTTGGATTATTATGAAGCTACTTCTCCTGATTCATTACCTCCTCAAAAAAGAAAATATCCTATTGAGATAGGACTACCTTTTTTCAAAGTGGAAATTCCTAAAATCAATTATGAACGGCCAGCTACCTGTTATGTAAAAATTAATTCAAAAGATTCTTTACATCCCATTATAATAAGTGATGCTATCAAAAAAAACCTTTATTTTATCAACCGCAATTTACAAATCATAGATTCAATAAAAACCGGGGGTCCAATAGTAAATATAGATTTTGAAAAAAATAAATTACTTGCATGTAATATAGGAATATTAAATCCTAACAATGGCAAATTTGGAAAGGGTGAGTTT
>Ga0208357_1001259_pt1 | contig 18784 bp, 19 predicted proteins | sample NGESurdeep092012_6_FD_184487 | JGI IMG/M metagenome (GOLD analysis project Ga0208357, IMG submission 184487) | Arctic peat soil microbial communities from Barrow, Alaska - NGEE Surface sample F52-2 deep-092012 (SPAdes) | ecosystem: Environmental > Terrestrial > Soil > Wetlands > Peat ... | reverse complement strand
TAACACAACGATGCCTGTGATTGTGCCGAGCGTCGCAAGGACTGCACGTTTCACGGCCGAGACCCGCGCGTCATAGCTCGAAAGACTCGCGGTGGATGCGGCGACGCGAGACACCGCAACGCCGAAGGGTACGAATCGTAGCCTCGGTCATCGCAGGTGGTCCGCATAGGTACACGTCGTGTTGTCGGACGTCCGGTATGGCGTTGACCAGCCGACCAGCCGAAAGCGGGTCGCCGCTTCCGCCTCGCGGGCCGCTGAGGAGGTAGAGCCGGTGACCACGGTTGTCGGCGATGGCTTCGAGTTCGTCTTGGAACAGAACGTTCTCTGACGAGCTGACGCGGTAGAGCAAGGTGATGTCTCCCGGCGCACCTGGAAGCGTCTCGAATAGCGTCCGGATTGGCGTGATGCCCACGCCGGCGGCGATGAGCAAGACCTTCCGCCGCTTTCTGCGCGCTGCAGTAAATCCGCCGTACGGACCCTCGGCAAGGACCTTGGTTCCGACGCGAACGCCTGCGAGGTCACCGCTGTGGTCGCCCAGTGCTTTCACTGTGATACGGAGAAGCGCGGGCCGCGGCGCTGCCGACAAGGAGTATGGATTGGCCGCCCAACAATGCTCACGACTGAGAAATCGCCAGCGAAAGAACTGACCCGGTTGGGCCTCGAGTTCGTCGAGATGCTCGCCCGAGATGTAGACCGAAACAACACCCGGCGCTTCGGTCGTCAGACCGACCACTCGCATGCGGTGTCGCCACGCGCTTCGAATGGGACTCAAGAGCCGGTGCCAGACGAGGAGCGCGCCGATCACGATGTAGAAACTGCTCCATCCCACGCGGGCGAGCGGATTAGAAATGAACTGCGCGCCGGTCGCAAGCTGGTGACTGAACGACAAGCTCACGGCTATGTACGTGTAGAGGTGCAGGTAGTGCCAGGTCTCGTACTTCAATCGTCGCCGTGCAGCTCTCGCAGACACAGCTCCGACGAAGACGAGGAGGCCGGCAGCTACGGTGGCCATCGCCATGTCGGGGTAACTGCTGACGAGGCTGACGGTCTGATGCACGGGATTGGTATGCGCTGTGACGGCGTATCCCCACACGATCAGCACGACGTGGCAGACGACAAGACTGACGGCGTACCTGCCACCGATGGCGTGCCACCGCGCAAGTCGATCAGATCCGACGCCGCGTTCGAAAGCCGGGATTCGTGCCATGAGCAAAAGGACGATGCCGATCGTGTAGCCGGCGAGCAAGCCGGTGATCCGGCCACCGTTCGTTAGCCAGTCACCCATGCCGCGCACGTACGGTGTGCCGCGCCACCACAGAAGCAGTACGGCCACGGCACCGAGCGCAACGCCGAAAAGCACGACGTTGGGTCGAGTACTGAGCGGTGTGGGGCTACGACGCGTGGCCGGGACGCTACCGCGCCGCCGGTCCGCCGGCCCGCTCAGCGATGGCGCAAGCGCCCGCAGCGTCTCAGCCATGATGATGCCAACCGCTGACGTGGCCAAGACCCCACGCGCCGAGCAAAGCGCCAGCGAGAACGGTCGCGGCGACGCTCCAGCGGCGGGCAGCGGCCATCGGCAAGGAGCGAGTCTGCTGTGGCAGCCAATCACGTGGGCCCAGTTGCACAGTCTCGACGATATGAGCGACGACGTGCACGGTCATGGCTGCAAACCACAAGATGAAGCTTGCCTTGTGCACCGTCAACATCCGTTGTTGCCAGGATCCGTTGAAAAACAGCAGCGCCACACCGCTCGCGAGCAGCAGCACCGTGGAGAGCACCACGACCGGGCCCAACGCGCGCAACAATGCGGGCGGCGGCCCCTTTTGGCGGTATCCAGGCGCGCGCGTGTAGTAGCGCGTGAACCGGTACAACGTACTGCCAAGCTTGAAAGCCACCGGAGGAATCAACGCGAACCCGATATACACGTGCGGGCGTAGTAACGCGTGAATCGCGGGGAGAGTCAGGCCCTCCGCCGCGAGCAAGATCAGCAAGAGCACGGCCGCCGAGCTGGTCAGCCGCGCATTCCCCTCAACTCCCGTCGCACGGATGTCGACCCGCTCGGACGAGTCGACTGCCTCGTCCCTTCGAAGCTGCATGAGCATGACGCTAACGCCAGCGCCTTACAGTTCAATGAAGGTGGATTAGCCCATAGTCCCGGGCTGCGCTGGTCAACCCTTCAGGCATCCGTAAGGTTCTATACGGGACCATTCATCCGTGCGAGTTCCGCAGTAATGAAAGCATCCGCTCCGATTCGGCGCGCTCTGCGTGTTGCGCTTGCCGCAACGATCGCTGTCGCGATCTGTTACTTCGCAATCGTGGCGGTCATTGTGCTGTTCGTTTCGAAGAATCTCCTACACGAAACAAGCGCACATGTCGATGCGCAACTGAGCAACGCACAGCGATTCACGGGGAGCGAACTCTCTTCGAGAGATTCAGTCCTGCATGATGTTGATGATCCACCCGTCTACCTCTGGCAAGTCAACGCTGCCAACGCCGTGACAGCGGCGAGCGCTGACGCCCCGCAGCTGCCCGCCGGCATCGTGACGCACTTGTCTGCGCTGCCACGCACAGCGTCAATCGACGGTCGCAAGTTCCTGTTTAGCTCCATGAAGCGGCAGGATGGATCCCAGTTGATTGCTGCCGAAAGCCTTTTGCAGCAGTCGCATGTTCGCAGCGTGCTCCTCACGTCTGCGTTGGCGGTTTCGCCGTTTCTGCTCGCTGGCGTCTTTGTGTGCGCCTTCATCATCGGGCGCGCGGCGTCGAAGCCTCTCGAGCGCGCGCGATTGCGTCAGCTCGAGTTCACGGCCGATGCGTCGCACGAACTGCGCACGCCGTTGACGGTGGTTGAAGCTGAGGTCGGGCTTGCTTTGGCGACGAATCGGACTGCTGGTGGTTACCGGGACGCACTTGTGCGCGTGTCCGGTGAGACCCAGCGGCTGCGTCGTATCGTCGAAGACATGATGTGGCTCGCGCGCTTCGACTCACATCCGCCCGCGCCACAGGCCGCGATTGTCGACGTGACGACAGTGGCACGGCAATGTGCCGATCGGTTCGCGCCAGTCGTGCAGTCTCGGAATCTCGATTTGACGGTGAGTCTCACAGGGCTCGACCTCGCACACGTGGCAGCCGCGCCGGAATGGGTTGACCGTCTTATCGGGGTCCTGCTCGACAACGCGACCCGCTATGCGAATTCTCCCGGCCGCATCGTCGTCACCGTTGCATGCACTGCGAGCCACGTGGCACTGACGGTCGCTGATGACGGGCCGGGGATTCCGCTTGCGGAGCGAGCGCGCCTGTTCGATCGGTTTCATCGAATCGATGAGACCGGCAGCGAAGGCGCTGGTCTCGGGCTCGCCATCGCCGACGCCATCGTGTGTTCCACGCATGGACGGTGGACCGTCGGCGACTCCGAGCTCGGGGGAGCGCGGATGACCGTCACTTGGCCGCGATACCGCAGCGGGGCGCTGCCACGGCTCGTCTCGCCACGGCTGTGATTGGCCACCAGAGGGTTCGATGTGTCGTCCTGGGCGTGGGTCTGACGCTGGCAATCTCGAGCTGCACGGCCAGCCACCCAGCTGCGGCGACGCACGCCAGTTCGGTGGCACCTGTCGTCCGCAGCGGGGCGCCGCCGAGTTCGATCGCTGCTGGGTCGGCACCTGTGCCCGTCGCGAGTTCTGCCGCGGAGGTGTCCCCGACGGTCGTGGCATCGTCAGCGCAGCCACCATCGCGTAGTCCGGTAGCACAACGAACCTCAGCCGCGCCGAATCGCACCGCCACTCCGACGCTGCCGGTGGGTCCGACCAGGGCTCGCCCGTGCGGAGTCAGCGGCACTGCCCACTACACCCACGTCCTGTGGATCTGGATGGAGAACAAGGGCTATGGCTCTGTCATCGGGAGTAGCAACGCGCCGTTTGAAAACTCAATCGCTATGCAATGCGGATTGGCAACGAACGACAACGGTGTCTCGCACCCGTCGCTACCGAACTACCTCGCAGCTACGGGAGGGTCGACGTTTGGAGTGACTGATGACGCAAATCCGTCGGCACATCAGATCAGCGCCAACTCGATCTTCGGTCAGCTTGACCAGGCCGGGCTGATGTGGCGGTCGTACAACGAGTCGATGCCGAGGAATTGCGATACGTCACCCAGCGGCGAGTACGCCGTCAAACACAACCCGGCGACGTATTACGTCACCCTTCGCGCGGCGTGTGGCGTCAACGATGTACCGCTCGAGGGTGTCTTCGATCGCGACATTGCCGCGGGAAGCCTGCCCTCGTTCTCGTTCGTGACGCCCAATCTGTGCAACGACACCCATGATTGCCCCGTGCGAACAGGCGATGAGTGGCTGGCGACATGGATTCCGAAGATCCTCGCTGGGCCGAACTACACGAGTGGCAGCACGCTCATCATTGTCACGTGGGACGAAGCCGAAGGATCGAGCAACCGCATACCCACGATCGTCATCGGCCCGAGCGTGCCGGTCGGTACTGTCGCCACGCAGCGCTTCGACCACTACGCGTTGCTGCGCACCACGGAAGACATTCTTGTTCTTCCGCATCTGCAAGCCGCGGCCTCCGCACCATCGATGGCTGACGCTTTCGGGCTTTAGGTGCTAGCGAGCCGCAACGCAAGCCTTGGGCAGGCCGCGATTGCTCGCTCGGCGTGATCACGCAGTGACGCAGGCACACTCGGCTCGGGAATCAGCGGGAATCCCCACTCGTCGCGGCTGACCAACTCAGGCAACAGTTCGGCGCATAGTCCGCGGCCGTCGCACGCGGTCCAGTCGACCACGATGCGTGGCTCTGCCTTTGTGGTCTTCATCGCGTGACCGCGGTAGGCAGCACGACATCGCTGGACGTACGGCTGCAACGGCCCGCAAGGTGCAACTCGACTTCAGCTGCGAAAACCCGCAAGCCGCTACGTAGGAAGCGCATGCTTCCGTCAGGGTGGTGGCATGCGCCGCGGCCCACGACGATTCCTCCGAGTCGGAGCATTTCATCGACAGCGCGCCGTCCACCGGCGCCTCCAAAAGCGACGGACTTCAACTCGTTCGCGATGCGCGGGAGGCCGTTCAAGCACGGCCCACATTGCCCGGCCGACTCCTCCGCGAGATAGCTCATGACTCGGCTCATCTCAACGAGACCGCACGTTCCTGCGCCCATCGCGACTACGACACCGGCGCCGGGCGACGCACCCAGCGGAGCGAGATCGGATCGTGACAGCTTGGCGAAGGTCACTTCGTCGGCTGTCAGCCAGGTGCCGTGGTAGCCACCGAGCAGGACGGCTTCAAGGTGCGTCGACGCGCCGCCGGCGAGAGCGAGCACGTCTGCCAAGGGCGTTCCGTGTCCTGTCTCGACAATGCCGGGCGCACGTACTGCACCGCCGACCGTGAGCAGCATCGTGCCAGGCGCGTCGGGTGTGCCCGCCGAGCGAAACCACGCTGCCCCGCGTCGGGCGATCAGTGCCAGCAAGGCGAGCGTTTCAACGTTGCTCACCAGCGTCGGCCGACCACGCACCCCACGCTCGGTGACCCTGGGCGACTTGAAGCGAGGAAGTGCCGCACTGCCCGAGATGTGGCTGACCACCGCTGTTTCCTCGCCCGAGATGAACGCGTCGGGCGCTGCAACCACTGTGACCGAGACGGGGTCCAATCCGGCGTGGCGGCGCTCGGCGAGCAGATCGGTTAACACCGCGACATCCAGCCGGTGGTTGGCGTAGAGATACGCGTCGGTTGCATTCGTCGCCCGCGCGACAAGCTGCAAACCATCGAGCACCAGATGCGGACGTCGAGCAAGCAGCCACCGATCCTTGGCGCTCGCTGGCTCGCCTTCGGCACCGTTGGCAACCACGATCGCCCAGCCGCGCGCTGCAATCACCGCTTCAAGCTTGCGATACAAGGGAAAGCCAGCACCGCCATGTCCGGTGAGACCGCTGTCGACGGCGAGCCGCAGCACGGCGTTCGCATCCATAGCGGGAACTGCACCGTGCGCAACCAGGTGAGCCCGCAACTCGCGTTGTGACGCGGGCGACGGCCCCATCAGGGCGCCATGAGCAGCGACCTCGGCATCGGTCTGCACGTCTTCGTCGAACAAGATTGTCATCAGAGGCCCTTCGAAACGGTGAGCAAGCGCGTTTCACGAGATGGAACTTGGGTGCCGGTCGTCCTGTCAGTCGGGTCGAGGAATCGCGTCGACAGCCGCCAGCCGATCAACCCGGCGACCGTGAGCGTGCACACGGTGAGAAGCCCCAGCATCCAGGCGCTGTGCATATCGGTGCCTGTGCCGATGGTATGCAGAACAGCAAATGGCCACAGCGCGTACGCCGCCCAGTGAATTGCGCGCCATACGCGATGTCCGATTCGCTGACGCAGCAGGCTCGTGACGATGAGCGCGACCATGAGATCCAGTGATGCGGCACCGAGTCCGATCCAGAGCGGCTTCGGGTGGCTGCCGAACGGAACCACCGCATCGAGCCAGCGCAGCTGCGACTGCGGGTCGAGCGTTAACGTCACCACGTGCAGCGTCAGGAACACCACAGCGAGCAGGCTGGCGGAGCGATGGACCGCACTGACGGCGAATCGGGGAAGTCCCGGCAGAAGGCGGCCGGAGCGGGTAGCGATGCCAAGAGCCACGACCAGTGTGAGCAGCACGAGACTGACGACGCCACTCGACCGGCCGAGATACCACAGTGCCTTGTCGATCGATGCGCTGCTCATGCTGCAACCTCCGCTGGCCAGCTGCCGAGGGTGTGAACGCGGCCGTCGTGGTCGACAAGGCGAGCGGCGACGCCGCGACTGGCCAGCCACGGTTCGGCAGCGCGACCGCGCACGATCGCGGCGGTGGTTGCGGCATTGGCATCGACGCAGTTGTTGGCGACGACAGTCACCGTTCGCCAGATCGGCACGGCCGGACGCCGAGTGGCCGGGTCGAGGATGTGATGAAGACGCGACCTGCCACGCTGCCATGTGCGAGTGATCGTGCTCGACGTCGCGACTGCGCATCCGTCATGTAGAACAACGACGGCGCTCGGGCCAGTGGTGACGTCAGGCAGATCCTGCACGCGCACCACCCACCCGCCGTCCGGACCGGTTCCGGCTGTTGCGATGTCGCCGCCCAGACTCACGAGCACGCCGACGCCGAGCTCGCGATGAATCCGACCGGTACACCGATCTGCACACCACGCCTTGGCGGTTGCGCCTAGATCGAGTACGAGCCCAGCGGGCACGCGCACCCGTCGTTTAGCGTGATCAAACTCGACGTCGTGCCAGGTCGTCCGGTACACGAGGCGATAGGTGAGAGGCAGCACGGCGACATCTGAACCCACGGCGGATGCCTTCTGAATTTCGCCGAAGTCGCGGTCGTAGCCCAGCCGGCTCATGTCCGTGCCCATGGTCGGATCGACGTCGCCGTCGGTCACCCGTGCCACATCAAGTGCGCACGCTAAGACGTTGGCAAGCATGCCGCTCACGGGTGTCCATGCGTTGCCGCGCGTTGCCAGGCGAGCGACCTCAGAGTCGGATCGAAACCGACTGCACGCGAGGTCCAGCTGTGCCAACTCATCGACGACGATGTGTCGTGCAGCCTCGAGGTATGCAGGGTCAGTGACAACGACGCTCGCCGTTGTCCCTATGGCAGGCCACTGCGCTGCGGGGAGCGTCATGATCCACTCGAAACTGCGTGGTGACCCGACCCTGACGTTGATTGCTGAACGGTGGCCTGCGGCGTCGTAGTGACAGTCGTTGTGCCGTCGTCCGACGATGAGTTCGACGTGCTGGTCGGACTCGTCTGAGTGGTGGTTGTCACCGCGGTTGGGGTAGTTGCTGCGGTGTGATGGATGCCTTGCTGGGCAAGCATCACGCTAAGGCCGACGACGCCAGCGATACTCACTGTTGCGATGGTTGCGTTGGCCGTGGCTATCCGACGCATTCCGTCAGCTCGCGTGGTCATTGCGACCTCCTATGCAGTAACTCGGTATCAACACATCGGTTGGATTCGCCAACCCGTTCACTCTGACCTTGAAGCAACTGTCTGACAGCTGACATAAAGCGGTCTGACAGATTCCTGAGAATCCCTCGCCGCTAGGCCAAGTGCTTCGGTCTCCAACATGCACCGTCGACCTGACAATGGCGTGAAAATCGCTCGCAGGAACGGTGGCAGGCGCGACTATCCGTCACCCGTTCGTAAGGTCGGTCAGGCACTCTGGAAACATGTCGAGTTCTGCCGCGCCCTGTCGTGGTCTCGGGTGGCGCGCTGCGATCGGCGGAACGGCGCTTCTTGCCCTGATCGTGTGGGTGATCGCATACCACGCCAGCCTGACTCAGGCCGTCGCCCAGATCTCGGCGTTGCCGGGTCCGTCGTGGTCGGCAATCTTCATTGCCGTTGGTGCCGTGGTCGCGAGCTATTGCTGCTCAGCTGTAGCTCTGTCAGCGGCTGCTGGTCGCCGATTGCCGGCGGGTCGCACAATGCTTGTACAGTTCGCAGCCGCGGCCGCAAACCGGGTGACGCCGGGTGGCGTAGGTGGCACGGCAGTCAATGCGCGATACCTGCGCACCCAGGCGTTGTCGCCGGGAGCCGTGGGTGCCGCACTGTCGCTATCCGCAATAGCGCACATCGGGATCGCAACTATCGGCGTACTCGTCATAAGCCCGACGATGACCAAGCTACCGATCGGGCAATCACTGCTCACCGCTCGGATCCACGGTCTTCCGGTGATTGTCCCGGTACTGGTCGTCCTGATTTTGATGGTGTGGTTGCTTGTACGCGCCGCCCGGAGCCGGCTGCGCGACGATGGGCGGATATCAGTCACGTTCCATGACGCTCTGAGTGCGTTGTCGAGTGCAACGCACCAGCCGAAGCGCCTCGCGCTGCTGCTCGCAGCGACAGCTGGTGTGAAGGCAACAAACCTGCTTGCGCTGCTTGCGGCGATGTGGGCATTTGACGGCGATATCGCCGATTGGCGCGTCGCCGTTGTCTACCTGGTAGGTGTTCCTATCGCGGAGGCGATTCCGACGCCAGGCGGAATCGGAGGCGTTGATGCCGTGCTGGTCGCCGGCCTCGCCCGCGTCGGCACTTCCACTGCTGGCGCGGTGATAGCTGCGGTGATTGTCTTTCGATTGTTGACGTTCTGGGCACCCATCGTGCCCGGGATGATGTCCGCAGGCCTGCTACGGCGCCAACACGCCCTATGAGTGTCGCGATGCCGAACCAACGTCACCGCCGCATCCTGGTCGCCGTCGTGACAACGGCGGCCGCTGCTGCGGCCGTGGTCGGCGCGCTAACGGGGAGGTCCGCATCGTCGACGGCTGGCACGCCGCGCGCGTTGGTTGCCAATAGTTCTCCGCCGGTTGCTCAAGCGGCGGCGCCGATTGCGAGCACATTTGCACCGCAAGGTTCGAGCCTGCCTAGTACTCCAGCGGTGGCCGTGCCTTCGGTGGTTGCGCCTGCGATCTCGTCGCCCCCCGCCGTTTCGACGGTTGCCGACCCGGCGTGGACGGCGGTAGCACCTGCTGAGGCGGTGGGTTTCCTGCAGCCAGGATCTGACCCCAGCGTGCTCCCGGCCGATCTTCTGATTGCCGACAAGAGAAACAACCGGCTCATCGTCATCGATCCGCAGGGACGTCTGGTGTGGCAATTCCCGCGTCCGGGCGACCTTGCGGCAGGTCAGACTTTCCTCATCCCCGACGACGCGTTCTTTAGTGCCGATGGCAAGTACATCGTCGCCACGGAAGAGGACGACTTTGCGATCCGTGTCATCGATGTCGCGACGCACCGAATTGTTGCGAGCTACGGGCACCCCGGCGTGCACGGCTCCGGGCCGGGGTACGTGTGGAATCCCGACGACGCGATGATGTTGGCCAACGGCGATCTGGTGAGCGCCGACATCAAGAATTGCCGGGTCATCGTCGTGTCGCCGGCCGCCCAGACAGTTACGCGGCAGTTGGGTATCACGGGGCACTGCACGCACCACCCGCCGTCCACCTTCGGTAGTCCTAACGGCGCGTTCCCGACAACCACTGGCCACTATCTCGTCACCGAGATCAACGGCGACTGGGTCGATGAGATAGACCTCACCGGACACGTGTACTGGAGCACGCATCCTCCAAGCGTGCGATACCCATCGGACACGAACGAGATCGGCCCTAACAGATATCTGACAGTCGACTACTCGTCTCCGGGTCAGGTCGTCGTCTTCAACCAAGCCGGACAAACGCTTTGGCGCTACGCCCCGACTGGGTCGGGCCGTCTGAATCATCCGTCTCTTGCGCTCCCCCTGCCGAACGGCGACATCCTCCTCAACGATGACCTCAACGATCGCGTGATCGTCGTGGACCCGCGGACGAACACAGTCGTCTGGCAATACGGACACACGGGCGTGCGAGGCGTCGCGGCTGGGTATCTCAACATCCCCGATGGGGTTGATCTCGTACCTCCGTATTCGTTCGCGGCTGCTCACACGGCGGCTCTCGGCCCTCTAGGCGGACCCTAATGAAGCGGGCACTCGCGGCGATCGTCGCCACCGTCGCAGGGCTGGTGTTGCTGCTCGGATTCAAGACACATTCCGCTCGACAATCGCTGCAGCCTCCGCTCGCCGCGACGGCGTCAAGTCCGCCGGCGCCCCAGACGTCGGCGCCCACAACTGCGCTGCCCACAACTGTGCCGTCCTCGAGTGGGCCGCCTGCCAAGAAGCCCTCCGCAGCTGCACCCTCAGCCCAACCGCAGACCCGCGCTGTTACGGGGTCATCCATTCGCACGCGCTACGGCAATGTTCAGGTTCAGGTGAAATTTACCGGGGCCCAGATCACCGACGTCGTTCCGGTCCGGCTCCCTGACAGCAACGATGTCGACCAGGAAATCGACCAGCAGGCGGTACCGATCCTGATTCAGGAGACGCTGACCGCGCAGAGTGCGAACATTCAGGCGGTGTCGGGCGCGACCTACACGAGCGACGGGTACATTCAGTCGTTGCAGTCCGCACTCGACAAGGCGAAGTGAGTCTCCGTCGCCAATACGCGTGGTGGATGTTCGTTGTGCTGGTGCTAACCGGCTGTGCAGCCGATCGCGACGCCGACGCGGCCACGGCGCACGTGTCGTCGTCACCGCCCCCCATGTTATCGTCGGCGCCACTGCCTTCGCGCGTTGTCCCGACCGCCGCCGGCACATCAGCGATTGCGGCAGCACCCGAGGGCCCATCGCCGACGCGGCCGCCTGTGTTGGTGAACCGGACGACAACGTTCGGGTACTCGGCGCGGGGACGGCCTTTGACGGTGACCGAAATTGGAAATCCAGCGAGTGCGCACCGGGTCCTCATCGTCGGCAGCATTCATGGCAACGAGTTGGCTGGCGACCAGATCGCGACCGCACTGAAGGCCGCTGTACCCCAGGTGGACGCAGACCTATGGATCGTCCAGGAGCTCAATCCCGACGGCGCGGCAGCCTCGACGCGGCAGAACGCTGACGGCGTCGACCTCAATCGGAACTTCCCGTTCCAATGGCGGCCGCTTGGCCCCCGTGGCTCGTTCGACTACGCCGGAACGCGTGCACTGTCGGAGCCGGAATCGGCCGCAGCGGCACTCCTCATCACCCGCATCCACCCAACGCTCGCGATCTGGTTTCACCAGCATCTTGCCGCCGTCGACGATTCCCAGGGACCGATCACCATCGAGCGGCGCTTCAGTGCTCTCGTGGGTCTTCCGCTGGCACGACTGACTGACTACCCAGGCAGCGTCACCGGGTGGCAAGACTCGATGTTCGGTCCAACAGCCTTCGTGGTCGAACTGCCGGCAGGGCAACTGGCCCCCGGTTCTGCGCAGCGTTATGTCGTCGCGATCGAGACCGTTGAGACACTCAACTAGCGACCGCCGCGGGTCAGCCTGTCCATGGATGGGTGGGCGTGGTGCCATCGGGCGCGAGCAGGTCGAATCCGTCCGGAGTATTCAGCAGCCCTGGCGCGGTGCCTGAGACGTCGTCGACGCCGTATTGCCACACGATGGTCTTGGTTTTCGGGTCGATCATCACCACTCGATGCCGGTAGTCGTCGTTGACGCAGATGACCCCACTTGGCAGTACCTCGGCAAGGCTTGGGTGGTCGAGCATCCCGTGCCCGCTTGGGACGCGGTATTCCCACAAGATGTGCCCGGCTCGGTCGAACTCGACGATTCCGCCGGGCTTGGTGTAGTCGGCGACGATGTAGGTGTCGGGGCCGATCTGCTGTGGGTCCGATGGGTACGTCAACGGAAGGTGGACCGTCCAGACAAGGGCGCCGGACATCGTGTATTCACTGATCCACGAGCCTGTTACCTCGGAGATCAAGACGTCGCCGTTCTGCAGGGGCGTATCGCCGTTCGGATATCCGAGCGACGTCGGTGGCCTGTGGATGCAGCTGCCCGTGGTACCGATCTGACCGATTGGTTGCGCCTGTGCACTGATGATCAGTACTCGACAATTGTTGGCGTCCGCGACGATGACGCGCCCATCGGCGAGCTTGTAGGCATCGTCCGGTTCATGCAGGTACCCCGTTGCTGCGCTCGCTGTGCCCGGGTGGCCATACGACCAGAGCGATCTTCCGGCGGGATAGGAGATCTCGACGATCGTGTTGTTCCCCTCCTGGTTCGACAAGATCGCGGTGCCGTGGTCGATGAAGAAGGCGTCGTCAGGAAAGAAGAATCCGGACGGCGGCGCCGGTGCTGCCGCGTTCGGGAAGGTCCAATCGATGGTGCCCGCCGGGTCAACAAGCGTGAGGCGATTGTTGCCGCGATCCGCGATGAGGAGCTTGCCGCTGAATAGCGCGGCCGGAGCGCCCTGGACACTCGCCTGCGCACTAACCGATGCGACCTTCACAGCAACGATGGCGGTTGTCGGCGCGATCGTCTGCTCCGCGGTCAGGGCGTTGCCACCGAGGACATAGGCCGTGTCGCCGACGACGGCCGTCGCCGTGTCGGAAACGGACTCAGGCATGGAGCCGACGAGGCGTACCGAGCCGGTGGCGGGGTCGAAGGCGAAGATCGTGTTCTGCGGGTTGTGCCCGTCGGATCCGCCGAGGATCAGGATCCGACCGCCGACGACGGCCACCGCCGCATGTGCCAGCGGGTGTGGAAGCTTGCCGACAACTGTGCTCACGCCGGTGCCGGTGTCGACGCGCTGGATGTCGGCAATGGGTTGGCCTTGATGTTCGCCGCCGAAGATCCACACCGCGCCCGACGACGCGTACGCGGCGCCGTAACGCACGGTCTCCCCCAGCTGTCCCACTGCATGAAACGTGACACCGTCGGTGGTAGCCAGAACACCGGGGAGCTCGTGGACGCCGTCATATCCACCGATCACGTACAACTGGTCGCCCGCAACTGCGACGGAGTCGTCCGAGCGAAGTTGCGGGAGCCTTCCGATCACCGCCGCGGTGCCATCGGCATGCACCGCTTGTACCGCGTTGCTCGATGCGGCCGAGCCGCCGCCGATCACGAACCCCGTGCCGCCGACGACGCCCGCGCCAGCATCGTGTACCGCGATCGGGAGGTGCCCCGTTGCACGTATCGACGTCGAGCCGGGGTCGAAGATCAGAGTTTGGGAGGTCGTGACGTCGTGCGAATCGAGCCCCCCGGCCACAACCACATTTCCGCTCAGCGGCACTGCAACCACCCGGGACAACGCCACCGGCAACCTCACCGAAATCGTCGTGGCCGTTACCGCGGGACCCGCTGTGGCAGTCGGCGGCGCGGTGCTCGAGGCCGGTGCAGGAACTCCGGACCCGCTGGCCGGTGCGGGCGACGATGCCGGCGCCTCGTCCGGTGGCGGCGACACCGCCACGGGGGCGCTCGCCGACGGCTGCGATGGCGCTGTGGCGGTTTTCTGCGCGGGCTGCCCGTGTGGCGACGTACAGCCCGCGAGCGCAAGCGTCAGGACGGCGATCGTGGGCGCGACGCGTCTGGTGATCCGCCACTGGGCATTCGGCGCACTCGCTGACATCACGAACTCACTATGGCCGCCGCACATGACGAAGCCGTGACGCACCGACCCCTGGCCCGGAGAGCGGACGGGACTCTTGTGAGGCCGGGTTAGCCTGTCCAGATGCCTAGGCGCTTTGCGGTCGTGCTTATCGCGGCCTCCATCACGCTCACCGGGTGCGGGGCAGCGGCAGGCGGTTCCACCAAGGGCTCAAGCTCGGTCGACGTCGTCGGTCTCACGACATACGCCATCAGCGACCGGCACTCGGCGCCGGCGCTGAAGGGCAAGACGTTCGACGGCACTGCGCTGTCGTTGGGTTCGGTCGGACAGGGAAAGGTCGTTGTCCTCAACGTCTGGGCTTCGTGGTGCGGTCCGTGTCGCGAGGAGTCGCCGATGCTCGGTGCGGCGGCGAAGTCTTACGCGGCGCAGGGCGTCGTGTTCGTCGGCATCGATGAGGCGGACACCACGTCAGCCGGGCGGGCATTCGCCACCTCGGCGGGGATGACCTATCCAAGTTTCGTTGATCCGCAGGGCGCGCTGCTCAGCAAGCTGAAAATGCTGCCGCAGATGGGCATCCCGAGCACGCTCGTGCTCGACACGCACGGTCGCATCGCGGCGCGCGTCATCGGGCCGACCACTGCCGCCGAGTTGAAGCAGGTGCTCGACGGTCTCGTTGCGCAGACGTGAGCCGGGGCCTACTCCTAGACGGCCGGAGCGAGCGGTCGCTGATCATCAGCCGCGTGCGGTCGGCGTCTCGCCCGCAGGGATCGCCACCAGGTCACGACGGCGATGATCGCGAGCAGGTACCACTGGACGACGTAGATCGCGTTTTGCAGGTGGAACTCTTGGGGCGCGTGGTCGTCCGGGGGGCCGGCTGGCACCGGCTGCAATGACAGCGGGTCGGGTGGCGATTGCGCGGTCCTGATGAGGTAGCCGGACGGTAGGGCCGACCGCGCGGCCGGGATCGTTCCAATAGTTAGAACGTCACCGATCTCGATCCGGGCCGTTACCGAAACCGGGGAGGTTGGCGCAGTTGCGAGCGCATCTCCGGTCGTGCCGATCCAACCGCGCACGACGAGCACTTCCATCTTGTCGGCCAGCACCAGCGGGGTCACCACCCACGACACAGTCTGACCACTGAGCGAGTGACCCGGCACGATTTCTTGGCCCGTGGTGACGTAGTCGCCGGTGACCGTGACCTGGCGCGCCACGGCAGTCGCGGGGATCGCAGCGCCCCCTGGTACCAATGTTTCCAAGGGAATTGCAGCTGGTTCAGCTGAATAGCCGTCGACGGGCCGGTACGTCCGCTGCCATTGCCAGCGTCCGAGCATGACGAACGCGACCACCAGGAGCAGTAGGACCACAGTCCACAGGGCCAAGTTCACTGCCGACTGTCTGGTGCGCATGCGGCTCAGGGTAATGCCACAAATCGGAGTCCACTGGTGCGCCTATACATTGCTGTGGCGCCTGTTGCTTATAGCCCTCGAACCTTACGAACACATGACGATGATCCTGCATCAACCTGAGAGAATTCTGATCAAAAATAACGGCGCCGACCTGGTGCGCTGGGGTTCAGGACGTCCTAGAGTGACGCGCTAACCGAGCAATCGATTGCGCAAGACAACATGGTCAGCTGGTTCTCACCAGCCGAGAAGGGTGGCGATACGTGGCCGCGGTTTCCGCCGTCGCGTCTCCGGTCTGGCGCTCACGCCTGACCACCGCCCGCGACTACTTCGCGCTCACCAAGCCCCGCATCATTGAGTTGTTGATTGTCACGACCGTGCCAGCGCTCGTGCTCGCTGCTCGGGGTGTCCCCTCCTTCCGGGTGTTCAGCGCGACTTTGGTGTGTGGCGCGCTTGCCGCGGGTTCTGCGAACGCGCTGAACTGCTACCTCGACCGCGACATTGATGCGCTCATGCACAGGACCGAACGGCGCCCGCTGTCCCGCGGTTCAATCAGCCCGACAGGTGCGTTGACCTTCGGTCTCACGCTCGGCGTGGTGGCCGTGGCCGGGCTCGCTCTCGCGACCAACCTGCTGGCGGCGGGCCTAACGGCGGCAGCGATCGCCTTCTACGTGCTCGTCTATACGGCCCTGCTCAAGAGGCGGACGTCGCAGAACATCGTGTGGGGCGGCGCAGCCGGCTGCATGCCCGTCCTGATCGGCTGGGCAGCGGTGACCGGCTCGCTGGCCTGGACCCCCGTCGTCCTCTTCGGGGTTGTCTTCCTCTGGACGCCGCCGCACTTCTGGGCGCTCGCGTTCCGGTTCCGCAAGGACTACGAGGCGGCGAGTGTGCCCATGCTGCCCGTGGTGGCCAGCGCACCGGTCGTTGCCAAGCAGATCGTGCTCTACACCTGGGCCATGGTCGCAACGTCGCTACTGCTCTTTCCCGTCGCGCACCTCAGCGTGGTGTTCCTCGCGGTGGCTGTGGCGCTTGGCGCGGTGTTCATCCGCGAGGCGCACGCGCTGCGGAGTCGCGTCTCTCGGGGCGACGACCCCAAGCCGCTGCGACTGTTCCACTGGTCGATCACGTACTTAAGCTTGCTCTGTATCGCCGCGTCGCTCGACGTGTTGGTGCGGTCATGGCTATGACTCATGTGATGTGCGCGCTTTCGCCGACAGGAGGGTCGAGATGACCAGACCTATGCGCGCGACCGCCGTTGGGGTCGTGTTCGCCGTCTTCGTGGCGGGGGTGACCATGTTGTTCTTGTACTTCCTTAACTATCCGCCGACGGTCGCCGCCGCAGCCGCAACGACCGGAAGTAGCGGGCAGGAGGAGATCCATCTCCAGACCGTGCCCGCGCTCGGTTACGGGCCGCACCCGACGTACGTGTCGTACCTGGCAGACATCAACGGTAAGTGGGTGCACACGACGATGTTCCAGCTCAAGGCCAACACGCTCGTGCACTTCACAATTGACCAGTACGACACCGGCAGCACGCTGCGAAACTCCTTCATGGACCAAGTGCAGGGCACGGTCGGAAGTACCGAGGTTCTCAACGGTGGATCGCCGGTGCGGATCATCAACGACAACACTGACAACGGGATCGGCCACACTTTCGCCGTCCCGACGCTCGGTGTCTCAGTGCCCATGCCGGGTATCGCGTCCGCAGCCACGAACGTGTGCAGCATTGCGCCCTGTGAATCGTCGTTCGACCACAACACGATCACCTTCACGATCAAGACCCCGGCAGCTGGCCTCTACCCTTGGCAGTGCTTCGTGCCATGCGGCCTTGGCTGGCCCTACGGAAACGGCGGCGGGATGTCAACGCTCGGGTATATGGGCGGCTTCCTGAAGGTCGTGGCCTGATGACAACAGACGCTGCTCGCCCTGCTCCGGGTGACCGCACCGACCGCCAGCACATGATGCGCATCGGGATCATGTGGCTCGTCGCGTCGGTGATCGGCATGGTGCTGGTGTATTTCGTGTGGGGCCCGCACATGCCGCCAGGCACGGATTCCAATGCTGCGAAGATCCAGCAGTTCGACAATCGGGTGCTGGGCACGGTGGCCGTCCCGGTTATGGCCTTCGTCTGGGTTTACACCGCCTACGCGCTGACGCACTGGCGAGTGAAGTCGAGCACACCCGTCGATGAGATCGTTGACGGGCCGGCGCTGAAGGGACACCGCGGGTTCCAGGCAGCGTGGCTCGGTATCACTTCGCTGACAGTGATTTCGCTCTTCATCTTCGGGACCGTCGAGCTCGACACGAATGCCGGCGCAGGGACAGGTTCCGGCCAGGTCCCGATCTTCACGCCTACGGGTTACAACGTCGACGCGGCCAAGAGCAAGCTCCTCGTCGTCCAGGTGATCGGACAGCAATGGCGGTGGACGTTCCGCTACCCGCAATACGGTGGTCTCGAAACCGCGCAGATGGTCGTCCCTGCCGGGCAGGAAGTTCAGTACAGCGTCACCTCACTCGACGTCATTCACTCGTTCTGGGCGGTGAACCTTGGTGTCAAGGCCGACGCGAACCCTGGTGTGGACAACGTCGCTTTCGCTACCGCCGACAAGATCGGCTCAGTCAACATCCGGTGCGACGAGTTGTGCGGCCTTTGGCACGGAGCGATGGTGACCACCGGCAAGGTAGTCAGTCCCGCCGACTTCAAAACGTGGGTGACAAACGCGCAAGCGACGTACCAACAGTTGATCCCGTTCCTGCCGCCTTACGCCGACATTTACCTTCCGCAGGTGGACGGTGGCTACTACGACCCAGGCCAGGATCCGCTTCCCAGCGGACCGCCGCCTGGCCCCGCCTCTCCCAGCGCGATTCCGTAGGAGGCCGCGACTCATGGCAATGGATACGACGGCGCCCCCGGCGGTCGACAAGGCTGGCAATCCCGGCGGCCCACCTGCACCCCGCGCGGCCCGGCCGTGGTGGCTCGGCCCGAACCTGCTATTGGCCTTTGTCGGTGCTGCAGCCGGCTACGCGCTCGGGCACATGGTCGGCAACTGGATCGCGCACACCTATCAGCAGGTGCAGGGCGAGGGTGACAACAACCACGCGCTGGTGCTCGGCTACCTGTTCGCGACGTTCGGCTGGCTCGCCGGGATCGGAGCGCTGAACTACCCGTTCCAGAAGATGTTCGGCTACGCGCCGGCGACCGAAGCCGAAGGGGCGCACGAGCGCAAGCCAACGCTTCGGTCGTACTTCAGCTACACCCTTGACCACAAGGTTGTGGGCGTGCAGTACCTGGTCGGGATGCTCGTCTACTTCTTTGTCGCCGGTCTCTTCGCGATGGCGATCCGCTCGGAGCTGTTGTCGCCGACGCGCCATCTGTTGGCGCCGGGGACCTACCTCGAGGTCGTCGGCGAGCACGGCACGATGATGATGATGATGATGACGTCG
>Ga0208357_1001257_pt1 | contig 18787 bp, 23 predicted proteins | sample NGESurdeep092012_6_FD_184487 | JGI IMG/M metagenome (GOLD analysis project Ga0208357, IMG submission 184487) | Arctic peat soil microbial communities from Barrow, Alaska - NGEE Surface sample F52-2 deep-092012 (SPAdes) | ecosystem: Environmental > Terrestrial > Soil > Wetlands > Peat ... | reverse complement strand
GATGACCAACCAGCGGATCAGCCCCTCCGGGCGGCTACGCCGCCCTACGGGCCTAATCCGCTGAAACCGCTCCTACACCACCACCTGGGGCACGACCCTTCGCCGGGCTGTGGGACCAGTGGAAGGGTCCGAAGGATACGCCGCCAGATACGCCCCTGGCGCCGCCGCTGCTGTCGTTCAGCATCGCGACGTGCGCGCCCAACGCGACTGTGTCGCCGATCCATGACCGTATGCCGGTCCTGTTGACGCGCGAAGCGGAGTGGGACGATTGGCTGTATCCCGGCGCCGATCTCGGCGAGCCGCGCCAGAGCCGGCGCCGGCCGATCTGCTCGAAAGCCGTGCCAGTGACACGCGATCTCCTAAGGATCAAGAAACCAACCGCCGCGATGCTGACGCCGGTTACGTCCGCCGGATAGCGCCGGCGGGCCTTGGGCGCTGTCGGCCCTGCCGACGACGCGGGCGACGATCTCGGCGCTGTCGGCCCTGCCGGCGGCGGCGGCGGCAACGATCAACCGCGAACGTGCAACCTTGTCGCACCTGCTCAATCGCGCGGTCGAATGGAAGGGATCGATCGCATGCCCCGTCGCCCGAAGATGCTTGCCGAAAACGCGGGGCGGATCACCGCGTTAACGGATGCGAAATGCACGGCGCTCATGCGGGCCGCCATCGCCGACAAGGATACATATGTTTGGCTGTTCGTCGCCTTCGGACTGAACACGGCAATGCGTCACAGCGAAATTCTAGCCTCTCGGTTCGACCAGCTTGATCTCGACAAGCTGCGGCTGTTCGTCCCGAGGGCTAGGCTGGCCAGCGGGAGCAGCCGATCACGCCGGAGCTGGTGGCGATAATACGCAAGGAGCGCGAGGGCCGGGACGATCGCGACGGTTGGATATTCCCATCGCTGCATAACGATAGCCGCACCGGTCACCGGGCACGCATGGATGGTCCGTTTCGTCGGGCGGCGCGGAGCGCAGGTCTCGATCCGGCCGTGGTCACGCCGCACGTCATGCGTCACACCGCAATCACCGCATTGGTGCAAGCCGGCGTCGATCTGCCAACCGTGCAGCGCATCAGCGGCCACAAGACGATGGCGATGGTGCTGCGCTACAGCCACGTTCACGGCAGCCATATCGACCGAGCCATCGCAGCGATCGGGCGAACGCTTCCGGAACCGGGCGAGAACGAAGCTGGTAGCGCCGTTACACAGGAATTACACCGGCACCCCAAATTTAGGTCTATCAGTTGACCGCCTTCCACGCACCGGAAGTTCAGCCAAAACAAACACTTCCCCCGTATGGAGGCCGGAAGCGGAATCGAACCGCTGTACGAGGATTTGCAGTCCTCTGCATAGCCACTCTGCCATCCGGCCGGGGGCGGGGATATTGGCCGCGACGGCACGGCGGGTCAAGGCACCGCGAAGCGCAAATCGCGCGGCCATTTGGCCGGTGCCGCGACCCGTCGATCATGCTAGCCTGATGGCCCATTACGCCAAGGGGGAGGGCGCGTTGCATCACCATGATTGTTGCGATTATTCGTCCGTCGCGATCGGACGCCGGCGCTTTGTCGGCCTCGCTTCGGCGACGGTACTGGGATTGGCGGCACCGCGGCTGGCGCGTGCCGCCGGAACCGCCGACGCGCTGGTGCTGAGCTGCATCGACTATCGCCTCACCGGGAAGACGGCCGATTATCTCGCGGCGCAGGGTCTTGCCGGCAAGTACGACCACACGATTCTGGCCGGCGCGGCGCTGGGCGCGGTCACCGACAAATACCCCGATTGGGGCCATACTTTCCGTCAGCATTTGGGCATCGCGATAGATTTGCACCATATCCATGAGGTAATCATTCTCGATCATCGCGATTGCGGCGCGTACAAGGTCATCCTCGGCAAGGATTATGCCGCCGACCCGGCCGCCGAGACGCACATCCACACCACGATGCTGCATCGTTTGCGTCACGACATTCACCGCCACCACCCGAAGCTGGGGGTGCGGCTTGGCCTGATGGCGCTCGACGGCACGGTCGAGGCGATCGCCTGAATCGGGGCGATCGCTAAGCCGGCTTCCGCATCGCGATATCGTAGAGCGCCACCGCCGCCGCGTTCGAGACGTTGAGCGAGTGCCGGTGATGGCGCGTCGCGAGGCGCACCAGTACATCACAGCGCTCACGCGTCAGGCGCCGCAGCCCCTCGCCTTCGGCGCCGAGCACCAGCGCGATGCGCGGCGCCAAATCCAGCGCCGACAATTCGTCGCGCGCCTCGCCATCGAGACCGAGACACCAGAAGCCGGCATCCTTCAGCGTCTCCAGCGCCTGGGACAGGTTCGCCACCCGCACCAGCGGCACGGTTTCGAGCGCGCCCGACGCCGCCTTCGCCAAGGCGCCCGTCACCGGCGGGGCGCCATGCTCCGGCACCACCACCGCCACGACGCCGAATGCCGCCGCCGAGCGCAGGATCGCGCCGACATTGTGCGGATCGCTGACCCGGTCGAGCAGCACCACGATCTGGCGCTGTTCGGTGCTCGCCGGCAGCGCCGCCAGCGCCTCGGCCAGATTGGGCTCCGCCAGCGGCTCGGCCGCCAGCGCGAAGCCCTGATGCACCGCATCGCGCGGCAGCAGTTCCTCAAGCTGGGCGCGCTCCAGAATCTCGATGGCCCCGGCGAGCTTGGCCGCCGCGGCCGCGACCAGCGCGCGCGCCTCGACACTGCTTTCCGCCAGCGCCACCAGCCGACGCACCCGTCGCGCCGGATTGGCCAGCGCCGCCGTTACCGCGTGCCGGCCATAGAGCCAGGCGCCGCCCCAGGCACCTTCCGCCTTGGGCCGATCGGCGGTGGGCCGATCGGGCGGGGGCCGGCCCGCTCGTACTTGATTCGGTCGTACTTGATCCGGTCGAGCCTTATGCGGTCGGGCCTGATCCGATCGTGCTCTATCCGTTCGTGCCTCATCCGGTCGGGCCTTGTCCGGTCGAGCCTTGTCCGGTCGGGCTCGATTCGGTCGGGCCTGATTCGGTCGGGCCTGATCCGGTCTGGGCCTATCCGGTCTTGCCTGCTCGGTGCGGGACGGCGGGCGGCGGTGGCGCGATGGCGGGTTTTTGGCGGGCATCGCGCAATCTAGATCGCTTGCGGCTCCAGCGCCAACCCGCTAACGCTGTCGCCATGCCGATCGTCTTCAAGGATGCGTTGTTCGACGCGCAGTGGCTGCGGGCCGTCGGCCATGCCGGCGCGGGTGCCGCCGAGATCGGCGAGTGCCTCGCCGCGGCGCGCATGATCGGCGAACCCGACGCGACAAGCTGGTATATGGCGTGGAACGAGCTGGCCGAGCATGTGCTGGCCGAGGCGGAATTGAGCGAAGCCGCCGGAAGCCGGGTCAGCGCGCGCGGCGCCTATCTGCGCGCCTCCAACTATTTCCGCGCCGCCTATACGTTTCTCGTCGGCGCGCCGGTCGATCCGCGTCTGGTCGCGGCCTATCGCCGGCACCGCGCCGCGTTCGCCGCGGCCGCCGCGCTGATGGCCCCCGCGTTGGAGCCGATCGCGATCCCCTATGAGGGCACGATTCTGAAAGGATATTTCTGCCGAGCCGATGGCGACGGCGCGCGGCGCCCGACCATGATCGTGAATGGCGGCTATGACAGCACCGCCGAGGAATGTTTCCTGTTCAGCGGCGCGGCGGCGGTCGCGCGCGGCTATCACGCAATTCTGTTCGACGGGCCGGGCCAGGGCGGCGCGCTGATCGAGGACGGGATGCGGTTCCGCCCCGACTGGGAAAAGGTGATCGCGCCGGTGGTGGATTACGCCGTCGCCCGGCCCGAGGTCGATGCCGCGCGCATCGCGCTGCTCGGCATCAGCTTCGGCGGCTATCTGGCGCCGCGCGCCGCCACCGGCGAGCCACGCCTCGCCGCGTTGATCGCCGATCCGGGCGAGTTCTCGCTGTTCGAGGAAATGCAGCGCCGCATGCCCGGCTTCGTCGCCCGCGAACTGCCGAACGGCAAGGCCTGGGTGCTGCGCCTCATCGAGATGATGCTGCGGCGGCGCCTCAATCATCCGACCGCCGGCTGGGGACTGCGGCGCGGCATGTGGGTGCATGGCGTCGCCGATCCGCTGGCCTATCTGCGCCTGACCGCCGATTACAGCTTGGTGGCGCGCGTTGACCGGATCGGCTGTCCGACCCTCGTCTGCTCGGCCGAGCATGACGAGATCGGTCTCACCGCGCGCAAACTTTACGACGCCCTCGCCTGCGACAAGCACTTCATCGCCTTTACCGCCGCCGAGGGGGCTGGCGAGCATTGCGAGGCGGGCGCCCGGTCGCTGTTCAATCAGCGCGCCTTCGATTGGCTGGATCGGGTGCTGGCATGACCCTGCCTGTCCTGCTCGTCGTCGCGGTGGCGCTCATCGACGTCGATGGCCGGGTCCTGCTGGCGGAGCGGCCGGCGGGCAAGCCGATGGCCGGCCTGTGGGAGTTTCCCGGCGGCAAGGTGCATGACGGCGAAACGCCGGAGGCGGCGCTGATCCGCGAGATGAACGAGGAATTGGGCATCGATACCGCCGCATCGTGCCTCGCGCCGCTGACCTTCGCGTCCCACGCCTATGCCGAATTTCACCTGCTGATGCCGCTCTATGTCTGCCGGCGTTGGCAAGGCCTTGTCAGCGCGCGGGAAGGCCAGCGTCTCGCTTGGGTGCGCGCCGAGCGGCTCGACCGCTATGCGATGCCGCCGGCGGACAAGCCGCTGATTCCGATTCTGAAAGACCTGCTTTAGACAGGGATGGACTCCGGCTTCGCCGGAGGAGCGCGTTGGTTGGGTCGAGACGATCTTGGTGGCTTTGCGTCGCGGCTCGACCTTGTCACCTTGCCGGCGCAGGCCGGTTCCATGGCAGGGATGGACTCCGGCTTCCGCCGGAGAGGCGCGTTTGTGGTTTAGCCGGCGGTGACGAAGCTGCGGAACTCGATCGGCCGGGCGATTTGGCGCAGCGGCTCGAAGCTCGACCCCGTGCCGCGAATGACGATGTCGCCATAATCGAACAGGCGCCCGAACACCGACTGATTGACGTGGACGCTCTCCACCTTGTTCATGTTCATCTCGAAGCTGTGGCGGCGGATGAAGCCGCGCTTATAGATGATGCGGGTGTCGGTGACCGTCACCTCGGTGGTATAGCGCCGCCACCACGCCTCGATCAGGCTGAGGCCGCCGATCGCCAGCCCCGCCGCCACCGCGACCAGCGCCGGAATGTTGAAGCCGCCGGCGGATGTCAGGCCGGAGGTGGTGCCGAGGCCCGACGCCTGGATCGCGACCGCGACGATGATGCCCAGCACGATGAACACCAGCCCCCGTAAATAGACGATCCAATGCACCCGGCTGACAAAGCGAATGCCTTCTCCGGGCTGAACCGTTTTCTCGGCATATGTCATCGCACTATCCCCCGCGGAAAAGCCATTGGCTGGCGGCGGGAGAATCCACGCTTTTTCGCGCGATGCAAGAGCGCCACGGCGGGAATCGCCCGATGGCCCGCGCAAAAATATGAATGAGCCGCGGTGATCCCGTGCGCGGGCGGCCACCGCGCGGTGGCGGCCGCCGAGCCCGCTCGTTCCGTATCGACAACCTGAACGGGAGTTACAGTATTAATTTTATACGAAACGGAAATTAACCATGTTTTACGCGTCTATTACTGCCCCTCGGCGCGTCAATATGTAACTTCCGATGAATAGTTTGGTTAATTTTACCAAACATCGCACGGTATTCCCGCCGCCGCATGGTTGTTTCCCTCGCTTGCATCGAAACCTGGCGAGAGGCGCGGCACTCATGAATTTTCTTGGCCTGTACAATCTCATTGCCGCCTTGGCGGTCGCCGGCGGCACCTGTGGTGTCTGCGGTGGACCGGACCAAGGGCCCGGCCCCTTTGTCGACCCGAGTTCGCTCGCGGCGCTCTATGCGGCGCCGCTGTCCGATCCGGGCGATTCGCTGCCGCCGCCGGGCTATGTCATCAACGCGCCGCTGTCCGGCGTCGACGACGCCGCCCAGGCGAATTTCTGGTGGAATCGCCAGGGCGACGATCAGGACCAGCAGGCCGACAGCGGCCGCGACTATTCCTCCTCGTATGATCGCGACGATCGCCGCGGCTATGCCGCGCCGACCAATTACGGCTATGCCGGCGGCTATTACGCGGGCAGCGCGGGCGATTACGGCGGTGGCGGCTATGGCCAGCGGCCGGCGCATGCGCGGCGGGTCAGCCACCAGCGGACCGCGCATCGCGATTCCGGCCACCGCCGGAACACCAGTTATCGTGTTCATGGCCACGAGACGGCGGGCCACCACCTCAGCGCCGATGCCGGGTACGACCGCCAGGAACGCTGAGCGGGATCAGCCCGCGTTAGGCCGATTCTCGGCCAGCACGCCGCCGGCCAGATAGAGCGAGCCGCAGATCAGCACCCGGCCCGGCGTGCCGGTCGCGGCGCGGCCGACCGCGGTGCGGATATCGGGCGCGGGCTCGGCCGCGATGCCGGCGGCGCGCGCCGCCGCCGCCGCGTTATCGGCGCTGCGGGTCGCCGGCTCGCCCGGCACTGCGACGGTCACGGCGCCCGCGACATGCGGCGCCAGCGATTTGAGGAACGCCACCGCGTCGTGGCTTTCCAGCATGCCGAAGATCAGCCGCAGCGGCTTGTCGCGCCACGTCTGCGCCATCGCACCCAGCGCCGCGCCGCCCGCCTGATTGTGGCCGCCGTCGAGCCACAGCTCCCAGCCGGGCGGCATCGCCGCCACCAGCGTACCCTCGGTCAGATGTTCGAGCCGCGCCGGCCATTGGACTTGGCTTAACCCCTCGGCCAGAGTGCCGGGGCCGATGACGAAGCCGGCGCGGTCGAGGCACGCCAGCGCGGTTCCGGCATTGTCGTATTGATGCCGGCCGAGCAGGCCGGGCTGCGGCAAGTCGAGTTTCCAGCGCCGGCTTTCGTAATGCAGGCCGGCATGGCTCGGCCATACCCGCCATTCCTGACCGAACCGGAACAGCGGCGCGCCGGTTTCATTCGCCCGCGTCACCAGCACCTTTTCGGCTTCTTCCGATTGCGGCGCCAGCACCGCGGGAACGCCGGGCTTGAAGATGCCGGCCTTCTCGAACGCGATCTGGCCCACCGTGTCGCCGAGGAAATGCTGATGGTCGAGCGATACCGGCGTGATCGCGGTCGCGATCGGCGCCCGAAACACGTTGCTGGCGTCGAAACGGCCACCCAGCCCGGTCTCGATCAGCGTGACGTCGGCACGCTGTCGCGCGAAGGCTAGGAACGCCGCCGCGGTGGTGATCTCGAAATAGGTGATGCTCTGCCCGTCATTGACGCGCTCGCATTCCTCCAACAGCGCGATCAGCGCCTCATCGTCGATCAGCGCTCCGGCGAGACGGATGCGCTCGTTGAAACGGATAAGGTGCGGCTTGGAGAAGACATTGACGCGCTTCCCGGCGGCCTCGAGACAGGCGCGCATGAACGCCACCGTCGAGCCTTTGCCGTTGGTGCCGGCGACATGGATGATATTGGGCATCGCGTGCTGCGGATCGCCCAGCGCGGTCAGCAGCCGCTGCATCCGCTCGAGCGACAAATCGATCAGCTTCGGATGGAGGCCGAGCAGCCGCGCCAGAACCGCGTCGACCCGCGCCTCGGATTCGGCTGTCATGACGCGCTCGCCAGCGCCCTGGTGGCGTCCGGCGCCGGGCGCCGCCGCAACAGCGCGATGATCCGGGACAGCGTGTCGCGCAGCTCGCGACGCGGTACCACCAGATCGACCATGCCATGCTCCAGCAGATATTCCGCGCGCTGAAAACCCTCGGGCAATTTCGCGCGAATGGTTTCCTCGATCACCCGCGCGCCGGCGAAGCCGATCACCGCGCCCGGCTCGGCCAGGGTGATGTCGCCCAGCATCGCGAACGAGGCGGAGACACCGCCGGTCGTGGGATCGGTCAGCACCACGATATAGGGGAGGCGCGCCGCCTTCACCGTCTCCACCGCGATGGTGGTGCGCGGCAATTGCATCAGCGACAACACCCCTTCTTGCATCCGCGCGCCGCCCGAGGCGGGAACCACCACCAGCGCCGCTTCCTGTAGCACCGCGAGGCGCGCCGCCGCCAGCAGCCCCTCGCCGACCGCGATCCCCATCGAGCCGCCCATGAACGCGAAATCGAACACCGCCGCCACCGTCGGCGCGCCGCCGATGGTGCCGTGCGCGACCAGCAGCGCGTCGCGCCCGTCGCTGGCGCCCTGTGCCTCCTTCAGCCGGTCGGCATAGCGCTTGCGATCGCGGAAACGCAGCGGATCGACAATGGTCTTGGGCAGTTCGATCGCCTGGTAATGGCCGCCGTCGAACAGCATGGCGAGGCGCTTTTCCGGCGCCATGCGCAGATGATGGCCGCAACTGGCGCAGACGAAGAGATTGGCTTCGAGGTCGCGCTGAAACAGAAGCTGGCCGCATTGCGGACATTTGGTCCAGAGATTGTCCGGCACGTCCTTGCGCGCCGGCACCACCGCCCGGATCTTGGGCAGGACGAAATTGCTGATCCAGCTCATCGCCGCGCGCCCCGCACCCCAGCCGCCAGCGCCGCGACATCCGCCAACACCGCATCGACCAAGCTCGGCTGGCCGAGATTGGCGGCGAGGCGGTCGACCAGCGCCGAGCCGACCACCACCGCGTCGGCGACCCGCGCGATCGCCGCCGCTTGATCCGCGTTCTTGATGCCGAAGCCGACCGCGATCGGCAGGTCGGTGTGCCGCCTCAGCCGCGCGACCGCCGCCGCGACATCGGCGCTGGCGGCGGAGCGTGTGCCGGTGATGCCGGCGACCGCGACGTAGTAGAGAAAGCCCGACACGTTGGTCAGCACCGCGGGCAGGCGCGCATCGTCCGTGGTCGGCGTAGCGAGGCGGATAAAGTCGATGCCGGCGGCGCGTGCCGGCCGGCACAGCTCGTCGTCATGTTCGGGCGGCAGATCGACCACGATCAGCCCATCGACGCCCGCCGCCTTCGCCTCGGCGAGGAATTTTGCCACGCCATAACGGTAGATCGGATTGTAATAGCCCATCAGCACGATCGGGGTCGCGGCGTCGCCGCCGCGAAAATCACGCACCAGGCCCAGCGTCTTTTTCAGATCCATGCCGGCGCGCAAGGCGCGTAGGCCGGCCGCCTGGATCGACGGCCCGTCGGCCATCGGATCGGAAAACGGCATGCCGATCTCGATCAAATCGGCGCGGGCCGCCGGCAATCCCCCCAGCAGCCGCGCGAACGTCGCGGCATCGGGATCGCCAGCGGTGAGATAGGTCACCAGCGCGGCGCGCCCCTCGCGCTTCAGGGCCGCGAAGCGGGCGGCGATGCGGCTCATAGCGTGACGCCAAGCCGCGTCGCCACGGTATCGATGTCCTTGTCGCCGCGGCCCGAAAGGTTGATCACCACGAGATTGTCTTTCGCCAGCCTCCGCGCGCGCTTTCCCGCCTCGGCGATGGCATGCGCGGATTCGAGCGCCGGGATGATGCCTTCAAGCCGCGTCAGCAATTGAAACGCGTCGAGCGCCTCATCATCCCGCACTGGGACGAATTCGATGCGCCCGACATCATGCAGCCAGGCATGTTCCGGACCGATGCCGGGATAATCGAGGCCGGCGGAAATCGAATGTGTATCGATGATCTGGCCATCGCGATCCTGCAACAGATAGGTGCGGTTGCCGTGCAGCACCCCGGGCGCCCCGCCATTGATCGAGGCGGCATGGCGCCCGGTCTCGATACCGTCGCCGGCCGCCTCGACGCCGATCATCTTGACCGACGGATCGTCGAGGAACGGATGGAACAGGCCCATCGCGTTGGAGCCGCCGCCGACACAGGCCATCAGCGTGTCGGGCAGGCGGCCCTCGGCGCGCTGCATCTGCGCGCGCACCTCGTCGCCGATGATGCATTGGAAATCGCGCACCATCGCCGGATAGGGATGCGGCCCCGCCACCGTGCCGATGAGGTAATAGGTGTCGGCGACATTCGCGACCCAGTCGCGCAGCGCCTCGTTCATCGCATCCTTGAGGGTCGCGGTGCCGGAATGCACGGCGCGCACCTCGGCACCCAACAGCTTCATGCGGAAGACATTAGGCTGCTGTCGCGCGATATCGACGGCGCCCATATAGACGACGCAGGGAATGTCGAAGAGGGCGCAGACGGTCGCCGTCGCGACGCCGTGCTGGCCGGCGCCGGTCTCCGCGATGATGCGGCGCTTGCCCATGCGCCGCGCCAGCAAAATCTGCCCCATCGTATTGTTGATCTTGTGCGCGCCGGTATGGTTGAGGTCCTCGCGCTTCAGATAGATTTTCGCGCCGCCCCAGCGTTGGGTCAGCCGCTCGGCGAAATAGAGCGGCGACGGGCGGCCGACATAATGTTCGAGATAATAGGCGAGTTGCTTGGCGAAGCCGGGATCGTGGCGCGCTTCATTATAGGCGCGCTCCACCTCGAGGATCAGCGGCATCAGGGTTTCGGCGACGAACCGGCCGCCATGCAGCCCGTAAAGGCCGCGCTCATCCGGTCCGGCACGATAGGTATTGGGAGAAGGCAATTTCATTCCTTAAGGGAGCCGACCTTACATCGCTTCCGGGGGCGCGTGAACCGGCCCGGCAAAGCCGACGCGGTTCAGGATAACAAGGCTTGCGCACCCGACCAAAGCGCCGTGACGATTTCGCCGGCGGGGCGCGCCGGGGCCAGCCGCGCGGCTTGGCCCGCCCAAAGCTGCATACGATCGACATCGCCCTGCCGCGCCCCGTCCTCGCGCATCGCCTGGGTCAGGCCACGCTGCACCGGATAGGGCGCGGGCGCTGGACCATCGGCGGCGGCGCGGGCATAGGCAGTGGCGATGCTGCGGCCGGGCCGCCCCGAAAAGGCGCGAGTGACGAGGGTCTCCTCCGGCAGTGTCCGGGCCAGCGCGTCGGCCCAGGCCGGTGCGAGCTTCGCCTCCGGGCTGCGCAACAGACCGGTGCCGATCTAGACCGCCGACGCACCGAGCAGCAACGCCGCCGCCACACCCCGCGCATCGGCGATGCCGCCGGTCGCGATCACCGGAACCGACACCGCGTCGGCGATCGCGGGCACCAGGGCGAACAGGCCGACCATCGCCGCCTCCGCCTTGTCCGCCGCGAAAGCGCCGCGATGGCCGCCCGCCTCCATCCCTTGCGCCACGATGGCATCGGCGCCGGCGGCCTCGGCGGCGCGCGCCTCCGTAACGCTGGTCACGGTCGCGAACCATCGGGTGCCTTGCGCCTTGAGGCGCGCAACGAATTCCGGCGAATAGAGTCCCATGATCGATGAGACGATCGGCGGGCCGAGCGCCAGCATCGCCTCGCATTGCGCGGCGAAATCGGGCGGCGTCACGTTGCCGGCCTCGGCCGCGACCGCCGGCCCCCACTGGCCGAGAAAGCCGCGTACCGCCGCCTCCGCCGCGTCATCGCGGCGCGGCGCCGGATCGGGAATCCAGAGATTGATCTGGAAGCCGCCATTGGTGGCGGCGCGGACCTCCGAGACCCAGCTTTTCATCGCGTCCGCCTTCATCAGCAGCGCGCCGCAACCGCCCAACCCGCCCGCCTGCGCCACCGCGATCGACAGCGCCGGCGGGCAGGCGCCGGCCATCGGCGCCATCAGGATCGGCGCGCGCAGATTATAGTCCTCGCAGAATGACCGGGCGCGCGACAGAGCGGGATGGGATGTGGCCATGATGAGGGTCTCCAGCGGCGCGGAATCTATCGTCTCACAAGGCGATGTCGTAGCGGATGAAATCGGTCTTGGTCGCCAGCCGGTCATAGACCGAGCGGGCGCGCGCATTGTCGATCTTGGTCATCCAATAGATGCGAAACCAGTTTTCCCGGCGGCCCATCTCGACCAGCGTTTTGATCAGCCGGGTCCCGACGCCGAACCGTCGCGCCTCGGGGGCGACATAGAGATCCTCGAGATAGCAAACCGGCCGATCGCTCCAGGTGTTGGGATGGCGGACATAGTTGCACAACCCGATGCCGGTCTCCGCCTCATCCACCGCCATGAGAGCACCCATCGCGGAATCCGGCGTATTGATCCGTTGCCAGGTCCGCTCCGTCACCTGCTCGGTCAGCGTCGCCTGATAGAAGGCGCAATAGCCGTCCCACAAATTCATCCAGCTCGGCCGGTCGGCCGGAACCACGGGGCGGATACGGAAATTCATCGCGACGGCGCGGCAATCGCGGTCGCGGCGGCGAGAAAGGCCGCGATCTTGGCCGGGTCCTTATGGCCGGGACGCGACTCCACGCCGGAGGAGACATCGACATGGCTTGCATGCGTGATGGCGACCGCCTCGCCGAGATTGTCGGCGGTGAGGCCCCCCGATAGCATCCAGGGCGTGGTCCATTTTTCGGCGCCGAGCCAGCGCCAATCGAACGCCAGCCCGTTGCCGCCGGGCAGCGCGCCCGCCAGATCGCGCGGCGGCTTGGCATCGAACAACAGCCAGTCGGCGACCCCATCATAGGCCCGCGCCGCCGCGACATCGCCCGCCGCCGCGATCGAAATCGCCTTCATCACAGGCAGGCCGAAACGGCGCTTGACGGCGGCGACACGCTCCGGCGTCTCGGCGCCGTGCAACTGCATCAGGTCGAGCGGCGCCACCAGCGCCGCGGCGATGGCCGAATCATCGGCATCGACGAAGAGGCCGACTTTGGTGACATCGGGCGGCACCGAAGCCAACAGGGAGGCGGCGCGGTCCGGGGTTACGGCGCGGGGGCTGGGCGGATAGAACACGAAGCCGATGAAGCGCGCGCCGCCGGTTATGGCCGCGCCGATTCCCGCCGCGTCGCCGAGGCCGCAAATCTTGACGGCGATGCTCATTTCCCGTCGGCGGGAAGCTTGGCGCCGCCCGGCAACGCGTCGAGATCGTGCTGCACCCGGTCGAGCCGGCGGCGCAGGTCGCGCGCCTCACGCCGGCGCTTGCCGCCGTTGATCCACGCGGTCAGCGCGCCGACCAGGAAACCCACCACCAGCGCCACGATCACCACCAGATAGAGCGGCGCCTGGATTTCGGCGGGCAGCGGGAAAAAGCTCAACCCCACCGCGGCGCGGTTCGACACCGCGAACACCACCACCACCAGCGCGATCAGCGCCGTGATGAACCAGTAGACGAACCTCACAGGCCCTCGTTGAGCCGTTCGCGCAATTGCTTCCCCGTCTTGAAGAAGGGAATGTGCTTCTCATCGACCTCGACGCTGTCGCCGGTGCGCGGGTTGCGGCCCGCGCGCGCGTCGCGCCGTTTCACCGAGAAGGCGCCGAAGCCGCGCAGCTCCACGCGGTCGCCGCGCGCCAACGCATGGCCGATCTCCTCGAAAATCGCGGTGACGATACGCTCGACATCGCGCTGATAGAGATGCGGGTTGTTTTCGGCAAGTTGCTGGATGAGTTCTGATTTTGTCATGGTTGGTTGCGTATCGAGGGCGGCACCAACCCTGCCAAACCCTTGATCCAGCGTCAAGTTGTCACCGCAGGGCGCCAGTCGCGCCGGATTCCGGCGGCGCGGCGCGCGAGATGGCCCAGAATCGCCAGCCCGACCAGCCAGCCGGCATTGGCGAGCGCGACCTGGACGACGATGATGGGCGCGAAATTCTGACTGTCACCGAGACCCAGCGAAACCAGGAACAGCAATCCTTCATAGGCGGCGAGCGCCGCGGCGAAGCCGAGCGCGATCCGCGACCACGACACGTCGCGCCGGCGCATCAGCCCCGCGGCGGCGGCGGTCGCCGCCAGCGCGGCGATGCCGATGGCGCCGCCCCAGGCGAAGCTCAGCGCGTCGAGCGGATAGCCCAGCACGCCATAGCCGATCGCCTGATTGATCAGCCAGATCGCGGCCGAGACAGTGAGCGCGCGCCGCCACGGCATGGTCGCCGCCGTCACCACCGCGAACGCCGCGAATGGCGTGACGCACGCGAAGGTGACGCAACTGACCCCCTCCGCCGCGAGAATCAATGCAAGCCACGCCGCCGAGGCGCTTCGATCCCGCGCTTCCCTTCTCGGCAATACCGCAAATGCCATGTCGAGCTTCCTCTCTTTCCGCACTATAGCCCGACAAACCGCCGAACCCCAAGACCCTGAACGTTTTTTCCGGTTTTCCCTCTACGGCAGGGATTTGGCATCGAAGCTGACGCGCACCCCGGCGAAAACGCCGAGGCCGGGCCGGAGAAAGCCGACCACGTCCTGATAATGCTGGTCGAGCAAATTCTCGACCCGCGCGAACAGCGTGACCGACGGGGTGAGCCGATAGGCGCCATCGAGATTGACCAAGTAATAGGGCTTGGCGACCTCGCTCGACAGCCCGCTATAGCTGACATCCTCGCGCGTGCCGACATAGATGGCGGTGGCCGCCAGCGTCACCCGCTCCATCGGCCGCCAGCTCGTGGTCAGGCTGACCTTGTGCTTGGGCCGGCGCAGCAATTGCTGGCCGGTCTCGTCGTTCATCGCCAGCGTATAGGTGTAGTCAAGGCGCAGATCGAGGCGCGGCGTCACGGCGAATGTGGCAAAGGTCTCGGCGCCTTGCGTCGTGGCATGGCCGATATTGATCAGCGACGTGAAGCTGCTGTTGTCGTCGATCAGGTCGCGGATGTCGTTGTGGAAATAGCTGGCGCCGATCCGCACGCGGTTGTTCGCCAGCGGCTGTTCGAACCCCGCATCATAGCCGAAGCTGCGCTCCGGCATCAGGCCGGGATTGGCGAAGAAATCGAACGCCGGAAAGCTGACGAATAGCTGATTCAGTGTCGGCGCCTTGAAGCCGGTGCCGGCGCTGGCCTTGAGCTGGGTCCCCCAATCGCCGACCGTATAGGTCGGCGCGGCATGCCAGGTCGCGACCGACCCGAACCGGTCATTATGGTCATAGCGCACGCTGGCCGAGCCATAGAGCCGATCGAGGATGCGGCCCTGCCACTCGGCGAACGCGCCCTGGTCGCCGTTTTGCGCGGTGACCGGGCTGGCGAGGATTTCGTCCTGCTCGGCATCGGCGCCGAACAGCAGCGTCTCCTCGGGCGCCAGCCGATACTTCGCCTTCCAATCTTCCTTGAGGCGATGGCCGATATCGCTGGTGATCGCGGGATCGCCGATCGCGGACGCGGTCGGGTCGAACTGGCGGGTCTCGTCGTCGGTATAGGCGAGGCCGATATGATTGTCGAGCTGCCCCTCCAACAGCGTCAGGCGCACATCCCCTCGGGTATAGAATTGATGCTCGCTCTGGGTGCTTTGGCGCGCCGCCGGGGTAGTGAAATCCAGCGAATCGGGGCCGGTGAAATGCAGCAGCGAATCGGCGTAGCGCGCCACGATGCCAGCCCCCAGCATATCCGAGAAATCGGCGCCGAGGCGGGTCGAGAAGCTGAGATTGTCGTCGCGATCGTCGTTGCGCACCCGCCCCGGCGGCAGCAATTCGAGCGGCGTCACCGGCGTCGCGCCGGTGTGAACATGCTGCACATCGACGGCATAATTATAATGCTCGCCGCCGCCGCTGACCCCGGCGCTTTGGTTGAAGGTGCCGAACGAACCGCCCTCCACCGTGCCGGTGACATGCGGCGGGCCCGACCCTTTCCGGGTCTCGATCAGGATCACCCCGCCAATCGCGTCGGAGCCATAGAGGCCGCTTTGCGGTCCACGCAGAATCTCGATGCGCGCAACATCGCCGATCAGGACTTGGCTGAAATCGAAGGCGCCGTTCGGGCTCGACGGATCGGTCACGTCGATGCCGTCGAGCAGCACCTTGGTGTGGTTGGCGTTGGCGCCCCGGATGAACACCGACGTGGCGCTGCCGGGGCCGCCCGCCTGCTCGACCTGGATGCCGGGCACGGCGCGCAACGCATCGGGCAGCGCACGCCATTGATTGCGCGCGATATCGGCGGCGGTGATGACCGTGACATCGCTGCCGATTTGCGCCGGCGGCGTCGCGATCTGGGTGGCGCTGACCACCATCGATGGCAGCGCCAGTTCGGTTTGGGCATTGGCATGATTGGGGGCTTGGGAGATCAGCGCGCCGAATAGCGCGCCAGCGCCGCCCAGGGCGGCAAACATCGTATGACGGGACATGACCTGACCTCGCGGCAACGTGACACGTCACCGCGAACCGAAGCCAGGCCGATCCCGCAAGCAAAGGGGCGCGACTCGACTCCCCGCCGGCTCACCCCGTCCGACGCGCTCGCGCGTGACCACGCAATGGTGGCAGGTCTCCTGGCTCGCGGGTCCTAGCGTGCTTCCCGCCTTCCCGGGGCCCTGGCCCCAGTGGCTTTGACGTGGGTCGCACACTCGCCGCTTACAGTTGCGGGGGCAGCCACGGTGTTACACCGCGTTCCCTATTGATCCCCGAAGGGAACCACCGCACCCAAGGCTAGAGACAATTCACGGAAGCGTCAATGCCGGCGCCGCGACGGCGGTCACGACGCTCCCGCGATTTTTGACGATTAGTGCTGCGCGCCGTTCATCTGCACCTGCTCTTGATTGAGCTTGGTGGTCTCGGCCTGTTCCTTCGACTCCGGTCCCCTCGCGCCGTGCATGTGCATGCGGTGATGGGCGGAGGCATGATGCATCGGCTTGTCCATGCCGGCATCCGCGCCCTTATCCATCGCGGCATCCTTATGCATGGCGCGATGATGGCGCATGGCATGATGATGGCGGCGATGGATCGATTTGGTCGCCGGCTTGTCCATGGAATTGTCCATGGGCTTGGCCATCGATTTTTCGGCCGCCGGCTTGTTCATGTCGCCATTGTCGGCCGCCATCGCCGGAACGCCGATTGCCAGCGCGCCGACGAGCGCCGCCGCGCTGAGAAGGTATCTGATTGTCATGCCGCTACTCCCTCGATCGAACGAATGAAACGTTGGAAAGGGAGCACTATGCCTGAAGATTTGCGTGGCCGCCACAGGAGCAACCCGCCATTGGGGCAACCCACCATGGGGCCAAGCCGGACAGGTTGGTGGAGCCGAGGGGAATCGAACCCCTGACCTCGACATTGCGAACGTCGCGCTCTCCCAACTGAGCTACGGCCCCGCCCGTACGGAAGCCCGCCGCCGCGGCGAGACCGCGTTGCGGGGCGGCGCGACTATGGGATTGGGTCGGATTCCTGTCAAGCGGCGCGGCCGCGTTTGGACCATCTCCGACGGTTAAGAACAGGCGCCCCCGCCGGCCTTGCACCCAGGCACCCCCGCGACTAGGTTACGCCGGCTATTTCACCGACGGGGAATCCTGCCTAAATGGCTTTCGTCCTGCCCTTCCTCCGGGTCGTCGACCTGCTGCTCGACATTTACATGTGGATCGTCATCGCGTCGGCGGTGATGAGCTGGCTGATCGCGCTGCATGTCATCAACACCTATAGCCGGCCGGTGTCGATGATCGGCGATTTTCTCTATCGCGCCACCGAACCGGTGTTGCGACCGATCCGCCGCTTCCTGCCGAATTTCGGCGGCGTCGATATTTCCCCGGTGGTCCTGCTGATCGTGATCTGGCTGGTCCGCATGGAGCTGGCCAATCTGTTCTATTAGCTGTGACGGCGGCGGCGCGCGCCTCGTCACATCGAGGAGGGTAATCCCGTGGTCGATACCAGACTGATCGATGGCAAGGCCCATGCGGCAGCCCTGCGCCAGCGCGTCGCGGCGGCGGTCGCCGACATCAAGAAAAATCATGGCGTGATGCCGGGGCTGGCGGTGGTGCTGGTCGGCCAGGACCCCGCCAGCGAGGTCTATGTCCGCTCCAAGGGCAAGCAGACCGTCGAGGTCGGCATGCTGAGCTTCGAGCACAAGATGGCGGCGAACACCAGCGAGGCCGATCTGCTGGAACAGATCGCCGAGCTCAACGACGATCCGACCGTCGATGGCATCCTGGTGCAGTTCCCGATGCCGGAGCAGATCAGCCAGCACAAGGTCATCAACACCATCGATCCCGCCAAGGATGTCGATGGCTTTCATCCGATGAATGCCGGCCATCTATGGTCGGGCGAGCCGGCGCTGGTGCCCTGCACGCCGTTTGGTTGCGTCCAGTTGCTGAAGGCCGAGCTCGGCAAGCTGTCGGGCCTCGATGCCATCGTGATCGGCCGCTCCAACATCGTCGGCAAGCCGCTCGCCGGCCTGCTGGTGCAGGAGAATTGCACCGTCACCATCGCGCATTCGCGCACCCGCGATCTGCCGGGGGTGGCCCGGCGCGCCGATATCCTGATCGCGGCGGTCGGCAAGCCGGAGATGATCAAGGGCGACTGGATCAAGCCGGGCGCCACGGTGATCGATGTCGGGGTCAATCGCATCGCGCTGCCCGATGGCAAGACCCGCCTCGTCGGCGATGTCGCGTTCGCCGAGGCCCAGGGCATCGCCGGCGCCATCACCCCGGTGCCGGGCGGCGTCGGGCCGATGACCATCGCCTGCCTGCTGCGCAACACCCTGGTCGCCGCGTGCCGCCGGCGCGGCCTGCCGGTGCCGACGATCTGACCCGGCGCAGGACTTTCGCGCGAATCCCTCTCCGCGATGCGGAGAGGGTGGGGCCCATCGCGTAGCGATGGGAGGGTGAGGTGGTAACGTCTTTGTCGAGCGAGCAAAAAATGTCGGGGTGCCACCACGGGTCGGAGGGGTGAGCATCGCGGCGCTTCACCACCTCACCCTCCCACGCCTACGGCGCGGGTCCCTCCCTCTCCGCATCGCGGAGAGGGTTTATGGCCGTTAACCCGCCAATTCCTTCGACCTGGTCGCGGCCGCCAGCACGGCGCGGCGGAGCAGCGGTTCGAGGCCGTCTTGTGCCATCAGCACGTCGAGCGCGGCGCGGGTGGTGCCGCCGGGGCTGG
>Ga0208357_1001256_pt1 | contig 18789 bp, 21 predicted proteins | sample NGESurdeep092012_6_FD_184487 | JGI IMG/M metagenome (GOLD analysis project Ga0208357, IMG submission 184487) | Arctic peat soil microbial communities from Barrow, Alaska - NGEE Surface sample F52-2 deep-092012 (SPAdes) | ecosystem: Environmental > Terrestrial > Soil > Wetlands > Peat ... | reverse complement strand
ATACGAGCGCTGCACATCTTGCGCGATGAAGGTCTGTTGGATTTCACCAGAGGTCGCGGTGTGCGTGTGGTCGGAACTCCGCAACAGAGTGCCGTGCTCGTACGCATCAGCGAACTCTTAGACTTCGCCCGGCAACAGGGTTATCGCAGCGACGAGGTAATAGCGATAATCCAAGCGCAGAGTTAAACGCAAACGGGGCAAATGCTCTGCCATAATCGTGCGCCGATTCATCTATTCCGTCCGTGCGAGACCTGACCTGAAATGCAACTTGCAATTGAATGTGTGGGCTCTAGTCTGCGACCTGACGTAACCGGCCTGGTACCAAGCACTTGTGACTCAATAATTTGATTTATTCGCGCTGTTGACGAATTTCAGTCCGTGATGCGTACGTCGATCCGATTGTCAGGCTAGACGGTTGCAAACTCCAGTGTCTTACAGAGCGAACGACAACTTTCTGTGGGAGCCAACAATCACCGCAACCCCATGCGTACACTTCGCACACAGCCAATCTTGACCTAGGGAGATCCTTGTGGAACCAGAACGTTACGTGCAAGGAGATGGCGACGAAGATTCCAATCCACCGACTTCGCCAGCGAATAGATGGAGCCGCATGGCGAGTCGGTTCAGGAAATTCATGCTCAATAAGACACCTGACCGCACTCCCCCCGAAATATTCCCCAACAACGGATTCAACTCGAATGGGAATCGTCATAGTTAGCCCTCAGCCACTCAATGCCTAGTGGACCACGTTGGACTTGTCCGGAGATGAAATGAGTCGTCTCGGCTGAGACAACACATCTGCTCACGGATTCGGTTTTCTAGTGTCGGAGACCCTACGCAACCGGTATCGACGTATTTCGTTCGAGTGCGGCATCTCGATTCAACAGCGAAGCGACTGGTACTATTCACCGCATGGTAGTAGGTGGTAACGACAAGCTCCTCGCACAGATGCGCAGAGGTTCAATCGAATACTGCGTGCTGGCCCTCTTGCAATCAGGTGATCGATACGGCTTTCAAATCACTCGTGAACTCGCCGTTGCAGATGGTTTAGTCACGAGCGAAGGCACCGTCTATCCGATGCTGACGAGATTGCGCAACGTTGGCTTGGTCGACACGTACTGGCAGGAGTCTTCAGAAGGGCCACCGCGCCGCTACTACCGAATCACTTCGGACGGAGAACGTGCGTTGAAACCATTCATTGAGCAATGGGAGCGCTTTCGCGATGCGGTCGACGACATATTGAAGAGAGGAACTTCGAAATGACCAACCAAGACACATCGCAAGTACTGGTCGAGCACTATCTCTCGACATTGAGAAATCAGATGTTTCAAGTTCCGCTGTCAGCTCGCGAAGAATTCATAAGTGAAATAAATGATCACATCACCGAGGGTCGGGCCAGTTTAGAGCCAGAGGACATCGATTCATTGCGTGCGTTGCTCGCGCATCTTGGAAGTCCCTCGGAGTTAGCGATGGAAGTCATCGAGGGTCAGCGAGAACTGACGCGCCAAATGAGTTTGGCCAAAAGAGTTCGAAAATTACTTCGACCGATACTTGCGCTGATAGTGGTGGTGCTGATTTTCGCCTCCCTTGGATGGTGGACGCACTATCAACCGATGCGACCTGCGCCACTACTTCAAACATGGCCCTCAATCACCTATTCCGACGGCAAGTTGGTTCCACAAGTGAACGCGGCGAGCAGCGACCTCCCGAACGAAGTGCCCATATGGAAGATGCCGAGTGGCACTTCGACGATTCACATCTTCGTTTCGATTGAAAACGCGCAAAGCTTTCCCATCAAAATTACCGGCGTGCAATCTCCCTTTCAAGGTTGGCCCGAGTTTGGCACAGCACGAATTGACTTCGGCCCAGATGGGGGAATACCAAAGCGTCACTTCCGGTCTTTCAGCCTTGGTGGGAAGCATTCAGAGGAGGTGTCGTTAGCCATTCCCATGCATTGCATGGCGACTTCGGGTTCGACCGTCGAACCAACCAGGGTCTTGGTATCAACATCCTTCCTCGGCGTGTCACATCAGGTTTGGGTCAATATCGAACCTTTCGACATTGAATTTGCCAAGACCTGTTGACGATGAAATTGCACAGCTCTTCGTACTGACATCTGGCGTTTGCGCCATCAAGAGAAATGGCGGTCCAAAGAACACGTCCAGACTTAAAGCGCAAGAGGTCGCGATGCATCAGGTTTTCAAGACAGTGATATGGAGGAGTCGACGTCAACAATCTCCAAGTGGCGCCGCGAGTTTTGGGACCAACGAGCCCAGGTCACCCGACTCTGACGCGCGAGCGAGGGTCGTCACACTTACCGAGTTCACTGGTTTCAACGTCGTCAGCGCCAAAATGCGCTGAGCTGCTGTACGAGTGCTCTTCCTTGGTCGTAACCGGCTCGAGCGGAAGGCGGACGCGTCGACTGATCCATCATATTGACGCCGAATGCGTTGAGGGACTTGCTATCTGGGAAGATGGTTTCAACACTGCTGCCACCTGCGCGCAGTTCGTCGACCTGCGCTGCAAGTTGCATACCCCAATCCAACGGGTGCCGTGTTCTGCCTCCAAACGGTGACAGCACCAGCACCCGCTCGTATCCGGCAGCCAGATCGGCATTCTCGTTGCGTCGGTATCCGCCGTCAATGTAATGGTTGTCGCCGATGCGGTAAGGAGGCACACCGAAGCCATTGGCACAACTGGCGGCGACAGCGTCCACCAACTCGACTCCACTGTCGCGGTCGAATACGACCGGTTCGCCCGTACGAGCGTCGACCGCCGTGATGAGCACCGTTCGTTCCGGCCAGTGATGGCTTGGTAGCCGAGCGGCGACGGTTTCGCGCCATTGCACTTGCCCAGATCCGTCCGACGACGCACCCATTTCGAGCGCCGCCGCACCCATTCTGCGGCGCATATCAGCAGGGCTCGTGGCGGCGGCGATAATTGCGCTCGACCTCTCCATATAGTCAGTTGACGGCGCCAACGGAACACGTCCTCGGCCGGAACCCATCGGACCAGTTTGTAACTGAGGTGCAACCGTAAGAATGTTGGCCAGCAATTCCGTTGGTTCAATCGCACTCGTAATTTGGGCCGCGACCGTCGCTCCGGCCGACGTCCCGATAATTAGATCGGATTCTCTCACGTCCACACCGGCATCGAAGAGGCCGGCGATGACGCCAATCTCCCACGCGTTGCCTGCCGAGCCACCACCGTGGAGGACCAACGCTCGCCGGACCGCGGCAGGCTCTCGCCTTGTTTCGTCGACGTGCGTCTGATCCTCGTTGGACGTTGGCCCGTCGGGGGCCGTCGTCGAGATGAAGTGTGAGGTTGAAGAAAGTGTTGTGTTCATGGGAGTCGCCTTTCGCGAATTGCCTGTCAGGGCGCTCCCGGTGACGACTAAATCAGTCGCGCAATCGTGGACCGCAGGAGAGCGCCCTTTGTGAATACTTCGTTCATGGGTCTCACCTCCTCGCGATGTCTAACGACCGTCAAGACGGTAGCACGAGAAAAAGAACGGGTGCACTCGCTGCATCACGACACCGACAAGGTCGAGCCTTCCTCGAAGATGAATGAAACTGTGGCTTTCAGGCGGACATCATTGAGTATCCGCCCAGATGAGGAAATAGACGTGAGACTTCAAGTTCTTCCGCGTGCCGTTGCCGCATCCGCCATTGCCGTGACGAGTGTCGTCGCCAGTTTGACTCTGTCGGTGACAACTCCTGCCTACGCGTCGTCGACCACCGTGCCCCACTGCAGGGCCAGTCAGATACGAGAGACTCTTCGGCCCGTGAAGGTCGCGAAGAACGCACAGGAGTCATACAGGGCCTGGGTTACTATCACCAACACCGGGGGCCAGTGCAACGTGTCGATCGTGGATATTGGCCTCGTGGCGCTGTCTGGCTCCACGGTGCTAGAGGCTTCAGCCACACCGACAAGTTCCGTTTCGGACAACATATTGCTCCGCACTGGACAGTCGGCCCGAGCTCAGATCGATGTGATGCGCACGGGTGGCTCGGCATTTCCGGGGAACTGCAAACTAAAAGCAGCCAACACACTCGAAGTCCTTCCGCTGAACCACGGCTTGCCAGAGAAACTCTTCCATCTGTCGCCAACGGTGCTCGTCTGCACCGGAGGCGACGTCAACCTTGTAGGCGACTACCTCTCAACGACATCGCAACGGTGATGACGATGTTCCTGACGACGGGAGACGAACAGTCGTCACTTATTCATCGACCAACGTGTGAGACATTGAAAGATCGCAGGAACGGGATGTCGTTGACCCGACGTAGCCGAAGTACCACCGTGCCGAGGTGCCTGATCATGGTTTCATCTCGAATCTGACGAACTTCTCGCATCAAGATATTCAGCGACGTTGTCGAGCAACCACGACGTTCCACCCTCTCGCAGCTCCGAAGTATCAAGTCCATCAAGAAACGCTCCTTGCTCCGTCCACACCAAGGTGGTCGCGTCCGCTGTTTTGAGAAATTGAATAGACGCGACCGAAATCGAGATGCGCGATTCGTTCGAGTACATCTCGTAGCTGTACACAATTCGTTGTGTCGGCACGATGTCGTAAAACGTGGCGTTGTACCTCATCTTTCGTCCATCTTCTTCAACAAAGGTGAATTGTTCATGACCACCCACTTTGAAATCAAATTCAGCGTGGACAAATACGTCACCAGGCGCTTCGCCGTCCAATGGTGCAAGCCATTGGGCCTTTTGCTTTGCGTTTGCAAAGGCTTCAAATACTCGTTCAGGCGATGCTGCCAAAGTTCGCTCGATCGTGAACGTGTTGCACGTGACAGTTCGTTCGGTCATTTCGTTTCTCCTCCATTGGTTATCGCTGTTGCGTTTAGTAATGCGTCCAGTCGATTGAGTTGATGTTCGACGTGACTTTGGCGAGCCGCGATCCATTGTTCAACCTCGCTTAGCGCCTTGTGATCAAGAAGGCACGTTCGAGTTCGGCCCACCTTTGATGACGAGATCAAACCGCTGAGCTCCAAAATTTGAACGTGCTGAACCACGCCCGCGAGCGACATCGACAAGGGCCGAGCCAGGTCACTAACGGACTGGGGGCCAGAACCAAGCTGTTGCAAAATGCTTCGGCGATTCGAATCAGCGAGAGCGTGGAACATGAGATCCAACTGGGCTTCTTGGTTAAGCATATGCTTAAGTGTTATCGGTCCGACTCCAATTGTCAAGTAAAGACTTAACTAAAGTTTTCTTGATTGAGACGAGGCTGAAGGAACGGAAATTGTTGGTCAGAGGGAGTCGACTTCAACGATCGCCGACTGGAGCATTGAACACCTGGGCGGCAAAGCGAACCCCACTGACGCAAGGTGGCAGAAATGAGATTATTCAAATCTCCGGTCGATGCAACCGAACGTGAGTGACGGCATCTGATGCGACAATCGACTTGAGCTCCCATTCGAGTGGGTTTTCCGAACTAGAGAACAGTCGCGAGCCATCACCGAGCAGGATGGGCACCTGGATGATGTACATCTCATCGATAAGTCCGGCGCTCAGGTATTGGCTCACCGTGTCGCCCCCCATGAGCGACACGTCCTTGTCGCCGGCTGCTGCTTTCGCTTGTCGAAGGGCCGACTCGATCCCGTCAGTGATGAAATGGAACGACGTTCCTCCTTCGGCGTCAAACGAGGGACGTTCGAAGTGGGTGAGCACGAAAATTGGGCAATGGAAGGGCGGATCATCCCCCCACCATCCTTTCCATTCAAAGTCTGGCCACGGGCCTCTGCTTGGACCGAACGTGTTTCGGCCCATGATGATGGCGCCGATCTCGACGGATTCATCGGCCACCATTTCATCGTCAATCCCCGTTGTCCCGCCAGTGAGTCCCATCTGGGATCTCAGCGTTGTCGTATTCATCATCCATTCGTGAAGTCGCCGCCCGTTGAGCCCCAGTGGATCAGACTCACTCTGACTCGGGCCTGCTGCGAAGCCATCGAGCGAAACGGACATTCCTTGAACGCGCAGCTTTGGCATATGACCTCCGAAGAATTAGTTAGGTCAACGTACCATTCGAGAGGTTTGGATTTCTCGCTCTAAGAGTGCCACGCAGTCCATGCCGCGACGTGACGGATCTGCGAACGAGGGCTGGTGGTAGTTAATTGAATGGCGACGGAGGCTCGACGTACAGATTTTCCGCTGAGCATTGGCCAAACAATTAACATCGGAGATTCTCGAGCGTGGGAAGGAGCACCGGCGACATGGCCAGTACACGAGACAACCAACTCTGGGTACTGGTGCGCGCTGAAAGGGCAGCCTTAGCAGATGACCTTTCGGGACTCAGTGATCAGAAGTGGCGCCACGGCACCCCGTGCGGGCAGTGGGACGTCGAGGAAGTCGTCGCCCACCTCACCCGCCGCGGCAAGCCTCAACCAGTGGCGATGGGTACGAAGCATGCTCGGCGCGCATTTTCGCGCCGACGTGCACAACCAACGCCGGCTAAATGAACATCGGGGCAACACCACCTCCGAAACGCTCAGCAGATTTCGCGACATCATCAACGTCACGACTGCCCCGTCGGGTCATACCGCGGTCTACCTTGGCGAAGTCGTCGTACACGCCCAAGACATCGGTCAACCGCTGGGTCTTCCCCGGACACCGGACGTTGACGCGCTCACGCCGGTGGTCGAATTTTTTGCGCGCCGCAACTTCGCTGTAGCCAGCCGGACCGCTGTTGCCGGTCTGGAGCTTCGCGCAGACGACGGATCATTTGCCGCTGGCACCGGAACACTGATTTCTGGATCGACACTTGCGCTCGTGATGGGTATGGCTGGCCGGACTCCGTACATTGACGAGCTCGACAGTCCGTCCCCGAAGGTGATGAATTCTCGTGTCGCTTCGAGGCCTACTGGACCGACCCGGCAGTCGAACCGCGTAAGACGAGACGGACGGTCGAAATGGCTATGCTCCTGACTCGGTAGCCCAACCGCTGTAGTGAGCAGCACGGGTGCGCGAAGGGTTCCGTGGCAGGGTTGCGAACCTTTGGTGTCGGAGAGACGAAGTCAACAATCCCCGACTGGCGTTTGTCTCAATGGGAATAACGGAGAGTGCCTGGCGGGGCAGTCGAAAGCGTTACGTCGATTCCCGCCGCCGACGCGCGAATCATTCTCTGTCCGATCCCACAATGAGTTGTATTCGGCATTGGCACGAGGTCAGCATCTCGCGCCATCCTTTGTTCGAAGGATCGCCATCACATTTAAACTCATGTGAACCTGGATCTCGGTCACGAGATAGTGCTCTTACTCTCGTGTCCTGGAATCCGTTGGAACGGAGAACCTCGTGGTTTACGTGTACGCCGATGGCGCGATTGAAGCCCACCTCTCCATCAGGGCGGAGACCCCCAAGATTGTCGAACAATGACGTCCCGTGCCCTTATCACGACCCCATTTAACGCCGACAGTACCGCGGATGGTGTGGTGCGTGGTATCGACCTAAGTGGTGTGCGCGCCATCGTCACCGGAGCCTCTTCCGGGCTAGGTGTCGAGACCGCTCGCGTGCTGACAGCGGCCGGCGCCGAGGTGACACTTGCGGTTCGAAATACGGATGCGGGCAACACAGTTGCAGAGGAAATCAGGCGTTCGACTGGTGCACCAAGGCCTCAGGTGGTTCAACTTGACCTTGCGGACAGGCGATCTGTCGCCGACTTCATCGATCGGTGGGACGGCCCGCTACATCTCTTGATCAACAATGCCGGCATCGTCACGAGCGGCCTCGAACGCACAGTCGAAGGTTGGGAATTGCAGTTCGCAACGAACCACCTTGGCCACTTTCACCTCGCCATCGGTTTGCATGACGCGCTGGCGAGCGGAGCAACGGAGCGCGGAGGAGCCAGGATCGTCTCACTCAGCTCCACGGCTCACATGCGTGCTGGCGTCGATTTTGATGACCTACAGTTCGAACGTCGGGCCTATGACCCCCAAATTGCGTATGCGCAATCTAAGACAGCTAACTCTCTATTCTCCGTTGAAGCCACTCGCCTGTGGCAATCTGACCGCATCGTCACGAACACGGTAAATCCTGGCGGTATTGCCACGGGTCTGCAGCGTAACTTCTCTGCTACGCAGAGAGCTTCGCTAGAGGCGGCGGAGGCCGCGGGACTCTTCAAATACAAGACCGTCGAGCAAGGCGCCGCCACAAGTCTCGTCGCTGCAGTGGCGCCCGAATTCGCAGATACGGGGGGTCACTACCTCGACGATTGTCGTGAGGCATACACCGTACCGAATGACGCCGATCTCGCTCAGCATCCTCACGGAGTTAAAGAGTGGGCGCTCGACACTGAAATCGCAAAGCACCTCTGGCAGGTCTCAGTTGCCCTAGTCACCAACTGACTGCCGACATCGAAGTAATGATTCGAATAATCGTCTTCTTGTCAGTCTCCAGGCCTCCCGCTGATCCTCTTGGATAACTCGCGTCGCTCTCGACACAACCAAGCCTGATCCGAGGTTGGGTGCGCTCCCGTGAATCACCGCACCCGAAAACTGCACCTTGTCAGATCGGAACGCCGAAGACACTGCAATCACCGACAAACGAGTCAGTCGTTGATTGAGGGTGTCAGAGACCAGACGTAAACCCGCACGTAATTATCTCGTTCAGCGAGGCCTTTTGTTTGCCAAGGTTCGGCAACTGTTATCGCATTAGTCAAGGCCTGACCGAGTCTGCCAATCAGTCTGGACCCGACTAGTCGCCATCCCTCAGAGCCACCGTTAAGCGTCGAATCTCGCAGTGGAATCAATGTCAGCATCGGGCTGAAAGAGCTCCTTCAATCGACCTTCTAGAAACGTACGCTCCACTTGATTCTCTGCCAACGACAACGCTTCTTCGTACGCGATCCGCGCTTCATCTACTCGAGATAGTCGTCGAAGAAAGTCCGCACGAGCGCTGGCAAAATAGCTGTAACCAGAGAGATAGGGCTCCGCAGCAAGTTCGTCGAGAGCGTTAAGTCCCGCTGTTGGACTCTCGGCCAAGCCAATGGCGACCGCACGATTCAACGCGACCACTGGAGATGGCCACGTAGCTAAGAGCAGATCATAGAGAGCCACAATCTCTCGCCAGTCCGTCTCTTCCCACGACGAAGCGTCCGCGTGGATGGCAGCGATTGCGGCCATCAAAACAAATCGCCCAGCCGGTCCAGTTTGAAGCGCGCCACGAACCAGTGCTACGCCTTCTTTGATGGCGCCGCGGTCCCACAGTTCACGATTCTGTTCTGCGAGCAATACCAACGAACCCTCAGCATCCGTGCGGGTCTCTCGACGTGCGTCGGTTAATACGACGAGCGCAAGGAGTCCTTTAACGTCGGGGTCATCAGGCAATAGTTCCCGCAACATTCGAATAAGTTCGAGGGCGCGATCAACAAGGTCTCGACGCACGAGGTCTGCACCAGAAGGCGCGGTGTGGCCGGTGGTGAAGACGAGATAGATCGCCGAAAGCACCGAATCAACACGTTCGGGTAGATCATCCTTCGTTGGCACGGTATAGGGAATGTTCGTGGTCTTGATCTTCAACTTCGCTCGCGTGATTCGAGCGGCCATCGTCGATTCACTCACAAGAAACGCGCTCGCTATTTCGCCGGTAGTAAGGCCACAGAGCAGTTTCAGCGTGAGGGCAACTTGCGCCTCGATCGACAGCGCAGGGTGACAGCACGTGAAAATAAGTCGTAGCCGCTCGTCGGGAATGAGTGGAATGTCGGTATCGACCGGAAGTTCCTCCATTTCAGTCACGGCGAACTTCCTCAGCACTCGGTCCTGCGTCGATTGACGACGCAGAGTGTCGATCGCTTTGCGTCGAGCAACGGTTGTTAGCCACGCTCCCGTTCGTCTGGGAATGCCCGTAACGGACCACGTCGCCAGCGCTCTCGAAAACGCGTCTTGCACGCACTCCTCAGCCACGTCAATGTCGCCGGTCACTCGGATCGTCGCCGCCAGCACGAACGCCCACTCGTTTCGATAGGCGTCGGCGAGCGCCGATTCAACATCGACGGGCTGAGGAGTACTGCTCAGTTGATGACCCAAACAGGTCGAACCTCTACGCCGCCATACGGTGTTGGCACTTGACTGGCTATAGCGATCGCACTGTCCAGATCAGTCGCCTCAATGAGGTAGTAGCCACCTAGGGCCTCTTTGGTTTCGGCAAATGCACCGTCGGTCACGACCAGCTTGCCCGACGAGTCACGGCGAAGGGACGTAGCGCTCGAGGTTGGCTTCAGCGCGTTGCCACCACGTAACGCGACGCCATTCTTTTCGCCAAACTCGGCGTGATCAGCCATGAGTTGCTTACTCGCCGCCTCGTCAGCACCGGCCAGCGATGCTTCATTTTCGTAAATAAGAACCAAATACTCTGACATGTTCAGACTCCTTCGTAGATCCTCGACTTTCGAGTCTCACCTAGTACGACGAACGACGAGTGATGAAATCGACAACATACTCGCAATTCTGGTGCCTAATTCGGAACTGCGTGAGAAGAATTTCACTTCGCTGCCTGCACTAAAGCCTCAAGGTAAATCGCGGCCAAACGGTCCCAGGTGACGTTCGCGGCCTCGTCGATCTCCTGGCGACTTAGGTCACTGTCGAACCACTTTACGGTTTGGTGAATACCGCGTTCGAATGGCACGATGGCTCGGAATTCAGGAACTACCCGTCGTAACTTCGAGTTGTCGAACACTGCCGAGTGAGCTTTGTCTCCCCACAAACTTCCAAGGAGCTCGGGATCAGATGCAACGAGTCCGTCAGTAGGCACGTGGAGCAAATCTGGCTCAACGCCGGCGGCGGCACCCACCAGAAGATAGATCTGGTTCCAGGTCAGCGCCTCATCTGACGTGATGTGAAAGTCTTCGCCAATGGCTTCAGACCTTCCAAAGAGCGGTACGAGACCCCTCGCGAAGTCACTGTTGTGCGTCACGGTCCAAAGACTGGTGCCGTCGCCGGGCACCAATATTTTGGCTCCTCGACGCATTCTCTCGATGATGGTAAAAGGCTTCTTCGAACTTCCAATAGCTACCGGTATTTGAGAAGGTCCGTACGTGTGCGAAGGTCGGATAATCGTCATCGGAAATCCAGTCGATTGAAAGGTCCGCATCAATAATTCTTCGCACGCAATTTTGTCTCTGGAGTACTGCCAGAACGGATTCGCCAGCGGGGTCTTCTCGGTAATGAGCCAGTGAGCGGGTGGCTTTTCATACGCCGACGCCGAACTAATAAAAATGTACTGACCCACGTCGGAATACAGACGGACATCCAACTCAATTTGACTCGGAAGGAAAGCCGTCCATTGAACGACAACGTCGAAGTGGCGATTGCCCAGAGCTTCACGGGCCTGCATTTCACTCGAGGCATCGCCAATCAACCTATTTTCGGCGCTGACGCGACTCGGCAGTTTCGAAAGTCCCCGATTGAGCGTCGAAACTTCATGTCCCGCCTCTAAGGCAGCTTCCACACAGGCACTGCTAATGAGCCCCGTGCCACCAATGAACAACACTTCCATCAACTACTCCTCGTTCAGCAACCCAACATTCACCATCATGTAGCTCATCGACTTATCGAACGAGTTGAACGTCAGCTGTGGCAATTAACTGACGCGCCGCGCGCGCCTCGTCAACCCGAGAAACGGGTGTGCTCTGAGGTGCCCGGTGGAGTGACTCCGGGTCGTCCTTTGCCCTTTCAACGATTCGCTCGAGCGCCTGAGCCAACGCCTCAAGCGTTTGCACGCTCTCGGTCTCGGTTGGCTCGAACATCAAGGCTTCGTCAACTATCAGCGGAAAATAGACGGTTGGCGAATGGAAGCCCTCTTCGAGGAGAGCCTTCGCGACGTCAAGACCTCGAATACCAAACTTCGCTTTTAAGCCAGAAGCGCTCAGTGTGCATTCGTGCATGCAGACACGGTCGTACGCGGCAGGAAGTATGTCACGCAGGCGCTGGCGCAACCAGTTGGCGTTTAACACCGCGTGCTGGGCGACGCGCGTCAAACCGTCGCCACCGTGAACGTCGATGTACGCGAGCGCTCGAGCGAGCACGACCGCGTTACCGTGCCAGCCATGGACGCGCCCAATCGAGCGCGGTGGTGTGACCCACTCAAACGTGCCGTCGTCAGCCTTCGTCGCCCTTGGTCCAGGGAGGAACTCCACCAAGCGAGGAGCGACGGCGACGGGTCCCGCTCCTGGGCCCCCTCCCCCGTGCGGCGTAGCAAACGTCTTGTGCAAGTTCATGTGCACAATGTCAAAGCCCATATCACCGGGACGCACGGCACCAAGAATCGCGTTCAAGTTCGCGCCGTCGTAGTACAACAGGCCACCGACGTCGTGCACGGCCTTGGCGATCTCGATGATCTCTTCTTCAAAGAGTCCCACCGTGTTCGGGTTGGTCAACATGATTCCCGCCACGTCGGGTCCAAGCCCGGCTTTCAGTTCTTCAAGGTCCACGAGACCACGATCGTTCGAAGGAATCGTCGTGACTTCGTAGCCGCCAAGGGTGACCGAGGCCGGATTCGTGCCGTGCGCGGAGTCGGGAATGAGCACGCGACGACGAACGTCGCCGTTCGCCTCATGGTACGCGCGCATCAATAACAACCCCGTGAGTTCACCCGCGGCGCCAGCCGCCGGTTGCAGCGTGGCCGCACTCATGCCGGTAATGGCGCACAGTTTCTCTTCGAGCGTGACCAGTATTTCGAGCCAGCCTTGACTGAGCGACGCCGGAGCGCCGGGGTGCACGGAGTTGAGGCCGAGGTCGTTCGCAATCGCGTCACAGAACTTCGGGTTGTACTTCATCGTGCACGAACCGAGCGGGTACATTCCGAGGTCGACGGAGAACTGGCGATGCGAAAGTCGCGTGAAGTGCGCTACGAGGTCGCGCTCAGAGACTTCAGCGATGGCGACGACGTCCTCGTTGAGGTGAGTGCTCGGAATGAGCTCACCGAGCTTCGTGACGGGTACGCCCGTCGTTCGCAGTTGGTACGCCGAACGATGCGGCACCGACATCTCAAAGAGCGTGGGTTCGCTTTCGTGACCCATGATCGGAGCCGACGCCGCGCGACCGCCCGGTTGTGGTGCTTCGCTCATGCCTGTAATACCTCTCGTAACGCACTGACGTAGTGATCAAGTTCATCTTTGGTTCTGCGCTCAGTGACACTCACGACGAGCACGCGCTCGACGCCACTTTCGATAGAGGGATCGTCACCGTCGCACAAAGCTCCGGCAGACAGGCCCGCGAGCACGTGATGCTCGGCCATGGCATCGATAACGTCATCCGCTGATTTAGGTAGTCGAATAGCGAACTCACGAAAGAACGGCTGATCGCTCACTTCTTCGACACCGTTAATCCTGAGCAGTTCGTCGAAGAGGTAGTGAGCACCCTGGGCACAGCGCGTCGCGACTTCTCTCAGACCCTCCGTGCCGAGCCAGCCGAGTTGTATCGCCGCGGTCACCGCCATCAAGGTCTGATTCGTACAGACGTTTGACGTAGCTTTTTCTCGTCGAATGTCCTGCTCTCTGGCACGAAGCGTGGTGACGTAGGCCTTTCGCCCACTCGAGTCAACTGTTTCGCCGACGATGCGACCAGGCAAACGACGCACCTGGGCTTCGGTGCACGCAAAGAGACCAAGGTACGGTCCGCCAAAAGACAACGGCGTGCCAAAAGCTTGACCTTCGCCAACGAACACGTCGGCGCCCCACTGCCCCGCCGTCTTTAAGACACCGGCGGCAACCGGGTCAGCACCCACCACGAAGAGCGCTTCGTTCGAGAGTGCGAGGGCTTTCGCCTCAGAGAGATCCTCGAGCACGCCCAGATAATTCGGGTAGGCGGCTACGATCGCGGCCGCGCCAGTAGCGTCGACGCTCGACCAGTCGGTAACACCGTTACGGAGCGGTACTTCAACGATCTCGTGGCCCGTACCTTTGGCGAAGGTGCGCGCCACCGCTCGCCAGTGCGGATGAACGCCCGACGAGATCACCATCTTTGACCTTCCGGTCGCGCCGTGTGCCATGTTGAGCGCCTCAACGAGAGCCGTCGCGGCGTCGTAGAGCGACGCATTGGGAATTGGCAGTCCGCTGAGTCGAGAGATGAGCGTTTGGTACTCGAAGATCGCTTGGAGGACACCTTGGGCTACTTCGGGTTGGTAGGGCGTGTAGGCCGTGACGAACTCAGAACGACTGGCCAGCGCTTTCACCACCGGCGGTACTTCGTGGTCGTACGCGCCGCCGCCAGCGAAACAAGGCATCGCCGTGGTCTTGGCCTTGTTGGCCGCCGTGTAGCCCTCGAAAATCGCGGCGACGTCGGGTTCACTGAGACCGTCATCAAGGTCGAGACCTTGAGCGAGTCGAACGCTCGCGGGAATGTGCGCGAAGAGATCGTCGAGCGACGTCACTCCAAGAAATTCCAACATTGAAGCAACGTCATCGTCGGTGTGCGGTAGATAGTCCGCCACGTCACGACTCCTTTCGAACAAACGGCAGGGTCGTAACGGTAGCGGGCATCTCACGACCTCGAAGCACGATGGTGACGTCACTTCCGACGGCAAGACCTGGTCGCAACAGTCCCATGCCAATTCCATGACCGAGCACGGGTGAGAAATTACCGGAACTCAACGTGCCAACATTCACTCCCTCAACCATCACCTCGCCCCCGTCTCGAAGTGGCTGGCGACTCTCCGTGGCGACGCCCGTCAACTGTCGGGCAACGCCACGTTCGCGTTCACGCTCCACCGCCGCACGGCCGCGAAACGTCTCCTTGTTCCAGCCAAGCACCCAACCGAGACGCGCCTCGAGCGTGGTAGAGCTGAGCGTCAACTCGTGTCCATAGAGAGGCAGCGCCGCCTCTAGACGAAGCGTGTCGCGCGAGCCGAGACCCGCGGGCGTAACACCAGCATCGACGAGACGACGAAATATTCGTTCAGCGACTTCATTGGGCGCGGCGATCTCCAGTCCCGCTTCGCCGGTGTAGCCCGTGCCGGCCACGCGAACCTCGACGCCTTCGTAGTCGACGCGCCCCACTCGAAAGCGGCCAATCTCGGCGAATCGTGGATCTACCTGAGCCACCTTGGCTCGCGCGTTCGGACCTTGCACCGCCAAAATGCACCGTTCTGAAGTGACATCTCGTCCGGGTAGGGCTGACGTCACGCCCGAAGTGTTCGAGGCGTTGGGCATAACGTCGAACTCGTTCTCACTCAGCCACCACACGATGATGTCGTCAACAACGAAGCCGTCGTCATTCAAGAGATGCGTGTACTGGGCCCGACCTGGTTCGACTTTCGTTAAATCGTTCGTCAGTGTGCGCTGGAGCGTCTCGAACGTCTCGTCTCCGTCACAACGAACGGTGCCAAGGTGGCTGACGTCAAAGACCACGGCGTCGTTGCGACACGACAGGTGTTCAACAACGGTGCCGGTTTCGTACTGCAGCGGCATCTCCCATCCGCCGAAGGGCACAATTTTGGCGCCAAGTTCAACGTGGAGGTCATAAAGAAAGGGACGACGATCACTCATTGTTTCTTCTACGCCGCTCGAGTATCAAAGCCGCGAAGGTCGTGGTGACGCAGGAGTTCATGAAAGTCACGTTGGTACACCACGAGCAGAGGGATCTCGGGATAGAGATCGCGAAATCGACGAACTTTCTGATTCTTCTTCGTCACGAGACGCTGTTCAGAGACCGTCAGCTCAATGAAGAGCCGACGTTCGGTCAGGTAAAAATCAGGTCGAAAGCCGCGAACGGGCACGCCGTGCTCGTTCCACTTCAAAGGAAATTCAAGAGGCTCGTAGATCCACGGGTGACCGTACAGAGTGAGCAACTGTGAAAAAAGTAGCTCACTCGGATGAGCGAACGTCTGGGAGGAACTGGGTACCACGCTCGGATGGCGACGACGCGCGTCGTCGCTCAACGTCGATGAAGTCACGCCGAATGGGCCGCCTTCTCCGACGTCTCGAACTGCGCTTGGCGAATGGTGGTCAAAAGCTCGGCAACCACCTTCGCGAGAGGAACGATATTAAAGACTCCCTGGCCTCCACGAAGGAGGTCAACAAGCTCTCCGTCATCGTGGGCAAGGACTGACCCGGCGTCAGAAAGGACGAGACTGCTAGCGGCGAGATCGGCACCGAGCGCCGTACGAAGACATTCCACGGCCTGGCGAGCGCGCGACAGCGACACACCAGAACTCAGCAGCGACTTGATGACCTTCACTTCGAGCACGTCGCTGTAGGAGTAGGAACGCTTCGAGCCACTCCCGTTCGCGGGCGTAATTGAGGGCGTCACTAACTGCGTGCGCGCCCAGTAGTCCAACTGACGGTACGTGACGCCCGTAAGGCGACAGACCGTCGGTCCGCTATATCCAAAATTTGTGGAATCCGTCATACGTAGTCCCTCCCGACCGAGGCTTGTCCAGACTATCTCGGAGGACTACATGAGTGTAGTTTTCAGGCCCTCTAGCCGGCAAATAAATCCGGGCGACCGAGCGAAGGCGAGGACGCCTCAGCGTGCAAACGCGTAGGAATACGGCCCGCGCGCCTCGCGAGGTAGCCTGCCCGCACCGCGTCTCTAAGGGCCTCAGCCATCATTACCGGCTCCAAAGCCCGATTCATCGCCGACGCCGCCAGCACCCCGTCGCAACCCAGTTCCATCGCGAGGGCCGCGTCGGAGGCGGTTCCGACGCCAGCATCGAGCAGCACGGGCACGTCCACCCGTTCGGTGATGAGCGAAATCGCGTGGGGGTTACGAATGCCGAGTCCCGAACCAATGGGCGATCCAAGAGGCATCACGGCCACGCACCCGAGTTGCTCGAGGCGCTGGGCCACGATGAGATCGTCCGACGTGTACGCCCACACCTCAAAGCCCCTACGAACGAGCTCCTCGGCCGCGAGCAGCGTTTCGCTGGTGTCGGGCAACAACGTCACGTCGTCGCCGATCACTTCAAGTTTGATCAAAGGGGTATCGAACGCCTCGCGCGCGAGTTCGGCCACTTTGATGGCATCTTCGGCGCTGAAGCAACCCGCGGTGTTGGGCAACAACGTTATGTCGAGACGCTGGAGGAGATCGTAAATAGAGCCCTCGACGTTGGGATCCACGCGTCGTAGGGCCACCGTTGAAATGGAGGTGCCCGAGACGCGCAGTGACGCTTCAAGTACGTCCATCGATCGAAAGCCGCCCGTGCCCACGACGAGTCGAGACGATGAACTAAACGATCCAACCTGAAAGAGTTCGCCCACCAACCCAGCGTACTAACGAACATCGATTAGTAAGGTTGACGTGTGCAACCAGTAACTGCCTTATCAATTGCTGGATCTGACTCTGGTGGCGGAGCGGGAATTCAAGCCGACATCAAAACCTTCAGCGCCTTTGGTGTGTTCGCGACCACCGCACTGACCGCCGTTACCGCGCAGAACACCATGGGCGTCTTCGCCGTCCAGACGCTCGACGCCGACGTTGTCGAAGCGCAGGTGCGCGCCGTCGTCGACGACTTCGCTCTTCGCGCCACCAAGACCGGCATGCTGGGATCAGCATCAAACGTCGTGCGCGTGGGCGCCCTCGCGAGCGAAGGTCTTCTCCCCCACCTCGTCGTCGATCCCGTGCTCGTGTCAACCAGCGGACATGTTTTGATGGCCGAAGGCGGTGTCGAGGCGTACCAACACGCACTTTTTCCTTACGCAGAGATTGTTACCCCCAACTTGCACGAAGCAGCGGTGCTCTGTGGCGTGGACGTCCGTGACGTGACGACACTCGAAGATCTAAGCGCTCTCGCGCGCACCATTCTTGACATGGGTCCCACATTTGTGCTCGTCAAGGGCGGGCACTTCATCAACACACCCGACGCGCACCGCGCGCCTGACGTGCTCCATAGTCACGACGACCTCGTGGTGTTTGACGCTCCTCGCGTCGAAACACAAAACGATCACGGGACGGGCTGCTCGTTATCGTCGGCTATTGCTGCTGGCCTCGCGCTCGATAGAAACGTCCTTGACGCGACGCGTGATGCCAAATCTTTTGTATTAGCGGCACTCGAGAGTGCGGCATCGTGGCGGCTGGGCCGAGGGCGCGGTCCAATCGACCACTTAGGATGGAACGAGTGAGTGACGAACCAAAAGCGCCGTTAACGACAACAACCAGCCTTTTACCCGCCGCCGCAATACTCGGTTTGGCAGTCATCATGCTCATTGTTTTCTTGGTGATTAACCTCGCCGCGAACCAGGGCGTCACCAAAGAGACCACGACGATTCCCCTGGTTGTCGGTGGCCTACAACTCGACAAGACGCCGAGCGCGGCGCTCAAGTACTGCCTCCAGAGCGAGGAAGTCCCCACCAACATCACCGACGCCTTCGTCATGCCAGTACGCACCGTTCCAACCGGCGGGGCCAACACACCCAACAGCGGAGCTGGTGACTTCGACTGTTACGAACCACTCGCGACGTCGAGTACGAACAGTGCCTCGTTGATCAACTTCTTCAATGCCCAACTAGAAGCCCGTGGTTGGAATCTCTTCTCCAAGGGCTCAAGCACCGGCCAGCCCCAATCGCTCTTTCAAAAGGCCGGCAACGATGGCTTCTACTGGGTTGTGGGCGTTACGGTCACCAAGTCAAACGCGAACAGCGTCGACTGGACGTACCGGATCTACCAGAACTCAGAAACAATTTAACTCGTTAGCTCGCCACGAGTTCGGGTACCGGAACTTTGTGTTCTTGCGTGACCATTGACCAGAGCGCAAAATTCAGCGGGTAGATGATGTAGCCAATGCGCGTCGCTGACGCGACGCACATCATCACTGCAAAAGTCACGCTCATGAGTGCGAGTAGTTGTGAAA
>Ga0208357_1001255_pt1 | contig 18798 bp, 15 predicted proteins | sample NGESurdeep092012_6_FD_184487 | JGI IMG/M metagenome (GOLD analysis project Ga0208357, IMG submission 184487) | Arctic peat soil microbial communities from Barrow, Alaska - NGEE Surface sample F52-2 deep-092012 (SPAdes) | ecosystem: Environmental > Terrestrial > Soil > Wetlands > Peat ... | reverse complement strand
CTCGCGGCCAGGGCGTGAACGACACGATCGAGGATGTCAGCACCTACCAGTTGCTGCGTCAGGAGGTCGCGGCGTTGCACGTAAATTTTACGCTCGCCGCCACCGTCTTGATCTTGATAGCACGGGCCACGAGCCTCCCCGCCATATCACTGACGCCCTCCGAGGATACCGGAACGTCCCCGGCTCCGTCGGCGCAGTGATTTCGGCCGGACTCGCGACCTTGCACGAACTCAAGACCATCTACGGCCTGGAGGACCTCTACGACATCCTTGAGGTGGTTCTCGTCGATGCCTATAACCGCGCTGTAGCTCGGCGTCCGGAATAGCACCGTGACGACCATCATCGATCACCTAGTCCTGGAGCTCGGCTTTGACACCTCGAAGCTGCCGGCGGACCAGCAGAAGGCGGTAGACAGCCTACGTGGGCTTGAGGAGCGCGCCGACAAGACCGGCGCGCGCGTCGCGCAGACCGGAGCTTCTGTCTCTGGAGTGTTTCGTCAGCTAGAGCACCCCGTAGCTGCCCTACGGGGGCACCTTGAGCGCCTGGCCGACTATACGCACCGCCCGCAGGCGGCGCTACAGGCGGTTGGGGCGCAAGGCGAACGAACGGGCCACGCGGTGGAAGCCGGGGCGCTGCGGGGCGCGGCAGGGCTTCGCGCGCTGAGTGTAGCGGGCCTCGGAGCCTTTGCCGCGCTTAAAACGGTTCAGGATTACATGTCAAGCGCCGCCGAGCGCGCGCAGCACGTTTTCAACGTCGGCGTTGGCGCGAAGTCTGCCGGTACGCCAATCGGCGATTTCAGCGCAATAACACAAGCCTTTCTGAAGCACGGGGCTGTACCGGAGACCACCACTGGAAGCTGGCTCAGTACGTGGACCCAGGCTCAACAAGACCTGTTCGTAAACAAAGACCCTGCCGGGGTTCAGGCGTTAAACGAAGCTCTCCAACGTGCCGGGATATACGACGTAAATCCATTTAGCGACACGTCACAGCAAGCCATCGAAAAGATATCGGCAGATTTGCATAAGATGAGTCCGGAGGCGGCGACGGCGGCTGGGCGCGCTCTCGGTATGCCTGAAGTTTTAGCGCAAGCGGCTCAAAAGAATGGTACTGACCTCCCTGGGTACATCGCCGACGCACGGCAGACCGCCTTAAATAACCCCGACCTAAAGGCCAGTACTGCTCGCCTCGATTCGAATAACAATATGTTGATTAACCTCAACCGTTTATTGACGACGATCGACACCGAACTTACACCAGCCATTGTCGGTTTAAACAATTGGCTTGCAGGTTCCTACAGTGATATCAACACGCTCATGGATCCAAATTCAACTCATCAGCAGAAAATGGATGTCTATGGCGAGATGCTCGGCTCAGCGGAGTGGGCTAAACGGATGCAAAATAATCCGGCATCTAATCGTAGCTGGAAGTCGTGGATACCGCTTGGGCCGGATTGGTGGCGAGAGCTGTTTCATCCTGGGTCGACGGGTAGCAAGTCGGCTCCAGGTGGTGCGCCCGGTGCCGTCGGTCCGCAAAGCGCACTAGGTGGAGAAACATCATCAGGTAACGGTGTTCCTGGCGCAGTTATGAATTATGGGGGTACGGGGGCAGTTGGTGCGCCCGGAACGAATCTAGTCAGGCTGACAGACCCGCAAGGACACACCTATACGGTAAACAAGGCTGCGTCGTCGAATTTTCAAGGGTTTTTGAAAGAATTGGAGGGCACCGGGTACACTGTCACTTCCCTTGGCGGTTACAACATGCGGGATAAAGCCGGTGGCGGCAGAGGCCTTAGTGAACATGCTTACGGTTTGGCCGTAGATATAAATCCAGGTGCAAATCCGTTTCGAGGAAACCATACTGATTTGCCGAAAAATATCCATGATATTGCTGCTAAATATGGCTTAGTGTGGGGAGGCGATTGGAATGACCCGAAGGACCCCATGCACTTCCAATGGGGAGGGCCTAACGCCGGGACCGAACTTGCACGTCACCGCGCGAACCAAGCGGTGGCCGGCACCACAAATAACAACAGCGTCGACAACGATCACCACAATACAAATGTGGGTGACATTCACGTACATGTGAAACCCGACGCCACTCCTTATATGATTGGCGGTGCGGTATCGGGCAGCATCCACGACAGCCTTAATGCCGCACAAGCCAATAACGGGCTTACGCCGTAATGCCGTGGTCTGTGGTCATTGACCATGCCGTAACCCGCCAGGCAGCGTAGTGCCGTGACGACCATTATAGATCGCCTAGTCCTGGAGCTTGGTTTCGATACCTCAAAGCTGCCGGCTGATCAGCAGAAGGCGGTATACAGTCTTAATACTCTCGAAGAGCGGGCAGGTAAGGTCGGAGGAACTGTCGCGGCAACGGGTCAGTCGGTTTCCGGGGTATTCCGCCAATTAGAACACCCGGTAGCGGCGCTTCGCTTACATCTTGAGCGCCTGGTCGACTACACGTACCGCCCGCAGGTGGCCTTACATGCAGGCGAACGAACGGGGAGCGAAGTAGATGCCAATGCCCTAACAGGCGTGGCAGGGCTTCGCGCGCTAAGCGTAGCGGGCCTCGGTGCGTTCGCCATGTTCAAGACCGTGAATTCATTCATGTCCGATGCCGCAGAGCGCACCCAACACGTTTTCAACGTCGGCGTTGGCACGAAATCTGCCGGGGCACCAATTGGCGACTTCAGCGCAATAACGCAAGCCTTTCTGAAGCATGGGAACGTACCGGAGGCTATCACTGGAAGCTGGCTCAGTATGTGGACTCAGGCCCAACAAGACCTGTTCGTAAACAAAAGTCCGGATGCAATTCAGGCATTAAACGAAGCTCTCCAACGTGCCGGGATATACGATGTCGACGTATTTGATGACAAACCCGAGCAAGCCATCGAAAAGATATCGGCAGACTTGCATAAGATGAGTCCGGAGGCGGCAACAGCAGCGGGACGCGCTCTCGGTATGGATCCGGTGCTCGCACAAGCGGCTCAAAATAACGGTGTCTCCCTTCCTGGGTACATCGCCGACGCACGGCAGACCGCCTTAAATAATTCAGATTTGAAGGCCAGTACTGCTCGTCTTGATTCGTACAATAACATGCTGACCAATCTCAATCGCCTATTGACGACGATCGACGACGAACTTACACCAGCCATCGTCGGTTTAAACAATTTCCTGGCTAAAATTTTCTATGACCCAGATCCAAAGAACCATACGTGGGAGATGGGGGATCCTCCCGAGCCAGGTAGCTTCTTTGATAAGGTCTCAAACTGGTGGAACGGTAAGGGTTGGAAGGCATCGCCGTCTGCTCCCGCTGAAGGTCTACAAAGCTCTTATCAAGTACCCGGCGCCTCCGGTGGGCCAGCTTCCTCCGACGACCCGCGTGGAATGATACCCGTTCTCCGTGCGGCAGCGATTGCTAACGGTCTCAACCCGGATGATGTAGTAGCACTTGCCCGGCAGGAGGGATTGGGTATCAAGGGTTATGGAAATCCAGACAGTGGCAGTATCTCTTACGGCGTCATGCAGATGCACGTTGGAGGATTAGCGGATGTTTATCAGAAGGCTACTGGAAGAAATCCGGCCGATCCGGCAAATGAAGTAGATATGATCCAGTGGGCTATTCACTACGGAGCGCAGCACGGTTTTCGTAAGGACTGGTCTAGTGTAAGGCACGGTCTTGCACCAGAGCCACGTCACCTCGCACCAACAGATACGTCGTCTGCGAATAGAGGACTTCCTGTTATGTCGCGGGGCTATGTCTTTGGGAAAGGCAAAGGTGGAGATGTTGACCCAGAGCACGGCCATTATTGGGTAGACCCGAAGCAAGCGGCAGCGAATACGATAATTGCTAAATGGAATGCACAGACTGCTGCTACCACCAACAGTAGCAAGAACAATCACCACAACACAGACATGGGTAACGTTCACGTGCATGTAAATACGGACGCCAACCCTTACCAGATCGGCGGGGCAATATCAGCTAGTCTTCACGATAGTCTTCGATCGCCGCAAGCCAGCAACGGACTTACCCCGTAGTGCCCGGAACCCAGTGGGGCATATTCGACCAGAGCGGGAACCCTATCCTCGAGGGCGACTCGGTCGACAGCTTCTCGTTCCAACGGGATGCTCGCGTGTCGACTGCGCCGCAGGAGCAGGGGGCGTTCGCGAGTTACAACAAGGTGGCTGAGCCTTACACCCCGCGCGTAGCCTACGCGGTGAACTCGGATAGGACGGGTTTCCTAGCCGCAGTGGATGCTGCGGTGCAGTCGCTCGATCTGTACGTCGTCACCTCGCCTGACGCCGTGTACCCGAACGCCAACCTTATACACTACGACTACACGCGCACAGTTCAGCAAGGCGTCACGCTCATCATCGTCAACGTGTGGTTGGAAGAAATCAGGCAGGGCAGCGGTCCGTTGCTCCAGAACACGCAGAGCCCTAATGGTGCCGCCCCGGCTGTCTCCGGGCAACAGCAGCCTGTAGGAACAGGTCCTGGCGGTAGTAACACGCTTCTTCAATCTAAGCTGTCCCCAATATCCGACACTTCTACAAATACAGGGTTGTCAACGCCAACGGTCGGACCGTTGAATTACGACACTACCAATTTGCCACAGGTGCCGAATACGTGGACGGGACTTGGTGGTACGGAACAAGCATCGGTCATCAACAATGGGACAGGATTAGGGGCGTCCTCCGCTCTCGTTTATCCCCCGGCAGCCGATGGTACGAGTGCTGTGACATACATCGGTGCCGGCACTGCCGTGTTTTAAGATGACAACATATTCCACTACTACTATAAAATTTGGCCCGGCTGGCGAGATTGTCGGAGGAGGAACACCGCCCCTGGTAGGTATTCCTGCCGTATTAGATTTTTCCAACGGCGTAGTTTCCGTAGAAGCGGCACAACTTGTGCCTCTTCAGCCTGTTCCGAGCCAAGTCGTGTCGGTGACGCTGAGCGGGCAGGCGTGCACGTTCCGCATCTACGGCAAGCAGATATTCGTTCCGTACCAGCCGCCCAACGCCATCATCACGCAGCCGCCGGCCTACGCGCTAGACCTTCCGGTGTTCGTCGAGGTCTACGTGAATGACGCGCTGCTGATCGGCAGCACGCTCTGCTCCAACGCAGTGACGGTCGTCCGCAACGGATACTGGAATTTCGTCGGCGATATCGCGTTCCTTGACACCCAAGGAAACGACGACCCACTCACCTCCGGGCTCGGTTCGCGCTGGGTGCTCGGATACTGGCCGGGGTTGACCACGTGATGGCCGGCTTCTTCGTCCAACGCATACTCCAATTCAACTTCTCGCTTGCCACCGGCACCCTTGCTAGTCCAGGGGCACCAGTGAACCTGTCGATTCAAGTTGCCTCCGCCATCTCTGGGGGTGCGGCAGCTTCGGTAGCCGCGCCGGCTCCGACGACCGGCGTCGGCAGCGATACTATGACCCTGGACGACGTACAGGTGACGGCGAAATCGCCGACCGTAACGCAGTCGACAGCACAAGCTCAGATCCAGCAGCCGGGCCAACCGCTTCGCGCCATAGTTCACATCGAATTTGCGACCATGCCGGCAACGGGTAGCGCCCAGATACGCATATGGGGTATGTCGCTTGACCATATGAATCAGTTGTCTAAGGCTGGTCTCGACTATCTGGGTAACAACAATACGGTAACGGTGCAGGCTGGCGACACGGTGAACGGCATGGTGACGGTGTTCGCCGGGGTCATCATCGAAGCCTACGCTGATATGAACGCGCAACCCGAGACCTCGTTCTATATCTTGGCAACACCGACCCATATTATGCAGCTTAAGCCGGTGCCACCGACGACGTTTACGGGTTCCGTGCCGGCAGCTACCGCACTCGGTCAGCTCGCCGGTCTCGCCGGTCTTACACTTGAGAATAACGGTGTACCTGGCGTTCTTCAGACGCCCTACTTTCCAGGAACCGCCTGGCAACAGATACGCAAGTGTGTTAAGGCGCTCAACTGTTTTGCGCATGTGGACAGTATCAATAAGGTTCTTGCCGTTTGGCCTCCAAACGGGAATCGCGCGGGACAGGCTGGTGTTATTAGCCTGGCGACGGGAATGGTCGGCTATCCGACCTTTTCGCGAGAGAAAATAATGGTGAAACAGATTTTTAACTCGACGATCACGTATCAAGTTGGGAAGCAAGTGACAATACAAAGTCAGCTACACTCCGCGACTGGCACCTTTCCTATTTATGACATAACTAAAGATCTCGCATGTAACATTCCGGATGGGCCGTGGTTCATAAATGTAACCGCCACTGCACCTGGAAAGCAGCAGTAACGTGTCTGGCGGAAACGACTATCTCGGGAACCGGACGGCCGGTTCCGACTCCACCTCTTGGAACACGCAAGCGTTCCTTATCCAGCAGGAGACGGAACAACTCCGTACCGCGACGCTCGGGAAGGTGATGACGGCGCCCTACTCGGTGGCCGCCGACGGGACGAAGACGCCGATCACGCCCGGATCGCCTGCCGCCATCGGATACGTGGATGTGCAGCCGCTCGTGAATCAGCAGGACGGCAACGGTAACGCGACGCCACACAAGACGGTCTACCAGCTCAGCTACTATCGCTACCAGGGAGGCAACGGTGCCTTTATTTCGGACCCCGTTATCAATGATGTCGGCAAGGTCGTCGTTGCGGACAGGGACACGTCCGCGGTTCGCGCCACGGGTGGACAGGTATCGAACCCAGGCTCCCGCCGCCAGTATGACCTCGCAGATGGATCCTTCTTCGGCTGTACTATCGCCGGAGCCCCCGTCCAGCACTTCGCCTGGACGGCGACGGGCTTCGTCATCAAAGATCGCAACAATAACACCATCACTGGCTCCGCCGCGGGTGTCACCATCACGGACAACTTCGGCAACGCGTTCGTCACGTCGTCGGCCGGTATCACAGTGAATGGCGTCCTGTTCGCCCGCGGTGGATCGAGCATGTACGACACACACACTCACGACGGCGTCACCGTGGGCGGCGACATCACCGGACCGCCGGTGAGTTAGGCAATGTCTGGAACCTCTCTTGCGCTCACTCCCCCGGACTCTGTAATAACGCAGCTTGGGCCGTCGTCTTCGTTCATCGGCAGTTTCGAGGTCAATAACGCTACGTTGTTCGTTGTACGCTCATTTATCGGCGTGATAATCTTAGGCTCGGCGCTTAACGATCCCCCGAGCGTAGCACCCGACGACAAGCACATAACAACGTCGATCAATATAGTAGGCCAGATATCCGGGAACCCCGGAGGAGCCGGGGACTACACATTGGGGATTGCCGGATACGTCGAGAGCGCGTTTGACATACCGCTGGTGACAATTCCGCCCCCAGTTCTCTCCTCTGGTTGGGATGTTTATGCTGATACATCGGGGAATATCGCCACAGTGACGAGCTTAGCCGCGCAACTTCAGGACGTAGCGTGCGCATGCCGGCTATTCCTTGGAGAATTATGGTATGATACGACGCAAGGTCTTCCGTATCTGGGACAAATCCTAGGTCGAGCCAGCGTGGCGACGCCGCCGCTGTCGTTCATCTCGGCGCAGATCATCAAGGCGGGACTGACCGTTCCCGGCGTGACTAGAATCGTGCCGGTCCTGTCGCTCCTATCGCCTCCCAGCCGTGAGCTTACGGGCACCGTTGGCGTCGTCAACCAGCAAGGGCAGACGGGTACGCTTCAGGTGGGTGGTGGCAATAACCTGCCTTGGTACGTCTCGTCTGTTTCACCACAAACGCCTAACTAATCGGATCATCTGTCAGTGGCGTCCACAAATGTTCCGCAGATAATTTTTGGCGTTAACGGAATCGTCATCCCTGACGAGAGCGCCATCCTAGCGGGCGTCCAAACTGATATAAACCAGGCATTCGGTGGCACGCTTACCTTTGCCACAAGCACAGGCAGCCCGACCAACCCAACGCCGCAGGGGCAGATCGCCGCGAGCGAGACGGCGATCATCGGCGACAGCTATGCGGTGTTCGCGTGGTGCGTCAGCATGGTCGATCCAGCTACGTCTCAGGGACGGATGCAGGACGGCATCGGACGTATCTACTACCTGTCGCGGGTAGCTGGCGCCCCGACGGTACAAGCTGTCTCGTGTATGGGGTTGCCAAACGTCGTGATCCCGCTTGGCGCGCTTATCACCGACGAGAACAACCTCCAGTGGATATGCACGGAGGCGGGTTCTATAGGCGCTGGCGGCACCGTAGTCCTCAACTTCTCGTGCTCGGCAGACGGCCCTACACCTGGCCCGGAGAGCCTGTCGATATACCAGGCCATCACGGGGTGGGACGCGGTGTCGCCGTCCGGGGATGCGGTCGAGGGAAACCTTGTAGAGACGGCGCAGCAGTTCGAGGCGCGACGCAGCCAATCAACGGCTCTTAATTCGTCGGGGCAACTCCCCGCGATTCTAGGCGCGGTTCTCTCGGTTCCAGGCGTACTCGATGTCTTTGTGACTGAGAACGTCGAGGGCACGACGGAGACGATCGGCGGTGTAACGCTTGCCGCGAATTCCGTCTATGTATGCGTACTCGGCGGCGTATCCTTGGCGGTGGCAATGGCCATCTGGACGCGCAAGGCTCCAGGCTGCAGCTACACCGGCAACACGACGGTGGACGTGCAGGACACGAGTGCCCAGTACGCGCCGAACTACCCGGTCTATCCGGTCACGTTCGAGACACCCACCGTCGTCGCGTTTGCCGTACTCGTTGTCATCACGAACAGCCCGAACGTGCCCTCAAACGCGCTTCAACTTGTGCAGGCGGCGATCGTCTCCGGTTTCGCGGGCACGGATGGCGGCACTCGCGCAAAGATCGGCTCCAACGTCTTAGCGAGCCGCTACTACGCGGACATCATCACCTTGGGCACGTGGGCTCAGCAGATGGTGAGCCTCCATCTTGGCATGTCCGGCGCTGCGGCGTCATTCACGGCGTCCATCGCCGCTACCGTGATGACGGTTACGGCGGTCGCGTCAGGCACGCTGGCGGTCGGACAACTCATACAAGATACGGCCGGCTTGATTACGGCGGGCACTACGATCACGGCGCTGGGTTCGGGTTCCGGCGGGACCGGGACATACACGGTGAGCGCGTCGCAGGCCGTCACCGCTGAGGCGATGAACGCTACGACGTTGAGCAACTCGGTACAGATGAACATCAACCAGGCCCCGTCGTGCTCCGCCGCGAACGTCGGCTTGCAGCTAGTGTAGGGCGTGTTTTGCGCGATTTCGACCGTACGATAATCTCAGAATTTTCGAGCAGCCCGACGCTGTGTGCGCTGATAACCTCGATCAATGAGTGGATTGACCCAGACGCGAACTTCGAGGCGTTCTACACCAACATATGGAACATCGACAGCGCGTCTGGTTTCGGCTTGGATATTTGGGGTCGCATAGTCGGAATAAACCGCATCGTGACATTAGCCGGCCCGATCCCACCTTACTTCGGGTGGGAGGAGGCGCGGCCGTCTACGACAGGATTCAATCAGGCCCCGTTCTATAGTGGCCCCGCAGTCACCCAAAATTTCACACTCACAGACGAGGCGTACCGCAATGCCATTCTTGTTAAGGCGGCGCAGAACATCACGAACTGCTCAATACCGGCTATCAATCAAATCTTGTTAAATCTGTTTCCTGGCCGGGGTTCTTGCTACGTCCTCGACGGATTGAACATGACCTTGACCTACGTGTTCAACTTCGCGCTCGTGCCTTTTGAGGTTGCTCTCGTCACGACCTCCGGTGTGCTCCCCAAGCCTACCGGCGTTAAAGCACTTTACATCTATCCGGGATCGTAAAGTTCATGTTAGAATCAGAAGCACCAACTAAATTCTCATGGGTTTGGGCGTATGACGCCACAAATCCAACATACGTGCGCGCGGTTCCTCAGACTCCTACGTCGCAGAACGCTGCTGCTTCGTTCCAACTAGGTTTTCCGCCTAACACATTTTTGCCTGATACCTCTGGCGGTGCCGGTCCGTGGGGACAGGATGCTAATGGTATTCTCCAACAGTTGACGGCTGGCGTGCAGTGGCTTCAAGCCGGTGGCGTCGAGCCGTTCGATGCGACCTTTGCCGCGAACACCGCAGGATATCCGAAATACGCGATGGTCAGGTCCGTCACCTTTCCTGGCGCGTGGATATCAACTATCGACAACAACTCGAATAACCCAGACACAGGTGGTGCGGATTGGACGCCTGTCGTTCTGTTGAACCCAAGCCTACGCGCAGGGGCGTCGGTATTCACGGTCTATACGTACTCGGGCAATAACCCGAACGGTTTCGTCGCCGGAACCGCCTCCTCAGGGAGTGTGTGTCCGGACATGTGCTGGACACAGGGCGGTGATCAAGGCTTGTGGGTGTGCGTCAGTTCGGGTCCGGCCTCTGGTGCCGGACAGGCCGTGTGGGTGCAGATTTGGAACGGCGCAGGAGCCGGACCGTCGCTCCCGCTGGTGGCGAACGGACAGTGTCGTCTCGTATACACAAACGGCACGACCGTAACTCTATTGCCGTTCGGCGGTGGCGGCCTTATCATCAACGACGTTCTTCAGGTCATTCCGTCGCCCGCCCCAACGATCGCCGCGAGCACGTGCTCCGCCGGCCCGAACTACATCTATTCCGCCATCTCTGGCGGGGGTTCGATGACGCTGGAGGCTTCGACTACTGGGTACACGATGAACTCCTCCGGTCTCGCAAACAAGATCGGGGACGCGACCCGTTCTCTTGTCGGCTGGGCGTACGTCGCGGGGGGCGTGTTCGTCCAGTCCCTCGTGGCTTCCTGGTACAATAGACGCGCCATCCCTATCCAGGGCGACCCGAATTTTAGCGCTGTCGCCGACGACCCCGTTCTCGTCGATCTGGGTCCGGGGGCACACCTTTCGGTATTTGTTTGGGGTGACGAGGGGCTGCAGGCCAGCGCCCAGGTGTTGTTCGTCACCCTCGGAGAAGGTGCCAGCTCGTACTCGACGGGAATAGGTCTGGATGGCGCGCTTGTCAATCAAAATTCTGGTCTGAACGGCTCCGGATACAACCTGTACTGCGCACTTCCGGGTGCTCTTGGTGAGGGGCTCCACACGTTATCCTGCTGGGGCTCTTCCGATCCATCGGCCGGAGAAACCGTTATTGCCATGATGCTCACGGCGACGACGAGAGGATGACAATACGGTGATCATCAGGAACCTCCTTCGCGTCTTGCTGCTTGCCGTCTCTACGTTCGGCCTCCCGGTCGTGGCGTTGGCACAGTGTACCCCGAACTCCAATCCTGCGTTCACAGGCAGCGGGACCGTGTTCGGGCGCACTAGTACGCAGTGGAACCAGTACCTCGGTGCCAAGGTCAGTATAGATAATGGTTTCGCCTGCAATCTGACGATCGGGGGCGCCTTAACCTTGCAAGGCGGCACCTTGACGTTGGGCGGCAGCCTAAACATGGGCACTAATGACATTACGGGTACGGGGAGCATATTGTCGACCTCCCTTATCCTTGGTGTTCAGCAGCTTACCCAGGGGTCATTTACACTGGCGAATACCGCTGCCGGCGCGTACTCGACGACCCTTCAGTCCTCGAATAGCGCGACGGCGGCCTATACGTTGACGTTTCCCCCGGCGCCGCCGGTCGGTAACGGCTACGCGCTCACTGCGGCGACCGACGGAACGCTAAGCTGGTCCTCATCCTTGCCTGACCTGGATCTTGGCGGGTTGCTGACGACGGGCGGTGCCCTGACCTTCGTTAACATGACGACCGCGAATCAGTTGCTCTACACGTCGTCCGCCGGCAACGTCGGGATGCTTGCCGTCGGCTCCGGGCTCGTGCTCGGTGGTTCCGGCACCAATACTCCGTTGGTCGCGGCGAACAACCTGAATGATGTGCTGAGTGCGGCGACGGCACGCACCAATCTCGCAATCACGCCTCACGTCGCGACCGACGCGGCGTTGACCGCCTCAACCATAGCCGCGTTCCCGAACGGCGTCCTGCGCGATGGTTTCACCACGGCCGGCGACGCGCCGCAGTTGCCGTTCTTGCCGGAGAGTGGAGCATGCTCGGCGAACAGTCGTGTGAACGATGGCGGCTCGTGCCGCAACGAGGCGAGTGGGAACAGCTTCTATGCGGTGTTCCCGGCGTCGGGCGCTCCGATATCCGAATGGGGCGGCGACAAAAGCGGCGTAGCTTCGGCGCTAACCGCCGCTCAAGCCGCAGTCACCGCGATGGCGGGGAGTTCGATCCCGGTCCTCGTTGACGGAATATACAAGATTCCGTCGCCCGGCCTCGTCGTGCCCGCGAACACGGTACTTCAATTCGCCGCGACGCCGCCCCAGGCTAATCTCGCGCCATACAGTGGCCCCTACTTCTTGTGCGATAACCAGACCGCTTATACCTGCATCACGCTCTCGGGAACGCCAAAGGGGAGCAGCAACACCAACGGGACGCAACAGGCCAACGGGCCTACGATCGTCGGGACGCCGGGTAGCGTGCCGGTCAGTGGGTCAAAGGGGATTGTCGTCAGTCAGGGTATCGGCGCGACCCTGCTGAACCCGAATGTACGGAACTTCGACACCTGCTATGAGTTCGATGCGTCGAATTACACGGGATACAACGCGACCATCATCAACCCGCAGATGAACCTGTGCGCGACGCATCATTGGGTGTTCAACGGCTGGGCCGTCGCTTATATCTTCGGTGGTGTTACTGACGACACCGGCGCGTATAGCGGCTCGCAAGATTTTGTTCTCTATGAAAACACCGGATGCACGACTAGTGGATGCGGCCCCAACACGATTATCTTCAATGGTCATGTGTTTCTCTCGTCCAGTGCGGTCCCGCCCGCATGCGCTTTCCGATGGGCCAACTGGAACGGCGACGGATTGACTGATGAGTTTGGCTTCCTGGGCCAGACTAGGGTGGAAGAAAATAACGCTACCACTGGTCCATTCTTCTGTACCGACAGTTCAATCACGTTGCTCTCCAATCTCGTAGTGGACAACACCACTATCTCGAATGATAATGCGGCTGGAGCGACGCAACAGATATTCAATCTCAACGGCGCGACCAAGACGCTCGGTTGGGATATTCACAACAGCTTCTTAAAGGGCGATATTACGCTCGCTCCGACCGGTACGGGCGGGCTGATCGACGACGATTTCGGTTCTTTGAGAGGCATCAACGCCGTATCGCTAACCGCGCCCTCCGGGGACACGCAAGCTCGGTTAGTATTTAACAACACTACGCTCAGCGGAGCCTTGACGATTGCCGGCCCGTGGCAGCGGTTGGTCATGCTCGGCGACGGTGTGCCAAGTAATGTTATTGATAGTGCGACTGGAACCGTCCAGTTCAATGAGGAACCACAGTCATGGACTCCCGTACTTAATACGGGAGGCGCATTAACCGGGTGGACGCAAAGCGGGTCTGGCACGATCAACCGCACGGCAAACGGGACGATCTCCGGCACCTTTTCGATAACGATCACTGGCAAGTCTGGGATTACTGTCGGGACGGCGACGATCGTGGGGCTGCCGAATAATCCCTACTGCAATTCAGGGAACATGGCGCCCTCCCCACTGGCTACGGCGTCGGGGGGCCTGGCTTCGCTAACCGCCACGCCAGTCGTGCAGATGAACACCGGGAGTCCGGGAACAATGACGCTATTGCAACCGACCAGCAGCGGTTGGGCGAACCTGACCGACGCTAACATTACGAGCTCGGCGACGCTCGCCGGGTCGTTTACCTGCCTCGCGCCGAAATGACGGTCGCCATGACCCGCGCCGCCCGCACCGCCTCCGCCGCTCTGCTTCTGTTGCTCGCCGCGGCGTTCCCGGCCCGCGCCCAACTCGCGTGCGCCACGATGTCCTCTTCCGTCGCCGGCTGCGCGAAGGTGGACGGCACCACAATCGTCTCGGCGGGCGGGGTGCTGTCGGTAGAACACGCTTCGCTCGACCTACCGATGATTCCAACCGAGGCAGCGTTGGCGGCCACAAGCACACTGACGTATTCATCCGTTATTCGCCTTGATTACTCTGTTGGCCTAGGCTCTCCTCCAATCGTTTATTCGGCATCTCCAGCCCCCTGCTCCCTTGCAGCCGGCGCGGGCGACGGTGCGACGCAGGTTCCGAGTGTGAACGGGAAGTGTTGGCTTGGGAGCGTCCCGGAACCTGAGCCTATGGAGGCATGGGGAGCTGACCCCACTGGTGCGACCGATAGCCTGTTTGCGTTCACCAATTCGTCCTTGACACGAGGAACTCGGATCGCCGCGGGGAATTATCTCCTCTCCGGCCCGATCATTCCGGTAAATGGCGTGTACTGGGTCGCCGGGAACCCGCACGTCTCCCAGTTGATCGCCTCGACCGCCAACCTGCCGATCGTCTCTTGCCCATCGGGGGTTGCCTTCAGCGGGGTGAGCGGATTTTATATTGCGCGAAATCTCACTGCCACTGCTGGTGGAGATTTCCTCGACTGCCAAGGCACTTCGTCCGCCGTTATCGAGGATATGACATTTGACAACAACTATATCGTTGGGCAATGGCACGTAGCGGTACTGGGAAACACTGACACCAGTTATTTTAGAAACAACTTCAGTGTTAATTCTGGGGATATTTCGGTACTTTTTCAACCGGCGTCTGGATCAACATATAACGCGCTGCAATGGGACTTGACCGGCACAAAAGTCGGCGAAGGCGTGGGGGCGAGCATTGTTATCGATGCGAGCACAAGCAGCTTGTCTGGTGCCCTCACTTTCGGTCCCTGGATAGATATCGCGACGTTTGCCAGTTGCGGTGGTGGTGTTCGTATTCTTGGAAATTCCACGACCTCGATAGCGCCGCCGCAGTTGTTAAACGCTTTCCTCGGCGGCGATGGAGCCGACGAGTATTACGACGACAGCTATTCCAACGGAAGCGCGGGCTCGTTGTTCGTCAACGGTCAGATTGAGCTGGCCGGCACCGGACCTTGTGGTCCTAACTTGGCAACGCCCGCCACGCATACGGGTAGAGGTCTTAATCTGACCGCGAACAACGGTGTCGTCAGCGTCGGAAGTCTTCTCATCAACGCAACCTCGTATGAAGCAATCCTGACTGCGGCATCCAAAACGTTCCTGAACAGCATCGTGGCGACGAATTCTGGGCAGAAGTCGGGATATGCGACTCCGGTTGCGGTCCTCGTCACCGGCGGTCAGGTCTTCGGGAACGGCGGGCGCTACGGGAACGAGGGCGGCAACACGACCCAAACCTTCGGTTTCGACAATGTCGGAGGAACCCTTCACCTGAGCGGACCAGACCTGTCCGTGAATCAGAGAGGTCCTGTCTCAGGCACCTACGACGGATGCTTTATCGGCGACAGCGGTCCGGTTGGGCTGTGCGGCGCTGTCGGGCAGATACCCGGCACCGCCACGAACGACAACGCCTCGGCGGGTCATGTTGGGGAATACATCGCATCGTCGAGCAACGGGGCGAGCGCGACCGTAACCATCACGAATGCGTCGCCCAGCGTCATCACCTGGACTACCAACGAATTCAGCACGACGGAGCCCACGCCGGTAAATTTTACGACCACGGGCGCGCTCCCGACCGGCCTGACCGTCGGGACGACTTATTACACGGTTCCAGCCTCGGTCACGACCAACACGTTCAAGGTCGCGACGACGATCGCTAATGCCTTTGCCAATACTCCGGTGAACACAAGCAGCGCCGGAAGCGGGACGCAGACCGCTGTGAATGCAGCCGTCCTCACGACCGGCACCCCTATTTCGATAGCCGGCATCTCCCTTACGCCGGGCGATTGGGATGTAACGTTGATGCCCTATCTAGCCGGCGGCGGATCGACCGCCATTTCTTATGCAGAGACCGGGATAGGCACGACAGTGAATGCGGTGAACTCGACATCCGGGGCGCGCAATTTCTGGGCTGACAACACGACGGCTTTTGCCGCCTCCGGGGTTTTCAGCCCCGGGAGCGTCGGGCCATATCGAGTACCCCTCGGCACGACGACGACGGTATATTTCGGCGCTCAGGCGGGATTCAGCGTATCGAACGCCTCGGCCTACGGGCTCTTGTCAGCCCGGAGAATTCGATGAACAGGAGTCGATGATGCATAAGGGTATTGCCGCAATCGTTCTTTTGCTCGGAGTTGCCCCGGTTGTGGCGAGGGCGGATGCGTACAAGGCGGCTCTCACTGGCACCGCCGAGGTGCCGCCGGTGACGAGCGCCGCGACCGGCTCGGCGACGATCACGACCGATCCGTCGGTGAGGATGTTCACGGGGAGATTGGTCCTTATGATGACCAAGATCACATGGTCGGTAAGCTATTCTGGCCTCACCCCCGCCGAGGCTCATATCCACTGCGGCGCGTTACCTGGGGTGAATGCCGGTATCGCCCTATCTCTTCCAGGGGCCGACTCCAACCCGATTGTCGGCTCGGGCATGATGGTTCCGACCCAGAGCGCCGACCTCGCTGCCGGAAAATGCTACATCAACATCGTCACCGCGGATCATACGGCCGGGGAAATACGCGGACAGATCGAGCCTGATTGATTCCGATAGCGCGGGGAACGTCGATGCACCGATTTCTTTCGACACTTGTCGTCTTGTTGCTGGTCTCGTTCTTCACGGCCGGTAACTCGGCGCGCGCCCAGGTCACTACGCTGACACCACCAGCGATCAGCGGTTACGGGGGAACCCAGATTCCGCAGCCGACACAGATTATCGGTTACGACTCTTCCACCGGGCTACCTTGCATCGCAGGTTATACGCCGACGTGCCAGCAGTCCGTCACGCAGCAAGGGACGGATCGGGCGGTGTCGATCCCGGCGGTCTCGACCTCGGCCTATGCGTCGGGAAATGATATCGGCGGATTGAATGTGCTGTCGTTCCAGGGATCGGGTCCGGTCGCTCTGGTCGAGGATGTGTCGGTGAAGTCGCTGTCGGGGCAGACCCCGACGCTGACCGTCTATCTCTTCGACAGCCAACCGCAGCACTCGACCTTTACCGACCGCAGCACGTTTTCGCTCGATACGACGACGCCAGGGTCGGACGGCATCATCGACATCGACCGGCTCGTCATTCCGCCGTTTGCGCTGACACTCGCGGCCGGTACGGGCAGCGCGGTCAGCTTTGCGGACAATGCAAACCTCGCGCGCCTCCCGAAGTCGGGCGCAAGCGCGCTTTATTATGCGCTGGTCTCCGGCAGCACCTTTACGCCCGGCTCGACGACCGATCTTCATGTCGGCGTCCAGGTCGTGCAGCAGCATCAGTGAGCGGGCGATGATGTCTCTTCGACGCACCATCCTCGCGCTTGCGCTGGGCGCCGCGCTGATCGGGTCGGCGCGCGCCGACCTGTTGCGCACCATCATCCTCAGCGGTGGCGGCATCCCCGGCTGGCTGCCGACGATCGGCAGCCAGCTGCCCACCAAATACGAGGATTACACGACGGGCCGCTATTGGTATCGCGGCCAGCAATATGGCTCTTACGCCGCCTTTGCGACGGCAGTCGGCGCCAGTTTCTCGCGCGCGTCGGCGGCGACCTACACGAATGCCGCGGGCGTCTATGCGAGCGCCGGCAGCAACGTCCTCCGGTTCGACAACCCGGCCGGCGTCGCGCAGGGGCTCCTGCTCGAAGGGGCCGGAACCAATCTCGTGACCAATGCCGCCCTCAACGGCGCGCCGTGGACCAACCTCAATGCGACGGTATCGGCCGGTCAGCCGTCGCCCGACGGGCTTTCCGGTGCCTTCCTCAATGTGCCGAGGACGGCCAGTGCCCGGCACAACTGGGCACAGACCGGGGTCACGGCGACGGCGGCCGTCTACACGGCCTCGGTCCTGATGAAGCCGGCCGGATACAATTTCGGCTATCTCGGCATCTGGTCGCCGGTCGGCACGATGGCGTATTCGATCATCGTCAACCTGACGACCGGCGCGATCACCCAGACCAACAGCCTCGGATCGCCGACCGGGACCGCCGCGAGCGCAACCCTCGTCGGCAACGGCTGGGTGCGGCTTCAGGTGTCGATGACGGCGTCGGCCGGCGCGAGCGCGACGGGGATGTCGTTCGGCCCCTCCAACAGCGGGACGCCGGGGTCGCTCAACACCAATGCCAACGAGCCGCAATTTGCCGGCGACGGCAGTTCGGGCGTCGCGGCGTTCTGGCCGCAGCTCGAACTCGGCCCATTTGCGACGAGCCCCGTTCCGACGAGCGGCAGCGCCGTCACCCGCGCCGCCGATGCGCTGTCGAACCCGTGGGCGCTGCCGGCCGCCTTTACCAAAGTCGTCAAAATCGTCACGCCGCCGGGGTTCGCCGCGATCAACATGGTGGCCTGGGCATTCGATGACGGGACGACGAGCAACCGCTTTCTGCTGCTCTGCAACCCGGCGACCGGGCATCTGAACCTGATCGTTACATCCGGCGGGGTGGCACAGGCCACCCTCGATCTAGGGGCTGTTTCGGCGGGCACGGTCTACACCGTCGCTTTCGCGGCGCAACTGAACTCGTTTCGCGCGAGCGTTAACGGCGGCGCCATCGTCAGCGACACATCGGGGGCGATGCCGGTCGGGGTTGCGACGGAACACTACGGCGTGGCGAGCAACGACTGGTTCGGCCATTTCGAGAAGTCGATCTTCTATCCGACGTTTGCTGGCGACGCGGCGCTGATGAGCCTGGCGGCGAACCAATGATCGATCATCTCATCTCGGTTCCGAGCGAAGCGGCAGCGCAAGCCGATCCGGTCGTCGGCAAATACTGGACGCCGCCCGATGCGCAGGGCGATCCGGGAGGGTGGGATACGTCGCGCACGATCCCCGGCGTCTCG
>Ga0208357_1001253_pt1 | contig 18800 bp, 20 predicted proteins | sample NGESurdeep092012_6_FD_184487 | JGI IMG/M metagenome (GOLD analysis project Ga0208357, IMG submission 184487) | Arctic peat soil microbial communities from Barrow, Alaska - NGEE Surface sample F52-2 deep-092012 (SPAdes) | ecosystem: Environmental > Terrestrial > Soil > Wetlands > Peat ... | reverse complement strand
GTAGTCGCTGGTGGGTGAAGAAGAGCTCGACGACTACGAGTCGACCCTCGAACTCGCGTTAGTCCAGGAGTACAAAGCGGTCGTTGGGATGTTCGACTTCGCCGTGGAAACCGATCGCCGTTTCTATCTCGCGAACGACGTTGCCGTTGAGGTTATGTCCAACGCCACTCCCACGTTGCTCGAAATAACGCTCCACGACGCGTGGGTGTGGGACATGTACCGGGCGGCGAGGTTCGTGCCGTCGGTGAGAATCTTGACCTTTCGCGACGTCAATATTGAGCGTCTCCCTAAAGAAGACCTCCAGCCTTAACCATGGAGTTGGTACGACTCGTCGCGCCTCTCATCAAGCGCGTGGACGTCGCCACTGCAGCAACAGAACACCTCGTGCTCTTTCAATGCTCTGATGCCGACACGGTCATCACCACGGCGTCGCTCGCCTCGCAACTCTCGAAGCCCATTGGGGTGTGGCTGTTCATCCACGAAGGGTATCCAGCCCAACTGGCGGCCCGCGACGTGGCGACGCTCGCGGCACTTGTGCCACTCGGCCACGTGGTCGTGGAATCGGGGGAATACTCTGATGCTCACGCGGACGTTCTGCGCGCGTTACTCACCAACGAAGAAGTCAATTTCACGAACGACGTCGCCGTTCTCACCGGCGCCTACAACCGACCTGCGCCGCCCACGCCGATTACCGTCTGGAGTTCACGAGGCGACGTCCTGGTGGGCGATGACGTCGCCTTAACCAAGCGCCGAGTCGAATCGACTGACGTCGGCGACTTCACGTATTTCGAGTAGTTCAGGCCGGCTGGATTGAAATTCGGTCGGGATGGATTTTTACCGTCACGCGAATCTCGCCTTCTCGACGCATGGGGTAGGTCTCAACGTTGAGGTACTTCTTTGCGAGGCGATCGATAACTTCGTCGGCGCCGTCAGTGGTGAAGCCCACGACCGTGCCGCGCACGGCCACACAGACGTAGGGGTCGTCGGGATCGGTCAAGGAGACCGCGACGCGCGCGTCCGCGGCGAGGTTGCGTGCCTTCGCACGTCCAAGAGCGGTGTTAATAACGATGTCATCACCGTCGAGTTCGACCCACACGGGAGTCACATTCGGTCCCCCGTCGGCGTCGAGACTCGCGACGTGGGCGAGCACGTTCTTGTCGAAGATCGCGCGAGCGGCTGGGCTAAAGGTTTCGGCCATGGTATTTCGGTCCTTCTATCTAGAGGTGGCTACTAGTTTTACTGTAATGAACATTGGTGCGCACGTCCGCGGAGGCGGCAAGCTGGTTCCCTCGCTTGAAGCCGGGGTGGAGATTGGTGTTACTTCTATCCAGATCTTCACCCAGAGCCCTCGAATGTGGAAACCTTCGCAGTACTCGCCCGAAGTGCTGGCGGCTTTTCGTGAAGCACAGGCCGCCCATCCGACCATTACCGACACCTTTTGTCACGCGACGTACTTAATCAACCTGGCCTCGGGTGACGCCGAACTCTACGAAAAGTCCGTCGAAGCTCTTACGCACAACCTCTCGGTCGCTCGGGGTATGGGTTCCTCCGGACTTGTTCTGCACGTGGGCTCTCATAAGGGAGCCGGCTTTGATGAGGTCGTGCGCCAGATCGCTGTGGCGTTTGAGCGTGCGCTTGAGGACGCCGATCCCGCTCCTGATGGTGTGGCCGACTGCCCGATCCTCATTGAGAACGCCGCGGGCGCCGGCGGCACGGTGGGGCGCTCGTTGGAAGAGATCGGTTTCTTAATTGATGCCTGTAATGGTGACGATCGACTGGGTCTGTGCATTGACACGCAACATCTCTGGGCGAGTGGTTTTGACTACTCGACGGTGGCCGGCACCGAGAAGCTCATTAGGGCCATCGACAAGAGCGTGGGCCTCAGTCGCCTGCGGTGTTTTCACCTCAATGACTCAAAGATCGAACTCGGCGGGAACCGAGATCGACACGCGAACATTGGTGAAGGAACAATCGGCGCCCGGGGTCTCGCGCCACTGGTGGGACATCCAAAGATTCGTGACCTCCCGTTGTTACTTGAAGTACCAGGAACGGGTGAAGGTCCTCGCGCTGAGGACGTCATCGCGGCGCGAAAAGTCGTCACGGCCGGTATCAAGCTTTATGACGGAGCGAAAAGGTCCGCGCCCACGAAGAGGTCCGCGCCCACGAAGAGGTCCGCGCCCACGAAGAAGTCCGTGCCAACGAAGAAGTCCGCGCCCACTAAGCCCACTAAAAAGGGGACGCCCGTTAAAAGGGTCGTAGCCAAAAAGAGGGCGCCAGTTAAAAAATCTGCAGGAAAAAAACTGACGCCAGTCAAAAAGACTGCGGTAAAAAAGATCGCGACGAAGAAATCCGCACCGGTGAAAAAGACCGCTAAGAAAAATTCGAAGAAGTAGGAGAATAGATGACGAAGATGCGTGCCGAATCCGACACCATGGGCACGATAGAAGTTCCCGATGATCATTACTGGGGAGCCCAGACTGAGCGCAGTCTCCATCACTTTGCGATTAGTCACGAGACAATGCCACCAGCGCTTATTCGTGCTTTTGGAGTGTTGAAACTTGCCTCGGCGCAAGTGAACAACGCTTTGGGCGAACTTGACGAGGAGAAATTGGGTCTTATTGAGCGAGCGGCACAAGAAGTTATCGATGGCACGTTGGCCGCGGAGTTCCCTCTTCGCGTCTGGCAAACCGGCTCTGGAACTCAGACCAATATGAACGTCAACGAAGTGATTTCCAACCGAGCGATCCAATTGGCGGGTGGCGTGATGGGATCGAAGGTTCCCGTCCACCCCAACGATGACGTCAACATGTCCCAGTCGTCGAACGACACGTTCCCAACCGCTATGCACATCGCCGCCGTTGTTGAGATCACTGATCGTCTTGTTCCTGCGGTAACGAAACTTCGCGACGCGCTGGACGTGAAAGCGAAGGCCTACGTCAACGTCACCAAGATTGGTCGCACGCACCTCATGGACGCGGTTCCCATGACACTGGGCCAAGAGTTCTCTGGTTACGTCGCGCAACTCGACGCCGACCTTGATCGGCTTGGCTCGGTTCTTGGCGGCCTCTATGAGCTCGCGGCTGGTGGCACCGCCGTGGGCACGGGACTTAATACGCACCCCGAGTTTGGCGTGCGCGTCGCGGCGGCTATTGCCTCACTGACCGGAAAACCTTTCATTACCGCGCCGAACTACTTTGCCGCTCTTGCGGCCCATGACGCGTTGGTGTTCGCTCACGGAGCGATAAAGACGCTCGCGGCGAGCCTTACGAAGATTGCCGATGACCTGCGTTGGCTCGGCTCAGGTCCACGTTCGGGGCTAGGCGAATTGAAGTTGCCCGAGAATGAGCCGGGCAGTTCGATCATGCCGGGCAAAGTAAATCCGACCCAAAGTGAAGCGATGATCATGGTCGGTGTGCAGGTCTACGGCAATGACGCCGCGATAGGCATCGCGGGCGCCCGTGGAAATCTCGAATTGAACGTCTGCAAGCCAGTGATTATCTATAACTTCTGTAACTCGATCGATCTCTTAACCGACGCGTGCGATCGATTTCGTGAATTCTGTGTCGAGGGTCTCGAACCTGACTATGAGCGGATCCAACACCACCTCAATAATTCGCTCATGTTGGTGACGGCCCTCAATCCCATCATTGGTTATGACAAGGCCGCCCAGGTAGCGAAGAAAGCGCACAAGGAGCACACCACGCTTCGTGAGGCGGTTCTCGCATTGGGCTACTTGAGCCCCGAGGAGTTCGACGCTGCCGTAGTCCCTGAAGAGATGACGCACCCGTAGCCAGTCGGCGAAGAACGAGCGATCTCTGCGTCGAATGTCTCGACGTTTTGTGCTCAACTAAGTTTTTGAGATGTCCAACGCACTAGGTAACCTCGACAGCGCACTGCGCAGTGCCTGGCACCCACTTTGTCGTTCCAGTGACGTGTCAACGACTCCTCGCGCTTTCGTCCTCCTCGGTCAGCGCTACGTGTCGTATCGCGTGCCCGACGGCGGGGTACGGGTCTTCAATGACCGATGTCCGCACCGCTTCGCGCCCCTCTCGCTCGGAACGTGCGAAGGTGAAGCGTTGCGATGTGTGTACCACGGTTGGGTCTTTGACGATCAAGGCATCTGCGTCGAGATCCCCGCGCTCGGTGAGGACGCCACGCTGCCCCCTCGCGCCAAGCTCGACGGACCCGCGGGCGTCGTTGAATCGCACGGCATGGTCTTTGTCGCACCCGAGACGCCCTTAACGCCCGTGCCGACGATCGCTGCGGCGAGCATCCCAACGTTTGAAAAAGGTGACCTTCCCGTCATAGAGACTCGTGGAAGTGCCGGGCTCTTGGCGGACAACTTCCTTGACATGGCTCATTTTCCCTTTATTCACGCGAAGACCTTTGGCGCTGACGAAGCCCGTGAAGTGCCTAACTACACGGTCACGCGCGACGGCTACACCTTTGAGGCGGTCTACGAACATGACTTCGCGCACCGCGAAGATCCTGGCGTCGCGCAGGGTCTTCGACCTCTCACGCAACGTCGTCGACTGACCTATCGCTACACCGCGCCCTTCCACCTCGAGCTCGCCATTGATTTCCTCAACGCCGGCGGTTCAAACGTCATTGGTTTCTTTCTCACGCCTGTTGACGAGGAGACGGTTCGGATCTACTCAAGTCTTTGGCGCAACGACCTTGACGGCTCTAAGGAGCGAATGCGCGAAGCAATTGACTTTGAGATGGAGATCGTCAACGAAGACCTCCAACTTCAGTCTCGCTTCGAGGTCTTGACGTTGCCCCTTGACGTCACGGCCGAGATTCACACTCGCGCCGATAAGACGACTCTTGAACTTCGTCGGGTATTGAACGACTTCGTGCAAGAAGCGCGTACCCGCACCAGCTTCTGACCATCGAGTTCTATTCGCTCAGGTGGACAGCGGCGTTACGCGAACTGCAAGAAGCCCGAGGTGATGCACAGCCCAAAGGCCGCGATCACCATCATGCCAACTACTACCGAGACAATGACGATCTTCGTGCCACGACCGCGGCCTGAGGCCATGGGAGTAGGCATGTACCACTGGGGGAGCGAGTTGCTCGTAAATCCAAAGCCGAAGTGGTACGGCTCGGCGCCCGGGTCAACCGGCGTGGCGGGATTGGCGGCGAGTGCGAGGGCGGTCAATTCTTCGTCAGTAGGCATCTCCGACACCGACGAAGCGGGGGAGGAAAGCGACCAGGACTGCTCCACGCGTACCTCCAGTCACCGACGGCGAGCGATTTCGCCATTCAACGCCAAGTTACACGTGCGCGACGAAAATCTGTTGTCGCCTAGTTAACGGGTAGATTCCACAGCGCCATCCAGCGCCCTAGATCCTTTTCGATGATGAGATCAGTACCAAGAAAGGACTTCACGCGCAGTTCGAGTTCGTTATTGCGCTGAGAAGGACCAGTTGGAGCGAAGGGATAGAAGGTTCCTTGCTTCATGAGATAGACAATGCGAACCGAGCCTTCGCCCGGTGGCGATTTTGGTACGAAACCAAAGACCGCGCACAACAGACGTGGGCCGAGTCCGTGTTCGACCATAGAGGTGTTGGCCGCGTGGATTCGCGTTACCAATGCCTCAAAATCGGGGTCGGTGACGACCAGCCACTTAAAACCAAGGTCGTCCGTTGTCAGCGTGACCTTGTTCGTTGTTTCGTCAAAGTCCAGCAACTCTTTGATGTCGTCGTCCGTCGTGATCGTGCTCTCGCCGCTGCCGGACTTAAAGCACAGGCCGGCCTGGCCAGAACTCACGAGATCGAGTTCGCTTTCGAGGGTCAGCGCCGCCGTAGGTAGGGCGAAGAGATTGTCGAGATTGGGCGCGATTTGTTTGGTTCGCCCAAAGAGTGAGTCGCGCAGACCCACTAGCCGTTGAGTTCTTTTTCGAGCTTGCTCAGCTGGTCGAGACGCTTCTCGAGCGAGGGGTGGGTCGAAAAGAGCGTGGCCGCCGTGCCACCGGCCAGGGCCGGCGCGAAGAAGAACGCGTTCATGCCTTCAGACTTTCGAAGGTCGGTGCGGGGAATCTTGCTGATGTCGCCGGTGATGTGCACGAGCGCGCTCGCGAGCACGCTGGGCTTACCAATCAAGATTGCGCCCGAGCGGTCGGCCGCAAGCTCGCGGTAGCGCGAGAGCGCCATCGTCAAAAGGTACGCCACAACGTAGATAAGAATCGAGACGAGCATCGTGACCATCTCTAAGAGCACGATGTTCTGACTGCCCTTGCCGCCTCGGCCGCCGCCGCCGAACATCGCGCCGAACATCGCGATGCGACTGACCAGACCGGCCAAGAGACCGACGCCCGACGCGATCGTCATGATCGCGACGTCGCGGTGGGCAACGTGGCTGAGTTCGTGGGCGAGTACCGCTTCGAGCTCTTCGTCGTTCAGACGGTTCATAAGGCCGCGCGTCGCGCAGATCACCGCGTGGTTAGGACTACGCCCGGTAGCGAACGCGTTAGGCATATCCATCTCGGAGACGCCCACGCGGGGCTTCCTCATGTCGGCCAGCAAGCAAAGCCGGTCGACGATCTCGTGGAGTTTGGGTTCTTGCGCCGGTGTGACTTCATGCGCGTGCATAGAGTACATGGCGATCTTGTCCGAGAAGTAGTACTGGGAGAAAATCAACGCGCCCGCAATGACTATGACCAGCACCGTCGAGACACCCAGGCTGAGCATGACCGAGACGATGATCGCGTAGAGCGCCACGAGCGCGAGGCCCGTGATGAACATGCGAACGTTCAGCTTGTGATCAGTTTCAATCTTGGTATTCGCCACGACTAGTTTCCTTCGTTTGTGGATGACGCGTCGGGGCTGGTGCCCGAGGGCAGTTCGCCCGCACTTGAAGCGACTTGGCTCTTGAGCGCCGCGAGTTGTGCGTCGATGTCTCCCGAGGAGGAGGCTTTGTCGAGCTGCGCCTGAATGTCGTCATTGTTGGTCGTGAGATCGGTGAGGGCACCAGAAGCGAGGAGTTCATCCAACGCTCCGCTGCGAGCCTGCATTTCGGCGACTTTGTCCTGGGCACGTTGCATGGCCGCGCCGGCGTCGCCCATGGAGGTTGAGATACCACTGATGGCTTCGTTGACGTGCGCCGAGGCCTCGGCGGCGGTGTAGGTGGCCTTGATGGTCTCTTTCTTTGTCCGAAAGGCTTCCACCTCGTGTTGGAGTTTGGCGGCGGTGTCTTCGAGCTTTTGCTGCTGCTCGGCAATGGACTCGTGTTGGGCGTCGAGGTCTTTGAGTTGTGAGGTGAGGGCCTCGCGCCGGGTCAACGCTTCGCGAGCGAGGGGCTCGTTGCCTTGGGCGAGTGCGGCCTTCGCTTGGTCGCCGAGCTTGTCGCCCTGGCTCTTTAGCTGTTCGGCTTGAATTTCAACGCGCTTACGAGCGGTAGCGACGTCGGCGACGGCGCGCTTGACCTTGGTGAGGTTCTCCAACTGCTGCTCGTACGAGAGGTCGAGAGTTTGGCGTGGATCTTCCATCTTGTTTAAACGATCATTCGCCTTCGCCTGAAAAATCGACTGAGCGCGCTTCATTATGCCCACGAGGGTCTCCTTTTGCTTCGTTTCCAGACTAGAGCGAACGGACTGCTCCAACGTCAACACTTAGGAGCCGAAAGCGTATTCATGCCCTAATTTCTTGGTAAATCCTTGTCCTGCGCGGTGGCCTGCGTGGCGAGTTCTTGACGGTACGACTCAAGTTGTGCCGCGAGTGCGTCACTGGACGTTGCCAGTATTCGAAGAGCGAGTAGTCCCGCGTTCGTCGCGCCGTTGATCGCCACGGTCGCTACCGGTACGCCACGAGGCATTTGGACAATAGAAAGCAGTGAGTCAAGGCCGTCGAGACGCGCGAGCGCCACGGGAACGCCAATCACCGGAAGCGTCGTGACCGCGGCCAACATTCCGGGCAGGTGCGCTGCTCCACCGGCACCCGCGACTAAAACCTTGAGTCCGCGATCGCGTGCTGATTTGCCGTACTCGATCATCGCTTCGGGCGTGCGGTGCGCGGACACGACGTGCAACTCATGCTCCACGTCAAAGCGAGCCAGGATGACTGCCGCGTCGTTCATTACCTCGAGGTCCGACGAGGAGCCCATGACGATCCCCACCACTGATTGCACTACGCCTCCTGGGTCACGGTGCCGTACGCGCGGGCACTCGACCATGCTCTCACGTGGGGGTCAGTGGCCTCGGCACCGAGGGCGGTCACGTGACCGAGTTTGCGCCCAGGGCGCCAGGATTTGCCGTAGTCGTGGACGAACGTGTCGGATACGCCGCGCGCGGCGTCGAGTGAACCCGGTTCGTTGGCCCCCACGACGTTCACCATGACGGCGTGGGTACTAAGTGGCGTCACGTCGCCGAGCGATTGGCCACTCACCGCACGCAGGTGCTGGGCGAACTGACTCGTCGTTGCGCCTTCGATGGTCCAGTGACCGGTGTTGTGAGGGCGAAGTGCCACTTCGTTGACGACGAGACCTCGCTCGGTCACGAAGTACTCAATGGCCATGATGCCCACACCCTTCACGAGGTCAGCAACTTTTTGGCTCAGTTCTTGAGCGCTCTCTTTCGTCGTGTCGTTGAGGTCACTGGGATAGCGAACTTCGACGCACATCCCGTGTTGTTGGAGGGTGTCAACGACGGGGTAGAACGTCAGCGATCCGTCCGCGGCACGCGCGATGAGTTGCGCTACTTCACTTTCTAACTTGAGACGCTCTTCCACGACGACGTCACCAGATTTGCTCATCCGGTCAATAACCTTGAGCGTCTCAGAGGGCGACGACGGAAAGGCAACGCCTCGTCCGTCGTAGCCACCGCGCGACGACTTCACTACCGGCAGTGCTCCGAGTTCGTCGAGAAATTCGCGCAGACGTGGGTCGCTCGATGAGTTCACGACGAGGAATCGCGGAACGGGAATGTTGGCGTCACGAAAGGCGTGGCGTTGATAGCCCTTGTCGACCGCGAAGCGAAGCGCCGCGCTGCTCGGTCGAAGGACAACACCATCTTCTTCGAGTTCTTCTAGGAGTTCGAGGTCGACGAGTTCGTGGTCGAACGTAATGACGTCTACTCTCTCGGCGAGTGCGCGAAGGGCGACGAGGTCGTCGGGCGCACCGAGGACGAAGTCGAACGTCGTAGAGATTGCGGAGTCTTCGTCCGACGTAGCGAGCACGCTCACGAGCACGCCGGCGTCGTTCGAGGCTTCGCCCATCATTCGCGCGAGCTGTCCGGCGCCCACGACGCCCACTCGGCTCAAGACTGTAGGTTTGTTGACGTTCGACACGAACGAAACGCTAGTGGTCTTGGGGGGCATTGAAAATGCGCATTGCTATAGGACTGGACGCCGACGGGCCGATCGACAAGACGTTAGAGCGTGCTCACAGGCTCCACGATCGAGGTTTTCGGAGCCTCTGGTCGTCTCAGATATTTGGACCCGACACGTTGACGGTGCTCGCGATCGTTGGTCGTGAACTGCCCGACCTCGACCTGGGCACGTCGGTCGTACCGATTCAGCCTCGTCACCCCTCGATGTTGGCCGCGCAGGCGCGCACCGTCCAAGACGCCATCGGTGGCCATCTTTCGCTCGGTGTTGGTCTTTCGCACCAGGTTGTCGTGGAGGGCCTCTGGGGGATCTCCTTCGACAAGCCCGGCACCTACATGAGTGAGTACATCGACGCGCTCGCACCAATGTTGCGCGGTGAAAAGGTCAACGTGCAGGGCGAGCGCGTCAAGGCGGTCACCATGAGTGCGCTTGGCCCTAAGGAAGTTGCGACGCCGAGCCTGTTGATCGCGGCGTTGGGCCCCAAGATGCTCGACATCGCCGGCTCTCGCACTGACGGCACGGTGCTGTGGATGACCGGACCCAAGACCATCGCCGCGCACATCGCGCCAACGATTCGAGCGGCCGCTGAAAAAGCAGGCCGTCCCGCGCCTCGCGTGGTGTGCTCGCTACCCATCGCGGTGACGTCGGACATCGCTGGCGCGCGTGAACGACTCAATCAGGATTACGCGGTGTATGGAACGTTGCCGAGTTACGCGGCCATGATCGAACGCGAAGGCGCCTCCTCGCCCGCCGACGTAAGTCTCCTTGGATCAAAGGAACAGGTTCTCGAGCAACTCCACGCATTGGCGGCGGCTGGCGTCACCGAGTTTTCTGGTGCCCCTTCGGGTACGAGTGACGAACGCGAAGGGGCCCTTGAGGTCCTGCTCAACTACCAAAAGATGGCGTGAGCGAACCATCGCCAATAATCATTCCCACTTCATTAAAGTGGAATGAAACGAGGTGAAAAAACTATGACGGTTGCCGCCGCTCTTCTATCCATTGCGCTCTTCTTGGTCTTCGGCTCAGCCGGCGCTCAGAAGTTGTCCTTCAACCCCGCGATGAGCAAGGCCGCGGGCCACATGGGTTTCTCCAAGCGCGCCTATCAGCGCATTGGTCTCCTCGAAGTACTCGGTGGACTCGCGCTACTCGTGAGCTGCGTGGCTCATGGTTCGTCGTTCTTGGCGATCCTTAACGAAGTCGCGGCCGGATGCCTCGTGGTGTTGATGGCGCTTGCGGTGGTCTTTCACGTTCGAAAGGGTGACGCCGTTAAGTTCTTTGCGCCCGCTCTCGTGATCGGTCTTCTCACGTTGCTCGAGCTGATCTTTCGCCTGCCGGGCTAGGACTAGAACGGCACTTGCGTGTGCTTGAACTCATTGAGCGCGCTCTGGCTACTCATGAGGTTCACCAACGATTCGATCAAGGTAATGGACGCTTGAGCGTCTGAGGTGGGCGTCTCCATGTAGCGAACAAACGTGGCGTCCTTGCCCACGACGAAAGTCGGAACCCCGAAGGCTTCGTAGCGCTCGAACTCAATGAAGCTCTCACCAATGACTTTGTGGGGGCGTCGAGAGGCAACGTCGTCAAACACGAGTTCGAGATTCACGCCAGTCGGCGTCAGCACTTCTTCAATCTCGCCCTGTGAGACGAGTCGTATACCCCGTTCGTGGCGGGCGCGAAAGAGTGCTTCGTGCGCGGCGAGAAAGTACTCGAGCTGAAGGTCGCGGATGGACGTGCTGACCGCAAGGGCCAACGTCTCTTCGTCGCGAGCCGGATCATCCCATACGTCGGGCGCGCCACTGACTTTGTAGCCCTGACTCATTGTCCAGGGAACAAATGTCACGTCGAAGTCTGCGCCGGCGTTCAGAGCGGTGACGACGTGAAGGTGGATGTTCTTCGCGAAGGGGCATCGGTAGTCGTAGGAGAGTTGAAATGAAAGCATCAATCCAGCCTAAGGACTAGCGGAAGGGAACGGGCACACCTTGGCTGCGACAGAGATCTTTGAACGAGCAGAAACGACAGGCGTTCGATGAAGGCGTTGCGGGAAAGTCGCCGTCCTCGTAGTAGCGATTGATCTTGGTCCATGCACCGGCCGCGGCGTTCGCGCGGGCTTTGACGACGACATCAGTCACGTTGCGTTCAATGGACTGACCGTGTGCGACGTACATGAGTCGAATGGTCGAGGGCCGTTCTCCCAACTTGGCCTCACAGAGCGCGGCGTAGAGCTCGGTATTGGCGAAGGTGGATGAGTCGTAGTTCCGGTTCGGCAGAGCCCCGGTCTTGTAGTCAACGATGGTGAGTGAACCGTCGGCGTCGCGGTCCAGACGGTCCAGAATCCCGTAGAGCGGCGCGCCGTTGACCTCAACACCGAGGCGAAGCTCGACGCCCTCACTCGTCACGGTCTTCGGATCCTCCATCTCGAAGAAGCGAACGATGATGGCTTCGGTTTCGCTCAGTAGTTTGGCCATCATCGCGTCATCAAGGCCAATGTCGCTACGAACGTCCTCGGTGAGTATCTCAGTTTTTGCTGGATCGACGAACTCACGTGCCTTATCAATCGTGCGCTCGTCGTTGTCTAAAAGGAAGAGTTGCTCAAAGACGAAGTGCACGAAGCGACCCTTGGCACTGGCGTAACTGGCGGGCTGGGGGAGACGTTCAACTGACGCGTGTTGGTAGCGACGAGGGCAGGCCTGAAAGTCAGAGAGTCGCGACGGTGAGAGAGATTTAGGTAGTGGTTGCTCAAAGGCCATGGTTGCACGCTAGGTCAGCGCTGTGACGTGCCAGCCAACTCTTAGAGGTAACAATGGACGTATGCGCCGCGAAACTCTCGTCACTCGTCATGGGCAGATTGTGCGCACCAAGGCGTGGCACGGCGTTCGAGCGGGCGACCTGGTGGTCGTCAATGGACCCAAAGAGCGTCGTCAACAGTGGACCTTCGTCGCGCACGTTGTGAACGAAGCGACCGGTGATGAGTGGATCGAAGTTCGAGGAGGTCGAGTCGGCGAAATGAAGGGGCGATCGTTTCGTCCAGAGATGATTTTTCCCATTGGTTCGCGTAAGGGCGCGCACGTGACGGGACTTTCGCTCGCTACGGCTCCGCAGTTGGCTCTGGATTGACACGCGACTCGTCGATTTCGTTGATTCGTTTCGACACCAAGATATAGAGCCCGGGAACGGCGCAGATGAGACCGAAGACGACGAAGTACGTGCGTATGCCAATTTGGTTGGCCAACGCGCCGGCCACGACGACCCCAATCGGGGTAATGCCGAGCGAGACGAACCAGTCGACGGAACTTGCTCGTCCCAAGAGTTCACGCGGCACTTCGCTCTGCATCAGTGACTCCCATATGACGTTGCCGAAGATCATCATCGGTGAAGCGACGACGGGAAAGATGATGACCTCCCAAAAGTTCGTCGCGATCCCAATGACGAGCGCGGACAACGTGCCAATGGTCCAGTAGATCCATACCACGCGTATCCGGCGCTTTGGCGAGGGGAGGTTCGCGACGATGAGCGCACCAATGGCCCCCGCCGCGCCTGAAGCGGCGAGCAGGAAGCCGACGTAGAACTGACGGTCGTGCAGTGTGTGCAGCAGGAAGAAGGGAAGCAGCACAAACATGGGGGTGAAGACGAGCGCATTGACGAGAGTGACGCCGAGGAGCGTGGTCCAGAGCCATCTCGCTTTGCGGACGTAGTGAATGCCCTCTTTGATGTCATCCATCATTGAGTTCGCTTCGTTGCGATTGGGCTTTGGTGTGGGCTTCATCAAACTCAGCGCCAGGAAACTAACGACGAAGGTCGCGCAGTCAACGCCCATCGCCCAACTCGTGCTAAAGGCCGCGATAAAACCTCCAACGGCGGGTCCGACCATTCCCCCCATCAAGTTGTTCGAAAGAGGTCGAACGGCGTTCATCGCGGACAACAAATCTTCGGGCACTATTTCTGGCGTCAAAGCCGAGATTGCAGGGAGGAAGAACGCGTCGAAGCTCCCAAAGAGAACACCAAATACCAGTAGTTCCCAGAATCGCAACTGACCCGTAGCGATCATGATCACTAGAACCGCGGTGAGAACAGCGCGAGCGCCGTCAGACACGAGAAGCAGGAGTCGACGGGAGAATCGGTCGACGATCGCGCCTCCGAGCAAGAGTAGGACGACAACGGGGGCCATTCGAGCCGCCGTGAACCACGCCAGTTTGGTGAGACTGCCCGTTGTGTCATAGACCAACAAAGTGAGTGCGACGAGGGCAACGCCGTCACCGAAGTTAGAGACGGTTTGTCCCGACACCAGAAGCGCTGGCTCGCGATGCTTAAAGAGTTCTACGAGAGCGATCTTCTTGCGCATTTTTCTACAGTAGGTGAGGTGTCACGTCGTTCTTCGGACATTTCATCGCGCGAATGTGGTCGTTAGCTCTTCGACGATAGTGAGGTCAGAAGAGCTTTCTTCGACGACGTTGGCGTAACGCGATCAAGTGCGACGTTCTCACATCCCACCCACGACGCAGCCTCGCGTAGCGCGGTCGCGATCTGATCGATGTTTGAAGGAGCATTGACGACGACGTGACGGGCGCGCAGCGTGTCATTGATTCGCTTCGGATCGACGAGGCCGACGAGTTCATCGTTCGCAAGTACCGGCATGGCGAAGTAGCCAACGACGCGGCTATGTGCCGGAACGTAGGCCTCGAGACGGTACGTGGTGTGAAAGAGTCTCTCTAACCTCGCTCGATCCCATAACAGCGAGTCGAACGGCGAGAGCAGTACGGTTCGACCGTGCAGTCCGGGCCGCAGTCCTGTTTCGGCCTGCGCGGACAGGTACGCAACGTCGCGCCAACCTTCGACCCGCACTTCGCGCGGGGGTTGTGCCTTGAGCGCCGCGCGCACGGTGTTGATGTGCATGCCGTGATACGCCGCAAGGTCCACGGCTGTCGCCACGCCCATTGCGCGTAGGCCCGAGTCGACGAGTACGTTCGCGCACGTTTCGTCGTCCAGGTCAAGGCTCAGCAGTTCTGTAGGAATTGCTCGTTCGGCGAGGTCGTAGACGCGCTCAAAACCGCGACGTTCGCGACAAACAATCGTGCCGGTGTCGAGGAGCCACTCAGCGGCAATTTTTATCTCCGACCAGTCCCACCACTGGCCGCCTTTCTTCGCGCCGCCCAATTCTCGTGAAGTGAGCGGGCCGTCCTCTCTTAGTCGCTGTACGACCTCGGCGCAACTCTTCTTTTGATCCTTCAGTTGATGCCAGCGAAAGCCTCGCTCGGTGCGCGCGCGACGTTTCGCCGCAAACGCCGGCCACAGTTCAATGGGCAAGACACACGCGGCGTGCGACCAGTATTCGAAAGTGGCGCTCGTTGACCCCCAGTAGGCCGCCTCAATTTTCTTGCGCGCAACGGCGCCCAGTCGGGCGTAGGCAACGAGTTCGTGTGACCGGGCGAGTACCGAAATGGTGTCGAGTTGAACACCTCGTAGGTGGTGCACGAGGGCAGCGGGGCCACCGGTGAGTCGAGGGCCGCGCATGACCTGAGCGTGCAGAGAGATTCTCGTCGCCTCTCGTGCGGAAAGCGAGTCATCGTTTCGAGTTAACGCGGCGATCTGTTTCACCGGCTGATCGTATCGTTCGATCGAGTTCAGGCTTTGGCGGTGCGGTTGACGTTGGCTCATCGACAATCTTGGGCACGCCACACCTCCTGTTTCGAGACATGTAAATTATCGGACGATCTCGTCAAGGGCGATGACCTCGTCTTCGTGATCGTGTTCGCGATCTCGTCTGAAGAATTGCCTTCACGTACGATGCAGTGGTGACGACCGAACCTCATGGGAGTGAGCCTTCTGGCCGATCCGTCTGGCGTCTGTTGATCGGTAGACCGCTGCGCACGAGTGAGATGTCGGGGGAGCAGATAACCCCGGTCGAAGGGCTCTCCGCTTTATCACTTGATGCGTTGACCTCGGTTGCGTACGGCCCAGAAGCAATCATCGTTGTGCTGGCCCTCGCCGGTGCGGGTTCTCTGCACCTCATACTGCCAATCACCGTGGCCATCATTGCCCTGCTCGCAATCTTGGTCTTCTCGTATCGCCAGGTCATCGACGCTTATCCGGGTGGTGGCGGTGCGTACGCCGTGTCGCGCGCCAATCTGGGGGCACTTTCCAGCCTGGTGGCGGGAGCCGCGCTGATCGTCGACTATACGCTCACGGTCGCTGTCTCGATCGCCGCGGGCGTAGGGGCACTCACGTCAGCGTTCCCGGCCCTGACGTCGGCGACGGTGCCGATCTGTCTGGCCATACTCGCGTTCATCACTCTTTTGAACTTGCGAGGGTTGGGGGCGAGTGCTCGTGCGTTCTTACTGCCGACGATGTTGTTCATCGTGGGACTGTTGGCCGTTATCGTCGTCGGACTTCTGCACCCCCTGGGACTTAGAGAGGCCCTGCCTGGTCATTCGCTGCTCTCGACTCATGGATTGCAAGTGGTCTCGGTCCTGCTCGTGTTAAAGGCGTTCTCCGCTGGATGCAGCGCGCTCACGGGCGTGGAGGCGATTGCGAACGGTGTACCGCTCTTTCGGCCACCTCGTGCGAAGCGCGCCAAGCGAACCGAGATGATGCTCGGTCTGATCCTCGGCGCGATGCTGTTGGGCCTGGCCGTACTGGCTCGGCGCTGGCACATCGGTCCGCGCTCGAACCAGACGGTGCTGAGCCAGATTATGAGCATGGCCGTGGGCCGGCATTGGCCGTACTACGTGGTGTCCTTGACCATCACCGTCGTACTCGCGTTGGCGGCGAATACGTCGTTCGGCGGGCTGCCAATTCTGGCCAGTCTCCTCGCACGCGATAACTATCTGCCCCACCTCTTTGGTCTGCGTGGGGATCGCCAGGTCTTCAACGCCGGCATCTGGGTACTCGCCATCCTTTCCGGCGCACTGTTAGTCGCGGTCGGCGGAAACACCAACGAGATGATTCCCCTCTTCGCCATAGGCGTCTTCACCGGTTTCACGCTTTCCCAGACGGGATTGGTCGTGCATTGGTGGCGCACGCGACCCGAGCGCTGGCGCCACCGCGCCTTGGTGAACGGTGTCGGCGCCCTCGTCACCGGGCTCGCCACGTTGGTGTTCTTAGTATCGAAGTTTGCACAGGGCGCCTGGATCGTCATCATTGCCGTCCCGGCTTTCGTCTTTCTCTTCCTGCGGATCCACGCCTACTACCAACGAGCGGAGCTGGAACTCGGCATTGGCGCACTACCCGCTAAGCCGACCGGCATGCAGACGCTCGTGATAGTTCCCGTGAGTAACTTGTCTCGTCTAACCGAGTTCGCCGTCTCCGAGGCGCTGTCGCTTAGTCCCAACGTCATCGCGGTCTCTGTCGAGATCGACGATGATGACGCGGAGCAGGGGTATGGCCAGGATCTCGAGCGACAGTGGGCAGAGTGGAACCCCGGTCCACCACTGAAAGTCCTGCACACGCAGTTCACGTCAATCGTTGAGCCGATCTGCGCGTTTATCGACGAGGCGTTGGCGAAAGGAAACCAGCAGATCGTCGTGCTCATTCCGAGGGTCGTCCCCACTCGCTGGCGTTACCGACTCCTTCATAACCAAATCGACCTCGTACTCAGCGCTGCGTTGCGCAAGCGGCCCGACGTGGTGGTGGCTCGAGTGCAGATGCCGCTCGAGGTTCCCTCACGTAACACGTAAAGAGAAGTTGCGCGTTTCGTGGGCGTTACGTACGGAGCTTCTATGACTGGAGGGTGTTTGGATTAGCCCTTACGATCTTTTTCGGACGGATCGACGAGACTGGGCCCCGTACAAGTCCTACGACGTTGTTGCGGGTCCGGTCCCTGCCGCGTTGCACGCACGTGGGTCCCACGGTTCCAGCGTCGGATTCGTCGCACTCGGTGCACCTAAGTTTGGGTTCGATTTGATACCGCTGGGGTCGAACACCGTGGTCGTGGTGCTCTTCTTTCCCTTGGTTACCTTCTTTGAAACGGTGGGTTTCAGCGTAAGTGAGTTGCCAGTCTGGACCGTGACCAGGGCGCCCGGTGTCACTTCGGAGGGGTTGTATCCCATGCTTGCGGGACCTTCGATCTGACTCATCACCGACTGCGCCGCTTCGAGTCCGGGATTCTTCCAATCGGCATTCTTAGGAGGCGGCGTCCCGCCGTACCAGACCATCGTCTCAGTGATTGGACCGGTGGGCGTGCGATTGCCCACGGACGAAACGTGATAACCCTTCGCCCTGAGTCCCGCGGCGATCGTCGCTGATTGATTGGCGATGCCCGAACCGTTCTCTACCGAGATCTTGAACGACGAAGGCGCGGGCAGCGCGCTGCCGGTGAAGGGACTGTCACCCGTCGAGGCACCAAAGAGTTGATCGATCAAGCTGTACCCAGTGGGCTGGACCGGAAACACGATGCTGTTGTAGTCGCCGCCCTTGTACTGGTAACCGTTGGGCGAGTTCACGGTGACGACCGGGAACGTCTCTTGGGCCACGTTGGCGATGTTGGTGTGCGCGAACGTAGCGGCCAAGGACACCATGCTTCCTTCGGAGAATCCGGTGTCCACCGTGAGGTACCTCAACACGCTCGCCGCGATGCTCTGATCCGTCAGTGGGTTCCCTAAGCCTCGTGCGGAAACCTTGGCCGAGAGCACGCGCAAGAACTCGTGGGTTCGACGAATTCGGGCCAAGTCCGAGAGGGCTTCGTACGTCCAGTCGGCCCGATTGGTGACGGCCGGATTGGTCTGGATTTGCAGGTGCCGAGCTCGAACAACCTCCAGCGCTCGATCACCATTCAAGATGTAACAACCGGGGTGAGCGACGTAGAGCTGTGAGTAAGCGTCAAAGACTGGCATAGGGAAGTACATGCTTACGCCTCCCAGTGCATCCACCACGCTCTGGAAGGTGTCGAAGTTGAGTTCGACGTAGTGATTGATGGGGATCCCGAAGTCCTCTTCGATCGCCGCGACCAGTTGTGTGGGACCCTCGTAGAGTGCCGCGTCAATTTTGTTAGCGCCTTCAGCGCGGGCGTTGGGTACGAAGGTGTCGCGAGGAATCGACAGGAGTGACACGGTGTGGGTTGACGGATCGAGGTGGACAATCATGTCGATATCGCTGTTGACACCGGTGGTGCCTCCGACGCATGTTCCGTACTTTGGATTCTGAACTTTCAGCCCGCAGCGAGTAGTCGATCCAATGAGCAGAATATTCACCGATGCGCCCGCGCTTTGGAGGCCACCGACTTGTTGCCGCTTGAGCAGCGATCCAAGGTAGTAATAGTCGCCGACGACACCACCCACTACGAGCACCACCACCACGCCAAGTGCAATCGCCCCACGGATAAGCAACGTGCGGCGACGACTTCTCGAGCTACGTCGAGTGTTTCGCGACTTGTGCTTGAGACCGGCCTGTCCGTGGCCATGAGAAAGTATCCACGGGTGGCCAACTGAGGTCTCCGCTGGTGGCCAGGAGAAGTCCCCACTGGTGGCCAGGAGAAGTCCCCGCCCT
>Ga0208357_1001250_pt1 | contig 18832 bp, 16 predicted proteins | sample NGESurdeep092012_6_FD_184487 | JGI IMG/M metagenome (GOLD analysis project Ga0208357, IMG submission 184487) | Arctic peat soil microbial communities from Barrow, Alaska - NGEE Surface sample F52-2 deep-092012 (SPAdes) | ecosystem: Environmental > Terrestrial > Soil > Wetlands > Peat ... | reverse complement strand
TGCTCTGCACCGACGAGTACGCCCCGTTCGTCGACAAGGGCTGCCCGATGGTCCTCGGCGGCCCGCTGCCGCACGTGATGGCGGCCAAGGCGATCGCGTTCGCGGAGGCCCGCCAGCCCTCGTTCGCCGGCTACGCGTCCGCGATCGTCACCAACGCCCAGGCGCTGGCCGAGGGGCTGCTGCGGCGCGGGGTCCGGCTGATCACCGGCGGCACCAGCAACCACCTGGTGCTGGCGGACGTGGCCGCCAGCTTCGGGCTGACCGGCCGCCAGGCCGAGTCCGCGCTGCTCGAGGCCGGCGTCGTGACCAACAGGAACAGCATCCCGCGGGACGCCAACGGCGCCTGGTACACCTCCGGGATCCGGATGGGCACCCCGGCCCTGACCACCCTCGGCTTCGGTCCTGACGAGCTCGACGAGATCGCCGACATCTTCGCCGCCGTGCTCGGCGCTACCACGCCCGCCGGGGCCTCCGCCGGCGCGTCCAAGGCCAAGTACGTGCTCGACGCCAAGGTCGCGGCCGACAGCCGGGACCGCTGCGCCGAGCTGCTCGGCCGCCACCCGCTTTACCCAGGGATCGAGCTGTAGAAAATCCGCCTCCCGGCGGGCAGTCGGCGGAACGCCCGCCGGGAGGCAGCTCAGTAGCAGTGCCCGGTCAGCTCAGTACTCGGTCTCGATCGTGTCGAGCGCCTTCTGCAGCTCCGCCAGCGGGCCGCGCAGCTGCATCATCTTCATCATCTTGCCCTTGATCTTGACCTTGCCCTGGGTGAACGCCTTCTGCCCGTCCAGCTCGCCGCTGTTGACCTTGGCCGCGGTGTCATACGACTGGCTGATCGTGACCTCGGCGTTGTCCGCGTCGCCGAGCGCGGCCGAGACGCTGCCGTCGCCGATCCGCAGCCAGTAGTGGATGTCGCCGTCCGGCGCCTCGGCGATCAGCATCTGGATGACCGCGTTCTTGCCCTTCATCGCCGCCCGGACCGAGTCGTCGGCGGCGACGGTGGCGTTGTAGGCGTCGATCCACTCCGGGGACAGGTACTTGAGGGGCATCGTTGCTCATCTCCCTGATTGGGTCTGCCCCGGTAGTGTACCAAGCGCTTGCTTGGGGGAACATAGTGACCGAACTGCCACCCGGCGGAGGGCTGGGCTCAACTGCCCGGCAACCTCCCGTTCATCGGGATGTGCCAGCATTCCCACCGGTACTGCCAAGATGCCGAGAAACGGACGGTTGAGGTCAACCGTCCGGCAACCTTCCGTTCAGCCTGGTTAGCCAAGATTCCACGTGTCTAGCCAAGATGCACAGGCCTGTCCCCGTATCCCTGGGGGCAGCATGGGAGGGTTTACTTTGCGCGCATCCAAAGCGATCGTGGCCACTGTGGCCGCGGTCGGTTCCGTTCTTCTCGCGGCAGGCTGCTCGAGCTCGTCGAGCTCCACCAGCACCGCCGCCAGCGGCACTTCGAGTGCCAGCACCGCCGCCGTCGACGCCAGCACCGCCACCTCGGCCGCCGCCTTCGGCGGCATGAGCGGCCTCGTCGCCGCGGCGCAGAAGGAAGGCCAGCTGAACGTCATCACGCTGCCCTCCAACTGGGCGAACTACGGCGCGATCATGAAGGCGTTCACCGCCAAGTACGGCATCAAGATCACCGACGCGAACCCCGAAGGCTCGAGCGCCAACGAGATCAGCGCGATCAACGAGCTCAAGGGCAAAAGCACCGCCCCCGACGTCGTTGACGTGGGCAGCTCGTTCGCCGTCAGCGGCGACACCTCGGGCCAGTGGGCGCCGTACAAGGTCGCGAACTGGAGCGACATTCCGGCCGCGGCCAAGGCCGCCAACGGCGACTACTACGCCGACTACGGCGGCTACGTGGCCATCGGCTACGACCCGTCGAAGGTGAAGACCCCGCCGACGTCGTTCAAGTCGCTGCTCAACCCGATCTACAAGAACCAGGTCGCGATCGACGGCGACCCGACCCAGACCGGGTCCGCGTTCGCCGCCGTCTACGCGGCCGCGCTCGCCAACGGCGGCTCGCTGTCCAACATCGCCGCCGGCGTCGCCTACTTCAAGAGCCTGAAGGCGGCCGGCAACTTCGTGCCGACCGAGGGCACCCCGGCCACCGTGCAGTCCGGTGCCACCCCGATCCTGATCTGGTGGGACTACCTGCTCGCGTCCGAGGTCTCGACGGTCGTCAAGGGCTTCAAGGTCGTCATCCCGAGCGACGCCCAGTACGCCGGGTACTACGACCAGGCGATCAGCGCGACCGCGCCCGACCCCGCCGCCGCGCGGCTGTGGGAGGAGTTCCTCTACTCCACCCAGGGCCAGAACCTCTTCCTCGGCGGCGAGACCCGGCCGATCGAGATGAGCGCGATGATCACGAACGGCACGATCGACAAGACCGAGGAGGCGGCGCTTCCTTCGGTCCCGGGCAGCGGCGGCCTCGACCTGCCGACCACCGCGCAGAACACCACCGCTGAGAGCGTCGTCACCCAGCAGTGGCCGAGCGTTAGCGGCTGATAGTGGCCGACACGACCGAACTGGTCACGGCCCCGGGGCCCCTGGCGGGCCCCGGGGCTGGCCGCATCCCACGGCGGCCGGCCAGACTACCCAAGCCGCTGCAGGCGGTCCTCCGGCTCGCAGGCATCGTGCCGTTCGCCGCCTACATCATCCTCGGCCTGTTCATCCCGCTGATCGCGGTGCTGATCGGGGCGTTCCAGAACTCCAGCACGGGCGCCTGGACCTGGTCCAACATCGACCTCGCCACCCACGGCGCCTACCTGAAGGGCTTCGAGAACTCGCTCGAGCTGTCGCTGATCGCCTCGATCCTGCCCGGCATTCTCGGGCTGCTGATCGCCTACGCGATCTTCACCGCCAAGGGCGGCGGCAAGCTGCTGCGGCAGATGGTGATCACCGCCTCCGGCGTGTTCGCCAACTTCGGCGGGGTTCCGCTGGCGTTCCTGTTCATCGCCTCGCTGGCCTCCACCGCGCTCGTCACCGGGTGGCTGAACGACATCGGCCTGAACATCTACAACGACGGGTTCACCCTGTTCGGCCTGGCCGGCGTGGCCGTGGTCTACATGTACTTCCAGATCCCGCTGATGGTGCTGATCATCCTGCCCGCGCTGGAAGGGCTCCGCCCGTCGTGGCGCGAGGCGGCCGAGAACCTCGGCGCGCGGTCCTGGAGCTACTGGCGGCACATCGGCGGGCCGGTGCTGATGCCCTCGTTCCTGAGCTGCCTGATGCTGCTGTTCGGGTCGGCGCTGTCGGCCTACGCCACGGCCGAGGCGCTCACCGGCGGCACCATCGCGCTGGTCCCGATCCAGATCGGGACGGTGCTCAACGGGAACGTGGTGGCTGGCCAGGTCAACGTCGGCAAGGCCCTCAGCCTCGGCCTGGTGCTGATCATCGGCGTGCTCATGGTCCTGTACGTCATGCTCCAGCGGAGGGCGGCGAAGTGGCTGCAATAAACGAGTACGCGACCGAGGGGTGGTTCCGCCGATTGCGTCGCATGCCGTCCGGCAATGCGGGCGCGGCGGTGGCCCGCAGCGGGAAGTTCCCGGTCTGGCGGTGGGTGATCCTGCTCATCGCCGGCGTCTACTTCCTGCTCCCGCTCTACGCGGCGCTCCGGTTCGCCGGCGTCAAGGCCTTCGGGTCGGTGTTCACCCAGCCGGGGTTCGGGGCCGCGCTCTGGACCTCGATCCAGATCGCGGCCATGACCTGGGCCATCACGATGGCGCTGATGGTGCCCACCACGATCTACGTGCACCTCCGGCTGCCCGCCATGCGCCGGTTCCTTGAGTCGATCACGATCCTGCCGATCGTGATCCCGCCGATCGTGCTCACGGTCGGCGTCCTCCAGGTCTTCCCGGTTCAGCTCAAGGCGACCATGTGGCTGCTCGGCATCGAGTACGTCATCCTGGCGATGCCGTTCGCCTACCGGGCGATCGACGCGGGGCTGCGCTCCATCGACCTGAAGACGCTGACCGAGGCGTCGAGCAACCTCGGCGCCAGCTGGGTCAGCACGGTCTGGCGGGTGATCCTGCCGAACCTGGGCACCTCGCTGCTCTCCTCGACCGTGCTGATCGTCGCGCTCTGCCTGGGCGAGTTCACGATGGCCAGCCTCAACCTGGTGACCACGTTCCCGGTCTGGATCGTCGAGACCGACCAGCTGAACGCGAACATCTCGGTCTCCGCCTCGATCATCGCGCTGGTCGTGACCTGGCTGTTCCTGCTGCTGATCGTCACGATCGGCAGCCGCCGGGGCCGCCGTACCGGCGCAGGCGAGGTCAACCTGTTCTCCGTTACCGCAAACACCAAGACGATTGGCGAGAGCTGATGGCAACGAACGAGGTAGCCACCGCGGCCGGAACGGCCAGCTCGGCCGCCGTGGCCGCCGGCGGCCCGGCCGCGGGCGCCCGCGAGGGCACCAGCGTGTCGCTGCGCGAACTCACCCGCGCCTTCGGCGCGGCCAGGGCGCTGGACGGGATGTCGCTCGACATCGCCCCGGGCGAGCTCGTCGCGCTGCTCGGCCCGTCCGGCTGCGGCAAGACGACCGCGCTGCGGATCGTGGCCGGGTTCGAGACCGCCGACACCGGCGAGGTGTTGATCGACGGCAATGACGTCTCCGGCATGCCCGCCGCCAAACGGGACATGGGCATGGTCTTCCAGTCCTACTCCCTCTTCCCGAACATGTCCGCGCTGGACAACGTCGGGTTCGGCCTGCGGATGCGGAAGGCGAGCGCCACCGTCCGCCGCCAGAAGGCCGGAGAGCTGCTGGAGATGGTCGGCCTGTCCGCCCAGGCGGCGCAGTTTCCGCACCAGCTCTCCGGCGGCCAGCAGCAGCGCGTCGCGCTCGCCCGCGCGCTCGCCATCGAGCCGCGGGTGCTGCTGCTCGACGAGCCGCTGTCGGCCCTCGACGCGAAGGTCAGGCTGCAGCTCCGCGAGCAGATAAGAACCCTCCAGCAGCGGCTCGGGACCACCACCCTGTTCGTCACCCACGACCAGGAGGAGGCGCTGTCCATGGCCGACCGGGTCGGGGTCATGCGGGCGGGCAAGCTCGAGCAGGTCGCCGCGCCGGACGAGCTCTACGCCCGGCCCGCCACCGCGTTCGTGGCCGAGTTCGTCGGCACCATGAACCGGCTCCCCGGTTCGCTGGCGGCCGACGGCCGGACGGTCACCGTGCTCGGCAGCACCGTACCGGTCCAGGACGGCGGGCCCTCGTCGGGCGAGGTCACCGTGCTGGTCCGCCCGGAGAACCTGACCGTGGCCCCGGCCGAGGGCGGCAACGGCATCGTGTTCCTGCGCACCTTCCTGGGCGCCACCAGCCGGATCACGGTGCTGCTCTCGGGCGACCTGCAGGTGCTGGTCGACGTGCCGTCCACTCACGCGGCGGCGATGACCCCGGGCGCCTCGGTCTCGGTCGCGGTGCCGTCCGAGCCGGTGCTCGTGGTCGCGACGGAGGGCTGACGCCGACCGTGGCTTCGGTTTCGACGCCGACGCTCGGCTTCCCGGCGGTCTGGCTCAGGCACAACTGCCCGTGTCCGGACTGCCGGGATCCGGTCACCGGCCAGCGGCTGGTGGACATCACCCAGATTTCGAACGGACCGGTGGCCGCCGTCACGGCCGAATTCCCCGACTCCATCGAGGTGACGTTCGCGCCCGACGGGCACCGCTCGGTGTTCAGCCGGGCCTGGCTGGCGGCGTCAGCCCTTGACGCCGATGCCGACGCCGATCCTCGGACCGAGGACGGCAAGGTGCTGTGGCGGGCGGCGTCGCTCGGCGCGGTGCCGGCCGTGGACTGGGCGGCGTACCTGGCCGACGACTCGGTTCGCGTGTCGCTGCTGGATGCGGTCGCGCGTTACGGAGTGGGGCTGCTGCGCGGCGGGCCGGCCTCCTCCGGCATGGTGACCGCCGTCGCCGAGACGTTCGGGTACGTGCGGGAGACGAACTACGGGCGGATCTTCGACGTGCGGGTGGTGCCGGACCCGGCCAACCTGGCGTTCACCAGCCGGGCGATCGCGCCGCACACCGACAACCCCTACCGGGACCCGGTGCCGACGCTGCAGCTGCTGCACTGCCTGCGCGACGCCTCGGTTGGCGGCGAGACGGTCGTGGTGGACGGCTTCGCGGCCGCCGCTGCGCTGCGCGAGGAGGATCCGGTCTCGTTTGACGTCCTCACGAGGACCCCGATCCCGTTCGCCTATGTCGATAAAGAGACCTCGCTGACCGCCTGCCAGCCGCTGATCGCGCTCAACCCGCGCGGCCGGATCGCCGGCGTCCGGCTGAACAACCGGTCGATGCAGCCGGTCCGGCTGCCCCACGCCGAGGCCGAGGCCGTGTACGCGGCCTACCGGGCGTGGACGGCGTTCGTCGCCCGGCCCGAGTTCGCGCTCGGGCTGCGATTGGCCCCCGGCGACTGCCTAGTCTTCGACAACACCCGCATCCTGCACGCCCGCACCGCCTTCGCCCCCTCCCCGGCCGCTGCCCCGGGTGACCCTGGCGCCGTCCCCCGTGGGTCGGGCGCTGCTTCGGACGGGTCGGGCGCTGCTCCGGGTGAGCTTGATGCTGCCCCAGGTGACCCTGGCGCTTCTCCGGGCGGGTCGGGCGCTGCTGCGGGTGGGTCGGCGTCCCCGGTTGCTGGCGAGCGCCACCTCCAAGGCTGCTACGCCGACCTCGACGGTCTCCTCTCCACCCTCGCCGTCCTCCGCCGTTGCCGCCCGTCCACCACAGACCCCGGATAACAGCAAGAAGCGCCTCGGGCCGCCAAAGATCATGGAGACCTTTTTTCCTGACGGAAGAAAAGCACGCCATGCAAGTGCAAATCGTCCATGATCATCTGCTCCGACCGTTTATGAGCGGATAACAGCAAGAAGCGGGCTCGCGTACCAAGTGCGTAGGTGCATTGTGCGTACCTAACGGCGAATAGCGCCAGTAAGTCCACCCGCTAATAGCCAGGCCCACGCAGGAAGATAACAGCAAGAAGCGCAGCGCGCCCAACGCTCGGTGTCGGACTGGGGGTACCTAGCGTCACATGGCAACGTCAAGTACGCCCATTGACGGAACCCGGCCGCGTGCCGGTTGATAACAGTAAGAAGCGCCGTCGGCGCGGGGGGCGCGGGGGCGCGTTAGGGGGCTCCGTCGGTTGACCACCAGGGGCCTGGCTGCCAGCTGAGGCCGGACCAGATGGCGCGGGTGGGCGCGAACGGGTCGTCGGCGACGCGCGGGCCGTCGGGGGCGAAGATCATCGTCGGGCGGCCGGCCGACGTGTACGGCGTCCAGCCGGGGTCGCCGTTGGTGGCGAGAGAGCCCCAGGCGGTGTGCAGGGCAGCGGACAGGTCGTCGCCGCCCTGCCAGATGCCGACGCCGTCGCCGCCGTGGGCCGCGGTCAGCAGGGGAGCGTACTCGATGAAGGCCGGATCCGGGTCGTCGTCGAGCCCGGTGTACGGGCCGTCGTAGCGGGATCGCCAGACCGGGGCGTGCGCGGCCTGCGCCTCTGCCAGCCGCTCGGTCCGCACGACGTAGCGCTCATCGGTCATGACGATCGTGCGTAGCGCGTCCTCGTCCAGGTCGGGGAAGGCCTCGGCGTAGGCGGCCAGCAGCCGGGCCGCGGTCTCCTGACCGAAGGACCCGGTGAGCACCCGGTCCGCCTGGGTCGGGCCGTCGGGTCCGAGCAGCGCGTACAGGGCGCACTCGCGGGCGCAGGTCTGCAGCAGCAGCGGCACCCCGGCCGCCGAGCCGGCCGCGATCGCGGCCAGCGGACTGCCGGTCAGGGCGACGCCGTCGACCGACGGCCGCCAGATCCAGGTCGAACGCGGCATCCCGGCCACGGCGAGCTGGGCGTTCAGGATGTCCGCGGCAGGCACCGATCGGAGCCGCCCGGCGGTGGCGCCGAGCTCACGCAGGAACCGCCCGGTGAGCGCCTGGGCCTGGGCCGGGTCCTTGACGTGGTCGCCGCCGCTCGACTCGGCCGCGCGGGCGATCAGGCCGGAGGCAAGCGGCGACGCCAGCAGGTTGGTCACCGACTTTCCGCCTGCCGACAGGCCGTAGACGGTGATCTGATCCGGATCGCCGCCGAAGGCGGCGATGTTCTCGCGGGTCCAGCGCAGCGCCGCGATCTGGTCGTGCAGCCCGGCCGCGCCGGTCGGGCTCTCGCCGGGCACGTCGAGGAAGCCGAGCGCGCCGAGCCGGTAGTTAATGGTGACGACCACGACCGCGTGACTTTGCGCGAACGCGGCGCCGTCGCCCGCCGCCTGGGAGCCGTCACCCGCCTCGTACCCGCCGCCGTGCAGCCAGAACAGCACCGGCCGACCACTCGCGCCGGCCGGCGCGGTCACGTTGAGGTAGAGGCAGTCTTCGTCGGTCGGCGGCGCGCCCGGGGCCGGCGGCCCGAGCTCGCCCTGCGGCGACCGGTTCCCGTACTCCAGCGCGTCTCGCACGCCGGCCCACGGTTCCGGCGCCTCCGGCGGGCGGAAGCGGAGGGCCCCGACCGGCGGTCGCGCGTAGGGGATGGCCCGCCAGGCGAGCACGCCGTCGGCGATCTCCGCGCCGCGCACCGCCCCGTACCGAGTCTCGGCAACGGTCATCTGGGCGGCACCGTCCGTTCATCCTCGGCGAGTACGATCGGCGCCGGATATTTCACGAGCCGGGGAGAGCGAAGCATGTCCATGATCATGTCACCGGTCGATGCGATCGCGGAAATGTTTACCTCCGAGGGAGCAGCCGACTACCTGGGGGAACCGGTCACCGTGGCGGAGCACCTGCTGCAGGCCGGCGCGCGGGCCCAGGCGGCCGGCGCACCGCCCGCGCTCGTCGCGGCGGCCCTGCTGCACGACGTCGGGCACCTGCGCGGCGCCGACGCCGAGGCGGACGACATCGAGCTGAGCGGGCGCGAGCTGATGGCCGGCACCGACAACAACCACGGCGATCGGGGCGCGGTCTGGCTCGCCCAGTGGTTCCCCGCATCGGTCACCGAGCCGGTCCGGCTGCACGTCGCGGCCAAGCGCTACCTGTGCGCGACCGAGCCGTCGTACTTCGGGCGGCTGTCCGAGGCGTCGGTCTACACCCTGACCGTCCAGGGCGGCCCGATGACCGACGCCCAGGCCCGCGAGTTCGAGCGCTCCCCGCACGCGGCCGACGCGATCGCCGTCCGCCGCTGGGACGACCAGGCCAAGGACCCGTCCGCCGACGTGCCCGGCTTCGATTACTATCGCCCGCTGCTCGCATCCCTGCTGGCTTCCGTCTAACTCCTGGGTCGCCGGGCATCCGCTGTAGGCGACCTGGCCGAGGTCGGGAACTCGTCCAACTGCGCCGTCGCCAATTTCCCCGCATCCGTGTAGCCGACTTGGAACTGGACCGGCAGCGGCCGCGGGCACCGCACCAGAACGTGGAAGGTGATGGTCAGCCACTCGGTCGCGCCGCGGCCGCCTTCGTCCCCGGCAAGGCCGACAGCAAGAAGGTGGCGGGCTCGAGCGGCTGGCTGTACTTCATGGTGGAGAAGTGACGAACTAATTCAGTGCGAGTCGCGGCCGACCTCGCTGCCGCTGCCGCCGATGAGGAAGTCCAGGTCGCATCCGGTGTCGGCCTGCTGGACGTGCTCGGTGTACAGACGGGTCCAGCCTCGGCTGGCGTGCGGCGGCGGCGCGGTCCACTCCGACCGGCGGACCGCTAGCTCCGCCTCGGGCACCTCGAGGGTCAGCGTCCGGGACGGGACGTCGAGCGTGATCCAGTCGCCGGTGCGGACCAGCGCCAGCGGGCCGCCCGCCGCCGCCTCGGGCGCGACGTGCAGCACGACCGTGCCGTAGGCGGTGCCGGACATCCGGGCATCGCAGATCCGCACCATGTCGCGGACGCCCCGACGGAGCAGCTTGGCCGGCAGCGGCACGTTGGCGACCTCGGGCATGCCCGGGTAGCCACGCGGCCCGCAATAGCGGATCACCAGCACCGTTTCCTCGTCGGCGTCCAGGTCAGGATCGGCCACGACCGCGTAGTACGCCTCCGGGCTGTCGAACACCAGCGCCCGGCCGCGGTGCTTGAGCAGATGGGCGGAGGCGGCGGACTGCTTGAGCACCGCCCCGTCCGGGGCGAGGTTGCCCCGCAGCACCGCGGTGCCGGTGCCGGCCGGCTGGAACGGGGCGTCAAGCGCGTGGATGACCTCGCGGTTCCAGCACGGCGCGTCGGCGACGTTCTCGGCCACGGTGCGGCCGGTAACCGTGACCGCGTCGCCGTGCAGCAGCCCGCCGAGCTCGCGCATCACCGCCGGCAGGCCGCCCGCGTAGCAGAAGTCCTCCATCAGGTACTGGCCGCTCGGCTGGAGGTTCAGCAGCGTCGGCACGTCCTGGGCGAGCGCGTCGAAGTCATCGAGCTTCAGCTGCACGCCGAGGCGGCCGGCGATGGCGAGCAGGTGGATCACCGCGTTGGTGGACCCGCCGATCGCGGCGTTCACCCGGATCGCGTTCTCGAACGCGTCCCTGGTCATGATCGCCGACGGGCGCAGGTCGCTGTTGACCAGGTCGACGATGACCTGCCCGGCCCGCTGCGCGGTCTCGTAGCGGCGCGAGTCCACCGCCGGCCAGGTCGCGGAGTACGGCAGCTGCATGCCCAGGGCCTCGGCCATCGACGCCATCGTGGACGCGGTACCCATCGTCATGCAGTGCCCGTTCGAGCGGGCCATGCACCCCTCAGCGAACACGCACTCCTCGGCCGTCATCCGGCCGGCCAGCAGCTCCTCTTCGAACCGCCATACCGCCGTCCCCGAGCCGACGTCGGCGCCCTGGTACTTGCCGCTGAGCATCGGCCCGCCGGTGACCATAACCGCCGGCAGGTCGACGCTGGACGCCGCCATCAGCAGGCCGGGCGTGGTCTTGTCGCAGCCGGACAGCAGCACCACGCCGTCCAGCGGGTTGGCCCGGATGAGCTCCTCGGCCTCCATCGCCAGCAGGTTCCGGTAGAGCATCGCGGTCGGCCGCAGCAGCGTCTCGCCCAGCGCCATGGCCGGGAACTCGAGCGGGAAGCCGCCGGACTGCCAGACGCCGCGCTTGACCGATTCTGCCACCCGGTGCAGGTGCACGTTGCACGGTGCGAGCTCGGACCAGGTGGTGGCGATGCCGATCACCGGCCGCCCGTCGAACACCTCGGGGGTGAACCCCTGGCTCCGCATCCAGGACCGATGATTCATCCCGGCCCGCCCGCTGGCCCCGAACCACGCCGAACTCCGCCGTCCACCTTCTATCGTCATGCCTCTATGTCTAGTGGGCGAAGCGGTTGTTTGGAAGACGCTGCCTGCGTTTGCCGTCCAACCTGTGGCCAGGCGTTACCGCCAGCTGGCGACCGGGGTGCCCGGCGCATAAACGAAGCCCTCGGCCGCTTTGCCGGCCGGGGCGGCGGACAGCTGCGTGTAGTCAATCTGGAACTGGTACTGCTGGCCGGTTCCGACCCGGTGGTCCGCGGGGCTTGGCGGCTGGACGACGCCACGATCGGTGAACGAGCCGTCGCTGAAATAGAACTGGCTGGGGTTGACCACGAAACCATCGGTGCCGCCGATGATGATCCAGGCGATGATCGCGCCGCCGCTCTGATCCCCTTGAGTGTCGAGTTCAGCGATGCGGGAGCCCTCCGGGGTCGTGTACCAGGACAGGGCGCCCGGGTCGGTGGCGTTGTCGGTGGACTTGAGCGCCATCTCCGGCCGGACGATCCCCTGCACCGCGTCAAGGCGGGCGGTGCTCTCGTCGAGCAGGCAGGCGCTGACGTTGATCCCGTCGATGGTCCCCCCGGTGTTAAACGCGACCTCGCACACCGGCCCGCGGGCGGCCAGCCAGGCACGGTCCTGGGCCAGGATGGCCGCCCTCGCCGACGGCGATGCGGCGGCGTAGCGGCCCTGCTGCATGTCGTCGATCGCGGCGTCCGCATTCTCCGTCTTAGCCTCGTAACACTGCTCGATGGTCACCGTCGAAGGCTGGGTCCCGCAATCGGCCGGGGCCGTCTGGGACCGGGCCGGGTGGCCGGGGTCCCACGGCTCGATGATGTCGGCAAACGCCGCCGCGGCGACCGACGCGCTGGTGGAGGCGGTGCTGGTAGCGGCGGTGCTCGCGGGGGCGATAGCCGGCGGGCTTGCGCTGCCCGTCGATGAGGAACTGCTGCAGCCCGCCGCCAGGCCGACGAGGGCCGTGAGCACCGCCGCCCGCGCTGATACGGCACCGATGGCCGTCTTCATTGTGCGCATAATGCTTCTCCGATTGGTGCCTAGCTTGGCCGTGTTTGATGCCCGGAGCCATTCTGGCGAGCCTCGGGCGCACCCGCGCGAAGTGTTAGGTTTTGGGGCGTAACCGGGGGAGCGGGCGGCGGGGTCAGGATTGCGGCATGCCCAAGTGGCGGTACTTCCGGTACCGACTGGCCAACCGGGTCTCGTCGTCCCGCGCCCCCAGGGACTGTAGTTCGGCCTGCAGCGCGCGGCCGAGGTCGCGCAGCAGCCGGTGCGGGCTGGCTTCGGCCACGATGTGGTCTACGATTCCGGCGGCGAACAAGTCGGCCGAGCGGATGCCCTGACGGGCGGCCAGCTCTGGTGCGTGCGCGGCGTCCCGGTAGACGATCACGCTTGCGCCCTCGGGTGCGAGCGGGGACAGCCACGCGTGCTGCGCGGCCAGGACGCGGTCGGCCGGGAGCAGGGCCAGCGCGGCACCGCCGGTTCCCTGGCCGAGCAGGACCGAGATCGTCGGCACCGGGAGGGTGATCAGCGTGACCAGGCTGCGGGCGATCTCGCGGGCGATGCCGTCTTCCTCGGCTGCGGACGACAGCTCGCCGCCCGGAGTGTCGATGATCGTGACCAGCGGCAGCCGCAGGTCGGCGGCCAGCCGCATGCCCCGTTGCGCCGTCCGTAGCGTCGCAGTGCCATGCGGCAACCTGGTGCGGTCCTGGCCGGCCAGCACGCACGGGCGGCCGCCGATGCGGGCAAGCGCGAGGATCAGGCCGTCCTCGCGGAGCGGGGCGATATCGGTGGCGGCCGCCCGGATCAGGTCGGCTGCGCCCGGCCGGTCGGGGCGGCGAGTGCGCAGCACCGACTCCCAGGCCGGCGTCTCCGGTCCCGAGCCCGGAGTTGCCACCGATGCGGCCACCGACGCCGGCGCCGGAGCTGCCGCCGGGGCAGGCCAGGAAGCCAGCGCAGAAAGCACCCGGGCGAGGTAGCCGGCCAGCTCGTCGGGCGGGACAACGGCGTCGACCAGGCCGTGAGCGAGCAGGTTCTCCGCCGTCTGCACCCCGTCGGGGATCGCGGCGCCGGTCAGGGCCTGGTACACCCGGGGACCGAGGAAGCCGATCAGCGCGCCCGGCTCGGCCAGGGTCAGCTGGCCGACCGACGCCCAGGACGCGAACACGCCGCCGGTGGTGGGATGGCGCAGGTACACGAGGTAGGGCAGGCCGGCCGCCTGGTGCGCGGCGACCGCCGCCGTGATGGTCGCCATCTGCAGGAACGCGATCGTGCCCTCCTGCATCCGGGTGCCGCCCGAGGCGGTCGCCGCGATCAGCGGCAGCCGCTCGGCGGTGGCGCGATCGACCGCGAGCGTGAGCCGCTGCGCCGCGGCGACCCCGATTGACCCGCCCAGGAAGCCGAACTCGGTGACCGCCACCGCCACCCGATGCCCGCCAAGCAGCCCCTCGCCGGTGCGAACCGACTCATCCCATCCGGTGCTGGCCCGCGCCCGGGCCAGCTCGGCGGCGTAGCCGGGGTCCGGCCGCACGTCGGCCGGGGTGCCGTCCCACGAGCGGTAGCTGCCCGCGTCGAGGAGGGCGTCGAGCAGCTGATCAGCGGTCATCCGGCGCACTCGGCAGAGCCTCGCCGGCCTACCCGGCCCGCAAGCTGCGGGCCACCCCCGCTACGTGCGCGTGCTCGCGCATCGTCTCGGTGCCGTCGCGGCCCGGCTGGCGGCCGAACCCGCAGTACATCGCCACGCCGAAGTCGGGCAGGGACCGGGACGCGGTGGCGTGGCGGCGGCGCAGCCCCGGCTCCCCGTCGATCGGCAGCACGATGCCGAGGAACACCCGGGCGTCGCCCGGCTCCAGGTCGGCCAGCGGGCGGAAGAAGCTGCGGTCCTCGCTGCGCAGGTACCGAGGCCCGGCCAGATGAACCCAGTCGACCGGCCGCCCGGAGTTAGCGATGGCGAAGTTCGCCATCCGCACCAGCAGCGCCATGTCCCGTGCCTCGTACATCGGCCATTCGGGGAAGGTCCCGTAGCACAAGTGGTACCCGACCAGCACCGGCGAAGGAATGAGCCGGGTCAGCCGGGTCACCGGCCCGGCGAACCGCTCCCAGGCGCCGTCCGCCGTCCACGCAAGCACCCGCTCGATGTCCTGGGTCTCGTAGGCCAGGTCCCACTGGATGGCCAGATCCTCCGGCGGGATCGCGTCGGTCAGCCGGCCCAGCTCGCGGGCGACCAGGTCCTCGAACCCGCGGGCGGCGATCGGGTAGTCGTGCGCGAAGTCGGCCTTGAACGCGTTCAGCGCGCTGGCTGGGAACGGCAGCCCGATCTGAAACCGCAGCCCGGCCGGGATGACCCCGTCCGCGCGGAGCCGGGCGAACACGGCGTACGACTCGATCGCGTCGTCGATCCGCGGCCAGGTGTCCCAGTGCAGCTCGGTCACCCCGGGCCGGACGCCGAAGACCGGCGTCTCGTACGCGTGCCGGGGCAGCCCGGTCGGGGACTCCGTCTCCTGCAGCACCACCACACCCGGGTTCGGCCGGGCCAGCCGCTCCCGCTCGTAGCTCACCCAGCCGGCCCGAGGGCCGGTCTCGCCGTCCGGGAGTGCGAACACCAGGTCGCCGAAGAACTCGCCGGCGGACCGGAGCGCCCCCTCGGTCGAGTCGGCCGGCAGGCTCCCCACCAGCAGCAGATCACTATCCACGCGCCGCGTCATGGCAGAACCCTAGTCTTGCCGGAAAAGTAAAGTGAGGCGGGGGATGGCCGCTGTTGGTGCTTGGGCGCCGGATAGCGCATTCCGGAGCGGTGCTTCGCGATGCGAACCTGGGGAGTGGGTTGTGAGCCAGGGTGTACCTTATGCGACGGCCCGGTCCTGGCACCGGGGTGGGATCCTGCCCCTGCCGGCGCGGAAGGTCGGCGGCCCGGTCCTGGTCACGGCCGGCACCGGCGTCCCCACCAGCGGACTGATCCTGTCGGCAGAGCACACTCGTCCCCAAGGGCTGTAAACCAGAGTCATCCCGAACGGTCCCGGCTGACTTGCACGTGCCTTTCACCGCCTGATCGGTCTGCTTACGTATCTGCGCTGCCGCCCTTGGAGAGATCATTAGAGAATAAGGACCTTGAGTTGATCTTTACTCATCGATAAAATGTTCGCAAGATATGTGTTATGTTCGTCGACCACTCGGAAGGGAAGCCGGATTGAATGGACGCGATGAAGCGGGCGAACCATCCAGCTCGGCTGGACCCGGGAATGAGGCGGCGTCGACGTCGGGGCTTTCTATGCCGGCTGACCCTGGAGTCGCTGGGCAACCGCCTGTACGGGCGCGGAGCGGCGGCGGACGGCGTCGTCGCCGCGCTCGGACGGGATGATCCGGGATGACGGTCTTGGCGTACCGGTTCGCCCTGGACCCCACCCCGGCGCAGGCGCGGGCGCTGCGCTCTCATGCGGGGGCGGCGCGGGTGGCGTTCAACTGGGGCCTGGCCCGGGTGGGGGCGAACCTGGCGCAGCGGGACGCGGAGAGGTCCTACGGGCTGGCCGCTGGCGATCTCACGCCGCCGGTCTCGTGGTCGCTGTACGCGCTGCGCAGGGACTGGAACGCCGCCAAGGGCGCGGTCGCCCCGTGGTGGGCCGAGTGCTCCAAGGAGGCGTTCAACACCGGGCTGGACCAGCTGGCGCGGGCGCTGAAGAACTGGGGCGACTCCCGCCGGGGAAAGCGGAAGGGCAAGCCGGCGGGCTTCCCCCGCTTCAGGTCGAAGCGGAAGGCGCGGCCGTCGATCCGGTTCACGACCGGGGCGTTGCGCTGCGAGGCGCGGCACGCGGTGCTGCCGAGGATCGGGCGGGTCAAGCTCCACGAGGACGGCCGCAGGCTCGCCGACTTGGTGGCGGCCGGGGCGGCGCGGGTCCTGTCGGTGACGGTTCGGTTCGAGCGGGGGCGCTGGTTCGCGTCCTTCACGGTCGAGACCGAGGTCAGCAGGCCCGCGCCTCGTCTTCCGGACGCCGTCGTCGGCGTCGACCTCGGCGTCAAGACGCTGGCCGTCTTGTCGACCGGCGAACAGGTCCTCAACCCCCGGCACCTGTCCGGGGCGCTGCGGAAGCTGCGCCGGCTGTCCCGCACGATGGCCCGCCGCCAGGGGCCGGACCGGCGGGCCGGGCGCGCGCCGTCGAACCGCTGGCGTCGGGCGTCCGCCGCGCTCGGCAAGGCGCACGGGCGGGTGGCCGACCAGCGCAGGGACGGCCTGCACAAGCTGACGACCCGGCTGGCGTCCGAGTTCGGGACGATCGTGGTGGAGGACCTGCACGTCGCGGGGATGGTGAAGAACCGGCGGCTGGCCCGGCACGTCGCGGACGCGTCGTTCGGGGAGCTCCGCCGGCAGGTGGAGTACAAGGCCGGGTGGCATGGCGGCCGGGTGATCGTCGCGGACCGGTGGTTCGCGTCAACCAAGACCTGCTCGGGCTGCGGAGCGGTGAAAGCCAAGCTGCCCCTGGCCGAGCGGACCTACACGTGCCCGTCGTGCGGGATCGTCCTTGACCGGGATGTGAACGCCGCGCGCAATCTCGCCGAGTACGGCAATCGGCAGATCGCCGGGAGTGGCCCGGAGATCGGAAACGGGCGTGGAGCCGACCGTAAGACCGGGCTTACCTGGCAGGTGGCCGTGAAGCGTCAACCCGGCACCGCGCACGCGGGTCAGACCGGGACCGTCCCAGCGCAAGCCGGGACTGCGGCATGAGCGCTTACAAGCATTCAACCGCAACGGATGTCAAGACGGCGGCGGCGGCTCCGACCAACCAGCCGAAGGGCCCCGTCGGGGCCCGTGAACCACGAGGGGTACGAGATGAAGTTCCTGATCTGCCTGCACGTCAACCCGGCCGTGCTCGACGCGCTGACCGACGAGGAGAAGACGGCGCTCGGCGGCGGCCACGGCGCGTTCATCGAGGCGCTGAAGGAGTCCGGCGAGCTCATCACCACCCAGGCGCTGGCCGACCCGTCGCAGGCGGCCGTGGTGTCGGTCCGCAACGGCCAGCCGGCCGTGACCGACGGGCCCTTCCTCGAGGCCAAGGAGTACCTGGGCGGCTTCTACCTGATCGACTGCGAGAGCAAGGAGCGCGCGATCGACCTGGCGGCCCGGATCCCGGACGCGGCGATCGAGGGCCTCGGGGTTGAGGTACGCCAGGTGATGTTCTCCGACGGGCCGTTGGAGGCATGACCACGACGGCCGTCGAGGACCTGCTGCGCGCGCTCACGCCGCAGGTCCTCGGCGCGCTGGTGCGCAGGCAGGGCCAGTTCGAGGGCTGCGAGGACGCCGTGCAGGAGGCGGTGCTGGCGGCCGCCGTGCAGTGGCCGGCCGAGGGAGTGCCAGACAGCCCGCGCGGCTGGCTGATGACGGTCTCCTCCCGGCGGCTGATCGACCAGATGCGCAGCGACCACGCGCGCCGCGAGCGCGAGTCGGCGACCGCCGCCGAGGCGCCGCCCGAGGACGTGCCCGGCACCGATGACACGCTCGTGCTGCTGTTCCTGTGCTGCCATCCGACGCTGACCGGGGCGTCGGCGACCGCGCTCACGCTGCGCGCGGTCGGCGGGCTGACCACGGCCGAGATCGCCCGCGCGTTCCTGGTCCCCGAGGCCACCATGGCGGCCAGGATCAGCCGCGCCAAGCAGCGCATCAAGGCCGCGGGCAGCACGTTCAGCCTCCCCGCGGACGCCGAGCGCGAGGAGCGGCTACGGGTCGTCCTGCACGTGCTCTACCTGATCTTCAACGAGGGGTACACGGCTTCCTCCGGCGGCGAGCTCGACCGACCCGACCTCGCGCGGGAGGCGATCCGGCTGGCTCGGATGGTGCACGCGCAGCTGCCGGAAGACGGCGAGGTGACCGGGCTGCTCGCGCTGATGCTGCTGACCCACGCCCGCCGGGAGGCGCGCACGACGCCGGCCGGCGACCTGGTGCCGCTGGCTGAGCAGGACCGCGCCTGCTGGGACCGGGGGCTGATCGACGAGGGCACCGAGCTGGCGAAGGCGTCGCTGGCCGGCCCGGCCCTGGGGCCGTACCAGCTGCAGGCCGCGATCGCCGCCACCCACGCCGACGCGGCCACCGCCGAGGAGACCGACTGGCCCCAGGTGCACGCCGCCTACCTGATCCTGGAACGGATCGCGCCCAACCCCATGGTCACCCTCAACCGGGCCGTCGCCCTGGCCGAGACCGAGGGCCCGCGGGCCGGGCTGGCCCTGCTGGCGACGCTCGACTGCGACGAGCGGATGGCCGGGCACCACCGGCTGCTGTCCGTCCGCGCCCACCTGCTCGAGAAGGCGGGCGACTCGGCGGGCGCCTACGAGCACTACCGGCGGGCCGCGAAGTCCACCGCCAGCCTCGCCGAGCAGCGCTACCTGGAATCCCGCGCCAGCCGGGTGCGACCGTAAGCCGTTAGAAGCCTTCTGCATACGCGGTGGTGGCGTTCGGAATATCAGCGCCAAGCGGGTCTATTCCGTCGTCGTTGGTGTCGAAGTAGCTCTCGAAGGCGAAGTCGTCGCTGTTGAACATCTGCCCCATGTCGGCCACGTAGGCCGGATCGTCGGGCGTGCCCGCGCCGAGACCCCATTCGGGGAAGCTCATCGGCTTTCCGTTGGCGACGGCGAACGCTTCCATGTTGTTCAGGCTGGGGG
>Ga0208357_1001249_pt1 | contig 18840 bp, 17 predicted proteins | sample NGESurdeep092012_6_FD_184487 | JGI IMG/M metagenome (GOLD analysis project Ga0208357, IMG submission 184487) | Arctic peat soil microbial communities from Barrow, Alaska - NGEE Surface sample F52-2 deep-092012 (SPAdes) | ecosystem: Environmental > Terrestrial > Soil > Wetlands > Peat ... | reverse complement strand
TTAGTGGGCGGCGTCGTAGCGGGCGGTGATGTCGGCGGGGATGCGGCCCCGGTCGGAGACTTTGAGGCCCTGGGCGCGCGCCCATTCGCGGACGGCGGACTGGTCATGGCGGGCGGCTGGCGTGGTAGCCCGGCGGGGAGCCCTGGCGGCGGTCACGCGGCGTCCGGCCGTGATGTAGGGCTGCAGGGCCCTGGCAAGCTTGTCCGTGTTCTTCCTGGACAAGTCGATTTCGTAGCTGGTGCCATCGAACCCGAACCTGACGGTCCCGTCGGCGGGGCCGCCATTCAGGTCATCGGTGAATACGATCTCCGTGCGCTGTGCCACGTCCTTAACTCCGCTCTGAGACGGCGAGAGATAGCCACTGTACCTCCCGGCAGAATGAGGCAGATATGGACCCTTGAGACTGGTGAGGCCCAGATGCTCATGGCCCGATAATCGGGCCCTGGACGGCCGGTGCAGCCCCGGGTTACGTTCCGCCCGTGAAGGTCATTACCCGGCTGCTAACCCGTTACTGGGATTACCTGGCCCTTGCTGTCGCCGTGGCCGGGTACTTCCTGCACAGCCTGGGGCTGGCGGTGAGCCTGGCGCTGTCACTGGCTGCGCTGGGGTACTTCCTGCTGCAGGCTCCGGTGTGGTGCGGCGCAGAGATCAGGACGGGAGAGCCGTGCCGGAAGAACTCGCACGGGCTCCTGCGCGGCTGCTCCATCCGCCAGCACAAGTGGCAGCGGGTCAGGCAGACGTTCACCCCGGCCGGGGGACGGGCTCTCCTGACGGCTGGCAAGTCGGCTGGAGGCTTTCTCGCGTTGCTTGGAGGCGTGGTTGCCGGGGTCCAGGTGGTCATCGCCGGGGCCGGGATCGCCCTGCACTGACCCGCCCGGCCAGGCCCGTGCAGCCGATACGCGAGCGAGCGCCAGGGCCGTTCACCATTCATACATCATCTTCGCTGGCAGGCGTCCTTACGGAATGGTATTTGGACTAACCAAAGGTCGAAGATTCCGGAGTGAACATAGCCCTGTGGCCTGCAGTAATGCCCGAACATGGATGCTGGGCTGCGGACAGAGCCCGCGATGACCGGCGCAGTAAAGCAAGCGAGCGCCCAGCCGGAGCTGGTGCCGCGCGGGCTGTCATCGCTGGGTTATGAGCAGTGCGACGCCCGGCCCCGCAACATCACCGGGCCGTCGCCCTCTACTGCCTTAGCTCACTGGAGAAGGACATCCTGTCCGACGCGACCAGGCAGCAAATGCTCAGCTCGATGCCGAGAGGATGGATCACCGTTGGGGCCACCGCGATCAGCTGACCACTTCCTTATCAGCTCTGGCCGACTGCGGGTGGTGGTCCCTCAGCTTCTTGCTGTTGTGCTGCTCCGGTGCGCTTCGTCGGCCCGACGTGCGACGGTGTTGCTGTCACTTCCGCTGTCAGTTCGGCGATCTTCTGGTCCGTAGGTACCCGAGCTGGCTTCCGTGCTCGCGCTGCGTCCATTTCTATGGTCGCGACGGCGAGGCGGTCCTGCAGGCTGGCGTGGCGAAACTGGTAGACCGGGCCGACAGTGCGCAGTATGTTCCGCTCGCGGGCGGGTCACGTCCAGGCAGGTGGTGTATGAGAAAGCCACCTCGCGATCGGTTTCTATTTAAGCACCAATAGCCTCTATTGTCACGTCACCCCCATTAGTTTCAGGAGTGGTGGTTATCTTGCTGCAGGCAGTGAGGATTTCGGGGCCCATGTAACGGCGGGCTTCCGTCCATTCGTCGTTCTGCTCGGCCAGGACGGCGCCGACAAGGCGGATGATGGCGTCTCGGCCGGGAAAGATGCCGACGACGTCGGTTCGCCTGCGTATCTCTTTATTGAGGCGTTCCTGGGGGTTATTGCTCCATACCTGGCGCCAGATCTCCCGGGGGAACGCGGTGAACGCCAGGATGTCCTCGCGGGCGTCGTCGAGGTGGGCGGCGGCGGCCGGGAACTTCGCCTCCAGCGCGGTCACGACCTGGTGGTGCTGGGCGCGGACCGAGGCGGCGTCGGGCTGCTCGAAGATGGTGCGGACCAGCGTGGACACCCACGGCTGCGCGGACTTGGGGACCTTGGTGGCCAGGTTCCGGGAGTAGTGCCCCGGCACCTTTGCCAGGACGCGCCGGGCAGCACCGCGGCGATCGCGTCCCGCAGCCCGTGATGGCAGTCGGAGGTGACCAGCTGCACCCCGGACAGGCCGCGGGCGGCCAGGCCGCGCAGGAACGCCAGCCACCCCGCGCCGTCCTCCGATGAAGCGACGTCCAGGCCGAGGATCTCCCGCTTCCCGCCGGAGTTCACGCCGGTCGCGATCAGCGCGTGCACGTTCACCGTCCGGCCGCCCTCGCGGACCTTCTGGGTGATCGCGTCGATCCACAGGAAGGCGTACGGCCCGGCGTCCAGCGGCCGGGACCGGAAACTGCTGACCATGTCGTCCAGCTCCGCCGCCATGACGCTGACCTGCGACTTCGACAGCTTCGTCACGCCGAGGGACTCCGCCAGCTTCTCCACCCGCCGCGTCGATACGCCCAGCAGGTACGACGTCGCCACGACGGTGGCCAGCGCCCGCTCCGCGCGCCGCCGCCGCTCCAGCAGCCACTCCGGGTAGTAGGTGCCCTGCCGCAGCTTCGGCACCGCCAGCTCGATCGTCCCGGCTCTCGTGTCCCAGTCCCGCCGCCGGTACCCGTTACGGGAGTTCACCCGCTCCGGGCTGACCTCCCCGTAGGCCGCCCCGCACAGCTCCTCGACCTCGGCGTCCATCATCCGCTGCGCGAAAGCCCGGATCATCTCCCGCAGCAGATCAGGACTCGCCGACTCCAGCGTGTCCTCGAATCGCGTGCCCGGAACCGGCACAATGTCACCCACGGCCATCTCGTTCTCCCCTTCGTCGGACTAAAGCACTTCGAAGGATCACGAGGTGGCCGCCTTACGTCACGCCGACACGCCCAGCAGCGACGAAACGGTCAGAACAGATCAGGCGCCCCATACACCACTCCCGTGGACGTGGCCCGCGGGCGTCGTCGAGGAACCTTATGAGATGCACCGGAGTGTGCCATTGCCTGGCCAGCTGGGCCGCGGCGAGCGATGAAGGCCAGGTCTCAGAACATATGAACCCGAACACGAGCCCGGCCACGAGCCCGACCACGAGCCCGACCACGAGCCCGGCTACGAGCCCGGCCACGAGCCCAAACACGAGCCCGACCGCGAGCCCGACCGCGAGCCCGACCGCGAGCGCATATCTTCGGTCGTCGCGCCATGAGAGAGCTGGACTTGTAGAACCGGTGCTATCTGGATCGGCGAGTAGGTCTATCAGCCCGACCGCCAGCCCGACCGAGAGCCCGCCCGCCAGCCCGCCCGCCAGCCCGACCGCCAGCCCGACCGCGAGCCCGAACACGAGCCCAAACACGACGCTTTCTCGGCTCAGAGCCCGCTGCAGTCGCAGTTTTCCGATCCGATGAGGTGGCTCAATTCCTCCCATGCTCGCGTAGCCGACCGCGAGCCCGACCGCGAGCCCGGCCGCGAGCCCGGCCGCGAGCCCGGCCGCGAGCCCGGCCGCGAGCCCGACCGCGAGCCCGACCGCGAGCCCGACCGCGAGCCCGAACACGAGCCCGAACACGACGAACCGTTGTAGGCGCGAAGCCCATTCGTGGATGCGCCACCATTGAAGGTCGCGGGTACCGTCTTGGTTCATGCGGGTGGCGATCTTCGTGAGAGAGTTCCGTGCGGTCTGCAGGTCGTAGCGTGGGGGCGGCTGGCCGGGGCGGAGCGCGTACGCGGCGGGCAGGACCCGGTCCAGGAGATGCCCGGTGATTTTCCCGGTGGCCTGGTCACCGGATGTGTGTTGCAGTGTGGTGTCGCAGAAGTCCAGTAGCTCGCGGGCGTCGTCCCCGGCCTGGTAGGTGTCACGGACCAGCGTGAGCATAAGCGGGCTGTCCAGCGCTTGGCTGAGGGGGCTGGATGAGCTGGAGCGGATGCGCTCGGTCAGTTCCCGCCATCCCTGTGGCGGCGGGTCGAGCTGGACGCGTTCCAGGTACCTTGCTGCCTCGGCCGGGTCGATAGGGCGCAGCTCGATCGCGGCGGCGCCTTGAAGTACGCCGTGGCTTGAGGCTGCGGATGCCATCTCGGCGGTGCGGGACAGAACCACGAGGCGGAAGCTGGCCTGCTCGCTGAGCGCCTGCAAGGCCGCGGGCCGTAGCTGCTCGGCGATCTCATCCAGCCCGTCGAGTATCACGGCGATCTTCCCGGCGGCGATCAGCGCGGCTGCGTTCGCCGCCCCGGCACTGCCGGTGAACAGCGGGTAGGTTTCCTGCAGCCGCCCGGCGAGCCAGTCCGCGACCGGCTGGCGGCGCGGATCCCAGTCCTGGGCAGTGAACAGGACTGGCACGGGGATCTTCAGCCGGTCCGCTGAGGCAAGCTGCTCGCGGTACTTCAGCGCGGCCAGGATCAGCAGCACCGCCGCGCCGGTTTTCCCCGACCCCGGCGGCCCGGCGATCACCAGCCGCCCGGATCGCAGGCCCCCGTAGACAGCGTGCAGGTCAGCAATTCGGCCTCCTGCCAGCTCTGCCTCGCCGATCGGCGGTAAACCGGGCAGCGGATCGAACCGCTGCGAGCCCGCAGCAGCCGCGGCAGGCCCGGCCACCGGCAGGGTTGGCCTGCCCCAGCTGACCGAGATCGGATCAGCTCCAGCCAGGCCCCGCTCCCCTGCCGCCAGGTCCCATTGCTTGCGCACGGCCACCGCCAGCAGGTCCGCGACGCGATTCAGGTCTTCCGCCCGCGCGTCCCGAGCCACCGGGCTGCGCCGCGCCCGGTGCCAGGCCCAGGCGATCCAGCCCGCCACCAGCGCGACGACCGCCACGACGAAAGCGCCGTAGGTAGACAGGTCACTACGGTGCGGAGACCGCCACACCGCATACAGCAGCCAGGCCCCGGCCACCACAATCACGGCGACCGCAAATAGCGGCCACTCGCGGCGAAGCTTCCCCCTCATGATCAGAAGTGTGCCAGCAAACCGGGCAATCAGCTCACGTGACTGCGACACCGGCTACGAGCTGGACTAGCGATTGAGAATCTAGAGGTGTCCTGGCCCAGTGCGTCGTTCTCGCAGGTGCCAGATCCGGGTGAGGGACGCGGACGCCGCGAACTGGACAATCGAAAGCGAGGACGACAGCTGCGCTAGCCCACGCATACCCGGATCAGCTTTTTAGATCAGGAACTCCGCTGGTAGCTGGTCTGGCGCGCGGCGGCGCCGCTTGATCTGCTACGGCTAGACCCGGCAGTACGGCCCTAGACGGCCGGTGCAGCCCTGGGTTACGGTTCCGCCCGTGAAAGTCATTACCCGGCTGCTAACCCGTTACTGGGGTTACCTGGCCCTTGCTGTCGCCGTGGCTGGGTACTTCCTGCACTGGCGGTGAGCCTGGCGCTGTCACTGGCTGCGCTGGGGTACTTCCTGCTGCAGGCTCCGATGTGGTGCGGCGCAGAGATCAGGACGGGAGGCCGGGATCGCCCTGCACTGATCCGCCCGGCCAGGCCCGTGCAGCCGATACGCGGGCGAGCGCCAGGCCCGTTGACCATTCACACATCATCTTCGCTGGCAGGCGTCCTTACGGAATCATCATCGGACTGCCGATGATGTACCGGGCCATGCTCGATCATCCGTCCTTCGGCGACCGCGACCTGAGCAGCCTGCGCCGGGCGGTCTACGGCATGGCCCCGATGCCCGATGAGCTGATCCGCCGGTGCCTGCACGGCTTCGGCTGCGACTTCGCCCTGCTGTTCGGCCAGACCGAGATGAGCCCGATCACCACGCTGTTCCGTCCCGAGCATCAGCTCTCGCACATCGGCGCCGTCGGCACGCCGCTGACCGGCGTGCAGGTCGCGATCATGGGCCCGGACGGCGAGCTGCTGCCCGACGGCGAGCAGGGCGAGATCGTCTACCGCGGGCCCAGCATCATGACCGAGTACCTCGACAACTCCGGCGCGACCGCCAGCGTGTTCGCCCACGGCTGGTTTCACTCCGGGGATGTCGGCCGGTTCGGCGCCGATGGCGTCCTGTGGTTCGCCGACCGCTACAAGGACGTGATCAAGACCGGCGGCGAGAACGTCGCCTCGATCGAGGTCGAGAAGGCGGTCTACGCCGCCGACCCCCGGGTGGCCGAGGCGGTGGTGATCGGCCTTCCGCACGAGCGGTGGAGCGAGGCCATCACGGTGGGTCGTCGTGCCGCGGCCGGGCGAGACGATCGACCAGGCCGGGCTCATCGCCGCGCTCAGGCAGCGGCTGGACGGCTACAAGTTGCCCAAGTCGGTCATCGTGGCCGAGGCACTGCCGAAAACCTCGACCGGCAAGATCCAGAAGAACGTTCTGCGCGACCAGCACGCGGACCACTACCAGGCGGCTGACGGCTAGCGGCCCGGGCTTCCGCGGGGGCTATCGCGGCGGGGTCGGCTGGGCCCGGCCGCGCGGGGGGAGCTGCCGGCGGGGGGGATTCCGTTATCGCCCCGGGTTTGGCTCAACCGTCCACGAGGGCGGCCGCTTGGCCAGGAAGGCAGCCATTCCCTCGGCGGCTTCCGCCGAGGCGAACAGCCGGGCCGACTGCTGCGCCAGCGCCGCGCCGCTGGCGTCGAACCTGGCCAGCAGGTCCGCGGTCAGCAGCGGCTTGGTCTGCGCCAGGCCCTGCGGAGAGGCCGCCCGCAGCGCGTCCAGGACCGCCGTCGTGCTGGCGCCGATGTCCGGCACCGCCTCGGTGACCAGGCCCATCGCCGCGGCGGCCGGAGCGCCGAAGGTCTCGCCGGTCAGGTAGTAGCGGCCCGCGGCCCGGGCGGATAGCCGCGGCAGGGTGGTCAGCGAGATGATCGCCGGCGCCAGGCCGAGGCGCACCTCGGAGAAGGCGAACGTCGACGCCGGGCCGGCCAGCGCGATGTCGCAGGCGCCGACCAGGCCCATCCCGCCGGCCCGGACGTGCCCGTCGATGCTGCCCACCACGGGCTTGGGCAGCGCGAGGATCTGCCGGAGCAGGGCCATCAGCCGCGCCGTTCCGGTCCCCATGCCGCCCTGGCTGGCCTCGGCCAGGTCGGCGCCCGCGCAGAACGCGGAGCCGGTGTGGGTGAGCTCGACCGCGCGGACGGCGTCGTCGGCCGCGGCCGCCGCGAGCGCCTCCTCCACCTGCGTCACCAGCGCGGCCGACAGCGCGTTGCGGTTGCGCGGGGAGTCGAGGGTGATCCGGGCTATGCCCCGGTCAGCCGAGTACTGCACGAGCCGGTCGGTCATCGGTATCCCCTAGTAGGACTTGGGCAGGCCCAGCGAGTTCTGCGCGACGAAGTTGAGGATCATCTCGCGGCTGACCGGCGCGATGCGCGTGGTCCGCGCTACGGCCAGCAGCGACGCTACGCCGTACTCCTTGGTCAGGCCGTTGCCGCCCAGTGACTGCACCGCCTGGTCGACGGCGCGCACGCTGGCCTCGGCCGCCGCGTACTTGGCCATGTTGGCCGCCTCGCCGGCGCCCTTGCCGTCACCGGCGTCCTGCAGAGCTGCCGCTTTCTGCATCATCAGCCTGGCCAGCTCCAGCTCGATCTTGATCTGGGCCAGCGGGTGGGCGATGCCCTGGTGCGCGCCGATCGGGACCTCCCACACCGTGCGCTCGCGCACGTAGCTCACGGCCTTGTCGAGCGCGTACCGGCCGATGCCGACGGCCATCGCGGACGCCATGATCCGCTCCGGGTTCAGCCCGGCGAACAGCTGCATCAGCGCCGCGTCGGGCTCCCCGATCAGCGCGCTGGCCGGCAGCCGGACGTCGTCGAGGAAGAGCAGGAACTGCCGCTCGGGCGCCACCAGCTCCATCTCGATGGGCGTGAACGTGAAGCCGGGCGCGTCGGTCGGCACCACGAACAGCGCGGGCCGCAGCCTGCCGGTCCGGGCGTCGGCGGTCCGCCCGACGATCATGACCGCGGCCGCCTCGTCCACCCCGGAGATGTAGATCTTCCGGCCGGACAGCACCCACTCATCGCCGTCGCGCCGGGCCACGGTCGTGAGCCGGTGCGAGTTCGAGCCCGCGTCCGGCTCGGTGATGCCGAAGGCCATGATGGCCGACCCGCTGGCCAGCTGGGGCAGCCACTGCTCCTGCTGCGCCTGGGTGCCGAACCTCGCGATGATGGTGCCGCAGATCGCCGGGGAGACGACCATCATCAGCAGGCCGCAGCCCGCGGCCGCCAGTTCCTCCAGCACCAGCGACAGCTCGTAGAGCCCGGCGCCGCCGCCGCCGTAGCGCTCGGGCAGGTTCACGCCGAGGAAGCCCAGCTGGCCGGCTTCCTGCCACAGGTCGGTCAGCCGGCCGCCGCCGCGCGCCTGCTCGATGAAGTAGGAGTACCCGTACCGGCGACCCAGGTCGGCCACGGCGGCCCGCAGCGCCCGGCGTTCGTCGTTCTCGGTAAAGCCCGTGGATTCCAGCGGCACGCTCCTACCCTACGGAGCCCGTCCCGGCGGCGACGCACCTGGCCATCCCCTGCTTGTCAACAAAAGTTGACAAGCAGGCAGCGTGTCAACTTAAATTGACGGCGTGGGTAAGGAGACAGTCCTGGCCGAGGCCGCCAGTGGCCGCGATCCCGCCGAGGGACTGCGCGCGGCCCGGGCGCTGCGCGAGCTCGCGGAGCGGCTAGAGGCCCTGCAGGTCGACAACGCGCGGGCGCACGGCTGGACGTGGCAGGAGATCGCCGTCTTCCTCGGCGTCAGCAAGCAGGCCGTGCACAAGAAGCACGCCGGCCGCCCGGTCGCCTGACCAGCGGAGATGGCGAATCCGCAGTCGGCTCGATGCGACCGGCAGATCGAAGGAGAGGTACATGGTGTTCGAGCGATTTCATCAGGACGCGCGCGATGCCGTCGCCCGGGCCCGGGAAGAGGCGGCCGGACTGGGCCATCAGCAGATTGGCTCCGAGGACCTGCTGCTCGGCCTGCTGACCGGGCCGGGCGTGGCCGCCGAGGCGCTGGCGGCGGCCGGGGCGGACGCGGCCGGCCTGCGCTCGCGGATCTCCCGCAGCTCCCATGAGGCGGCCGACGGGCCGCCGCCCCTGGATGCCGGCGCGCTCGCGTCGATCGGGATCGACCTGGACGCGGTCCGGCGGGCCTCCGATGCCGCGTTCGGGCCAGGATCACTGGACCGGGTCCGGGCGCAGCGGCGCGCCCGGCGCCCGGCCGGCGACAAGCGCATGACCCGGGAAGCCAAGCAGGCGCTCGAACTGGCGCTGCGCTCGGCCGTCCGGCTCGGCCACCGGCATATCTCAGCCGGGCACGTGCTCCTCGGGATCCTGGCTCAGCCGGCCAGCCCGGCGGTCGCCGCCCTCTCCGGGGCCGGGGTCAATGTCAGCCGCCTGCGCCAGGACGTGACGGCGCGGATGGCGGCCGCGGCGTAACGCCGGCCGGCGGCCGCCCCTGCCGGGCGCGGCCGGCTGGCGGCTCCGGTCACACCAGCCGGGCGAAGCGGCGCAGTGCGTAGTCCAGGGCCAGCCGGGTGGCCGGGACGACGGTCCACCGGGCCAGCGGCACCGCGGCCGGCCGGGCCGCCGCCGGAACCGGCAGCTCGATCAGCTCGGTCCAGCGAAACTCGGTGTACTCGCCCTGCGGCACCACCTCGAAGATGCCGCTGCCGCGCACGACCCGCCCGGTGTGCCGGACGACGCAGCGCCGCGGTGGATCCCACTCGGTGATGACCATCGTGTCGGTGAAGCCGACCGGGCCGAGAGCCGTCCGGGCGGCCACCTGCGCCCCGATCCCGGTGCCCCCGCTCACGTCGGTCGCGGGAATCCACTCGCCCTGGCGGGACCAGTCCATGGCCACCTGCCACACTCGCTCGGGCGTGGCTCGGACGCGCACCCGGGAGCTGACCTGCAGTGGCGGCGGCACAGTCCCACGATAGCCGGGCCCGCGATAGCCGGGCCGGTCAGGAGACGATGTCCTTGGCCCGGAACCGGCGGAAGGCCAGGGCGAACAGTACCAGCGCGTAGGACACCGAGATGGCCGAGCCCTGGATCATGCCGACCCAGGAGACCTGCGACTGCAGCGCGTCCAGCCAGGCGAACTGCCAGTGCGTGGGCAGCAGTTCCCGCCAGGAGCCTAGGGCGGTCACGGCGTCGAGGATGTTGCTGACGATGACCAGGCCGACGGCCCCGCCGACCGCGCCCAGGGGCGAGTCGGTCAGCACCGAGAGCAGGAAGGCGAGCGCCGCCACGACCAGCTCGCTGATCAGGACGAAGCCCAGCACGATGGCCAGCCGGCCCAGCGCGGGGCCGGTGGCCAGCTCGACCCCGGTGCCCGGCAGCCGCAGCGCGTGCCAGCCGAATGCCACCGTGCCCGCCAGCAGGGACATCAGTGTCAGGTAGGTGATGGCGGCGGCCGAGTAGGCCAGCGCCACGATCAGCTTCTGCCGCAGCAGCCGGGCCCGCGGGACCGGCGCGGCGAGCAGGTACCGCAGCGACGACCAGCTCGCCTCCGTGGCGACCGTGTCGCCGCAGAACAGCGCCACCGCGACGACCAGGAGGAAGCCCGCGGACACGAAGAACGTGAAGGCGGTGAAGTTGAGGCCGCCCCGGGTCGCCTCGGCCACCAGGCCCGGTGCGCCGGACGACGCGGAGGGGCCGCTGACCTCGAAGGCGCCCACCAGGATCGAGGGCAGCAGGGTCAGGATGACCCACGAGACCAGCGTCCGCCGGCGTCGCAGCTGCCGGGCCGCCTCGACGGCCAGCGGCAGGGTCCGGCTCGCGCGGTAGCCTGGCGCGCCGGGCAGGCCTGCCGCCGCATCTGGCCCCCGTCCGGGCTCAGCCCGGGCGGTCACCGGGTGCGCTCCGGCTCGCGCGGTGTCACGTCGGCCACCTCGGCGCCCGCGGTGACCTCACCGTTCGGGCTGCCGCCTGCGATGAGGGCGAGGAACGCGTCCTCTAGCCGGCGCTGCGGCATGACCCGGTTCACGGCCACGCCCGCCCCGACCAGCGCCGCCACCGCAGCCGCGGCCGGCGCGTCCCCCAGCTCCAGCAAGACGCCCTCCTGGTGCCGTTCCACGCCGGCGATGCCGTCCAGCCCGGTCAGCACGGCCAGCGCCTGCTCCGGGTCCGGCGTGCCGATGACGATGCCGCCGCCGTCCCCGGCGATCTCGGCGACCGGGCCAGCGGCGATCCGCCGACCAAGATGCATAACGACAACATCTGTGCAGGTCAGCTCCACCTCAGCCAGCATGTGGCTGGACAGGATCACGGTCCGTCCCGCGGCCGCGTACTCGGTGAGCACGTCACGCATCTGGCGGATCTGCGGCGGGTCGAGGCCGTTCATCGGCTCGTCCAGCACGAGCAGGTCCGGCAGGCCGAGCATGGCCTGGGCAATGGCCAGCCGCTGGCTCATGCCCCGCGAGTAGGTGCGCACAGGCCGGTCGATGGCCGTCCCGAGCCCGGCTATGGTCAGGACGTCCGGAAGGTGCGCGACCTCGGCCGGACGGCCGGTGGCTCGCCAGTACATTTCCAGGTTGGCCCGCCCGGAGAGGTGCGGCAGGAAGCCGGGGCCTTCCACGAACGCGCCAAGCCGGGACAGGGCAGCCGACCCGGCATGCACCTGCTGGCCGAAGATCGTGATCGTGCCGGCGTCCGGGTGGATCAGCCCCATCAGGGCCCGCAGCGTGGTGGTCTTGCCGGCCCCGTTCGGGCCGAGCAGGCCGAGTATCTGCTGCCGCTCCACCCGCAGCGACAGCCCGTCGACGGCGAGCTGGCCATCCTTGAATCGCTTGGTCAGGCCCGAGATATCCAGCGGGACGCCGGCCAGCCCGGGCGGCGGCTCAGCGGGTCGGCGGCGGCGGCGGCCGGTCATCAGGAGCACCGCTGCCGCCAGCGCGGCCAGCAGCGGCGCGCCCCAGGTCCACCACGGCAGCCCGGCCCCGGTCACCGCCAGCGCGGAATCGGTCGGCAGGCTTACGCCCGGCCCGGCCAGGCCGACCTGGTAAGTGGCCGGCTCAGGCGAGGTGGCGTAGCCGAAATCGGTGGTGGTCAGGACCAGGCGGAGCCGGTGTCCGGCGGCGAACTGGTAGTCCATGGCCGGCAGCGCGAGCGTCACGTCCCGGGCCGCCGCCGGGCGGCCGTGGGCGGCCGGGCCAGGAGCTGGCCCCGGGACGCGCAGCGGCGCCGCCAGCTGGAATGGCAGCGTGGCGTTACCAGCCTGATCGACGTCGTAGAGCTTGGCGAACAGGGTTGCCTGCGGCGGCCCGCTGACTGCGATCCGGATCACCGGCGCGCCGGTGACCTGCAGCGGACGGGCCAGCGGGGCCGAGGTGAAGGCGGCGCTCTGGCCCGGCATGTCGAAGGTGAGGCCGCCGGCGCTCCCTAGCCCGGGAAAGGACGAGAACGAGGGCGGTGCGCCGCCGGGCGGGTTGGCTACCGGCTGCGGCGGCCCGGCGAGCCGGACGACGGTGTGCCCGGTGCCGCCCAGGCCGGGATAACGCGCTGCCGTGGCCACTCCGAGCTGCGTCTGCTGGGTGCTCGCCTCGAAGCCGAGGTCCCGGCTGACCGCGAAGCCCGGCTGACCGGCAGCGGCCTGGGCGTCGGGACCACCCGGCAGCCAGGGCGGCCGGCCCGGCTTGAGCCACCGGTCGAACCAGCCGCCGGTGAGCGCGTCGATACGCGCGGTCTCCTGATTGCCGCCGTCGTGGCCGCCGGCGAACCAGACCATGTCAGCCGGCGCGCCGTTGCGGCGGATCGCCTGGTAGCTGGCATCGGCCTGGTCCAGTCCGAAGAGCGAGTCGTGCTCGCCCTGGATGAGCAGGGTCGGCACGTCGATCCGGTTCTGGACGCTGACCGGGCTGGAGCGCAGCAGGGTCGCCACCGCCTCGGGCGTTGCCCGGCCGAGCGTCGCCGCGCGCTGATAGGCAGCGCAGACCTGCGGCAGGAAGCGGCCGCACGCCCCGGGGGAGCTGGCCGCGACCCTGGCGGAGCGGGCGGCGGCCCCGGCGGCGCGGGTGCTGGCGGCGGTCCCGCTGCTGCTGCCGCCGGCGCTCGCGGCCGCGGGCGCCCCGGCGGCCGGCGAGCCGCCGAGGCCGGCGGATCCCTGAGCGAACAGCAGGCCGGCCCACTGCTTCTTGAAGACTCCGCCGGACGGTCCGCCGCCGCCCGCGTTCGGGAACAGCGCCGTGGCCAGGTTGTTCCAGGTGATCTGCGGCACGATGGCGTCGATCCGGTGGTCGTAAGCGGCGGCTAGCAGCGCGATCGCCCCACCGTAGGAGGCCCCGGCAATGCCGACCCTCGGGTCGCCGGGGTGATCGAGGCGCACCCGCGGCTGGCGGGCCAGCCAGCTCACGAGCTGCTCGACATCCTTGACCTCATAGTCGGGCGAGTCGAGCGCGATCTGGCCCGTCGACCGGCCGAACCCCCGTGCGGACCAGGTCAGCACGGCGAATCCGGCCCTGGTGAGCTGCTCAGCTTGCGCGCGGACCGAGTTCTTGGTGCCGCCGAAGCCGTGCGCCAGCAGGATGGCCGGCACCCGGCCGGTTCCCGCCGGGGTGAAGAACGTCGCGTCCAGCCGGACACGCTGGTTGCCCTGCGGGCCGTCGAGCACGCTGATCATCAGGTTCCGGGTGCTGATCGGAGCCGGCGCGCTGATCACCGACACCGTGACCGCGACGGCGGCGATCAGCACCCCGGCGGCCGCGGCCACGGCAGCGATCCGCCACCCGGCCCCTCGCCGCCCCGGCGCTCGCCACCCCGGCGCTCGCCGCCACCCCGCTAGGTCCATGACCGGAACCTAGCAACGAGGTTCCGGTGCTCTCGCCCGGACCACCCCCAGGCTCCCGCCGGGCGCCCACATGGGGATTGGCCGAGATCCATCGGGATTGACGATGGGCATGGCAGCCGGCAGCCTGGTCGTGTGGGTACGGATAGCCTCCAGGCCGCGCGGTTCGCCGAGCTCTTCCGCGCCGTCTACCTGACGTTTCATCGGCGCGACGGGCCTCGCAGCGAGCTGGCGGGCGCGTCGCGGGCGTTGCTGGAGCACCTGGCTCTCGCCGGGCCGCTGACCGTAGGCGAGGCCGCCGCGCGCCTGCGCCGGGCGCAGTCGGTCATCAGCGAGATGGTCAGCCATCTGGAGCGCCGGGGCCTGCTGGAACGGGAGCGGGACCCGGCCGACCGGCGCCGGACGCCCGTCTGACCCCGGCGGGTCACGACACCCTGCGGCGGGACCGCGAGGTCCTGAGCCTGGACTTGCTCGCCGGCGCGTTCTCCCGGCTGCGGCCAGATGAGGCTGCTGCGCTCGTCGCGGGACTCCGCAGCCTGGTTGACCTGGCCAGCACCCCCAGCGCCCCAGCACCCCGGCCTCGCCGGCCACCTCGCCGCCGCGAGCGGGCCGGAGCTCGAGCGCCAGACCCTGGCCTACATGGCGACCATGCTCGCGTGGCGAGACGATCCGCGGCTGGTCGCCCGCCGCGAAGGCTGAACCGCCCGAAGCGGACGGCCGCCCCAGCGCCGACCGCTCCCGCTACGTTGACAGCATGGCGACCTATATCACCCGGCTGGACGGCAGCGGCAACGGCAACGGGCCGCGGCTGGCAGTCAAGGACCTCATTGACGTGCAGGGGGTACCGACCACCGCCGGCAGCGCGGCCGTAGCCGATCAGGCCGGTCCCGCGGCTGCCGACGCGGCCTGCCTGGCGGGAGCGCGGGCGGCCGGCGCAGTCATCGTCGGCAAGGTGAACCTCAACGAGCTGGCCTACGGCGCCTCCGGCCTGAACGAGCACTTCGGCACGCCGCGTAACCCGCTGGACGCCGCGCTGCTGCCCGGCGGCTCGTCCAGCGGGTCGGCGGTGGCGGTGGCCGACGGCGAGGCCGACGTGGCCTACGGCTCGGACACCGGGGGGTCGATCCGGGTCCCGGCGGCCTACTGCGGCATCGCGGGGCTGAAGACCACGCACGGGCGCGTCAGCCTGGCGGGAGTCTGGCCGCTGGCGCCGAGCCTGGACACGGTCGGCCCGATGGCCACGGACGTGGCCGGCCTGGTGACAGGCATGGAGCTGCTGGAGCCCGGCTTCGCGGCCGCCGCCGCTCCTGCCGTCAGCATTGGCCGGCTCCGGCCGTCCGGGGTACGGGCTGATCCCGTCATCGACGCGGCCGTCGACGAGGCGCTGGCGCGCAGCGAGATCAGCGTGACCGAGCTGGACCTGGACGGCTGGCAGGATGCGCTGAGCGCCACCTACGCGATCATGGATGCCGAGGTCACCGGCTGCGACGGCTGGCTGATGGCCGATCCGGCGCGCCGAGCCCGGCTCGGCACGCAGGTGCGCGAGCGACTGGCAGCGGCCGCCCTGGTCACCGCCGGGCAGGCCGACTACGCCCGGCAGTTCCAGGCCGCCTGGCGGGCCACGTTTGACCGGCTCTTCCGCGCCGTTGAGCTGCTGGTCATGCCCTCGGTGGCGATCTTCCCGGCCGCGGTAGCAGGCGGGGACCAGGGCGGCCACACCCGCTGCACGGCACCGATCAACCTGGCCGGGCTGCCCGCGCTGTCCCTGCCGGTGCCCGCCCGGCACCGGCTGCCGGCAAGCCTGCAGCTCATCGGCCCCGCAGGCAGCGAGGAACTGCTCCTGGCCACCGGCGCCGTCATCGAGGCCGCGGCCGGCTACCGGCGACGATAGGCCGACCGGGGTCAGCCTCGGCGGGCGTCCGGCGGTTCGCCACCCGCGGCGGGCACCCGCCAGGAGTTGCCTTGCCATGCCCGTTGCCCGCTGTCGTGTCAGTTGCCGTTGCCGTTGCCATCTCCCTTGCCGTTGCCGTTGCCGTGGCCCTTGCCCTTGCCCTTGCCTTTGCCGGGCGGCTTGGCCGGTCCGCGAGTCAGTGCACCGGTGCTTTCGGGCCGAAGGGCCCCGGTCACGCTCACGAGACTGCCGACGGGCCGGCGCCCGGCAGGCTCGACGGCGACGACCATTCCCGGTGGCTGCTGCCCGGTGTGCCGCCAGAGCACGCGGACCTTCAGGTGCTGCTGGCGGAGTCGGCGGATGGCGACGCTCACCGGGTGCCCGACCAGCGAACCGCTGCTGACCTCGGTCGTAACGACCGTCATGGATCTCGGGCCGCTACTAGACGACGGCGGGCTGGAGGACGACGGAATGGCCACCGGGCGCCGGGGGGCCGCGGGACCGATCACGCTGGCCATGAGCAGCCCGGCGACCACGATCACGATGGCTGCCACGGCGAGCACCGCAGCGTGAACGCGGCGCCTTTCCGGCCAGCGACGCGGCGGCGCGGGCACCGCCATCAGCCCCAGCGTCGACTCCGCCGGACCAGGATCGGCCAGCGCGTCTGCCCGCGCTGGACTGGGATCGGCCGACAGCTCGGCCTGCGCCGGACCGGGATCGGCCGTCAGGTCGGCCGGCGCCGGCCCCGGACCGGACCGCAGGTCGGCCTGCGTCGGCTGGACGCGCACGCGATCCGCGCCCCGGGCGGCCAGCTCGCCGGCCCGCCGCGCCACCTCGCCGGCGCTGCCGGGGCGCGCGGCCGGGTCTTTCTCGGTGAGCTCAGCGACGAGCCTGGCTACCTCGGCGGGCACGGACGCGGGGAGCGGCGGCAGGGGACGGTCCCGGTGCGCCAGCGCTACCTGAACCGCCATCCCGGCAAAGGGCGGCGCGCCACTAAGGCACTCGTAGACCACGACACCCAGCGAGTACAGATCGCTGGCGGCCGTCGCCCGCGCGCCGTCCGCCCGCTCGGGCGCGAGATAGCCCGCTGTCCCGAGGAGCATTCCGGTGCTGGTCATCGGCGCGGAGCCGGCCGCGTGCGAGATTCCGAAGTCGGTGATCTTCACCATGCCGCCCGGGCTGAGCAGGAGGTTGGCGGGCTTGATGTCCCGGTGGATCAGGCCCGCCTGGTGCGCGGCCTGCAGGCCCGCCGCCGTCTGGGCCAGGACATCGAGGCTCCGCGTGACGTCCAGGGGCCCGTCAGCCAGCACCTCGGCGAGCGACGGGCCATCCACGAGTTCCATCACGAGATAGGGCGAGCAGGGCGGATCGGCCTCGCCATAGTCGTAGACGCGGGCGATGTTCTGGTGCGACAGGCGTCCGGCATGCCGGGCTTCAGCACGGAACCGGCTGAGGGTCTCCGCATGCTGGAGGTATCCGGGGTGCAGCAGCTTGACCGCGACCGGCCGGCCCAGGACGTCGTCAGCCGCCCGCCAGACCTCGCTGAAGCCGCCGGCGCCGATCCGCTCCTCGAGGTCGTACCGGCGGCCCAGGCGCATGCCGGTGACCGAAGACATAGGCCACCGGTTACCCCGTCCCGGCGTCGGTAATCACCTGTCCGCCACAATGAGGCGATGCTGCGCCCGGACGGCCCCGAGCCGGCCGCGCCGGCCAGCCCGGCAGACGCGCTGCGCGTCCGCCAGGCTCTGGCCGCCGCGGCGGCGATCGGCCCGTTCTTTGCGCTCGGGGCGGACCCTACCGGGCTGGGCTGGCGCCCGGCCGCCAGCCGCTACCAGCCGGGATCGGATCCTTTTCCCGCCGGGGGTGGTGGCCAGCTGGCCGAGGCCGAGCCGCGGGTGGCGGCCTCGATCGGGCAGCTCGACTTCGCGGCCAGGCTCTGGTCCCCGGTGCTCGGCTGCGGGCTGCTTGACTCGGTGGTGCCCGACCTGGCCGGCCTGCAGATCCGCGAAAATGGCAGCCGCGAGCCGGCCAGACTGGCTCTCGCGAAGCCGAGTGGCTGGCTAGCCGCCGATCCGCGGCAGCTAGCCGAGCTGAGCTACCGGACAGTCGTGGTGGCGCACCTGGAGCCGCTGGCTCGCGGGCTGAGCGGACGGCTCGCGGACGGCCTGCTGTGGGGCAACGCCGCCTCGGCCATGGCGGGCGCGCTCGGCGTCCTGACCGCAGCCCGTCCCGACCTGCGCGAGCAAGCGGCGGAGGTGGCGAGCGCGCTGCTCGACACGGGCCTGCTGAGGGGCACGGGCGAGCTGAGGGACACGGGCGAGCTCGACGTCAGCGGCGCCGGGCTCGGGTTCCGGCGCCGGTCCTGCTGCCTGTTCTACCGGCTGCCCGGCGGCCGCCTGTGCGCCGACTGCTGCCTGCCCCGGCCACCGGGCCGGCGGCCGGGCGCTGGCTAGCGACTCACGTCAGCGCGCTGACACGGTGCTGTCCTGGCGCTCCTCGCCTCTGGTGGCCTGGTCGAGCACGCGCTTGACCAGCGTCATCAGCACCCGCTTCACGGAGTCCCGCTGCCGCGCGTCGCACAGGACAATGGGCACGTCGGGATCGAGCGCCAGGGCGATCCGGATGTCGTCAGGATGGTACTGCGGGGCTCCGTCGAAGCAGTTGACCGCGACCATGAACAGGGTCTGACGCCGCTCGAAGTAGTCGATGGCGGCAAAGCAGTCGGCCAGGCGCCGCGTATCAGCCAGGATCACGGCACCGAGCGCGCCGTAGGCCAGCTCGTCCCACATGAACCAGAAGCGTTCCTGGCCTGGCGTGCCGAACAGGTACAGGACCAGGTCGCTCCGGAAGCTGATGCGGCCGAAGTCCATGGCGACCGTAGTCGTCGTCTTGCGCTCCACGCCGGTCGTGTCGTCGACACCGATGCTGCGGTCGCTGAGATCTTCCTCGGTCCGCAGCGGCCGGATCTCACTGATCGTCGCGACGAGCGTCGTCTTGCCGACGCCGAATCCCCCGGCAATGAGGATCTTGGTGGTGACCGGCAGGCCGCCACGGTCGGTATCCCGGTCAGAGTGCCTGGAGTCCATCAAGTACGTCCCTCAGCAGTCGCACGTCTGTTTCCGGCCCGCGGCGCGCGGGGAGGACCTTGAGCATCCCGTGATCGGTCAGGTCGCCCAGCAGCACGCGGACCACCCCCACCGGC
>Ga0208357_1001248_pt1 | contig 18840 bp, 16 predicted proteins | sample NGESurdeep092012_6_FD_184487 | JGI IMG/M metagenome (GOLD analysis project Ga0208357, IMG submission 184487) | Arctic peat soil microbial communities from Barrow, Alaska - NGEE Surface sample F52-2 deep-092012 (SPAdes) | ecosystem: Environmental > Terrestrial > Soil > Wetlands > Peat ... | reverse complement strand
GCGGAATTTCCTCCCGCTCTTCTAGCCTTAGGACTACCGCAGCTTCCCGGCGTGGCGCGGGAGCAATTCCCCCGTTGAGGGCTAAGACCCGATAGATGCTGCTCTTGTTCCCTCTCTCAGGCGCCCAGGCGATGTCCGCAACACATTAACCGCCCCAGCGCGTGAACCGCATCCGTGAAGTCCCTTCATGCCACATCAAGGCCTGTTAAGCTTAGAAGGTGCCGCCTCTATCGGTTTAACTCACCACCCAAAGCGGCCATGATGGTGCTGATACCCCCAAAAACGCACATACATTTTGAGATTACCTAGCTTACAGCGCATTTGATGATGAAATTGTACATTCGTAATAAATCGAACGAGCGCTATGCGAATGCCGGCCTAAAGTGGGAACCAAAATCCAAACCGCGCGTTAGTCGACGCAGTAGTTTTTTTCGCAGTTTTTGTTTTCGATAGTGTCAGATACCCATAAAGATCGATGTAGTCTCATGCGTCTCCTCGTCGACCCACCGCTCACTCTCCGCTGCAAATCCTGTGGCGGGGCATTACTATTTAAAGCGTTTCAGACTGAAAAGTTTACGGCCGACAGTGAAATCTTTGTTTGCGAGAAATGCGGCCGCGAATATCGACACTTCGTGCAGTCAGCCCGCCCATTATCAATGGTCGCAGCGACAAAACAGGACCAAACGCTTTAGTAAAAGCGTCAGTTCTTTATAAGCCAATAACTCTGTCGATCACGGCTTTTGCTTCGTTTTGAATAGCGATCAAATGCGCCGCGCTGCGGAAGCTTTCCGCATAAATCTTGTAAATGTTTTCCGTGCCGGACGGCCGCGCCGCAAACCAGCCGCTCGCCGTCGTCACCTTCAGGCCGCCGATGGCCGCGTGATTGCCGGGCGCGCGCGCCAGCTTGGCCGTGATGTCATCGCCCGCCAGTTTTAATTCCTTCACGGCTTCGGGCGACAGTTTGGAAAGTTTCGTCTTTTGTTCCGGTGTCGCCGCCGCGTCAATGCGCGCGTAATACGGCGTGCCGAACTCCGCCGTCAGTTCGAGGAAATGTTCGCCGGGGTCTTTGCCGGTGACGGCGGTGATTTCCGCCGCGAGCAAATCCATGACCGGGCCGTCCTTGTCCGTTGTCCAAACTGTTCCATCGAGACGCAAAAAGCTCGCCCCGGCGCTTTCTTCGCCGCCAAAACCGAACGAGCCGTCGAACAATCCGGGCGCAAACCATTTGAAGCCCACCGGCGTTTCACATAACCGGCGGCCAAGCTTGGCGACAACGCGGTCAATCATGCTGCTGCTCACCAGCGTTTTTCCAATCGCCACGTCGGCCTTCCACTGCGGACGATGTGTCAGCAGATAACCGATGGCCACCGCGAGATAATGGTTCGGGTTCATCAATCCGGCTGATGGCGTGACGATGCCGTGACGGTCGGCGTCGGGATCGTTGGCGAACGCAACGCGAAATTTATCTTTCAAACTGACCAGGCCGGCCATCGCATAGGGGCTGGAACAATCCATGCGGATTTTGCCATCGTGATCCACCGTCATGAATGCGAACTGCGGATCAAGCTTCGGATTCACGTTCGTCAGATCGAGTTTGTATAGCGACGCAACCGGTTCCCAATACGGCAGCGACGCGCCGCCGAGCGGGTCCACGCCCAGTTTCAAACCGGCGGCTCGAACGGCGTCCATGTTCACGACGTTTTTCAAATCCCCGACATAAGGCAAAATAAAATCAATCTCATGCGTGGTCACCGCCTTGAGCGCGGTTGCGAACGGTGTGCGTTTCACGCCGGCATTTTTTCCGCGCAATAATTCATTCGCGCGATCCTGCACCCATTTCGTCACGTCGGTGTCCGCCGGCCCGCCGTTGGCCGGATTATATTTGAAGCCACCGTCCTCCGGCGGATTGTGCGACGGCGTGATGATGATGCCATCCGCGAGACCAGTCTTGCGTCCGCGATTGTGAACGATGATGGCGCGCGAAATCACCGGCGTCGGCGTCACGCCGTCATTTTTTTGGATGACCGTCTCGACGCCGTTGGCCGCGAGCACTTCCAGCGCAGTGCGCTGCGCAGGCGATGAAAGTGCGTGCGTGTCTTTGCCCATTTGCAGCGGGCCGTTGATGTTCTGGCCGCGACGGTAATCGCAAATGGCTTGCGTGATGGCGAGAATGTGCGCCTCGGTGAACGTGCCGTCCAGCGACGAGCCGCGATGCCCGCTGGTGCCGAAACTGACCATTTGGTTTGGGTCATTTCCGTCCGGCCTGCGTTCGTAGTAATCGCGTTCAAGCCGCGCCAGATCCACCAGCATTTCCCTGGGAGCCGGTTTGCCTGCAAGTGGTGAAATTGCCATAAATATTTATCCTGGTTTTGCCTTGCGGTCGTGCAATCAATGGTTCGATTTTTTGTCGTGACATTTTCCATCAGACGGTGACGGCAGCCAAACAATAATTTAACCGTCCAGATGGCTTGTGTCATTCCACAGCCGGATCACCGGCGTGGCCACGCCGTCTCGCCGTGGCGGACAAGATGGACAAGTGGAAACATTTCATTCATGGTTGCTCACCCGCGTTCGAACAGTTGTTTCTCCTGTCACAAAAATAAACTGGCGGGGCAGGGGATTCAAAGCAGATTTTTCAACGCCGCATTCACTGCCGCAACCAGGGCGTTGATGCGGACGGGCAGGGGAAAGTCCGACGGAGCCTCCAGCGTATAGCCCCGCCGCGATTTTTGCGTGATGAGATAAAATGCCTCCGGCCAGAGCGGACGTTCTTGCGGCAAAATGTTCGGTTGCACGATTCCGTTTTTTGCCACGCGTTCTTCAATGATTTCGGACTGGTCAATCGGGCAAACTTTCTGGACGGCCTCGATCATTTTTTCCGCGAGCGACGGCTTCGCATCCGGGTTCTGTTCGTAGAGATAAAAGCCGTGCGATTCCCAGTCTTCGTGCAGGCAGAGATACAGGTCAAATTTCGTCTGCCGCTCCAGCCACGCGATATGCGCGCGGGTCTCGGCGGATTTGGGATTGCGGTAATCACGGTTCAAATCAATTCCGTCCGCGTTCTCGCGTTTGTTCAAGGTGAAGCCGACGGGATTCAAGCACGGCAGGAAAAAAATCTCTGCATCCGGCGGCCAATGATTTTCCTGCAAGAGCCGCAACGCCGCGAGCGGCCCGGCAGGTTCGTCACCGTGAATTCCCGCAGAAATATAAATTCTGACTTCTGACTTCTGACTTCCGGCTTCTGGACTGCGATGCAGCGCGAGCCATTTGAAACCGTCGTGCGCGTGGAAAATCTCAGAAGCCCAGCCGCGCGACTGCGCCGCCGCTTCGACCTCACGCAGCACGGCGCGGATATCAATCGTCTCGCCGAAATACTTGCCAAGATTTTTGCCGAGTCGCTGCATGCCGGAATTCAAGGAATTTCCAAAACAAAATATTCGCCCGCCGAAAGTTTTTCCACGGCTGCGCGGATTTCGGCAAAATGTTTTTCCAACGTCGGACGATGGTTTGTCCACAGTTCGAGAATGGCAATTCGCCTTTCTGAAAGATTTTGCTGATAGCGAAGATTTTTGTCTGCGAGGATGAAAACTTGAAAGCCTTCGCGTTCCGCCTTGTCGAGCAAATCACCATTGGAGATTCCGCTCCAGCCCATGCGTTGCGCGGTGGTGACTTCGTGGTTTGGCAATGCACCGCGCACTTGCAGCGGAACGCACTCGTCCAGCAAGATTTTCATGCCGCCAGTTCGCTTTCAATCCGATGAAAACCGTGGAGCAACACCGCCGCCGCGTGCTCGCGCGTGACGGATGGAAATGTTTCCAGGAAGTAATCCAGCGATAGCCCGTCGGCCAGATAATCAAACAACGCCGTGACAGGCAGCCGCGTGCCGCGAAACACCGGCTTGCCGCCGAGAATGTTCGGGTCGCTCACCACCAGTCCGTCAGCGGTGGTATGAATGTCTATCACCATTGTCATGGCGGTAATCTAAACAGGAAAAGCAAATCAATCAAGCGGCGCGGCGCGGATGTCACCGCGAACCACGCGAAATACGCGAACGGAATGCCAAATCATTTTCGCGTATTTAGCGCATTTCGCGGTTTGAAATTTTTGGTCTTTTTCCAAAAGCCCGTAGGGCTGGCATCTTTGTAGTTGGAAAATCAAAAACGGCCAAAGCTCCGTAGGAGCGAAATCCTGTAGCGTCGGTCTGTGACCGACGACGGCGCTGACACAGCGCCGCTACAACCGATGATGCCGCCATGTGAATGCGACAATAGCCCAGCCTTTCAAGGCTGGGTTGAGATTCCGCCAAAAGAAAAAGTCCCGTCAGGAACGGCAGAATATTCTTTCGTCCCTGACGGGACTCGGATGGTTTGTTTGAACCGTTGACCCAGCCTTGAAAGGCTGGGCTATTTTCGAAGCCAATGCCGCCCCGACGGGGCTGGGGAATTTTTGGTTTGGATTTCTACAAAGATGTCGCGCCTACGGTGTTTGCAGTTTAATTGTTTTTGTCTTTCAAAGGCCCAACGCTTATCTGTTTGAGATACATCGTTCGCTTCGGAAAATTAAACGTGACCAAATTCCGCGCTAAAAACTGCAGGCCAAGGGCGTTATTGTCCGGCCCATCTGAACTTTTATGAATCAACAGATTTGTGTAAGTTTCTCCACCGAACTCAAGTTCTGAAAAATAAATCTTGCTACGCGTTCCTCCAGTTTCTGGTTTAGTCTGAAGGACTTTGTCGGGGCTATGGGTTTTCATTGTGCGGTCGAGCAGCGCGGATTTCAGAGTGCCATCGGTATAATCGCCAGTGTCGAGACCAAACCAAACATCTTTGCCGCAAAAATCCATCCGCGTTGAAGGTTCGCTCCAAATAAAAGAAAAAGCCAAAGGAAATGGTTTTCCCAAGTTTTCACTTTGAAGATGGTCGGGGTCGAGGAAGTGAATTTTTTTGGATGCGAAATCCAGTTGGATGCAATAGTGCTTGAGACAATCCATGCCCAAAATCCCAACAACTGGCCGACCCTGAAATCTTTGTTTCAAATCATCCGTTATTACGGAAGCATCCAGCATCAGCGGAGTGTTTCCGAGGTAAAGTTTGGGTGATTTGTATTTATGAACCGTGATCGTCTTGTTTGCATACCATGCGTAACTAACTTTTTGTGTCCCACTGGGTTTTCCTAGTTCTGGCTCAAGAGATTTATCTAAAACTGTGCATGGAAATCCGTTGTCCACGGCGAATATTAAATCTCGGCCATCTTCTAAATGGAGCTTTACGAAAAGATCGTCTCCACGACCGGCCAGCGTATTCATCGAAGCGTCGGCAGGAAGATTTATACGAACCGAATTCTGCGTTGCACAGGAACACAAAAAAATCAGGCTAAAACAGACGGCAATTGCGCGTTGCATAGCGCGATTAAACCGCAACGGTTTCCGTCTCGCAACTTTCTTTCCCACACCCGCAGCCGCCTTCTTCCTGATCGCTGAAATCGTGGCTGTCCCAGTTCGGGTCGAGGCCGAGGTCTTTGAGCATCTGGAGATCTTTTTCGACGGGCTGGTTCAGCGTGGTGAGATAGTTGCCGACCATCAGCGCGCTCGCGCCGGCCATGAAGATCATGCTTTGCGCGTCGCGCAGGTTCACGGTGCGGCCGCCCGCAATCATGATTTCCTGGCGCGGCAAAATGAAACGGAAGCACGCGATGGTCTTCAAGATTTCCATGACGGGCAGGGGATCGAGCTTGGCAAAGGGCGTGCCGGGAATGGGATTGAGGATGTTGACGGGCACGACGTTCGCGCCGATGGCTTTCAATTCAAACGCGAGGTCGCAACGGTCGGCGCGCGTCTCGCCCATGCCGATGATGCCGCCGGAACAAATCTTGATGCCGGCTTTTTTCAGATAGCCGATGGTTTCGAGCCGGTCGTCGAACGTGTGCGTGGAGCAGGTCTGCGGGAAAAAACGGCGCGAACTTTCGAGGTTGTGGCCGTAACATTCTAGCCCGGCTTCCTTCAGGCGGTTGGCGACCTCCTGTTTCTTGATGATGCCGAGCGAGGCGTCGGGGCGTGTCTTACCGCCGGCTTTCAATTCTTTAATGCGGTCGCAGACTTCATCGAGCATCGGGCCTTCGTTGAGACCTTTCCACGCCGCGACTAGGCCGACGGCGGTGACGGAATTTTTATTCGCTTCGTCCGCAGCTTCCAAAACTGGTTCGGGATCAACGAATCCATATTTCGGCGAGCCGGTCTGGTAATGCGACGATTGCGCGCAGAAGCTGCAATTCTCGGAGCACGCGCCAGCCTTGGCGTTGACGATGGAACAGAGGTGAATCTTGTTGCCCTTGAATTGTTCGCGGATGCGGTTGGCCCACGAGAGCAAATCAAGAATGTCGGCGGACGATTCGAGATTGAAGAGCCACGACGCCTCGTCGCGGGTGATGTGTCCGCCGCCCAAAACTTTTTCGCCGAGGATGGAAAGCTTCTCGTGATTTGTCGTGTCAACCGGTTTCGCTGTCATGGTTGACAGCATAGCGCGCGGAAATTTTTCCGCAAGCGGCTGTTATTGCGCGGGCGCCGGAACGAGCGGCGGCATTTCCTGGTCGAGATAGGCCGCGAGCGAGGCGATTTGCATGTCGGAGAGCGGGCCGCCTTCCGGAGTCGAGAACGCGGGCATGAACGAGCCGGGTTTGCCGTGCGCGATCCATGTGCGCCAAAAGTCGTCGTTCGTATAAACTTTGAGCGTGTGCAAATCGGGAACCATCGTGGCGCGCGGGTTCGCCTCGTGACAGATGGCGCAATCGGCGTCGTAAAGCTCCTGGCCGTATTTGCCCTCGCCATTTTTGACATGGCAGGCCGCGCAATCATTTTTGAAAACGGCCTGCCGGTCAATTTTAGCAGCCGCAATTCCCGCCGCGCGATCCTTGCCGGACAGGGTTGGAATCACCGGCGGCAAGATGGTGATGCTCAAATTGAGGCGTTTGGTTCCCTTGTCGGTGAAGACATCAACGTATTTGAAAATCGTGCCGGGCCTGCCCGCGATGTTGACGGTGATGGGAATCTGCCCGTTCGTCCCGGATGCGACAATCCAGGGCAGCAGCGGCAACTCCGCAGTAGTGCAGCCGCAGGACGGATGAACATTCAGGATGGCGATGTTGCCGGAGGAAACATTCGTGAAGCTGAAGGTGAAATGCGCCTGCTCCTGGTCGGCGGCGGCGTTTGTGGATTCCGTCAACCTGTCCCAGGCAAGAACGCCGTCGGGCATGGGATCATTTTCATGCGACGTGTCGGGCACATAAACCGTTGGCGTGGTGGCGGCGGTGTTGGTCGGCGTCGCATTGTCGGCCAAAAGCCTGGCGGCGACAAAAATGACGCAACTCAATGCGCCGATAAATATGCGGTTCGGTTTCATAATTTATCAGGACTCTAATCGTCGTGTGCTGCTTTGACGAGCCGTAAATATGTTTGTTCAAAAATGCTTTTACAGACGGTTCAACGCGCTCAACACGGCCTTGACCGACGCGAGTTCGATGTTCGTGTCCACGCCCGCGCCCCAGCGCGACTTGCCGTCGGCGGTTTTGATTTGGATGTAGGAAATTGCCGCCGCATCGTCACCAGAACCCAAAGCGTGTTCGCGGTAATTGGTGATTTCAAATTTTTGCGCGTTGGGGTGGTATTGAATGGCATTAACAAATGCGGACAACGGCCCATTTCCAGTTCCGTAAAATGTTTGAGCTATATCTCCGAATGAAATTTTTGCCTCACAGTTTGTTTTTGCACCATCTTTTTCGTGATTGAATTGTTGGTAATTCCACGGCGAATTGCGCTCGACGTATTCTCGCCAGAACATTTGCTTCAATTCCGCGCCGCTGACTTCGCGGCCGAGTTTGTCCACCGCATCGTTCGCAATCGGGCCGAACTCGCGCTGCATATCTTTCGGCAACTCGATTCCAAATTCACTTTCGAGCAGATACGCCACGCCGCCCTTGCCGGACTGTGAATTAACACGGATAACTTCGCGATATTCACGCCCGATGTCGGTGGGATCAATTGTCAAATAAGGAACGTCCCAATGTGCCACTTCATTGGATGTTCGATGTTTCTTTTCCCATTCCGCCAAACCTTTTTTGATCGCGTCCTGATGCGAGCCGCTGAACGCGGTGAACACCAGTTCGCCCGCGTAAGGTTGACGCGCCGGCACGGTCATGCCCGTGCAACGCTCATAAACTTCGATGAGCGAATTGAGATTCGAGAAATCCAACTTCGGATCAATGCCGTGCATATACAAATTCAACGCGACGGTCACGATGTCCAGATTGCCCGTGCGCTCGCCGTTGCCGAACAAAGTTCCTTCGACGCGATCCGCTCCGGCGAGCAAGCCGAGTTCCGTCGCGGCCACGCCGGTGCAACGGTCGTTGTGCGTGTGCAAGCTGATGATGAGCGAATCGCGATTTTTAATGTTGCGGCACATCCATTCAATTTGATCCGCATAAACATTGGGCATGGCGACTTCCACCGTGTCCGGCAAATTCAAAATCATCTTCGGCCGTAGGACAGGCGTCGCGCCTGTCTCTAACTTGTTTTCATCTGCTTTAGATGGAGACAGGCGCGACGCCTGTCCTACGCACTCGGGCTGCCAGACGTCCATGACGGCTTCGGAAATCTCCTTCGCGAATTCCACTTCCGTCATGCTGAAACTTTCCGGCGAATACTGGAGCATCACTTCCGTGCCTTTGAGTTTCGGCAAACGGTCTTTGATCCATTGCGCGCCGCGCACGGCGACTTCAATGATTTCCCTTTTCGACTTTCCGAAAACGACGCGGCGTTGCGCGGGCGAAGTGGAATTATACAAATGGATGATCGCCTTCTTCGCGCCGACGAGCGATTCGACCGTGCGCTCAATCAAATCCTCACGCGCCTGCACGAGCACTTGAAGCCGCACGTCATTCGCCTTCGGAATTTTATTTTCGGCGATTTCTGTGACAAGCAAACGGTTGAAATCGTATTCAGTCTTTGAAGCTGACGGAAAACCAACTTCAATTTCTTTGAAACCAATTTCTACGAGCTTCTTAAATAATTCCAGTTTTTGCGAGACGTTCATCGGCACGGCGAGCGCCTGGTTGCCGTCGCGCAAATCCACGCTGCACCAGCGCGGCGCGGCGGTAAGGACGCGGCTTGGCCATTGGCGGTCGGGCAACGCCACCGGCGGGAACGGACGATATTTTTTCGACGGATCTTTTTGCATGATGTTGGCTTTCTTATTATTGCCGTCCGGCGCGTGAGTTAAAACAAAAAACCCACCGCCGTCTGGCAGTGGGTTGATAAAGTTCGTGAACGAATCAAAACCCGGCTGCCGCGCTGGTCAGCAGCGCGTTCGTAAGCAGCAGGTTCAAGTTATGATTCACGCGCCCAAACTAATGCCATTTGTCCGGCGGGTCAAACAATTTTCAGCGCGCAAAAGATGGCAACGTTGCCACTTCATGCGGTTTTGGCCTAATCTCACCCGATGAAGATTCCGTTGCGGTGGAACCGCGAATCCAGTTTTGCACCCGCACTCATGCTGGCATTTCTGGCCGGACTCTTTCTGCGTTTGCATCTGCTGTCGGGTCAGGTTCTCATTGATGACGAATGGCACGGCTTGTATTACGTCATCGGGAAATCTCCGTGGTGGCTGCTGACGCATTTCTCAATTCCCGGCGCGACCTGCATTCCGCTCAATTTTTACACGTGGCTTTTGGGCGCGACCGTTGGCTGGTCTGAATTGATGCTGCGGTTGCCGTCGCTGGTCTGCGGGCTGCTGATCGTGGTTGCCGGGCCGCTGCTGGCGCGAAAACTTGTCGGCACACGCCGGGCCGCCTTGCTGGCGTTTCTGCTGGCCATTTCCCCGACGCTGGTTTTTTACAGCCGCATCAGCCGTCCCTACAGCACGGTGGCGTTGCTGGGTTTCGCCGCGATTCTTCTGGCAGCGCGCTGGATGCAGTCAGGCGGCTGGCGTCCGATGGCTCTTTTCATCGGCACAGGCGTGCTGGCGGTTTATTTTCATTTGTTTGCGATTGTCACAGTGGCGGCTCCGGTGCTGGCCGCGATTGTTTTTCATCTCTGGAAACATTTTAGGAAAATTCCGCGCGCCGAAACATCTGCGCCACCACTGCGACAATGGATTGTCGTGACGGTGATCATGGTGGTGTTCGCGGGTCTTTTGGTTTTGCCGGCGTTGGTTCATTCGCTGCAAAGCACGTTCTTCACCATTGCGCTTAAGGGGACATTCAGTTGGCAATCTTTGCCGGTGGCGGCGGAGTTGATCAGCGGCACGGGACAGCCGGTTCTCGCGGTGTTGTCTTGGATTGCCCTGGTTGTCGGCGCGGTCGGGCTGTGCCGCCTCAATCCGTGGTTTGGCTGGATGCTGGTAAGCCTTTATCCGTTGCACGCGTTGGCGCTGCTGCTTTCGCGGCCTGACTCGGCGCAGAGCGCGCTTCTGCTTGTGCGCTATTGCATGCCTTTGGTGCCGGTCAGCCTTCTTTTCGTGGCGTGCGGAATCCAGTCTGCTCTGGAAGCGATCGCCGCACGCGCAACTTTACGTCCGCCGTTGCAATCGCTGCTGGCCTATGCCTTCGTGGGCGCGCTGACGCTCGCGGGGCCGCTGCCGCAAACGTATGTTGCGCCCAACAATTTCACGAGCCACGGCGCTTACCAGCAGAGATATGGACGCATTGACTGGCAGCGCTCGTTCTACAGCGATTTCACACCGGCTGGTTTTACGCTGAACACGAGAATCCGCGCGGATGAGATTTCTCCGTTTTACGACCGGCTCGCGCAGGAACCCGGCACACGGCCGATAGTCGAGTATCCGATGTTGATCGGCGACCATTTCAATCCGCTCTATTATTACCAGCATTTCCATCGGAGGCCGGTGATTGTCGGCTACACGACCGGCATGATGCTCGCCAGCGGCCTGGCTCCCGGCAACATTTACGGGAACACTTACATTGACCAGGTCTTGAGCCTGGTCAGCGACCCGTCAAAAATCCGGTTTCGCAATTTGATTTCCATGGACGATCTGGCGGCCATGCGCGGGCGCGGGGTGGAATATGTCATTTTGCACAAACACTTCGAGGCGCAGTTGCCGGAAGTCGCGCCGCCGCCGCCGGATTTGGAGCGGCTCACGAATCAATATCGCCAGACGCTTGGAAAACCATTTTACGAAGACGCGCACATCATCGTGTTCAAGTTGTGACGGTTCAATTGAACTGCTTGTCATCCGTAATCGCCGGATGCAAATACGATTTTGTTCCAGCAGCACGGTCGTTGTTTGGGACTTCGGCTGAATATGGATCGCCATCTCTTAAAACGGCTCGACAAAACCCTGAACCGGCGTGATTATAATTTCAAAGCATGAGCGGATGCCTGCAAATCAATTCACAGAAATGGAACCTCTGCGGTTCCGACGGGCTGAAACTGTTTCTGCCCCGCCAGCATCGTGACAGTTGCATCTATTTTCAGACCGACTGGTCTTTCGTCCCGCCGGAGGTGGAAGCGGCCACAGTGCTGGCCGATGCGCCCAAGATGCGGCTCCGACTCATTGGCTGGGTGCCCGGCTTGCGCGACTGGCGCGACCTGGAAAATCTTTTCCTCGGCTACCACGAGCCGGTTGATGGCAAGGAATTGCCGGAAACCCGCGGGCCGGACATATGGATATGGCCACCCGGCGAGACCAAACCCCTGCGGTTTGGAAGCTGGGAAACTGACTTGAAATTCGGCGAACGGCACGGGCGTGAATTTGATTTTTCCCTGGAGGCGCTCATCCTCAGCGAACGGGCGTCCAAATTCAGGATGGACTGCCATTTGAAGGAATTTTTCCAGCAACCCGTGCCGCCGGATTGGGAACTGCCCGAGTGGATCAACGAAGTTGACGACGAGTTGAGCTTTGCCGGTCGCGTCGAATTCCGGGAAATTTTTTGCAGCGTGCCCATCAACAGCGCGCAACCCGTCGAATGGGCCAGCCAACTGGCACGGCGCGAACTGGGCGTGGAGCAATTCGGACCTTGCACTCTCACCGACGTCGCCCACCCAGCCGGCAAATATAAACCCAACGACGGCATCAGTGAAACCGGACGCCTCGTGGTGCTCCAAATGCCTGCCGTTTGAACCGGACGGAAACGGGATGCAACCCGGATTAAGCCGCTGATTACGCGGATTGTTTGACCGCGAACCACGCGAATCACGCGAATAGATTGCTAAATCGTCATCTATTTGATCTTGCTTCTTCCAAGGAATGGCCGGAATAATTTGTCCATGGTTCAATTGATCTGCACGCCGCTGACGGGTCATGCAGTCTTTTCCAGAAACCGTTCTCCTTATGGAATGCCGTTTCAGTGCGTGGATGCTGTCGCGCTTTTCCAGCGCCGCTAAACCTGCGAACCGATTCCCAAGCTTCGCGCCGGAGCGACAGTGTTGGCCGTCCACAAGGACTTTAACTGGCGCACACTTCCACAAAATCCGTCAGTTCCAGGTCATTGGAGAACGATTTCCATTTGCCGGATTTGTCCAGGACCGCCAGACGCATCGAATTGTCACATTGAACACAGATCGGCCGGCGTATTGATGAGTCCGGTTCTAAAAAAATGAAGCCGTTGGAACCGCTTAAATTTTTGTTCATTGCCGGGAGGGAAGGTGTTTTGAACGCATATCCCAATGGGCGTGGGCGGGAACAAAACATATTCCACGTCCGCACACCGTGTGAGATTCAAACCCTATTTGGACTGGGTGGTGTCCGTGGTCGTCGTGGTGACGGGCGCAGGGGTGGTGGTTTGCTGGGTGGTGGTGGTCGAGCTGTGCGAGTCTTTATCAGTGTCGCAGCCGGTGAGCGACAACAGGGAGGCGCAGGTGACGCATGAAAGGATCAATTTTTTCATAATTTTATTTATGGATTGGTTTGTTAATTTGCAAAACCAAATTACAGAACCGGCTGGCCGCAGACTATGGGGTGTAACCCTACCGTGTCCGGTCATATCTTCGTGCGGAATCCGCCCGTGAAATGGAGGAACAGGCAAATCAGCAGAATCAGGCCAGTCAAACCACCAATCAGACCTGCCAGGCAGAATCCGCTGCCAGCGAAAAAAAACGGCAGCATGACCAAGGAGAGCAATGTTCTCATTCCTGCAAGATGGCATGATGTTGCAACAAATTCCATGGGGTCTTCTCCCAACTTTGCCAACCGCCAGAAGCCTCGACGATGACAGCGGATATCGGGCGAACAGCGGCGGGCGATGTGATTTGGATTCATCATCGCCTGTCCTCCGCATTTTGTTTTGCCTTCATGCCTGCCGGTTGAGACAGGGCCGAATATTCGGCTTCAATGTCCGCCATTTCCTGCTGAATTTCAGGCGGGGCAGGGCGGCCCCGGAACGCGAGGGCGATGTATTCTGCAAACCTGTCTTTGGCGTCGCGGGCGTAGGTTTCCTTTTGTTTTGGATCCGTTGCGGCGCTGGCCAGTTTGCGATACACGCGCGCGAGGTTGAGGTTGGTCGAGTCAAATTTCGGATGAAGCCGGTCGGAAGTCAGCAGGCTGGTCAAGGCCGCTTCCGGCTCGCCGTTCACTTCCTGCACGATGGATTGCAGGAAAAAAAGGAAGTAAGTGTCCGGCGGCGGCGATTGCTGGCGGTCGGGCCAGAATTGTTTCAGCCCGGCGTCAACCACGACCGCCATTTTGCGCATGGTCACGGCCATTTCGGGCGTGCCAGTTTGATCTGCGGCCTCGGCGTAATAGGAGGCGGCCAGATTTTCGTAGGCCGTCGGGGTGGGATGGGGCAGGGCGATGTGATATTGCCACAAGGTTTCGCCGTTGCGCCACGCCGGCTGATACGAAAAAGTTTGAAAACAATTCCAAATCACAAAGCCGGTGCAAACCGCCAGCACACCGCCGCGCAATACCGGTTGCGGACGACGCAAGACGGCGGCGGCCAGCGACATTGCCAAAGCCAGCACGCAGAAGACAGAGAAATAGAGATAGCGTTCCGCCACCAAGATGCCTGAATAAACCAGGTTCAGATACGGAACCATGAGGACAAAGAACGCCGCGTAGTAGAAAAATAAATCTTTGCGACGGACAAACAGCCCCACGCCGAGTCCGCCAAACAGAACCACCGATGCGAGTGAAATTGCAACCTGCCATTGCGGATAAGCCGGGAGCATTTCAGGCCAGCCATAAAGCACCTTGAGATGCCACGGCAAAAGCGTCTGCTGCACATAAATCCAGATGACCACCGGGTTGACCATCAGCAAGTTCCAGAGATGCTCCAGGCCGTGTGCCGTGTAACCCCGGTCAAGGACGCCCATCTGCGTCAGTATCCGGCCATACCAGCCATAGACCAGAAGGCTTGACACGAATGCCGGCACGAACAAAAAAATCTCTTTCAGCAGGCTGCGCCCCCATGCAAATGCCGCGTTAGCCGGACGCTCCCCGTTCAGGTAAGGCAGAAAAACGGCATGAAGAAATAAAACCAGCGGAAAGGTCAGCACGCTGATTTTGGAAAACAGTCCGCAGAGGATGCAAGCCAGCGTGGCCGCATACCATCCACACCGGGCACGATTGTTTTCCGCCGCCAGCCGTTGTGTTTGCGCGCACAACGCCAGCAGCATGAACAGCGCGGACAAAATGTCCTTGCGTCCCATGATCCAATCCACCGGCTCCGTGTGGATTGCGACAACCAGCCATGCAATCGAAACGGCCAGCGAAAATCCGTGGCGTCGCGTCGTCCCCAGCAGAAATGCAAACATCAGCGCGGTGACAATTCCGTGGAGCAGGACGTTGCCGAGGTGATAGCCGAACGCGTTGCCGAAGCCGAAAATGCGGCTGTCGAGCGCCCACGAAACGTCGCGCAGGAGCAGCGGTTCCTCGCGCGGAAAACTTGTCACGAAAATTTTCCGAAAATCTGCGGGTAAATTTGACTGGCCGTAGAGTTCAGGATGATCCAGCAAAATCCGGACATCGTCGTAATAGACGAAGCCGTATCGCAAAGACGGAAGATACATTGCCCACGCCGCCAGCATGAGCAACAAGGCAGTCAGCAAATTGCGATGCCGCCTCAACCAGCTTGTCCGGTCAGTCATGGGGAAAACCTTTCCAGTCCACGAAGATTCCAAAGAGCATCCGCAATCCGAGCCGCGTGGCGATGCGATTGTTCACGTTGCCGCCCTTGCTGGCGCCAATGCGCGGGTAAAAGGCGACCGGACATTCGATGATCCGCACGCCCGACTTCAACGCCGTATCCAGAAAATAGGCGTTGAACTCCAAGTTCACGCGCGGGTCGAGCAGCGGCATGAGTTCCCGCAACGCCGCGTTGCGGCAAAGTTTGTAAGTCGTGCCGACATCGGTGAGCGACACCGCGCCGAGATGTTTCATCTCCAGCACTTTTCCCGCGAACAGATTTCCGTAGTGCATATACAAGGACAACTGCGTGTCGCGATCCTGCAACTGCTCGACAATGCGGCTGCCGTTCACCACGTCCGCGTGCGGGATGTAGGCGAGAAACTTGTCAATGTCCGCCGCGCGAAAAGTCAGGTCGCCCTCGCACAGCATCGTCAGTTCCGTGTCCTCGAATTTCAACGCCTCGCGCAGCGCGCGATGCACGCAGGCGCCGTAACCCTGCCGCGTTTCATTGAAGACAATTGCGCCGGATTGTTCCGCCATTTCCATCGTGCGGTCCGTGCTGTTGTTGCTGATGACGATCACGCGCCTGACCAGCGGATGCGCGCGAAAATCTTTTACGGCGTCGCCGATGCTGCGCTCGTCGTTGTAGGCCGTCAGCGCGACGGTCAAATATTTATTTTCAGGCGGATCGTTGCGGACAAATTTCGCGTCGCGGATACGCGTGACGTTGCGGATCAAATCCCAACCGACGAGCGCCGTCCCGATGACGAGCGGGATGCCGCTATACCAGACGACAAGTTCATTGATGCGGAGAAACAAAGGCGGATCCAAAAGCAGCAGACGCAGCGGGCCGAGCAGCACGTTCGTCACATAGGCAAACAGCGCGATTGAGATGAACAGAAAACCGTAGAGAGCAAACCATGTCGTCGTGGAGCTTCCGCGACGGGTTGGACTTGGCTTTTGAGGCTCTTTGGAGGACGTGAAACTGTTTTCGTCAAGGTTCACCGCGTTGACATTAGGCGAAGACGGATTGCGGTCAAGCGCCGAATTGATTGCCGCCCATTTCTCCATCTGCGACAGATGCGCGATCTCCATCTGCAGGGTGTGCTTGATTGCATTTGATATTGATTGTCGGATTTCAGAGGTTTGAGGCTTCTTATTGATGAAATGAACCTGACAGCCAGTCTTAAGTTACTCCGCGATTACGCCGACAATGGCGATGAAGCGGCGTTCCGTCAATTGGTAGACAATACATCAACCTCGTCTATTCCGTCGCTGTCCGCCGCGTTGGAGGGGATTTCAGTCTTGCCCAGGACGTCACCCAAACCGTTTTTGCGGATCTCGCCCGCAAAGCGCCGTCGCTGCGGGGCATGGAATTTCTGGGCGGCTGGTTGCACCGGCACACTGGCTTTGTCGCGGCGAACATGGTTCGCAGCGAACAGCGCCGTCAAATCCGCGAACAGGAAGCCTCTCAAATGAATGCAACCGACAATTCCTCTGACAGTCTCTGGCAACAATTGGCGCCGGTGCTGGACGATTCCATCGAATCGCTTGATCCATCGGACCGGCAAGTCATCCTGCTGCGATTTTTTGAACGGTGGGATTTCCGTTCGATCGGCACCATGTTGGGCATCAGCGATGATGCCGCGCAAAAACGCGTAAGCCGGGCGCTCGATAAACTGCGCGAGTTGCTCGCAGAGCGCGGTGTTGCATTGAGCGTCATGCTTTTGTCCAGCCTTATTGCGGGCAAGGCGATTGCGGCTGCGCCAGCCGGATTGGCCGGAAATGTCGCGCGGTTTGCGCTGTCCGGCGCGGGTGCGGGAGGCGGGCTGGGATTGATCCTGTTAAAATTATGGAAATCGCTTTCTTTCAAGATCGCACTTGGCGGCACAGTGGCAGTCGTGGCGTTATGGCTAAATTTTAGGAATCATTCAGTTCCCGCTGTTAAACCAGCGCGTCTCTCAACTCCAACTCCAGCATTTGCAGGCGTAATGCAAAGTGGAACGCCCGCCAATGATTTGTCCGTGACGTTGAAAACCGAAACCAACAGCGTGAACATGACAAGCAATGTGTTGTTGCTCAACATTGTCGCCGCAGACTCCGGAAAGCCGGTGCCAAATGTGGAAATTGATTATTGGTCATGGAAGAACGGGAAAATGCCGGACAAAATATCGCTTGAATCTACACGTTTTGGAATTTGCAATATTCCGATTTCCGACGGCATCACCGAACTAAAGATTGTGAGCATCAGGGACGGCTTTGCCGCCACGCGTCTGGACTGGCGTCCAGATCGTGGCGAACAGATTCCCGCCCAGTTCACGTTTCAACTGGCGCGGGCGGTGTCAATTGGCGGACAAGTGGCGGGGCCGGATGGCAATCCGGTTGCTGGCGCGCAAGTGCATTTTGAACCCCGGCCGCCGTCTCCGCAAACAAGACCTCAAAGCGATGATTTCCCCTTTAACTTTGACGAGACCACCGATGCACAAGGCCACTGGCAAATTGACCGCATCGGGAAAGAGGCGTTTCAAACCATCCATGGGGACTCTAGCCATCCGGATTTTGTTGGAAGTCCGTTCGTTAATTTCGGCAGCGATCCCGAGGCGGAAAAGCAATTGCTTTCCGGGACATATGTGTTCACCTTGCGCCCCGCTGTCGTTGTCAGCGGTGTAGTGACAGGTCAGGACGGCCAGCCGGTGCCGGATGCCAATGTGCTGGTTGGACACGCGCCCGGTGAATCAGGCGCTCGCAGGGCGAGGAGTGAAAGTGACGGCAAATTCTCGGTTGCGGGGTGTCGTCCCGGCAAAAATCTGATAACTGCGGAAGCAGAAGGTTATGCGGCGAATACCATCGAAGTGGACTTGAGCGATACCAATTCGGGACCGTTTCAAGTCTCACTCAATTCTGGAAAAGTGCTAAAGCTGCGGGTGATGGATCAGGATGGAAATCCGGTATCTCACGCCGATGTCACACTCGATTTGCAGGATTCAGAAGCCGCAGTGCCCCGAAGCCGGTTTAATCAGCAGACCGACGCAGATTGGCCGTCTGGAATGGGACAGTGCGCCAGACGCGGAACTGACGCTTATTGTTTCGGCCCCGGACTGTATGGTAAAACGTGATGTGAAGGCGCTGCCTGATGGAATTGAACACGTCATCACCCTTCAGCCAGCACTGACGGTTTCGGGCAGGGTGAACGATGCGGCAACGGGCCAGCCGATTCCGCGTTTTCGTATCATCGCGGGCTGGCCAACTCACGAGGCGACCAGCGAAACAACATTTATCGAAGATACGAACCAGCCTCATTGGAGCCCGTTTGAACGTGACTGGTTCACATTCGGAGGAGGCAAATTTCAGTTCTCATACCACGCGCCCATGGTTCTTAACGAACCTAATCCGGCTTATATGTTCAAGTTCGAGGCCGACGGTTACGCGCCGTTTGTCACGCGCGCCGTGCATGCAACGGAACGCTCCGTCAGCTTGGACGTTGCGCTCACTCCTGCTCCGACAACGGAGGTAACGGTTTTTACTCCTGACCAAAAGGTTGCCGCCGGAATCCAGATTGGTCTTGTGTCCCAAGGCGCAGGATTGGTTTTAATTCCAGGAGGTTTTTCGCGCACGACCATAAATTCTGCCATGGAGAATGCGACTACGCTAACGGCAACAGACAATCAAGGCCGTTTTGCACTTTCTTCCGACCCGGCCATTACAGAGG
>Ga0208357_1001247_pt1 | contig 18844 bp, 9 predicted proteins | sample NGESurdeep092012_6_FD_184487 | JGI IMG/M metagenome (GOLD analysis project Ga0208357, IMG submission 184487) | Arctic peat soil microbial communities from Barrow, Alaska - NGEE Surface sample F52-2 deep-092012 (SPAdes) | ecosystem: Environmental > Terrestrial > Soil > Wetlands > Peat ... | reverse complement strand
ATAAAAAAAGCAATACCTAATAAAAGATAAACAGTTTTACCATCACCATTGATGCCCGGCTCCATCATATAATGAGAATACAAATGAATATCTTTTAAAGGCTGTAAATTATAAGTTACGGAAGAATTGTATTTCTTCATGTCGGCGCCAACAAATTTTTCAACAATGGGAGGAAACTTCTTTTCAACTGATTGAGGGTTGGCATCTTTTCGCAACAATAAATACGTGAGACATCCATCCCATTCCCAGGCATTTTCGGGGCCGTTGCCGGATGAGTCTGTATTCATTTTTACAAAAGTAGCATACGAAAGAAGGATGTCCGGTTTCAATTGTGTATTAACCGGCGCATCTTTATATACCGCCGTAATTGCGTAATTACTATTCCTGTTTAATTGCAATGTTTTTCCGACAACATTGGTGCTTCCAAATATTCGGCGTGCGGTTGTTTCAGAAAGCGCTGTGGTATTGGGTTCTTTTAATGCCGTGTTTTTGTCGCCGGCAATTAAAGGATAAGTAAATATGTTGAAAAAGGAACTGCTTGCAAAAAATACTTTTTCAATTTTCAATGGCTCGTTATTTACGTCTGTAGTAACATGGCCATTTTGAACAACCTTTACATAATCTTGTATTTCCGGGATGGCATCTTTAAAAGAATTGCCAACTGCATAAGCGCCTGCAGCCCATTGTGTACTTAGTTTCCCATTGTCGTACCTGTCTTGTTCGACACGGTAGATCCTGTCTTTATTTACCTGGAAATTTTCATAGCTTAATTCAAAAGAAACGTATTGCAGAATAAGCAGGCACGCCGCAATACCTATACCCAGTCCAAAAATATTAATGCCTGAATATGCCTTGTGGCGTTTCATATTGCGCCATGCAATTTTGAAATAAGTTTTGAACATAATTCTTATTTTAAAATTTTAATTTTCATTTAACCATGACTGTTAGCAAACCAACACCCGCCTGATCGTCATTCGGGCAGGAATATTAAAGTTTCCTATTTACCCCGCCAGTTAACTTTCGGGCATGCATGCGCAAAAAACTGCCCCAACTTTCAAACTTCACAAATTCCTCTTTAGGGGATTTAGGGGTTCACTCACTCCTCAAACTATCCACCGGATTCGCTATCGCTGCTTTAATCGCCTGGAAACTTACGGTTATTATTGTAATAAGCAACGCTCCCATACCAGTCACAGCAAAGATCCACCACGAAATGCCGGTATGGTATTGATAATTCTGCAACCAATTATTCATAAAATACCAGGCAATCGGTGTTGCTATAATTAATGAAATAATTACGAGCACTAAAAAGTCTTTTGATAGCAATTGCCACAGATTGAAAACCGATGCACCTAATACTTTCCTCACGCCAATTTCTTTTACTCTCTGCTCTGCCATAAAAGAGGCCATGCCAAATAATCCAAGACAGGAAATGAAAATGGCAAGTGCCGCAAAGAAACTCGCGAGCTTTCCTATGCGTTCTTCATCACCAAACTTTTTGGCATATTCTTCATCTGCAAAATGATATTCAAAAGGTTGCTCGGGATTATATTTTTTGAAAACAGTTGCAATTTTAGCCAGGGCATCATGCATATTTGCCGATGGATTTATCCTCATATCAACAACTTCCTGCGGATCATTATTGGTAACAAAAACAGTACGGAAAACAGGCTGATAGGGAGATTGCATTACCATGTCTTTTACAACTCCTATCACATGAAAGAGATTTCCGTCCCAGGTGATTGTTTTGCCCACAGGATCTTTTATTCCCATAAATTTTACAGCCGCTTCATTTAAGATCATCCCGGATGAATCTGTTGCAAATTCTTTTGAAAAATCACGGCCTTCTTTAAAATGCCAGCCTATTGTTTTGCCAAAATCCTTTGAAATAAATACCACATTAAAATTTCCCTGCTGGGAAGGATCTTTACCTTCCCAGGTAAATCCATTGTCTGTTTCATCCACATAATAAGTAGCGCCTGAAGATTCTGCCATTTCTGAAACAGCACCTGAGTTTTTTAATTCTGTGCTTACCGCATCAAAGTGCTTGTGTATATTTTCTGTGACCATGTTCACAGAAATTAATCCATCACGGCTGTATCCAACCGGGCGATTTTTTGCGAATTGTATCTGATTGAAAACAACGATCGTTCCGATAATTAAAATAACGGAAACGGTAAACTGCAGTACCACCAATACTTTGCGTGGAACCGCGGCGAAACGGCCAACGCGGAAAGTGCCTTTTAAAACTTTTACGGGTTTGAAAGAAGATAAATACAATGCCGGATAACTGCCTGCAATAAATCCGGTGAATAAAGTAAATAAAATTCCGGCCAGCCAAAACAATGGATTGGTCCAGAGAATTGAAATTTTCTTGTCTGCTACTTCATTAAAAAATGGAAGAATGAGTTGTACTAAAATCAGTGAAAACGCGAATGCAAACAAAGCCACTAATAATGATTCAGCAAAGAATTGTCTTATCAATTGTCCCCTCAAAGATCCGATCGCTTTCCTGATGCCTACTTCTTTTGCACGCTTCTCACTTCGTGCAGTACTTAGGTTCATAAAGTTGATGCAGGCGAGCAGTAATACAAAAAACCCTATGATACCAAACAACCAAACAAATTCAATTCTTCCCCCGGTATTTATCCCATTCTTAAATTCAGAATACAAATGCCATTTACTCATAGGTTGTAAGAATACAACAGGCTTAAATGCTGCATCTGCAGGAGTCACATTTTTAAGTTTGGAATCTTTTATTTTCACTGAAACCTTTTGCATGTCAGCGTTATCAGCTATTTGCACATACGTTTGAAAAGAATTATTTCGCCAGGGGTTGGTAGTTTTTTCATCCCATGAAGCTTTATCAATAAACAATTGCCAGGATGCAATAAAAGTGAGGTTTCTAAAGTCTGAATTGTAAGGAAGGTCTTTATATACACCGGTTACTTTTACATCAAACCTGTTATCAATTTTTATTACCTTATCCATTGGGTCAGCATCTCCGAATAAAGCTTTGGCAGTAGATAAAGAAAGAATGACAGCATGATCATCATTTAAAGCAGCTCTTGTTCCTTTCAGCATTTTTAAGGAGAGCATTTGAGTGATCTGCGGTTCCATATAATTTCCGCTCTTAGTGATTTTTTTTTCTCCAACTGCTAATATGTGATCATTTGTCCATGATGCCATGCTCACGTATTTGAAATCACTTCCATAGTCGCTTTTCAATTCACTACCCATTAGGTACGGAACTGCAGTTTGTGTGCCCACATCCCCATTAAATGTCTGGTGCTGCATTACCTGCGCAATCCGGTCATAATTTTCGAAACTTTTATTGAAAGAAATTTCATCATAAATCCAAAGAGCAATAAGTATCGCGACTGCCATACCTACTGAAAGACCCGTAATATTGATAAAAGAATGGGCTTTGTTTTTAATCAAATTACGCCATGCTGTTTTGAAATAATTTTTTATCATTTTATTTTCGTTTATAGATAACTGCTATTTTATAGTAAACCCCGCCTGTACCATGCCCGAAAGATTCGTTCAGTCGGGTATTCGGACAGGAAACAAATATTCAATATTCCTGTTTTCTTCATTAGCATATCAGGTAATTAATTCTATTCACTTCTCAAACTCTCTACCGGATTTGCAATTGCTGCTTTTATCGCGTGGAAGCTTATTGTAGCTAAAGCGATAAGCACAGATGCTAATCCACCAACAATAAATATCCACCAGCTCAGATCAATACGATAAGGATAATCCTGCAACCAGCCATGCATATAGTACCAGGCAATGGGCACAGCGATTACAAATGCAATTGAAATAAGTATGATAAATTCTTTTGAAAACAAATAAACGATATTGCCTGCAGTAGCACCCAATACTTTGCGAATACCAACTTCTTTTATTCTTTGCACTGCCATGAATGAAGCTAAACCATACAACCCAAGACAGCTAAGGAATATCGCGATTGCTGCAAAAATTTTATACAACTGCGCTAACTGATTTTCCTGTTTGTAAAAATTGGCAATTTTATCATCAAGAAACTTGTATTGATAGACAAAATCGGGAAATGTTTGCCCAAATATTTTTTTAACAGATTGCAACGTCGAAGAAAGGTTTTTAGTATCAAGTTTTATTCCGGCCTGGCTGTACATTACGTTATCTGTGGTAATAAGCAATGGTGCAACATCATGGCGAAAAGACCTGTCATTAAAATCCTTCAGTACGCCAACAACAGGGCATTTTATTCGATCACCCCAAATGCTTATTTCTTTGTTCAATATATCTTCCGGTTTTTTAAGCCCTAAACTTTTCACGAATGATTCATTCACTAAAAATTCTCTTGCCATTTTAGAAGGTTGCAAATTTCTTCCGGCAATCAGTTGTAATTTATAAGCCGGCACATATTCGTTATCGGCAAATTTGGTAATCGCTTTAAAATCTGCTTCTTTTATTGCATGGTCAAATTTAAATGTGCTCCACATATCATTCGCATCTTCAACAGGAGTATTGGAACTGAAGCTTACTGCCTGCACGCCGTTTACTGACAATAACTGGTTCTTTAAATAATCCAGCCTGCTGAGGCGAAGACTATCTACACGGAAAGGAACATTTACAATTGCATCTTTATCGAAGCCTAACGGTTGATTCATAAAATAATTCATTTGCTTTACAATGATGAGTGTCCCGATGATCAGTGCCTGAGCAATGATGAATTGAAATACAACCAACCCTCGTCTTAATGAAATTCCCTTTGCAGTATTTGCTGTGCTTTTACTCTTTAAAGCATTAACAGGATTGAAACGTGATAAAACAATAGAAGGATAAAAACCAGCGAGTGCGGTAACAACAATTGTTACAGCCAAAAGAAATAAAATAATTGCAGGGTTGTTCAGTATGTTGAATGAAAGCGAAAGTTCTAAAAGTTGATTTAAAGAAGGCAATGCCAAAATTGTAATAACTGCTGCAAGCATTACAGCACTTGTAACTATCAAAAATGTTTCAATGTTGAATTGGATTTGCAATTGAGATTTACTACTCCCCAAAACTTTTCTTACACCAACCTCTTTTGCACGATTAACAGCTTGTGCGGTGGAAAGGTTGATAAAGTTTACGCAGGCAATCAACAGGATGAATGCGGCAATCAGCCACAATACATTGAGTAGTTCATGATTGATTGTTTTGTTGCTGTAATCCCCCGTTTGCGTATCAAAATGGACTGCACTTAATGGCTGTATAATATGGCTGTCCTTGTCTTCGGGCGATTCAACTTTTGCTGAATACGCTCTTAATTGTTGATTAAAATTGTCAACAGAAATATTTGGCGGCAACAAAACATAGCAACCAAAATCAGCATTCGTCCTGTCCTCCCAATCAGTGTTTTTTGCCATATCTCCTGTAATGCCTGTTCCAAAAGCCACAACCAGTTTTAACTGAAAGTCTGTATTTGCGGGTATGGCCGCAAGAATGCCTGAAACTTTCAATACGTCAATGCCGTGGCTGAATAAAGAGCCGCCCGCTTCCAGGTTAATGGTTTTGCCTATTGCTGTTTTCCAATCACCGAAATATTTTTCTGCAATCTCTTTTGTAAGCAATACATTGTTCGGGTCTTTTAATGAGGCATACGAACCTGCGAGCAGGGGAAAATCAAACATTTTAAAGAATGAAGGCCCTGTAAAAAATACACCTTTGTCTTCTTTAAATGACTTTATCGTTGTTCCGTTATTGTCAGGTATCAGCAATTGATCATTATGGCTTTCCCAAACCGGGGCCACTTGTTCTATTTGGGGGAAAGCCGTTTTCAATCCCAGGGGCATTGGAAAGGGGACGTCTTTCCCATAAGTAATATTTGCATCCTCTGTATGATGATATTCGTTTAAAACACGATAGATACGATCTTTCTTTGAGTGAAAATTATCGAAGCTTGTTTGAAATTGTATAATGATAAAGATCATTATACAAACGGCAATACCAACAGCCAAACCGACGATGTTGATAATAGTGTAATTCCTATTACGGATCAAACTTCTGAATGCGGTTTTAAAATAATTTCTAAACATAAAAGTTGATTTATCATTTATAATTTATTGATGTTTGATTTATCATTTCAAATTGTTTCATTTTCAATTTTATTATTCACTTCTCAAACTCTCCACGGGGTTGGCTATTGCCGCTTTTATAGCCTGGAAACTTACCGTGATCAAAGCGATAATAATTACCAGCAATCCTGCAGAAACAAAAATTCCCCAGCTTATTTGAATACGATAAGGATATTTTTCCAGCCATTTATTAGCAGCCCACCATGCAAGAGGAATAGCAATGAACATAGCAATCAAAACTAATTTCAGGAAATCTAAGGACAACGCAGTAACCACGCTTTGCACAGAAGCGCCCAACACTTTTCGAATGCCAATTTCCTTGGTCCTTTTTTCTGCTGCAAGAACTGATAAACCAAACAAACCAATGCACGAAATAAAGATGGTGAGTATGGCGCTGAATAACATAATTTGTTTCCATTTCGCTTCAGCCTCATAGTTTTTAATATTTTCATCGTTCTTAAATGTATAGCTATAGGGGGTTATAGGGAATAGTTTTTTAAAAGTACTTTGAATGTATTTTAGCGATTTAGATGCGGAACCCGGTTTTATTTTTATATAAGATGTTCCATAATCATTACCCCGCTTCATAGTAAATAATTGTGGCCCTGTTTTTTCATATAAAGATTGATAATGGTAATCTTTTACCACGCCAATAACCATATATTTTTCATTGTTATTGTACCAAAAATCAACGGTTTGCCCGATGGGATTTTTCCAGCCGGCTTTTTTTACAAATGATTCATTTACCAAAACCGAATGGGATGAATCGGATGGATAATCAGCAGAAAAGTTTCTTCCTTCTGTAATGGGTATTTTTAGCAAAGGCAAAAATGATTCATCAACAGTTTCATAATCAAAATTGATGGTAGAATCGCCGTTTACTTTTGCCATTGTGAACCAACCCCCGCCATTTTTAGAAGATACGCCAACAATATCAGGGTCTTTCATTAATTCATTCCTGAATAATTTTGCCTTGTCACGTTTCAAATTATCTTTATTGACCACTACCAGGTTACTGTCATCATAGCCCAATTTTTCAGTGGTGAGATAATTGAACTGGTAATAAATAATAAGCGTAGCGATTATTAAGAATGAAGAAAGTGTGAATTGCAATATCACCAGACTTTTCTGCAAATAATTTTTTCCTGATAATGTAAAACGCCTGTACAACGTTTGCACAGGATTGTAACCTGACAATACCAAAGCAGGGTAGAAGCCCGCCAGCAACGTAGTAAGCACGAAAAGAATAATGTATCCTGCGATTAATTTTGCATCAAAAAGATAGGAAAAGGCGAGCGCTTTATTAGAAAGTTCATTGAACAAAGGCAAAACTAATTTTACAATCACTAAAGCCATTATGAATGCAATCAGGCAAAGAACAAATGACTCTCCGAGAAACTGCATAATCAATTGTTTTCTGTTTCCTCCTACTACCTTGCGAATACCAATTTCCTTCGCGCGCTTTAATGAACGGGCTACGGTTAAATTTATAAAATTGATACAGGCAATGAGTAAAATAAACAAAGCAATTCCTGAAAGGATATAAGAATACATCGGGTTACTTGCATTGGTAAGTCCATTTTGTGCTGCTAACTTTGTACTCAGGTGCATGTCGGTAAATGGTTGCAAAAAATAAGTGCCCATATTTCCTATATCGCCATATTGTGCGACCATTTTTTTAAAGGTCTCTTCAGCATTACTGACATAAAATTTTTGCATTTGATTATCCACCGATTGAAGATTAGCATCCGGATTCAATACCACAAAAGTGTTTAGGAAAAAATTGAACCAGTTATCATTATTTTGAGCACCCTCAGCGGATTCTTTAAAAGGTATTAATACGTCAAATTGTATAGAGGAATTTTGCGGACATTTTTTAGCCACCGCGGTTACATTATAGGGCACAAACACGCTATCCTCTTTCAGCATAACTGTTTTCCCGACGGCATCTGTTGTACCAAATTGTTTTTTCGCGGCATTTGCAGACAGTACAATAGAATGTGGTTCAGTAAGGCAGGTTTTGGGATTGCCGGCCAGTAGCGGGAAAGTGAATACAGAAAAGAAGTTCGAATCAACATAAAGTAAATCCTGGGATTGAATTTCAGTGCCGGTTTTTAAATCCTCGCTGCCACCTTGTATGCGCACAAAGGATCGTATGCCCGGAACATTTTGTGTAAACCGGGGTCCTTGTATATACCCGGAATTTCCATCTTCCATTTCAATACCCTGGCGCTCTCCTTTGAAAGCCACCCTGTAAATGTTATTTACATTTTTATGGAACCGGTCAAAACTTACTTCATCTTTTACATATAAAATAATGAGCATGGCGCAAGCAAGTCCCAGTGCTAATCCTGCAATGTTGATGATCGAATAAACTTTGTTTCGGCTTAAATTTCTGAATGCAATTTTGAAATAATTTTTAAACATCGGTATAGTTTTTAGTTATTAAATTTCGTTTACTCATAATCGTTTTATTTTAAATTTATTTTTCAGCAAATAAACAAATATTAAGGTTTTCCATTCGCCCAGCCCGTTACCGTTCGGGCAGGCATTCACAAAATAACTTTCCCAACTTTCATACTTCATAAGTCCCCTTTAAGGGATTTTGGGGGTTATTCGCTTCTCAAACTTTTTGCCGGATTGACACCGGCAGCTTTTATCGCCTGGAAGCCCACCGTAACCAATGCTACCACCGAAGCCAGTATAGCCGACAACACAAAAACCCACCAATGGATATTAACACGATAGGCAAAATCCCTCAACCAATGCGACATCGCATACCATGCTATAGGAAAGGCAATAAGCGCTGCAACTAATACCAGTTTTAAGAAATCTTTTGATAATAAGGTAACTATAGAAGTCACATTAGCGCCCAATACTTTTCTTATGCCTATTTCTTTTACGCGTTGGGTGATTGAGAAAGCGGATAAACCAAATAGACCAAGGCACGCTATAAAAATAGCTATGAACGAAAACACGGTAAATATGGTTCCCTGCCGTTGTTCTGATTGATAAAGCTTATTAAAATTTTCGTCAAGGAAATTATATTCATAAGGTAGTTCAGGCAAATAGGTTTTCCAGATTTTTTCCACGGAAGCTAATGCACCTGGAATATTATTACCGGAAAGCTTTATTGAAAGATTGTTAAATGAGGAATTGATTGGTGTTGTTGCCGGATTTAATAAAATCATTGGAATAATTTTATGTTGAAGAGATTCAAAATGAAAATCGGCCATAACTCCAATTACGCGGCCTTGTGTACCTCCATATTTAAAATCTTTGCCTATGGCATCCTGTGGTGATTTCCAGCCGATGGCTTTTACGGCAGACTCATTCAAAATAAAATTGGAAGTATCCATACTGTAATCGCGGGAAAAATTTCTTCCGGCAACCAAATGAATACTGTAAGTAGGAATAAAATCATAATCAGCATCTACATATTTTATATCTGTAGTTAATGGCTGCATAGAATCACCAACCATTGTAGAAGCGCCATTATCATCAAGCAATCTGCCAGTAGGAATGCGTGAAGAACGAGCTACATCTTTGATACCCGGACTTAGTAATAAGTCATTTCTGAACGCATCATATTGGGGATTCACAGAATTATAATAAGGCATGGTAATTATATGTTCCTTATTATAACCCAAAGAAGTATTCTGCATATACCGCAATTGCTGGAAAACAATAATGGTTGTAATAATAAGTACGATAGAAATGGTAAATTGAGCCACCACCAACACTTTTCTAAAAGAAACATTACCACCGCCAGCTTTAAATAATCCCTTCAAAGTTTTTACAGGCTGAAAGGAAGACATAAATAAAGCAGGATATAACCCGGATATAACACCTACAATAAATGGTGTTAAAAAAAGCGGCAACAATACCTGCCATTTTTCTAAAATACTTACAGATAATTCCTGCCCCGAAATTTGATTAAGCCACGGCAATGTAAAATATAAAAGAAGAAAAGCTATTAAAATAGCACACCATGCTATAAGCACTGATTCGCTGAGGAATTGAAATATCAATTCTTTTTTTCTTGCACCGATTACTTTTCGTATTCCAATTTCTTTTGCACGTAATGCAGAGCGTGCGGTGGAAAGGTTCATGTAGTTGATACAGGCAATAAGTAAAATAAACAAAGCAATAGCACCAAAAATATAAACGCGGGTAATATCTCCGTTTGGCTCCGCTTCATAATCTGTATGTGAATACAAATGAATATCTGTAAGTTTTTGCAATCCAAGCTCTGTCATTTTTGAAGGTTGATTCGGAGCATATTGAGCAGCCATGTGTTTATTCAGAAATGCAGGAAAACGCGCGATCAATCTTTTTGGGTCGTAATGGTTGGGTAGCTCAATGAATGTAAAAAAAGCATTATTGCCCCAATTGGTTTCAAGATTTTTTTCACCATATATCGCAGAATCCTTTAAGGTATTGAAAGAAACCAATACATTCGGATGCATAAAGGAATTTTCAGGAAAGCCTTTGTAAATACCAGTTACTTTCACATCAAACTGGTTGCCGGCACGAATGACTTTATTCAAGGGGTCTTCATTACCAAAATATTTTTTGGCTACCTCAGGTGTAAGCATTACGCTGAAAGGATCTTGCAATGCTGTCTTTGGATTACCTTCCAGTACTTTTAAAGTAAAGACATCAAATAAATTTTCATCAGCAAAATATACATTGTGCTCATTAATCAGCTTGTCTTTATATTTAAACGGGACGGTTCCGGCATTTTCAAGCCTTGTCATTTTTTGTATTTCCGGAAAATCTGTTGGAAAATAATATCCGAATGGGGGAGAGATAGCACTTAATTTCAAAGAAACGACGCCAGCCGCATTATTGAAAGTCCTTGTTACACGATAGATGTTTTTGGCATTTTTATTATACCGGTCATAACTTAATTCGTTCAAAACATAGGTGGTGATAAGCAAGCAGCAGGTAAGCCCTATCGTTAATCCGAAAAGGTTAATGAAAGAAATAAATTTATATTTCACCAGGTTGCGCCATGCTATTTTGAAATAATTTTTAATCATAATTTTTATTTTCGTTTAAGGATTTATGTTATACTCACTTTTAATTCTATTCACTTCTCAAACTATCCACCGGGTTGGCTATTGCGGCTTTTATAGCTTTAAAAATGATCGTTATTAGTGCAATCACAAAGACAAGTAATCCTGCAATAAAAAATATCCACCAACTTATATTTATCCGGTAAACAAAATTGCGCAACCATTTATTCATTGCCCACCATGCAACAGGCGATGCTATTACAACCGCTAACACTACGAGTTTTATAAAATCTTTTGAAAGCATTGATGTAACCTGCGAAACTGAAGCCCCTAATACTTTTCTTATGCCAATTTCTTTTGTGCGTTGTTCTGCCATAAAGGTGGCAAGACCAAACAGACCCAAACATGCTATAAATATTGTAAAGGATGTAAACACCGTAAAAATTTTTGAAAGCCTGTCTTCTGCTGTGTACATAGCATTATAACTTTCATCCATGAAAGAATATTCAAAAGGATTTATATCATCATATTTTTCATAGATTTTTTTCATTTCCTTAATAAGGGATGGGATATTGACATGAGGATTTACTTTTGCAAACAAACAGCCCCCAAACATTCCCCAGCCCGATGAAGTGTCAGAGCCTATAAACATAGAAAGCGCACCGATTTTATCATGGAGTGATTCGTAATTAAAATCTTTCAAAACTCCTGCTATTTCTACTTGTTGACCCGACATTGAAAGTTTTTCATGAAGAGGGTCTCTATTAAGGTTTAGTTTGGATATAGCTGCTTCATTAATAATTACCTGATTTTGTTTTTGATAAAATAGCGAATCGTCAGGTTTTATTTTCCAATGAAGGCCCAGCATCGGAATAAAATTTTCATCTACAGAAAAAACTGGCACTGCAATACTCATATTCGTATTTTTCGGTTTGAAGAAAAAATCATCATATCCTTTATACATCGGGTAGTGAGCTACAGTTGTTTGCTGCACACCAGCAAGTGAAGCAGTTTCCTGCCTAAAAGCTGAATAATGTTTTCCTATAGATGGCGCAAAAGGAATCATTATTATATTGTCTTTATTTACTCCTGTATTAGTATGCCTGAAAAAATACATTTGTTTATCGATAACAATGGCGCATACAATTAATGCAACTGAAATTGAAAATTGAAAAACGGTAAAAGCCTTTCTTACAGTCAATCCGCCACTCTGTTTACTGAATTTTCCGTACAAAACTTTTACTGGTTTGTAAGCAGATAAAAGAATAGATGGATATGCAGATGCCAACAATACAGTGATAACAAAAAGTGCTGCAAACGATAATAACAGGTGAGAGTTATAAAGAAATGAAGGATCAATATTTATTTGTAAAAAATTAAAAAATAAAGGTTGGAAAATGGTACTTAAAACATAAGCCAAGACAAACGAAATAGTTGTGTATAAAGCCGATTCAATAAAAAACTGCACGCTGATTGATTTTTTAGATGCCCCCATTACTTTTCTTACGCCAATTTCTTTGGCGCGGGTAGTAGAACGCGCTGTAGAAAGGCTTATGTAATTAGTTAAAGCAAGCAATAAAATAAGCGCTGCAATAAATGGAAATATAGAAAGGTACTTTATGTTAGAATTGTCGCCGAAATTTGCATCCAGATGCGTACTTGTTAATGGCGTTGCAAAATACGTTTCATTATTGTCACCATTACTAGTGTTTTTTCCCAGTTGCTGTAAAGTAGCTTCGAGTTTTGGTACATTTCTTTTATTATTCAACAAAAAATAGGTAGAAAAGGACCCAAGCTGAACTCTCTGGGATTCAACAAGGTCTTTGTAATCATCCATCGATGCAAGACTTTGAATAGAGGCAATAAAGTCGTACTGAATACTTGAATTGGAAGGTACTTTTTCTGCAACGCCCGTTATGGTGAAATTGTATTTATCATCGTACTTAATTGTTTTTCCAATTGGATTATTTTCACCAAAATATTTTTTAGCGGTATTTGATGAAATTACTACAGTAAAAGGATTTTTTAAAACTTTGTTTTTGTTCCCGTTCAATAATTTAAAAGAAAAGAAACTGAAAAAATTACTGTCGGCGAATAAAAATTTATCTTCTGCAAATTTTAATGAAGGCTTCAGAGCATTTTCTATCGAAGGTTTTTTGTATGGCTTCATATACCGCACATAACTTTCAACAGATGGGTCATTTTGACTGGCAAGCGATGCAGTTGGAAAACTCATTTCCGGCATGAAAACGGAGTCATTCCCCATTTTTATTTTACCCTGAATCCAAAATATCCTGTCTGCATTTGCATGAAACTTGTCGTAGCTTGTTTCATGTTCGACATATAATATTATCAGCATGCATACTGATAGACCAATAGCCAGACCGGTAATATTTATGGCAGTATAAATTTTATTTCTTACCAGGTTGCGCCATGCGATTTTAAAATAATTTTTTATCATTTTATTTTCGTTTAAGGATTTATGTTATACTCACTTTTAGTAAAAAAACAAATACTCAATATTCCTGTTTTCTTCATTAGCAAATCAGCTAATTATAACATCTATTCACTTCTCAAACTATCAACCGGGTTGGCCACCGCTGCTTTTATCGCCTGGTAACTTACAGTAATGATCGCAATCAATATCGACAATAAAGCAGCCAATGCAAACACCCACCATTCCATGTTGATGCGGTAAGTATAAGTGTCCAGCCATTTACTCATTGCCCACCATGATACAGGAGCAGCTATCAAAAATGAAATGCCTACCAATTTTAAAAAATCGAGCGATAATAGCGAAGCGATTCCGCTAACTGAAGCTCCAAGCACTTTCCTGATGCCGATTTCCTTGATCCTGTTCTCTGCCATATAAGTAGCCAACCCAAAAAGGCCCAGGCAGGAAATGAAAATGGTAAGCACGGCAAATAAACCTGCCAACTCTCCGGTACGCTGCGCATCTTTAAATTTATTTGCGTAAGATTCATCAACAAAAACGTATTCCAAAGGATAATCCGGGTTATACTTTTTAAATATCTTTTCGACGCCAGCCATATCAGCAGTGGTAGTTTTGGTGGGATTGAGCCTGATGTGTAATATTTGTGCAAACATCTTTCCCGGCCCAAAAACGATCAACGGATTTATAGTTTGCTGGAAGGGAGATTCAATCACAAAATCTTTTACAACACCTACCACATGATACTGAATGCTATCGCCGGTTTCCCTGATAGTCATGCCAACAGGGTCTTTCATATGCATTGCTCTCACGGCTGATTCATTTAATACAATGGCATTACTGTCTGTGGGATAATTATACACATCTATATCGCGGCCTTCTAACATTTTTACTCCAATTGTTTTTGCAAAATCAGCATCGGATTGAAAGCGAATGAAATCAATTCTTTCATCTGCTTTGGAACTACCATTCCATTGAAGCCCATTTTCATCACTCCATCTTTGCGTGATAGGACTGGCGGACTGTGTAATGGATGTTGCCCAACCATTATTCAGCAATTCATTTTTGATAGATTGATAATGTTTATCCACGTCACCCTGCGTAAAAACATATATCAGGTTGTCTTTGTCATAACCTGATTGCCTGTTAAGGCCATATTGAATTTGCCGTACAACGATGATGGTTGCGATCATTAAAATGATAGCAAAAGTAAATTGGGTGACTACCAAAATTTTTCTTGGAGCAATTAAAGCATTTACTTTTAAAAGAGATCCTTTCAACACCTTTGCAGGTTTGAAACCCGAAAGATAAAATGCCGGGTAACTCCCAGCCAGTAATCCTGTAAACAGAAGGAAGGCAATTGAAAATATCCAAAATAACGGATCGGCGTAATTAATAGAAAGCTGTTTACCTACTAACAGGTTAAAGCTACTTAGACTGATCTGAACCAAAAATAATGCAACAGCAAAAGCAATGAGGCTAAGTAAAATACTTTCTCCTAGAAACTGCATGATCAAAAATCCGCGTTGAGCACCAACTACTTTACGAATGCCCACTTCCTTTGCCCTTTTTTCACTGCGGGCAGTACTCAGGTTCATAAAATTGATACACGCAATTAATAAAATAAATGCGGCTATAATCCCGAAAAGTTGTACTGCTTCTATTTTACCGGCTACCAATTTTCCGTTGTCAGATTTTGCATATAGATAAACCCGGTTTAAAGGTTGAGTGAATACCTCTGTTGTAGATGCATCCGGTGTGCCTTTCGTGTGATCGATGGTGATGTCTTTAATCTTTGCATCGAAGGCAGATTCAGAAGTCCCTGGTTTTAATAAGACATAGGTATATACTGAATTACTTGTCCAGAAATCATCAGTCCAGCCGAGTTTATGCATATACGCCCAGGGTAGGAGGTAGGCAAAATTGAATTGTGTATTGTTAGGAAGATCTTTCAAAACGCCGGTTACGGTGCAATTATTTACGCTGTCAATACGAACAATCTTACCCATCGGGTCCTGGTTTCCAAATAATGCTTTTGCAAATTTTTGAGTAAGCACAATACTGTAGCTTCCTTGCAAAGCATCAGAAGGATTGCCTTTTATTAATGGAAAAGTAAACACATTTAGAAAACTGCTATCAGCAAAAGCGCCCTGGGTATTTAATTTTTTTTCGCCGGCAGTTAAAAGAAAAGTAACGTTTCTGTATCTTACTGCGTCTTCCACTTCGGGATAATCCTTTTTCATTGTTGGGGTGAGGATCATTGGGGTATTGTTCCACGCAAATGCATTTCCCAGGGCATCTTTATCGCGGTTATATATCATGTATACCCTGTCACCTTTTTTGTAAAACCGATCCATACTCATTTCATTTTGTATCCACAGAAAAATAAGTATAGCGCTTGCCATTCCAATAGCCAACCCAAAAATATTGATAGATGAAAATCCTTTGTTTCTCCAAAGATTTCTGAATGCGATTTTGAAATAATTTTTAAACATAAATCTTATTTAAAATTTTAGTTTTCATTTAACCATAACTGTTAGCAAACAAACACCAGCCTGACCTTCATACGGGCAGGAATAGTAAGAATTCTTATTCACCCCGCCCATTAACGTTTGGGCAGACATTCACAAAAAAAACTCTCCCAATTTTCAGACTTCCAAAAATACTCTTTTGGAGATTTTGGGCTTTATTCACTTCTCAAACTATCCACCGGATTTGCCACTGCTGATTTTATTGCCTGAATGCCTACTGTTAGTAATGCAATCAGTATGGCAACTGCTCCTGCTGCAATGAATATCCACCACGAAATGGTTGCTTTGTATGCAAATCCCTGCAACCATTTATTCATAGAATACCATGCAATAGGGGCTGCGATTAAAAAAGCAATTATCACAAGCTTTACAAACTCTCTCGAGAACAATGAAACTACCTGGCTTAGTGAAGCCCCCAAAACTTTCCGTATGCCGATTTCTTTAACGCGCTGTTCTGCTGAAAACATAGCAAGTCCTAATAAACCAAGACACGAAATAAACATGGCAAGAGCAGCAAACAAAACAGACAACCTGGAAATAATTATTTCATTGCTGTATAATTTCTGGTATTCTTCTTCCACAAACTGGTAAGCAAATGCATAATTGGGATTAATGCTTTTATAAATCTTTCCAAGGCTGGCTATTGCCTGCCTTGTTTCTCCGCGTTTTGTGCGTATCATTATCACACCAAAATTTTCCCCCTCTTTTACATCAAGCACTATTGGTTTTATTTTTTCCCTTATTGATTGGGTGTTATAATCCTTAAGTACACCAATAATATGCCCCTTCTTTTTCCAGGCGGAAATCCATTTACCAATGGGGTTTTTCAAGCCCATTTCTTTCACAGCTTCTTCATTCACCATAAATGCATCTGATGAATCAGTAGCAATTTCTTTTGAAAATCCCCGGCCTTCTACCACCTGCAGTTTCATCAGTTTAAGAAAATCAAATCCTACGGAAGCGGGCAAAAACCCAACGTGATCATTTATTGTTTTTCCTTCCCAGTTAATCGCACCATCACCTGCCACAAAGCTCATGTCATGTGGCGTTTCAGTGCTTCGGTCAACCATCGCAATGCCAGGCATTTGCAATGCTTTATTTTTAAACAATAAATAGTTCTGTTTATCCGATAATTTTCCTTCAATCTGTACATACAAAAGATTTTCACGGTCAAAACCTAAATGAGAACCCTGGATATAATTCATTTGCCTTGTAATAACGATAGTTGAAATAATAAGAACAATAGAAAGGGCAAATTGAAACACAGTGAGGCTTTTGCGCAACAGGATTGAGCTATGCGTAAACTGCAGTTTGCCTTTTAAAACGCGAACAGGATTTAGCGATGAAAGATAGAGTGCCGGATAGCTGCCCGCAAGCAGCCCTGTGATTAATACTATTATTGATAAAAAAATCCAAAAAGAAGGCTGTGACACTGGTGAAGCAATATGCGTTCCAGTTAAAGAATTAAACTTAGGCAATAAAAGATACAACAAGCCGATTGAAAGCAACATCGCTAAAAAAGCAAAGAGCAATGCTTCGCTGAAAAACTGCGCTATAAGATTGCTGCGTGTGGAACCAACTACTTTTCTTACCCCTACTTCCTTTGCACGTTTTACTGATCTTGCAGTAGCAAGGTTCATAAAATTAATGCAGGCAATAATCAGTATAAACAGAGCTATTAAATTAAAGATGCGTACATACTCAATTCTTCCTGCAGTTGGTTTCCCGTTTACAAATATGTTGTGTAAATATTGTTCGCCCAGCAACTGGAGGCCGATAATAGTTTTGGTATTACCTTCTTTGACTAAAAGAGGTTTCAGGTAAGCGTTTATCTCTGTTTCCACTTTTTCAGGGCGCGCATTACCGGCAAGTTCTACATAAGCCAGCAGATTGGGACTTGCCCATTCAAGCAAATGCTTTTGCGCTTCCATGTTTAATAAAAAATCAAAGCGCAGGGAACTTTGGTCTGGTACGTTTTCAAAAACAGCAGTAACAATAAAATTTAGCCTGTTTTCATACCGCATACTTTTGCCCATTGCATTTGCAGGCGACCCGAAAAATATTTCAGCCATTTTCCGTGAAATGGCAATGCCGTGCATATCAGCAAGCGCATTATTTGCGTTGCCTTCGATAAGTGGGTAGCTGAACATTTTAAAGAAATCCTTTCCTGCACGTGAACCTTTCATCTTAATGATTTTTTCACCAACCTGAAAAGTTTCCGGATGCCCCCAGGGAAGCTCGTAGCCTGTTGCATAAAATGTTAGATGTTTTACTTCAGGAACAGCAGCCGGCAAGCCTTCCAGTAGAAAGTCCGGATAAATATTTCCGCTGTCCGAACGTAACGGAGTTGCATACGTACCCTCTGTTTTTCCATTTGCAACGGTAGTAGTATAAACAGCATACAAATCTTTCCCATTGGCATGAAAATTATCAATGCTTTTTTCATATTGCACCCATAAATAAATAAACATGCAACAGGTTAGTCCAAGGGCAAGCCCAGCGACGTTAATTACTGTATGCATTTTATAAAGTACAATGTTGCGCCACGCGATTTTGAAATAATTTTTAAACATAAAATCTATTTTCGCTTAATAGTTACTGTTATGTTCCCTGTTTATAGTAAACAAACCCCGCCTGCCTGCGGCTTTCGGGCAGGAAATACTCAATATTCCTGTTTCCTTTATTTTCACATTAGCTAATTAATTTTATTCACTTCTCAAACTATCGACCGGGTTG
>Ga0208357_1001246_pt1 | contig 18854 bp, 20 predicted proteins | sample NGESurdeep092012_6_FD_184487 | JGI IMG/M metagenome (GOLD analysis project Ga0208357, IMG submission 184487) | Arctic peat soil microbial communities from Barrow, Alaska - NGEE Surface sample F52-2 deep-092012 (SPAdes) | ecosystem: Environmental > Terrestrial > Soil > Wetlands > Peat ... | reverse complement strand
TCCATAGTGGTTCTATGGACCAAGAATCGGCGGGGATATGGACCGCACAGGCGGATTCGCAGACCGGCCAACCCGAGCCCGACAGGCTCCCAGGCGAAGGCGTCAGATCGACATGTTCATGATGTCCTTGTACGCATCAACCAGCTTGCTTTGCACGGCCACCGCGGTACGCAGCGACAGATCGGCCTTCTGCACCGCGACCATCGTGCGACCCAGATCCGCCCCTGGATCGCCACGCTCGAAACTTGCCGCCATGCGGCCCGCCTCCAACTGGCTGCGACCCACCTCGGAAATCGACTGCTTGAGCAGGGTGGAGAAATCGGACTGCCCCCCGAGCTGGGCTGCACCGATCGACGCGGCCCTGGGAGCGGCGTCCACCGGGCGAACCTGCGCGGTCATCTGGCGCATCTGCGACAGCAGGTTGTTGACGTCGATGGTGCTCATGCTGGCGTTTCCTGGTGACGGATTCCCGGCGCGTGTCGGGTTTACATGGGATGGATGCACGAGGCGTGCCAGTTCTTTTTTACGGGATTCGGGAGACGGGATTCGGGATTCGGCAGAGCGGCACGAGGCCAGCGACTGCCTTTGCGGTTCCGAATCCCGAATCCCGTCTCCCGAATCCCGGCCCTACGGGCCCTACGCCGCCATGCTGTTCTGCAGGCCGTACTTGCGCAGCTTCTCGACCAGGGTGGTGCGCTGCATGCACAACAGCCGCGCGGCATGCGCCACCACGCCACCGGTGGCGTCGAGCGCCTGGCGGATCAGGCCCACCTCGATGTCGGCCAGGTGGTCCTTGAGGTCCAGGCCTTGTGCCGGCAGCAGGCGCTCCGATTCGAACGCGGGCTGCGTCGCGGTTTCGACGGCCGGGGCATCGTCTACCATCATCGCCAGCAGTGCCGCACCATGGACTTCGCCAGCGACCGCGTTGCCGCGGTATTTCTGCGGCAGGTCGCTGCCGCGCACTTCGCCGTGGGGAAGCAGGATCGCCATGCGTTCGACCAGGTTGGACAGTTCGCGTACGTTGCCCGGCCAGGAGTGCGCATGCAGCGCGTTCATGGCGGCGGCGCTGAAGCGCACCGCGCCCAGCCCACGCCCGGCAAGCCGGAGGTTGAACTCGTTGACCAGGGTGGGCAGGTCTTCCAGCCGCTCGCGCAGCGAGGGCAGTTCCAGCGGGAATACGCTGAGGCGGTAATACAGGTCCTCGCGGAAACGATCCTCGGCGATCGACTGCTCAAGATTGCGATGGGTGGCGGCGATGATGCGTACGTCGCAGTGTTGCGTCTTGCTGCCGCCGACGCGCTCGTAGGCACGCTCCTGCAGCACACGCAACAACTTCACCTGCATCGGCAGGCTCATGTCGCCGATCTCGTCGAGGAACAGGGTGCCGCCCTCGGCCATCTCGAAGCGTCCCTTGCGGGCACTGATCGCGCCGGTGAAGGCGCCCTTCTCGTGGCCGAACAGTTCGCTTTCCAGCAATTCGGCCGGAATCGCCCCGCAATTGATCGCCACGAACGGCTTGTCGCGACGCGGGGAGTACTCGTGGATGGCCCGGGCGACCATCTCCTTGCCGGTACCGGATTCGCCCAGCACCAGCACCGTCGAGTCGAACGGCGCCACCTGCCGGATCAGGCCGTTGACCCGGACCATGGACGCAGAATCACCGACAAAGCGCTGGCCACCGGACTGCCTGCCCAGCAGGCTGGCGTAGACGTTGCGCAAGGCCTCGGTCAGCTTTTCATAGCTCAGCGGAAAGCTCAGCGTGGCCACGCGCCCGGCGAACGGCGATTTGGTGGCACCAAGCTGTTCGGCCCAGGGCGAGTCCTCCGCCAGCAGCAGCGGGACGTGGGCGGCGCTGGCACCCAGCAGGGCGAGCTGGCGCTCCAACTCGGCGGCATCGTTACCGTTCCCTACATACACCGCGCGCCAGGCATGGGTGGATTCGCCGACGCTGGCGCAACTTGCGCCGTGCTGGGGGTGGTAACCCAGGAACTGGAGTGCCGAGATCACCGCGTTGACGCGCGCCGCATCCGATTCAATCACCAGAAAGTCAAACTTCTGCATCTCGTTCCCCTTGCCGCATCTATGGTGAACCCCTGCATCAGGGGCCCCTTTTCGTCAGTGCCGGCGACTCGTCGCTGGTCTGCTGAACCAAGTGCAATAAGGAGGCCAAATTTTGGCGCCCAGGTGACGGCGGAACGTCACCCGTCAGAAGTTCTACGCGGCAAAAGCTTGCCTCAGGTATCCGGGCTGTGCGTCGTAACTATCTGATCTGACAAGATCACGGGAAATTCACGGGCCTGAATGGGCACCAGAAACGCCAGTCGTGCCAGGCAGGAAATGCGCGGTGGCGACGTCCCATTGTGTGAACTGGGTCACGCGCGCAACGGGTTCGTGACAGGCCGGAAGCTCCATACGCAGGCGTACTTACCCGGGCAGCTGGCGCGCATCTGCCACTTTTCGTCGGTGATGGCGAAAAACTAGTCGCTCGATTGCGTCACCCTGGGCGTCGTTGAGCGTGGTGAAGACCACGAACGTGCGGCCGTCGTCCAGTTGACGGTCGACTTGCGCTGCCAGCTCCAGCGGCAAGCTCCGGCAGTGATCGAAGCGCAGACTCAGCAGCATCGCCTCACCGGACGGTATGAGATCGCTCGGGATCACGGCGCCACGCGCATTGAAGCGAACCAGGCGGCGTCCGGGCAGCGTCTCGGTCGGGGTCAGCAGCCGATTGACGATATCCACCAGCGCGGTGAGCTTGGCATCCATCCGGCGCATTTCCTGTACCAGCGGATTGTCGTCTTCGGCACTGTCGACCCGCCGCTCTTCCAACGCGGCGATCGCCGCCAGGGTATTGCCGTTGCGCTCGACCAGCGACAACGCCCGAGCCGGCGGAACGGGCCATGCCAGCGGCTCGACGGATACGTGAAGCAGCTCCTCCACGCTCACCCTCTGCTCGAATTCATCCCATCTGGAGTTGTTCATCGTGCAGCTCCCCATGTCTCGGCCGAAGTTCCGATCCCTCTTATATATACAAGGGATCCGCGTCGCCGTCCTGCAGCAGCCTGCATGACTGCAGCGCGATGCCGCTACTCGACTAGCCCGGTTGGCTCAAGATCGTGCGCAGGCGGCAATCGCCCGGGAGCGCCGGTGCGCGCGCTGCCATTGCCGGGCGCCGCCCGCGTCACGGGCGTTGCCCAACAGCGCCTGCAGCTGGAGATCGTACGCCTGGATCTGCTCGATCTGCGCCCGGCTGACGATATCCGCCGGGTGCTGGCGACGCACCAGCGGCGCGCGTGCCTCCTCCAGGCGCAACAACTGTTCCCAATCGGCTCCCTTCGCCGCCGACAGCATCTCGCGTGTCATGACCAGCGCCTGCGCCAGCGCCTCGCAGCCGACATGGCCATGCTCTTCGCCACGCGCCTGCCCGGAAAACCTCAACCACCCATCGTCTTTCATGATCTGCCGCCGTGCACCGGTGAACTTCAGTGTGCCAGTTGGAAAGCCCGCCGCTGCTTGCTCCTGATCCGGCTTTAGGCCTTTGTCAGTTGCCGCTATTACCGGTATCCAGATAGGCGCTCAAAGCGCGATGGTTGCCGCGCAGCGCGCTCAGTTCCCGACCCACCCTCTCATGCGCCTGCGCGGCAAGCGCCAGTACGCCGAGATGCTGTTCCTGCAACGCCTGGAAGGCGTCGCGCATTTGCACACTGGCAGGCCAGGCGGAGTGCACGTGGTCGGCGCAGATCGACTGCAGGCCGGCAACCCGCTCCCAATCGGCAGCCTGCGCCGCCTCGATCATCTGCGCGCCCAGTTGCAGCGCGACTTGCAGGTCGGGAGTCGTGCCAGCGTCCATCAGGCCACCCCGGCAATCGCCGGCATGCGCGGCGCGGGACTGGCGGTGTCGCGGATAGCCTGCCAGCCCTCGCGGACGGGTGCCAGCAGGTGCGCCGACTCGTCGAGCGCGTGGGGATCGTTGTTCAACTGCGCCTGCAGCAAGCGGCGCGACACGTATTCGTAGAGGGAATCCAAGCGCTGGCTGAACGCGGGGCTGACCTTGTGGTCCAGGCACGCCCGCAGCTCGCCGACGATCGCGATTGCGCGGGTGATGCTGTTGCCCTTGGCGGCGATGTCGCCGAGCGCCAGTTCGCTTTTCGCCTGCCGGATGCGCTCGATCGCCCCGTCCAGCAGCATGCCGATCAGCTGGTGCGGGTCGGCCCCTTCCACGCTGCCGGCGACGCTGTTCTGGCGATAAAGCATGCTCGCGTTGCGCATGTAGCCGTTGGTCATGACATTCCCCGGATCATTTGTTGCTCGTGGTGTAAGTCGCTTCCATCGCCGCGAGCGCGCTGGTGAGGTAGCTGCTGGTGTTGTTGAGCTGCGACATCAGGGTGTCCAGCGCGGTGTACTGCTTGAGCAGTTGCGACTGGTAAACCGACATGCGCGCGTTCAGCTGCGTCTGTTGCGTGTCGAGCTTGCTCAGGCTGTCGTTCAGGCTCTGCTGGCGGGTCGCAAGCACGCCACTGCTCGAGGTGAACGTGGTCAGCGTGGCGTTCAACTGGGTGGCATAGCCTTTCGGACCGGTGAACAGGTCCTGCACCGCGGCCGGATTGCTGCTGAGCGTGGAAGCGAGACGGGTGTTGTCCAGCGCCATCGTGCCGTCCGCCTGGCGGGTGACGCCCAGCGCAGCCAGCGAACCGATGCTGTTGCCGGCCACGCGGCTGCCGAGCACGGCGGCGATCTGCCGTTGCACCGAAGTCAACATGGAGTCGCCGAGCAGGACACCCGCGGTGCCCGAGCTCGCGTCGTAGCTGGACAGCGTGCCGACCGTGCCAACATAGCTGTTGTAGGCGCTGACGAAATTCTGCAGCGCCGTGGTGGCGACGCTGTTGTCCTGGCTCACTGTCAGCTGCGTGCTGCCGGTCTTGGCCAGGTTGATGGTGACGCCATCGATCGCGCCGCTCACGCTGTTGCTGGCACTGCTGATCGCGATGCCATCCAGCGACAGTTTCGCGTCCTGCGCCTCATTGCTGCCGACGGTGCCCAGCTGGCTCGCCAAGGCGCCGAGACCGGCGCTGCTGGCGCTGTCGGCGCTGATCGTGAAACCGTTCGCCACGCCGGTCTTGCTGGAGCTGAGCAGCAGCTGCGCGCCACCTGCGCCGTACACGACAGTGGCAGTGACGCCGGGATTGCCCGATGCGCCGTTGATGTTCGCCGCGATGTTCGACAGCGTGTCAGTCGCCGACACGCTGAGGTTGAAGCTGTTGGCGCCGACGCCGATGCTCAGCGTGCCGCTGCCAATTGCGGCAGTCTGGCCGTACGCGGCGCTGCTGCGCTTCTGCGCCGTGGCGAGCTGGGTCACGTCGAGCATGTAGCTGCCGGCCTGGGCATTGCTCATGGTGCTGGTGGTGCCGATCGTGGCATCCGCCAGCGTCGCGTTGAAACTGCTGAACGTACTGGTCTGGGTCAGCGCGGACAGCGCCGACTGCAACGAAGACAGTCCGGACTGCAGCGAAGCCAGGCCGGTCAGCGTCGCGCTGGTCTGGGTCGCCTGCCTGGTGATCTGCGCCTGCGGCCCGGCCTGCTTGGCGGTGACCAGCGCGTTGACGATCGCGTTGACGTCCAGCTTCGAGCCGATGCCGGCCGCGGTGATCAAGCCGGACGTGCCGCCGGTCGAGGAACCCGTGGTGCCGGAGGTCGTGCCGGTCGAACCGGAGTTGAGCAGACTGCTCAGGTTGTTACCGGTAGTGACGCTGGGGGTGGTCATGGCAATCCTCGCAGTTTCCGTTTGGCTTCGCCGCAAACGCGGAGCTCCGAGTCCCTTGCAAAAACCTCGCCAACGGCAAGGGCTTTGCACGCGACTCCTGGTTGAATGGCGGCAGCGATGACCTGCCCGCTGCCGCCATCCAGAGTGACGCCCGTCGTGCGGTCGCCCGCCCCGGGAAGGGCGGGACGACCTGGCAACGGTTACTGCAACAGCTTCAGCACCCGCTGCGGGTTCGCGTTAGCCTGCGCCAGGACCGAGATACCGGCCTGTTGCAAGACGGAAGCCTTGCTCAGGTTGGCCGTTTCCGCGGCGAAGTCGGCATCCTGGATCGTGGACTGCGAAGACTGCAAGTTCGTGGTCTGCGCGCTCAGGGTCGAGATCGTCGACTGGAAGCGGTTCTGCACCGCGCCCAGGTTGGCCGCCAGGCTGGCCACCGTGGACAGGGCCACGTCAATGCTGGAGATCAGCTTGTTGGCATTATCCACGCTCTTCACATCCTGACCTTTCAGATCACCCGCGACAGTCGCGTTGCCCAGGGTGCCGCCAATGCCGGTCACGCTGGCAGTGATATCGCTTGCGGAGTACAGATTGAACCCCTTCCCGTCACCACTGACCGCTGCCGTAACGCCCACGCCGTCGGTGGCGTTGATGGTGTCCACCAGGTCCTGGACGGAATTGAACGTACCCGTGATGCTTTTGCCACCGATGGTGAGGGCGTTGGTCGTACCATCGATGTTCAACGCAGTCGCCGTCCCCTGGAACGCGGATGCGGCGTTGGAAGTGCTGGCACTCGTGCCATCCGCCACGGTGCCGAAACCGTACTGGCCCGCAGCCGCACCACCGAAGGCAATGGCACCCTTGGTGGCCACACCGGTGACGATAATCTGCCCCGTAGCACCGTCCACGGTTGCGCTACCGTTCGCAGCACCGACTGCGGTTCCGATGGCCGTGGCCAGGGCAGCCGCATTGGCGTACGTACCTGCGAGATCCGTCGCAGCGCCACCATTGACACTGACGGTCAACGCACCCGCCGCCAGGGTGAGCGACGCCGATGAAGCAAATTTGCCGCTGATATCACCACTACTGGTGGACGCAATCGCACCCATTTGGCCGGCACCAACGCCACCAGAGATGCCCACGCTGACCGTCTGGCCGACGTTCGCACCAATCTGGAAGGTTTTTGAGCCGAAGCTGCCGTCCAGCACCTTGGTGCCGTTGAAGGTGGTCTGGTTCGCGATACGCGTGACTTCCGACAGCCGCTGCTGCACTTCGGCATCCATCGTGGCGCGGTCGCTGGCGCTGTACGTGCCGTTGGCCGATTGTGCGGCGAGGTCGCGGATCGCCTGCAGGTTCGCGGTGACCTGATCCAGCGCGGAGCCGGCGGTCTGCGCCAGGTTGATGGCGTCGCTGGCGTTCGCGCTGGCCTGGGCCAGGCCGCCGATCTGGGTGGTATATCGCTGCGAGATCGCGAAGCCCGCGGCGTTGTCCGCGGCGCTGTTGATCTTCAGGCCCGAGGACAGGCGCGCGGTCGCCTGGGACAGCGCGTTCTGCGACTTCGCCAGGTTGTTCTGGGTGTTCAGTGAATCGATGTTGGTATTGATCACGAGTGACATGGGAGTCTCCTGCGGTAACCGATGGCCGGTTGGGTTGGTCGTTGTGTTTACCAGCGGGAAGGTTCCGGGATTGGAATACCAGCCGCCTCGGATACTTTTTCGACCCTGCGCGGGAATACTTGAGCCCTTGCTGCAGCTTTTTTTCACTTGACGACCGGTATGGACGTCCGCCAGTGCAGATCACCACCTGCCTGGCGCCGACCGCGGCGGCCAATACCCGTAAAACAACGCCTGACGCGGACAATACAGACGGCCAGATGACCATCAGCAGCGACTGGTGCGGCACGCCGGCCGCAACAGGAATCCAGTTCACGCGCTTTATCCCATGGATACGCTGGCCGTATGGACGGCCATTGCCGTTCCATCGGGCATTCTGATCAGCGTCGAACCCCCGCCTCGCAAAGCCCCTCTCCCATCGGGAGAGGGGTTGGGAGAGAGGTTTCGGGCGGAGCGCAGTAGCACATGCGCAGGTGGCCAAATCACGCTACGACCGAACCATCATCCGTCGCTTCGCGCCACCTTCTCACCCGCAAGGGGACTCCCAAGGTCGCCGAGGGGAGAAGGACCGTGTCAGCGGAGGTTCGACGCCAACCAGCACTACTTGATGTAGTTGAACAGGCTCAGCGACGAGGTCTTGGCAAACACCTGCTGCGACGCCTGCAAGGCCGCGGCCTGCAGCGACAGGTTGCTGAGCGCCGAATAGGCGTCGGTGCCCTGCACGTCGGCCAGCGCACCCTGATACGTCACGTTGAGGTCGGAGTACGTGCTCTGCTGCTGGGTCAGCGTGTTCATGCGCCCGCCGATCGCCACCTCGACGCTGCTCACGCTGGCCAGACCCTGGTCCAGCGATTCCATCTGCCGGCTGAGGCCGTTGGTGAGCTGCGTGGCGCTGCCGTTGCCCTGCAGCAGCCCAATCATGTTGTTCAGCGTGCTGAAGATGTCCTGCTTGCCGCCGGCCTGCACCGACACCGTGTCGCCCGCCGCCGGTGCGCCGCTGAGCGTGATCGTCATGCCGTTGAAACTGATGTCGCCGCCATCCTGGTAGCTGCCGCCGACCGGGGCCCCGCCGCTGTCGAGCACCGGGTTGCCGTTCGCGTCGTTCGCGGTCCAGTTGCCACCGGCGCCGAACGTGATGGTGTAGCCGCCGCCGCTGGCGGCCTGGGTGCTGGCCCATGCGGCCGGATCGCTGACGGAGTTCGCCCCCACCACCAGCGTGCCGGTATTGCTGGCGCCTGCGTCGGCGACGAAGCTGCCGTTGCCGGCTGGCACACTCATGAACACCGCGCTGCCGGCATCGCCCGAATAGGTCTGCAGGCCGGAGCCGATCGCGGTCATGCGCGCGGTGTCGTTGCCGCCATAGCTGACGGTGCCGTCCGCATTCTTGACGAACGGAACCTTGGTGGTGCTGCTGCCGGCAAACAGCGCGTCGCCGTTGCTGTCCGTGGTGTTCGCGAGCTGCACCAGCTGGTCGCGCATCTGCACCAGTTGCGTCGCCATGTCGCTGCGATCGCTCGGCGCGAGCGTGCCGTTGATGCCCTGCACCGCCATCGAGCGCACGCTGTTCAGCACGTTGGTGACCGAAGTCAGCGTGCTCTGTTCGGTGGAAAGGCGGGTGTTCGCGTTGTCGATGTTCGCCGAATACTGGGTATTCGCCGCCAGGATGTGGTTCAAGTTGACCACCATGCCCGCGCCGGCCGGATCGTCCGAGGCGACGTTGATACGCTTGCCCGAGGTCACCTGGTTCTGCGTGGCCGCCAGCGCACTCTGCTGGTTGAGCATCGTGTTCACGGATTGCTGGAACATCCAATTGGTCGAAAGGCGCATGGCGAGGGTCCTGATCCTTATGCCGTCCGGATCGCATTCAACAGGCTGGTGAAGATGGTTTGCGAGGCGGCGATGACCTGGGCCGAGGCCTGGTAGGACTGCTGGTAATTGACCAGCTTGGCCGCCTCTTCATCGAGATTGACGCCGGAAAGGCTCTGCTGCGAGGCCGTCGCCTGGTTGTACAGCGCGGTCTGCGTGGTGAGCGTGGTTGCCGCCTGGCTGCCCGCGGTGCCGATTTGCGTGGTGATGTTCGCGTACGCGGTCAACACGCTGATGCTGCCGCCGGCGAGCACGCCGGTACCCACCAGGTTGGCCAGCGCCAGCGCATTGCTGTTGTCGTTGAGGCCGTTCGTATTCGCCGCAACGGTAAACGTGTCGCCCGCCGCCGGGGTGCCCGCCAGGGTCACGCTCCAGCCGTTCGCGCTGATCGGCTGGCCGGCGGTGTAGCTGCCACTGGCCAACACGGCACCGCCGGAGTCGGTGACCTGGTAGCTGCCCGGCGCACTGAAACTGATCGTCGCGGTGCCGAGCAAGCCGGCGTTGCCGGCATCGGTCACGCTCACCGCGGCGACACTGCCGGTGCCGGTGTTCGCGCCGGCCGCACTGCCGGTGAGCGCGGCGGCGGCGGCGATGCCCGCCGGGTCGGTCATGCTCACCGCGATGCCAGCGGCGGCGTTGCGGGTCGGCTGGATCTGATAGCTGTCGCCGGCCTGCGCCGCGCCAGCAACGGTGAAGGTCAGGCCCGCGGCCGACAGGCTGCCGTCGGTATTGGTGGTCAGCGGCACGCTCTGCCCGGCGGTGGTTTTCAGGGCCCACGCGCTGCCGTCGTAGCGCAGCACGTAGTCGGACGCGGTCAGCTGGGACACATCGCTGACCGTGGCCGCCACCGTCGCGCTGCCCTTGTTGGTGGTGGCGCCGAGCACGCCCGGGGTTGGCACGCTGAAGATCGGCGCACCCTGGTTGCCGCTGAGGTCGAGTCCCTTGGCCTGCTGGCCGTTGACGCTGCCGGCCAGCGCGAGCGCGGCCTGGCCCAGCTGGTTCTGCATCGGATCGAGCACGTTGCTGCGGTAATCCAGCAACGCGCCGAGCGAACCGCCGCTCAAGCGGCTGGTGATGTCGTTGCCCGAGCTGTCGTAGACGTTGGTGCGGCCGGTGTCGTAGACGTCGTTGCCGCTGGCGATCGGATAGGCATTGCTGCCGCTGACCAGGCCTTGCCCGCTCGTGGTGTAGACGCTCATGCTGCCGTCGCTTTCGGTGACCGCGGTCACCCCGACGTAACCGGAGAGCGTCTTGACCAGCCCGTCGCGTTGATCGAGCAGCGCATTCGGGGCGCCGCCGATCGAGCTTTGGCGGATCTGCTGGTTCAGGTTGGCGATATTGCCAATGATGCTGTTGACGCTGGTCACCGTGCCGGCGATCTGGCTGTTGACCTGGCTTTGCTGCATGCCCAGCTGCTGGCCCAGCGTGTTGAACACCGCAGTCAGCGAACTGGCGCTGCCGAGCAACGCCTGGCGGTCGGGGTTGCTGCCGGGCGCGCTCGCGACCGTGCTGAACGCGCCATAGAGATTGTCCAGCGCGCCCTGCAGGTTGCCGCTGCTGCTGAGCGTGCTGTTCAGCGTGCTGGTGAGATTGTTGAACGTGGTCGCCCGCTGCATGCCGGCATTGCTGCTAAACACCGCGTTGGCAAGGTACGAGCTGTAGGCGCGCTGCACCGTGGTCACGTCGACGCCGCCGCCGATGGTAAAGCGACCGACGCCGGTGCCCAGGCGCGCAGCCTGCTGCACCACCTGCAGGCTGTAGCCCTCGGTGTTGGAATTGCTGATGTTGTTGCCAATCGTATTCAGCCCGACCTGGGCAGCGGCGAGGCCGGATATTCCGATGTTCAGCAAAGTAGCCATGGGCCTGCCTGCATGCTCTATTCAGTGGATGTCGGCGCCGTGACGGCATTCTTGAGCGCCGCCAGCGCTGCGCGCATCTGCGGGCTGTTCGCAATGGCGGTGATCTTGGCCGCGTACGAAGGATCCGTGGCGTAGCCGCCCTGCACCAGTCCGCGCGCGAAGCCGGCAATGTTCTCGCCCTGCCCCAGCGCCTGCGCATAGCGCGGGCTGTCGGCAAGCAGGCGCGCGTAATCGGCAAACGAATCGGAGGGCGAATCGTAGGCGCGGAATGCATCGTGCTTGCGCACCGCCACGCCGTTCTCGTATTCCAGGGTAGGCACGCTGACCTTGTCGCCATCCCAGCTGCTGCCCGCCTTGATCCCGAACAGGTTGTTGCTGCTGCTGCCGTCGCCATGGCTGGGCAGGTGCTTGCCCCAACCGGTTTCCAGCGCGGCCTGCGCCAGCAGCGCGCGCACCGACACGCCGAGCTTCTTCGCCGCCACCGCCGCCTCGGGCGCCAGCGCGCGCACGAAGCTCACCGGATCCCCGCCCGGCAACACCTTGGCGGCGGTGCCTGCCACATCCATCGCGCCGCGCACCATGCGGTCGAGCGTGCCTTGCCATGCCGATCCGGCCGCCGCCGTGGACGGCATGCCCAGGGCGTCGGTCGACGCGCTACTGCCCTCATCCGCCGGGCGGTCGGCCCCCAACTGCAGCAAGGCACGGACGTTGGCGTTGGTCACGCTGGCGGTGGGCAGCGGCAGCGCCTGGCCCGTCGTTGCGGCGGCCGGCGTCGGGTCGGCGTTGCCGCCCAGCTGGCGCACCAGCATTTTGGCGATACCGATACCGTTGCCGCCGTTGGCGAGGGTCAACGACAACTGATGATCAAAAAGGTCGCGATAGCTGTTGCCCTGTTCGCTGTCACCCATGCCGGAGCCGATGCTGGCGTTGGCGTCGCGCATCGATTTCAGCATCATCTGGGTGAAGATCGCCTCGAACTGCTTGGCCACCGCCGGCAACGCGGTCTTGCCGCCGTCGCTGCGCGCCTGCGCACGCAACTGCTGGAACCCGGACAGGTCGGTCCAGGTATCCAGTGAGGGCGATGTGCTGTTGAGAGGCGTCATGATTCCGTCGCGTTGATCAGATCACGACCAGATCTGCATGAAGCGCGCCAGCCTGCTTCAGCGCCTGCAGGATCGAGATCAGGTCGCTGGGCGTGGCGCCCACCTGGTTCACTGCGCGCACGATCGTATCCAGGCTCACGCCCGGGCCGAACTTGAACATGTGCGCGCCATCCTCGCTGATCTGCACGCTGCTGTTGGGCACGATCGCGGTCTGGCCCTGGCTGAATGGTGCCGGCTGACTGACTTGGGGCTGTTCGGAAATCGTCACCTGGATCGCACCGTGCGCCACCGCCGCGGCGGTGACCCGCACATCCGAACCAATCACCACCGTGCCGGTGCGCGAGTTGACCACGATACGTGCGGGCGCGTCGCCCGGCTGCACGTCGAGACTCTCGATCGCGCCCAGCCAGGCGACTTTCTGTGCCGGGTCCTGCGGGCCGCGCACCGAGACCGTTCCGCCATCGACGGGTTGGGCGGTGCCTGCCCCGTAAGCCTTGTTGATCGCCGTGGCGATGCGGGTGGCGGTGGTGAAGTCGGCCGTGTTGAGATTCAACATCAGGTCGCCGCCGCTGGCGAAGGACGAAGCCACGACGCGCTCCACCGAAGCGCCGTTGGGAATCCGTCCGCTGGCGGAAATATTTACCTGCACGCTGGAGCCGCTCTTGCCCGACGCGCTGATGCCGCCCACCACCACGCTACCCTGTGCCACCGCGTAGACGTTGCCATCGGCACCGCGCAACGGCGCCATCAGCAGCTGGCCACCGCGGATACTCTTGGCATTGCCGATCGAGGCCACGGTGACGTCAATCATCTGGCCGGGTTTGGCGAACGCAGGCAGATCGGCCGTCACCATCACCGCGGCGGCATTCTTCAACTGCGGCCGCGCATTGGCCGGCACCGTGATGCCGAACTGCTGCAGCATGTTCTCCAGGCTCTGCGTGGTGAACGGCGCCTGCGTGGTCTGGTCACCGGAGCCATCCAACCCCACCACCAGGCCGTAGCCGATCAACTGGTTGCTGCGCACGCCCTGCACCTGCACCAGGTCGCGGATCTTGTCCGCGTGGGCGGGGGCGATGAGCAGACACAACGCCAAGGCGAGGAACATTCGTTGTAGGAGCCCGCTCGCGGGCGATGCTCCTTTCGAATCCCAAATCCCGAATGCCGAATCCCGGCCAAAGAGCATCGCCCGCGACCAAAGGGAGTCCCTTGCGGGCAAGCGGGCTCCTACGGGAAGTTGGGGCGACGTGTTCATTAAAAGGGCATCCATTTGGAATTGAAGAAGCGCGACAGCCAACCCTGGGTGTTGGCATCGGCGAGCGAACCGCGGCCGGTGTAGGCGATGCGTGCGTCGGCGACGCGGGTCGAGGCCACCGTGTTGTCCTGGCCGATATCCTGCGGGCGGACGATGCCGGAGATGCGCACCAGTTCCTGGCCCTGGTTGATGGTCAGCCACTTTTCGCCGCGGATCTCGAGATTGCCATTGGACAGGCGCTGCGCCACCGTGACCGTGATCTGGCCGCTGAGCTGGTTGCTCTGGCTGCTCGAGCCGTCCCCGGCAAACGTGCGCGTGGCGTTGGTACCGGTGGTTGCGGCCTTGCCGCCAATGCTGAGGCTCTGGCCGAGGATGGTCGGCGCATCGATCGCGGTCTTGTCGGCCTTGTCGGTGCTGGTGCTGGCCTTCTTGCTGGCCTGGGTGCTCTCCGCCAGGATGATGGTGAGGATGTCGCCGACGCGATGCGCGCGCGGGTCGGCGAACAGCTCCATGTTCTGGACATCGTGATAGATCGACCCATCCGCGGCGGGCGCCGCCGGGTGCTCCATCGGAGCGGTGGCCGCCCATTGGGCGTCGTCGCGCGCCTGCGTGTGCACGGCGGCACAGCCGGCCAGCGCCAGGCCGCCGACCATGACCAGGCAGCGAAGCAATGTACTAACTGCTGGCATGACGTCGCTCACATCTTGTCCGTGAGGTCTTGCAGCATCTGGTCGGTGCTGCTGATCGCCTTGGAATTCATCTCGTAGGTGCGCTGGGTCTCGATCATGTTGACCATCTCCTCCACCACATTGACGTTGGAGGATTCGAGCGAACCCTGCAGCAGCGTACCCATGCCGTTGATGCCGGGCTGGCCGGTTTGCGGCGTGCCGCTGGAACCGGTTTCCAGATACAGGTTGTCGCCCTTGGGCTGCAAACCGGCTGGATTGACGAAGTCGGCGAGTTGCAGGGTGCCGACCTGCACTGCCGCGGCCGAAGCGGCGGTGGTGGCCGAGACGGTACCGTCGGCGCCGATCGTGATGCTTTGCACATTGGGCGGCAGGGTTACCGCCGGGTCGAGCGCATAGCCATTGGCGGTGACCAGTTGCCCGTTGGGATCGGTATGCAGCGATCCGTCGCGGGTGTAGGCGACGGTCCCATCGGGCATGCTTACCTGCAGGAAGCCGTTGCCCTGGATGGCCACGTCGAGGGAATTTCCCGTTTGCGAGATATTGCCCTGGGTAAACAGCTTCTCAGAGCCGACCACGCGCACGCCGGTGCCCAGCATCAGTCCGGATGGCGACAGCGTCTGCTCGGTGGTTTGGCCGCCCGGCTGGGCCTTGTTCTGGTAGATGAGATCCTGGAACGACGCACGCGAGCTCTTGAAGCCGGTGGTGTTGGCGTTGGCCAGGTTGTTGGATATGACATCCATGCGCGTCTGCTGCGCATCGAGTCCGGTCTTGGCGATCCAGAGGGAAGAAAGCATGAGTCACTCCTGTTATGCAGAGGCGGCCGGGGTCAGCCCGACTGCAGAAGTTTGGTGGCATCGGCAGCGTTGTCTTCAGCGCTCTTGATGGTCTTGAGCTGCATGTCGTACTGCCGCGCCAACGCAATCATTTTCACCAGCTCGCTCGACGCGTTGACGTTGCTGCCTTCAAGTGCGCCGTCCGTCAGGCGCACCATGGGGTCGGTCGGGGCCGACGATCCGTCGGCCATGTGCATGAGTCCGTCACCGCCCTGCACCATGCCCGCCGCATCCGGGTTGACCAGCTTGAGGGTGCCCATGGCGGCGATCGTGTTCGGGCCGGCGCCAAGCGGGACGGCGGAAATCGTGCCGTCTTCGCCAATGCTGACTTGCGCACTGGGCGGAATGCTGATCGGGCCACCACTGCCAAGCACCGGATTGCCGCGGGAATCGGTCAACTGGCCATCCGCGGTCAACTTCAGGTCGCCGGCTCGCGTATAGCCTTCCGAACCGTCCGGCGACTGCACCGCGATCCAGCCCGGGCCAGCGATCGCCACGTCGAGCGGCCGGCCGGTGTCGATCGAGGAACCCTGGGCCAGGTCCTGGCCCAGACCATGCGCCACCGCGTTGATGCGCGTGGGCTGGCCCGCGCCGAGCACCGGCAGACTCTTGAACGCGCTGAGCTCGCTCTTGAAACCCACCGTGGAGGCATTCGCCAGGTTGTGGCTGACGGCCTCCTGGGCACGCATGATCTGCGTTGCCCCGGTCATTGCCACGTAGATGGACCGATCCATGACGGATTACCTGGAAACCGCGTTGAACAAGGTCGTCGCCAGTGTGTTGTCGGTGGACAGCACCTGTGCGTTGGCCTGATAGTTGCGCTGCGCCTTGATCATGTTGACCAGCTGCGCCGTGGTGTCGGAGGTGTTGGAGGTCTCCAGTGCGCCCGACTGGATCGAGCCGAACTGACCGGTACCCGCCGAACCCATCACCGGCGCGCCGGAGTCGCCGCTGGCCGCCCAGTTCGTGTTGCCGAGCTGACGCAGGCCCTGCAGGTTCGAGAAATTCGCGATGGCCAGCTGACCGATCTGGCTGCTCTGGTTGTTCGAATAATTGGCGGTCACCACGCCCTTGCTGTCGATGTCGATATTCGACAAAGTGCCTGCCTCGTAACCGTCCTGGGCGATCGCGCCGGGCGAATAGGCGGTACCGAACTGGGTGGTGTTCGCGAGGTTGACGGTCAGGGTCAGCGGGTTCGCGCCGTTCGTCAGCGTGACTGCACCGAACGCCAGCTTGCCGTCGGCCGGGGTGGTCAGCTTGCCGTTGGTGTCGAAGGTCAGCGGCTGGGTTCCGGCGTCGGTGCCATCGACCTGCAGGTCCGCGTTCCAGGTGTTCGTACCGGTCTTGATGTAGAACACCGTGCCCTGGTGCGCGCCGCCCTGCGAGTCGTAGACCGTCACCGGCGTGGCGGCGTTGTACGTGGTCGAATCGCTGGCGCTGAACGGCAGCGTCGGTACGGCCGCGTTGGCCGGCAGGTTGGAGTTCATGGTGACCGTCGTGGTCGCTTTCGCCATGCTCTGCGCGGTGACGAGCTTGAGATCGCTCAACGTACTGGTGTCGAAACCGCCGGCACCATTGGCCGGATAGACCTGCAGCCGTGCGCCGTCGTTGTTCACCACGAGGCCGGTTGGATCCGGGTGGAACGCTCCCGCGCGGGTATAGACCGGACCCTGTCCACTGTTGATGACGAAGAAGCCATTGCCGCTGATCGCCAGGTCCATGCTGTTGTTGGTGGTTTCGATGTCGCCCTGGGCGAACTGCTGCGCCACGTCCTGCAGGCGCGCGCCGCTGCCGACGGCGGTGGAGTTCAGGTTGAGGCCGGTGACGGCGAACACGTCGGCGAATTCCGCACGCGAACCCTTGAAACCGGTGGTGTTCGCGTTCGCGATGTTGTTGGCAATCACGTTGAGGTCCGACTGGGCCGCGTTGATTCCACTGAGCGCTGTATTCAGAGCCATGCTGTGTTCCTCGGTAATGAAAGGTTGCGTTGGTCGCGTGCGTCAGAGAATCTGGGCCACCTGGCTGAGCGCGACGCCGCCCACCCCAGCCACCTGCAAATAAGTACCCACCGTGCTGCCGCCATACCCGACCGCCGTGACCTTGCCCGCCACGTAGGTATCCAGCGCCGCACCCGTGCCCGCCGCACCCGTGCCGCTGGTGGCGGCCATGCTGTACACGCCCTGGGCGAGGGGATTGCCGCTGTCGTCGTTGCCGTCCCAGCTGAACTGGGACAAGCCGCTGTCCTGGTTGCCCAGGTTCAGCGTGCGCACCACCTTGCCGGTCGCATCGGCGATCGTGACGGTGACGTTGCCGGCCGATGCGACATTGACGGCGCCAGTCGCGGGGGTGCCGAGATAGCTGACCGACGTTGACGGCACCAGCACCTCGTGGTTGAGCATGCTCGACGCGCCTACCGTCTGCGAGGTCTGCAACGCGCCACCGACCGTGCTGCCCAGCGAGTTCACCGAACTCAACAGATCCTGCGTGGCCGAGAGCTGGCTGAACTGCGCCATCTGGGACACGAACTGGGAATTGTCGACCGGGTTGGTCGGATCCTGCGCCTGCAGCTGCGCCGTCAACAGTTTCAGAAAGTCGCTTTGCGTCATGCCATTGGACAGCGCCGTGGGGGCGGCGGCAGTGACAGGCGTGGTCGGCGTATTCGTCGCGACGTTGTTGGTATTGATGGTCATGCGGTACTCCGTAGTGTCAATTGCCAAGATTCAGCGTTTTCACCATCAACTGCTTGGCGGTATTCATTACCTCGACGTTGTTCTGGTACGAACGCGAGGCGGAAATCATGTTGACCAGTTCGTCCACCGGGTTGACGTTGCTGGCATAGACGTTGCCGTCGGCATCGGCCATCGGGTTGCCCGGTTCGTAGCGGCTCGGGATCGCCGCCTGGCTTTCGGTCACGCCAAGCATCCGCACCCCCTCGCTTTCAGCGTCGGAGTTCGCGCCCACCTGTTTTTGCACGGCGGCAAACAGCGGCTCGCGGGCGCGATAGGCGGCCTCGGGCGTACTGGCCACGCTTTCGGCATTGGCCAGGTTGCTGGCCACGGTGTTCAGCCGCGTCGATTGCGCCGCCATGCCGGAGCCGGCCACATTGAATACGGAAAAGAGCGACATCAGCCTTGGCCACTGATGGCAGTCCGCAACATGCGGATCTGCGCGGTGATGAAGGACAGGCTGGCCTGGTAATGCACGCCGTTGGCGGCAAACGCCGCCTGCTCGGCCTGGGCATCGACGGTGTTGCCATCCATGCTTGGCTGCGTCGGCACGCGGTAGGCGAGCCCCTGGGCGGCCTGCCCGGCCGTGGTGATCTGGCCGGGCACATCGGTTTCGAGGGTCAACCCGGCAGACTGGCCGCTGGCCGTGGCCAGCGCCTTGCGGAAATCGACATCGCGGGCCAGATAGCCGGGCGTGTCGGCATTGGCCAGATTGTTGGCCAGCACCTCGGTACGGCGCTGCCAGACATCGAGCGCCTTGGTGTGGATGCCAAACAGATTGTCGGTACCTGGAATCATCGCCTTGCTCCGAGTGCGGTTGCTGCACGGAAGCGAAAGGCAATTTGCATGCCATGGGCCGAAAACCGTTGCCGCTGCTGGCTTTTCCCTCCAGCAGGCTAAATCGTCAGCGGCCTCCCGGCGCTGGAAGACGGTTTGTTGACGCCTGGCCGGCGGCGTGGCCTGGCGTCAGCCGGCCGTCGCCGCCGCGGGTACCTCGGAGCCTGCCGGCCCTGGTGGAAACCACATCGCACCCTACCCTCCCGGCAAAGGCAGGCATACGGAGCGCCGGCGTCTCGCCGGCATGCTGTGGCGGACGGGACGCCCGCGCTCCAAGTCGTGCCATGGAGCGCCGGCATCCTGCCGGCATGCCTTTGGCGG
>Ga0208357_1001245_pt1 | contig 18858 bp, 13 predicted proteins | sample NGESurdeep092012_6_FD_184487 | JGI IMG/M metagenome (GOLD analysis project Ga0208357, IMG submission 184487) | Arctic peat soil microbial communities from Barrow, Alaska - NGEE Surface sample F52-2 deep-092012 (SPAdes) | ecosystem: Environmental > Terrestrial > Soil > Wetlands > Peat ... | reverse complement strand
CCCGCCATTACCGCGCCCATGCCGGTCACACCGCCGCTCCCGTCGTCGCCGCTCGCCGAGCCCATGGTGCCGCGGTCCCCAGGAGTCGTTACGCCGCCTCGCACGACTGTACCTCTCACCGGGAGCGCGTCGCCCACACGCCGTGCGGTGGGTCCCCGCCAAGTGCGGGCGGGTGTGTCGACCGAGCGTCCGCTCACTGCTGCCGCACGCGACTCGGTGCTCGCGCAGCTTTCATCGGATGTGCCGAAGCTGGCGAAGACGTCGCAGATGCCGGTTGGAAGCTTCCCCCTCCCGTTCCCGTTCTTTTCCTACTCCGGGTCGCCCGAGCAGCAACTTCGGGACAGCATCCTGAACGCGGACATCCAGGCGCGGATCGCCCGCATCCTCAAGCGCGGGCGAGCGAAGCGGGACTCGCTCCGTCGTGCCGATTCGCTCGCGAAGATCAGGCGCGACCGGATCCACGCGCGAAGCGATTCCGGTGTGCCGCCACGCGCACCAATGTCGCCGCGCAACAACTCGCCGAAGGCGAAGCACTGACTGTTGCCCGAGAATGCCTGCATGAATCGAATCGCGATACATGCGCTCCGCGTTTCCATGTGAATAATCCGGCTAGATGAACCGTCCCGCTGTTCCCAACGGGAACTACCCGCATGCCTCTCTCGACGGATGGAATATTGGCAATATACACGCTAGCGGGTATATTAACACAGTGACGCCCAGGCAGATCCTCTACTCCGATCATGCTGAATAGCGCCTCAGGACTCGTAGAATCACCCGGCAGATGAAACTGACATATGATCCGCAGGCCGACGCTCTTATGATCATCCTCATCGAGCGTCGCACGAGAGCCACTCAACGCCATCTCGTCACCCGCGAAATCGCACCAGCCATGTACCTCGACCTGGATGCATGCGGCAACCCCATATCTATCGAAATCCTCAACGCGAGCGCACGTATCCCACGCAAGCAACTCAACGCTCTCCCATCACCAGCACGCATCCTTTCGCTCGCACAGGCAGCAAAGGAAAGCCATCTCTCCCCTGACACACTTCGAAGTCAGATCAACAAGGGCCGGCTCAAGGCTACCAAACGAGGCCGGGATTGGGCGGTGTCAGCAACCGATTTGTTGAACTACCTCGAATCGCGCGACACTCGTGGACGACCGTCGCGACTGGACTCATCAGTACGACAAGTGCGCTCGACGAGTCGGTCAAACACAACCGCGCGTCGTCTCGCTTAACTCGGCGGGAGCGAGCCAACTGCCGCGGCAGTTCCGCGACGTCGTTTCGCCGATCCGGTTCGGCGAGGAGCCAGTTGAGCAGTATACAACGTACCAGTTCGAAGTCTCAGCACAGAAGTCGGTGCCCGAGGCGATCGTTGCATTTCTGGATTCAAGTGATTTCGAGAGTGCGGTGCGCAACGCAGTCTGGCTCGGTGGCGACGCGGACACGCAGGCGTGCATTGCCGGCGCGCTTGCGGAGGCGTATTACGGCGGAGTGCCGACGCATATCGCGACCGAAACACAACGTCGACTGGATCCCGAGATTGTGCGTGTGCTGGAACTGTTCAATCACGTAATCTAAAAATTGGCACCTGGCTATATCGATCGGACGCACAACGCCCGGGATTCGATTGCGAATCCCGAGCGTTTGTCGTACTGCGTCCAAGGCGCGCACGCGCCCGCGAAAGTTGTCTAGAGCGCTAACTCGCCGTGCAGCGTTGGATCTTGGCGCGTTTTGTCGCGCCGACGTTTGACAACGAACAGCAAACCGACCAGCCCGGTACCGAGAAGATAGACCGCGCTCGGCTCCGGCGTCGTCGTAGCTACGATGCCGCTCGCAGTGTAACTCAGGCTATTGCTCGCGGTCGCGACAGCGACACCGTAATCAGGTCCAGTATGGCCCGGAGTGACTCCGTTGCTGAAGATGTCTACCACCCGACCATTCCCGACATTGAACAGAAGCCCGTAAATGTCCAGGACGCCGCCGGAGAATGGATAGCCAACGCACACGAGCGACGAGCCACCCGGCCAGAACAGATTGTCGAAGCTCAGCGCTCCGTTGTTTTCCGGCGGCAGGCCTGCCGCCACCATGAAGGTGCTGAAATCGTTCGGCGCGGGCGGGTTTGCGACCGGAATCGCATGATTGATCGCCACGAGCGAGGTGACCGGCGCGTTGTTGATATTGAGGCCGTCGTTCGTGTCAGTAAAGTTGCCGCTTATTCCCGTAACCTCAAACGCGTTGGGATACTTGCTATCCGTCGCCGTGCCGTAGGTAAGCAGAAAGTTTCCGGAAACGCCCGGTCCATTGAAGGAGAAATTGGCGGTTTGGGCGCGGGCGCTTCCCGGTACCGCCACTCCGACCGCTAACATCGTTACAGCTGCCATTACGGCGCGTGATCTGATCATGTTCGCTCCTGTGCTCCATATTGGAAAGGTTTTCAGCGCTACCAGGCGCCACCAAGCGCTGCTAAACGTTCTGAAGCATCAGCATCAAATATTCCAGTGCTACCGGGCCTGACATGCTCGAAACCCGCGGGATCGAGACACCGTAATCCAGTCTGGACATCAGATTCCGAGCGCCGAAGGCGCCTTTCTGAAAGTTCCACGGACCTCGGAGAGATCGGATTTCTTAGCGGAAATTAAATGTTAAGTCCGAGCTACCTCGACTCCGATGCGCGCTCAAGCGCCCTGGCATCCGAACCAGAGTTGGTCACGAAATGCCGCCTGGCTTCCACGTGTGTGGCGGGAATACGGCAGCCACAGCATCCGTACGGTTGATATTTTCCCGAATGCCTCACCCCACCCTCTCCATCATCCTCATAGCCTTCCTTCTCCTGGTCATGCCGGTCTGGGGATGGCTCGACATGCGGCGGCTCAAGCGCGACAACGTATCGGTCGCGCTGATGCGAAGCTACATCATCACGATCTCGGCGATGTGGCTGATTGCACTGCTCTGCAGCTGGTTGCTTCCACCGAATGTTCTGTGGCATCCACCAACCGGTCTCGCTGCCAACATGAGGGTTGATGTCGTGCCAACGAGTGCGATCCTTGGTGTGGCAGTCGGACTGTTGATCGGACTCATCGCACCGGTAATCATTGTGCGCCGCAATCCCGGTGCTGCCGACAAGCAACTGGACGCGATTCGCTTTCTGTTGCCAAAGACACCCGCGCAACGCTGGGTCTTCGTGCTCGTGTGCCTTACCGCCGGTATAGCCGAAGAATGGATCTACCGCGGATTCGTTCTGCACTTTCTCGTGTCTGCGTTACCATCTGTGAACGGTTGGTTGCTGGTTCTCGCCGCCGCAGCGATGTTTGGCGTCGCGCACGCATACCAGGGGAAAGTCGGGACAGTACTGACGGGAGTTCTTGGATTCGTGTTCAGTCTGTTCTACATTGAGACCGGCAGTCTTCTGCTTTCGATGATCCTGCATGCGCTGCTGGATCTCCGGATCTTCCTGCTGCTCCCGAACCGCGCCGTCCTATCCCAGTTCCGCTAACAACTCCCGCAGCTCTCGCGCGCTCCCGGGCCGGCCAGCTGGTTCCTTGTCCAGCAATCTCATCACAAGCGCAGACAGCGGAGCGGGGATCCCGGCATCGCGATCGGCCGGCGACGCTGGCACGGTGTGTAACACTTTTGCGATCAACGCGATCGGGTTCGTTCCCACAAATGGTAGCGACCCGGTCAGACATTCGTACAGCACAACACCAGCCGCGTAAAGATCGCTGCGCGCATCGACTTCCTCAGCGAGCAATTGCTCCGGTGCCATATACGCAGGAGTGCCGATCACCATCCCGGCCTGCGTAAGTGTGCTGTTGTTCTGCGCGAGCCGCGCAATTCCGAAGTCCATGACTTTCAGAACTCCATCCGGATCCAGCAACATGTTCTGCGGCTTGATATCGCGATGGATCACGCCCTGCTCATGCGCGACTTCGAGTGAGGACGCCAACTGCTGCGCAATTCCCAGTGTCGATGCGGCACTCAGATGCCCGCGCATGTCGATCAGCTCGCGCACGGTGATCCCTTCGACGTACTCCATGGTCACATAGTACGCGCCGTTGCTCTCGCCCAGGTCGTGCGTGCGAACCACATTGCGATGCGAGATTCGACGCGCCAGCCGAATTTCCGTCTTGAATCGCTCCACAACTGTCGGATCGTCGCTCATCGCAGTACTCCGCAATGTCTTGATTGCTACGTCCTCGGCGAGTTCCCGATCCCGCGCCTTGTAAACCATGCCCATCCCGCCACGACCAATCACGCGCACGACCTGGTACCGATTCGCGAACAGCTCACCTGGAATGAGCGCGCCGTCGTCCACATCCTGCGAATCACCTGATCCCGCGGCAAGCTGCTTGGCCTCGTCCATCTCGCGCCGCAACGTCTCGACGTGATCCTGCAATCTGCGCTCACGAGCTTTCACGCCAACAGCCATCGAGTCGAATACCCGCGCAAGTCTTCCCAGTGCGTCATCACGCTCGGCGACTTTCATCAACGATCCAGCTTCGTAGGTACCCCTCTCTACAGCAGTCGCCGCATCGGCGACGCGCTCCACCTGGCGCAGGTAATCGATCTCCAGATCTCGCAAGCGCTTCTTCTCCACGCACGCACCAACCCTCGCGTGAAGTATTACAGGGTCGAACGGTTTGGGCAGAAAGTCATCCGCGCCAGCTTCGATACATGCGGCAATGGTCGACAGATCATCTGCCGCTGAGATCATGACTACAGGGATGTCGCGCGTCGCCGAGTCCTGTTTCATGCGGCGGAGAACTTCGTGACCGTCCATACCGGGCATGCGAACATCCAGTAGAACGAGATCATACGAGCTGTGCTGAACGCTGCTTAGCGCGACCTCGCCGTCGCCTGCACAAACAACTTCGTAACCCTGTCGCTTGAGGTGACGCTCGAGCACGTTCCGATTGTTCGTCTCATCGTCAACGATCAGAATCGTTCCGCGATCGCCGGAGAGCCCATGTTCCGGATGTGGTTCCAGTGACACGCCGGCATGACTGTCCGACTGTCGCGTTTCGTGGTTGACCGCCGATGAGTGCGCTGGACTTCGTTTCGTGGCCGCAAGTTGCTCGGTTGCATGTTGGATCTTACCTACGTCCGACGTGAATTCGTCACTGTCGGTTGTTGCATCGGGCGAAAGTAACGCCGCCATCGACTCCATGATCCGGGCACGTGGCTCGCGCAGCCGCTCGTATAGCTCTTCCACATCCTGCTGAGTTACCTGACTCCGTCCGATACCCAGCGATGTGTTGATCATCTCGAGTGCTTCGCGCACCGCGCGCAACGAGCCTTCCAGCCGCGCGCGTCGTTCCGCGTGCTCGGCGCCTTCGGAATCTTCCAGGAGCAACTCGCAGTACCCGACGATATGGTTCACCGGCGTGCGAAGATCATGTCGCAGCGTTGCGACTTCATCCACCGACAACACTCTCGGCGACACGATGGTCACGAGCTTCCGAGCAGTGTGTTCATCTTGAGAAGCAGGCGATCGATCTCAACCGGTTTCGTGTCGTAGTCGCTGCACCCGGCATCCATCGCCTTGTCGCGATCTCCTGCCATGGCATGAGCGGTGAGTGCGATGATCGGCACGTCGCGCGTCTCCGCTACTGCCCGTAGCTGCCTTGTCGCCTCCCAGCCGTCGATCACAGGAAGACTCATGTCCATCAGTATGATGTCGTACGCTCCCGCACGCGCCATGTCCACTCCCTGACCACCATCCAACGCCATGTCTACCTCGAAGCCTTTCTTCTTGAGGCGACGGGATAACATGTCACGATTCATTTCGTTGTCTTCAACGAGCAACACTCGGTACATCAGGGGGTCTCCATATTCGGCACGTTTCGTTTAATGCGATTCCCAAGTTGCGATGCGATTTCGGACAGTAGCTCGTCACGGGAGTGATTCCCTTTTTGTAACACCGCAGTTACGTGCCCGTTCAATTTCTTGCGCTCGTCGCTCGTGAGTTCCTTGGCGGTTACGACGATAACTGGTACGGTGCTGGAGCGCGGCGAGGAGCGAATCTCGGACAGGAACTCGAAGCCATCCATTTCCGGCATCATGAGGTCGAGCAGGATGATCGCTGGTTCTGCCTGATCCATCTGTTCGAGTGCTTCGCGCCCGTTTCGCGCAGTCCTCACAGTCCACCCTTCGCCTTCCAGGGTTCTACGCAACAGATCGCTCGCAGCTGGATCGTCTTCCACAACCAGCACCGAACCGGCAGTCTCGCCGTGACGGTATTTCGCCAAAACTCTTCGTAACTGCTCACGATCGATCGGCTTCGTGAGATATTCCGACGCACCGAGCGAGAAGCCCATGCGCTTGTCATCGACGATCGTGAGCATGATCACCGGGATATCGCGCAGATCTGGATCCGCCTTGAGCGCAGCGAGCACAGCCCAGCCATCCATTCCGGGCATCATCACATCGAGCGTTATCGCATCCGGCTTGTTCTCGCGCGCCATTTTGAGACCAGCCTCGCCGCTCGCGGCTTCATCGACACTGAGGTTCTCCCGCTGAAGAAACCTGCGCATGATCGTACGCACAGACGATTCATCGTCAATCACGAGTACTCTGGCCCCGCTTGCGGTTGCAGGCGCCTGAGGTGGCTTCACATCTGGTGTCGGTTCCTCACCGACCGTTGCGGGAAGGCGAATTGTGAAGGTAGATCCGCGGCCGTGTTCGCTCTCCACGTCGATGCGCCCGCCCATCATCTCGCAGAAGCGACGCGTGATCGCAAGTCCGAGCCCGGTTCCACCAAACCGGCGAGTCGTCGATGCTTCTGCCTGGGAAAAAGCTTCGAATAGCTTGGACTGCTGCTCCGGCGTCATGCCGATTCCGGTATCCGAAACGTCGAATACGTATTCGTCACCACCGCCTGTGCGCGACCGCTCGCGTCTGACTTCGAGCTTGACCACGCCGTGATCCGTAAACTTGGAGGCGTTCGACAGCAGGTTGAGCAGCGCCTGCCGCACCTTGATCATATCGGCGCGCATCGCTCCCAGGTTCGGATCGCATTTTACCTCGAGCGTATTGCCATTCTGTGCGATGAGTGGTTCGACCGTCGTCACGACATCATCAATCGTCGAACGCAGATCGAATGTCTCGAGATACAACTCCATCTTGCCAGCTTCGATCTTGGACAGGTCAAGCACGTCGTTGATCAACGCGAGCAGATGCTTCCCCGACGATCTGATCTTCATCAGGTCGGCGACGTACTCCGTATCTCCATTCTCCTCGGCGTCTTCCTTCAACATCTCGCTGTAACCGATGATCGCGTTTAGCGGAGTGCGCAGTTCGTGACTCATGTTCGCGAGAAACCTGCTCTTGGCCTGATTCGCCGACTCCGCTTCGCTCTTCGCGCTCAGGAGATCGGTGACATCGTGATACAGCGCCATGATGCCGACGTTTTTTCCTTCAACCGCAACCGGAACGCCCGCTAGCTCAACGTCGATCAGCGAGCCATCCTTGCGACGACGTTTGCCGATCCCCCGCGCAGTGTGGCTCCCTGCCTGGCTTGTGTACGCGAGCGCCTCTGCCTTGGTCTCCTCGGTGTTGATCAGTTCATCGAGGTTTCGTCCGACGCCTTCTTCCTGCGAGTAGCCGAACAGTTTTTCGAATGCGGGATTGATCGACGTTATCTGACCGTTCGTCTCGAGCGTAACGATTGCGACAGGACTGTTGACAACGACGGTCTCGAAATATTCCTTCTGCCGCTGCGCCTCGGTGTACAGGCGTGCATTCTCGATTGCGATTGCCGCTTGCGGTGCAAAGAGGTTCAACAATCGAAGATCCGCCGCACCGAACTGTCGCTCCGGATCGGAGTGAACACTCGCGATCGCACCAACGAGCCGTTTGCCAATCAACAGCGGCGCAGCCATCACAGCGCGCACGGTGCTGCGCACGTCCGAGTAACTGCGCGAGCGACCGGACCATTCATCGTATTCCGGGATGATCAGCGGCTCATGTGTTACGGCGACGGTTCCCATTGCACCTTCGCCAAGTCCGAGTCGCACACCGGTGGAATCCTTCCCGATGTGGTGGCTCGCGACTATCACAAGCTCCTGCGCCTGTTCGTCAAAGATTGCAAGCTCGCCGCCTGTTACACGCAGTAGAGTTACAGCGCGCTCGAGCACTGCCTGCAGTAGCTTGGAGAGTTCGCGTTCCGACGACAGGTCGGCCATTGTGTCGAGCAATGCCTTCTGCTCATCGGCTCGGCGGCGTTCGCTCAGCAGCAGCCGCGCACGACCGATCGCGAGACTTGCGAAATCTGCGACAGCTGTGAGGACCTTGAAATCCGAAGGCGTGAAGGCATTCGGCTCGGTGCTCTCGACGACGAGCACCCCGATCACCTCGCCGTCGATGTGAAGCGGGATGTCGACTTCCGAGCCACTGTTCAGGCTTGCCAGATAGTTCGTTTCGCGAGTCACCATCGGCGTGTAATGAAGTTTTGCATCCTTCACTGCCCGTTCACTCAACCCCTGCCCAGGATGAACGCGCCAGTTCTTCGGCACATCGGGCCATCCCATGCTCGCGCGCAGAACGCGATCGCCGGTTTCGTCGAGCAGGAAGGCACCGAGGAAGTCATAGCCGAGCGCCTCGTCGTGCAATCCATCAACAAGCCGCTGGCACACCTGTGCCTCATCGGTCGCCGCCACCACATCCACAGCCAGCCGCAGCAGCGCAGCCTGCCGGTGCGCAACAGTCCCACGGCGCGGCGTTCTCGCCACGCGAGGTTTGGGAGGCCCCTTAGCCACGTCGAGAGGTCCTGTTTCGGGGGTTTGGGATATTCGGTCGGCTCAAGTATGCAGCGCGCGCATGTGGCCCGCTACGACTGGAGGGGGGAACAAGGGAAGCGTCACCCCGCCGAAGGTCGGGGTCCATCCATCGTCGCGCCCGTCCGTCAGATCGGTCGCACCATCGTAGCCTCGTCCATGGATCCCGACCTGCGGCGGGATGACTACTGGATCCCGACCTGCGGCGGGATAACAGTTTACACAGTAGTCGCCAGCGACCGCTTGATCCCACCCGCGAGCCTCTCGCCGATGCCCATCGCAATCAGCCCTACCAGAAGATGCAGTACTTGAATTACCCAATGCGCCGACCCCGGCATCAGCGATTTCTGCATCATGCCGAGTGCAAGAACGATAATTCCCCAGATGAATCCCGTCGCAACAAGGCCGGCCGACTGATGTGTGACGGCCGCTATTCCGGATAGCACCCAGAGCGCAAGCACGAACAGCACGCCGATCAGCATGTGCGTATTCACAAGCTCGAGCGCGCGTCCACCCCAGAAAAGTCCACCAAGCACAATCAATACGAGGCCGAACAAACGCACGACCATCTGTGCTATCGTGGTAGTTGTTCTCATTTACTCAATCTCCTTACAGGTCGGATCGGATTTGATTCTCGACTAAACTACGCCCGGTTGCGTGAACTGACTCAGGAATTAAAGCGGATCCAGATTTTGCCGCTTGAACTCGCTTCGCCCGGGCAATGCTGACTGGCCCAGATATGGTCGTCCAGCAGTCGATCCGCAAGCGGCCAGGGCCGGGTAGTCTCACGGACAGGTCCGCTGCGGCTGCTTCCATAGGTGGCACGTGAGCCCAATTAGTCGGCTCGACACCGTCGCTTTTTGCCTCGCTTCCCCGCAAATTCCTCAGCCTGATGCCAATCCATTCCGACGCATTCTTCTATATATCCGCGGTTCTCCTGGGCGTGGTCGCCGGGATGCGCAGCATGATGGCGCCTGCCATCCTGGCACTCACCCTCGCCCGAAGACCCGAGCTCGCTCCTGCGTCCGCACCAGCCAGTTGGCTGGCGATGCGTCCGGTTGCAATCGTACTCGGGCTCATGGCACTCGGCGAACTAGTCGCCGATAAACTCCCGCGTACTCCCAATCGCACGGCACTCGGCCCGTTCCTCGCACGCATGATCACCGGCGGTTTCACCGGTGCTGCATTCATGCAGGTTGGACAACGCAATGTGTGGATCGGTGTTGCATGCGGCGTGATCGGCGCGATACTCGGAACGTTCGGCGGGTTTCACGCACGTAGAAACGCTGATCGAATTACCGGCATGAGAGATCCGTACATCGGTGCGCTCGAAGATGTAATTGCGATAGCGATCGCCGGCACCGTAATGGCGATGCTGGTGCCGTAACTCGTTACGACTTGTTGTTCACTCGGTCGAGTATCGCACTGGCGAACCGCACCGCTCCAGTAGCGGTGTATGCAAAGAAGAATGACGGCTCCAGCATCTCCAGTTCCAGCAGCACAAAACCAGAAGCCGTTTCAACCCCGTCAACTCTCGCGTACATCCAAGGCGTCGGTGCTACATCCAGTGCACCCCTCGCAGCAGCCAGCACGGCGTCCGACGGCTGATCCGCGATCGAAGATCCACCGTGGTTTGCCTGGACGCGAAAATCGCCAGCATTTGGCGTCTTGCGCACCGCGTGACTGAACTCGCCATCGATAAACATCATCGACCACTCTCCGCGTGTCTGAATCTCGGCGATGAATGGCTGAACCATCATGTCGCCAACCTTCAGTGAGTCCGCCAACTGTGCGTCGAACTGCGATGCATTTGCGATCGATACTCGCCACGTACGAGATGCATTCGCCGAAATAACAGGCTTGACGATTGCCTCGGACCAACTGCGCTCGGCGAGCAAACCGCGAAGATCCGGTGTGTCACCTTTTGACAGCCAGATGGTCGGCACGACTGCCACGCCAGCTTTCTTGAGGTCCTGGAGGTATGTCTTGTTCATGCTCCAGCGGAGCACGGGAGGCGGGTTCCAGAGGGGAGCCTTGAGTGCGTCGAGCGAGTCGATCCACTCGCGAAATTCTGCGGCCCGCTCGTAGTAATCCCACGTGGACCGGAGGACAATCACGTCGAAGCTGCCCCAGTCGATCGACCGGTCGGTCCAGATCGAGGCGCTGACTGTTGCTCCCCGCCGTTCCAGGACAGTGACGGCGAGCCGATCATCAGGAGTGAGATCGGCGTGAGCGGCTGATGTGACGAATGAGATGCGCAAGAGACAATGATTTCAGCGTACGGGTCCAGAAACAAGTGCGAGAGTCCGGCGGATTGTTCATATTTCGCGAGCACACCAACTCCATGTCGGAGCACCAAAACGATGAAAATGCTCTCCCTCATCCTCGCCGCCGCCGCCACGGTCGCCGGCTCTCTTGCCCCCCAAGCTGCTTCGGCGCAGGATGCAGCCCGATGGAAGCAGGAGGCCGCTAGCGTTACGATAACTCGCGATGACTGGGGTATTGCCCACGTCCGTGGCAAGACCGACGCCGACGCTGTATTCGGGATGATCTACGCGCAATGCGAGGATGACTTCAACCGCGTCGAGACCAATTATCTCAACTCGCTCGGCAGACTCGCGGAGGCAGAGGGCGAGTCGGCGATATATCAGGACCTCCGGCAGAAACTGTTCATCGATCCCGACACGCTGAAGAAGGAGTACGCAGCAAGTCCGGCATGGCTGAAGAAATTGATGAACGCCTGGGCCGATGGACTCAACTATTACATGTCCACGCACCCCGATGCCAAGCCACGCGCGATCACGCATTACGAACCGTGGATGGCACTCAGCTTCAGCGAAGGAAGCATCGGCGGCGATATCGAGCGCGTGAACCTGAGACAGTTGCAGGCGTTCTATGGTGGTGGACCAGCAACCGCAGAGCCGATGTCAGGCGCACTGCCCCCACCGGAACCCGGTGGCTCAAACGGAATCGCAGTCGCGCCATCCAATACGGTCGATCATCACGCACTGCTGTTGATCAATCCACACACGTCGTTCTTCTTCCGCTCTGAATTGCAGATGACGAGCGACGAGGGACTGAATGCGTATGGTGCCGTAACGTGGGGGCAGTTCTTTGTATACCAGGGATTCAACACACGCGTCGGTTGGATGCACACATCCAGCGCCGTCAACGCGGTGTCCGAATTCCTCGAAACCGTACAGAAGAAGGGTGATCGCTTCTACTACAAGTACGGCAGCGAAGAGCGCCCGATTGTCACCAGAACCATTACTGTCCCGTACAAGACAGCAACCGGAATGGCCAACAAGACATTCACCGCGTATTTCACAACGCACGGCCCTGTAATCCGAAAGGCCGACGGACGGTGGGTGACGATCGCGCTCATGAACCGTCCGCGGATAGCACTGACACAGTCGTACATGCGCACCAAGGCGCTGAATTACAAGGAATATGAGAAGACGATGGAGCTGCATGGCAACTCCTCGAATAACACGATCTACGCAGATGCTGATGGTAATATTGCGTACTGGCATGCCAACTACATTCCGCGACGCGATACGTCTTTCGACTGGACTCACCCGGTCGATGGAAGCAATCCGAAAACCGCATGGGGTCCGATACTGTCGGTCGCAGAGACTCCACACCTCTTGAATCCAAAGAATGGCTGGTTGTACAACAGCAACAACTGGCCATGGTCTGCCGCAGGTGCATACAGCCCGAAGCAGAAAGACTTCCCGAGTTATGTGGACGTCGGCGAGGAATCCGCGCGCGGCCTGCACGCGATTCGCGTCCTTACAGACAAGAAGGATTTCACCATTCAGTCGCTCCGCGCCGCGGCCTACGACAGCTATCTACCGGCTTTCGCGATCATGGTCCCACCGCTTGTCAAAGCGTGGGATGACGCGGCATCATCCAATCCCCTCAAGGCAAAGCTCGCCGACCAGATCGCGATGCTGCGCAAGTGGGATTACCGCTGGGATGTCAATTCGATCCCCACTTCACTCGCAGTATTCTGGGGCAGCGAGCTCGGACGCCTTGTAGGTCGTCATGCAACCGCAGGAATGTCACCGGAGAAGTACGCAACCAATAAGGGGACACCCGATCAACAACTGGAGGCACTCGCTGCCGCCTCCGACAAGCTCACGTCAGACTTCGGCACATGGAAGACCCCGTGGGGAAACATCAATCGCTACCAGCGCAACAACGGTGACATCGTACAGAAGTTCGACGATGCAAAGCCCAGTATTCCCGTCGGATTCACGTCATCGCTATGGGGCTCCCTTGCATCATTCGGAGCGCATGCGTACCCGGGAACGAAGAAGTGGTACGGAACCAGTGGAAATAGCTTTGTTGCGGTGGTGCAGTTCGGCGATAGCGTTCGCGCAATCGCAATCACCGCTGGCGGCGAAAGCGGACATCCGGATTCACCGCACTTCAACGATGAGGCTGAGCGGTACAGCACGGGTAATCTGAGAACCGTGTACTACTATCCGTCGCAGCTGAAAGGTCACACCGAGCGGGTATATCATCCCGGGAACTGATCATGCACAGATCGCTTCGCTCTGCCTTGCCGTTCCTGCTTTCGATTTGCGCCGGTGCAACGCTGCACGCTCAGTCGCGCCCGGCACCCACCGTCACGAGCGACGATATACTCCAGAGTAAGCGGCCAATCCCTGGTGCCGTGTACGAATCTGCACCATTCACAATCGCCGTTGGCAAGGGAACTCGTACGCGCACCGGCGCGCCCGGTGCACGCAACTGGGTGCAACACGCGCGCTATACGATCGACGCCTCGCTCGATAACGCAACGCACACCATCTGGGGAAAGGAACACGTTGTGTATCTGAACAATTCCCCGTATACGCTCTCGTACCTGCTCATCCATCTCCGGCAGAACGTCTTCAAGCCCGACGCGCAACGAAGCGACGTCGCACCAAATAGTAGCGGAATGCGACTAACTCGTGTGAATGGTGGAAGTATCGGTGAATGGGCGGTAAGCGGCACCATAATGCGCGCGAATCTTCGTGATGCATTGTTGCCGCACGATAGTGTCGCGTTTGACATCGACTGGTCATACATACCGGCACTCACGCCGTCGGACGGGAGAGAGGGGCGCGACGAGGATCTCTACTTCATGGGCTACTGGTACCCACAGGTCGCAGTCTATGACGATGTCGACGGCTGGGTTGCCGATCAGTACGTGCTGGCCGCCGAGTTTTATATGGATCCCGCCGATTATGACGTGCATGTTACCGTGCCGCGCGACTGGGTAGTTGGTGCGACGGGCACACTGCTGAACGCGGACTCGATTTTGAGCCCATCGGCGCGTGCGAAGCTGGCGCAGGCGCGGCGCACGGGATCAGTCGAGACAATAAGCAAGCCGGATGATGGGGCAGCCGCATTCGCAACGCAATCGCCGACGGTCACCTGGCACTTCACCGCACCGAACGTCCGTGATTTCGCGTGGGGTACCAGCAATCGATATGTCTGGGACGCAACGCGCGCGTTGGTATCGGATTCCAGCCAGCGCCCGGATACAGTGGACATCTACAGTTTCTACCGGCTGACACCTGCTGCCGCTGCCTGGTCTGTTGGTGGTGCACGTTACACACGCGACGCAATCCAACAGTTGTCAAAGTATCTCTGGAAATACCCGTGGCCGTCGATGACATCCATGGAAGGGATTCTCACCAGCGGCGGCATGGAATACCCGCGCATCACCGTGATGCAGCCATGGGCCGATACGCTATCGCTTGCGGGCGATCTCATGCACGAGACCGGTCACATGTGGTTTCCGATGCAGGTCGGCTCCAATGAGACTCGTTACACCTGGATGGATGAAGGCTTTACCCAGTTCGACGAAGCACAGGGAATGCGTGCGCTCTACGGCGAACCCCGAAAGGGCGGTCGTATCGCCGATTCAGAACAGGGTCAACGTCTGCTCTATACGCGCGTCGCCGCATCCGGCAACGATCAGGTATTGATGCGACGCGGAGATCTGTTCCCGCCGGACTTCTACAACATCATCTTCTACGACAAGACTGCGCAGGTCCTGAGCGCGCTCCGAGGAATGCTCGGCGATTCCACTTTTCACCGCGCATTTCGCGAATACGGAACGCACTGGATCAACCGGCATCCATACCCGAACGATTTCTTCAACGCGATGGATATCGCATCCGGGCGCGACCTGAGCTGGTTCTGGAATACCTGGTTCTACAACGCGTGGCCGCTGGATCAGGCCATTGGCAGTGTAGTGCCGCATGGAAAAACGACAACGATAACAATCGAGGACCACGGACTCGCGCCGATGCCCGTGAAACTCGCGGTAACACGCTCCAACGGAACGGTCCAGCGCATCGACATCCCAGTCGGCGTCTGGCTAACGGGCGCGCGTAGGTACACAACAAATGTTGCGTCCGCACCCACGATCGTGCGGGTCGAGATCGATCCGGATGGACTGTTCCCGGATATAAACCGAGAGAACCAAGTCTGGGTTAAACCGCAGTAGGGCGCGGATTCATCCGCGCCGTCATCCCGCCGAAGAAGTTGTCATCGAATCGCCTCATGGCTCGTTCGGCACCAACGGCTTCACCCTCTTCCCCCACATCGCCGGCGGCGGCTCGTGCGTTGCGCGATCCACTGGATGCTCCGCCAATTGCCGCATGGCCGTCGCCACAGCCTGTTCGAGCTGCGCGTCATGACCATCGGCAATATCCTTCGGCCAATCCTCCACTTCTACATCGGGAGAGATCCCAACATTCTCCACCGCCCATTCCTTTCCATCGCGCGCAAAGAAACCACCGCGCGGAGCATTCATTATTCCACCGTCAACGAACGGTGGAGTGTCCCAGATTCCCACCAGTCCGCCCCACGTCCGTTTTCCAACCAGTGTGCCCACCTTGCGATACTTGAACATGTATGGCATGAGATCACCACCTGAACCCGACATCTCGTTGATGATCATCACCTTCGGTCCCCATATTCCGGCCGCAGGACTCGTGAACGGGTACCGCGTTCCGACAGGGTTATTGAAGTAACCGTCGAATGTCCGCTGCAACACATCGATGATGTAATCCGCCGCGGAACCGCCACTGTTGTAGCGCTCATCGATGATCGCTCCCTTGCGATCCTGCTGCGCGAAGTAGTATCGATTGAAGCTCGTGTAACCACCCTGCGCCGTGTTCGGAAGATGCACATACGCGAGCTGACCATGCGACAGCGAGTCAACGATGTGCCTGTTCCGCTCTACCCAGGCACGCGTCCGCAATCCGGCGTCGTTCGGAATCGGAATCACATTCACGCGACGTGAACCTTCTGCCGATGGTCGCGCGCTGACTGTGATCTCGGTCTGATGATTCGCGGTCCCGTCAAACGCCGCATATATGCTCTCGGGCGCACGAACATCGATGCCATTCACCGCAAGGATGTAGTCACCCACACGAACGTCAACGCCAGGTTCCGTCAGCGGCGCGCGAAGATCCGGATTCCAGCTATCAGTACCATAGATCTTTGTAATTCTGTAGTAACCGTTTTCCACCGCTATATCCGCACCAAGCAGACCCACGGACGATCTCTGCACCGGCGGCATGTCACCACCGCGTACAAAGGAGTGACCGATCGCGATCTCAGAGCCCATCATGTCAAGCAGATAGTTGAGATCTGCACGGTGCATCACGTACGGAAGCAACTGACCGTACATCTGCTTCATCTTCGGCCAGTCCGTCCCCTGCATGTTCTTCAGGTACAGATAGTCGCGCTGATTCCGCCATCCTTCATCGAATATCTGCTTGAATTCCGCTTTCGGGTCGACGAGCATCCGCAGGTTCGCCTTGAGTCTTCCCTTTCCTGCTGCTGGAGCCATTGGCGACGCCGCATCTACGAGAAACAGACCGGCAGTAGCTCCGGGTGTGCGATACAATAACTTCTTCCCGTCGGTGCTCACGATGTAGTCAGCAACGTTCTGAACGAAATCAACGGCCTTGCGATCCTTCAGTTCGTACCGATGCAACACCGCGCCAAATGCGGGATTCGTTTCCGTTCCCGTTTCAGGCACCTTTTCCATGAAGAACACGGTCCCAGCCGTACCGGCCTGCAACGATCCGTAACCGCGCTCAGCAATCCCCGATACCGCTACAATGCGCTGTTGCAGTCCGTCGAAATCAATCTCGACTTGCTTGCGTGTCGCGAGCATCGCCTTGAGCGTGTCAGACATCGGCGCATTTGCCTTCGCCGAATCCAATGGTACCGGCGATTTGGCCGGCCGTTTCGGTTGCGGAGGCATTCCAGGGATCGGTGGCTCGGGAATTCCGGCGTCCTCGTCGCTTTCTGGCAACAGCGGCGACGGATCAGACTTCTTGAGCACCGCGAAGTACAATGCGTTGGTCTCGTTGTGACCGTAGCTCGACATATCAAGCCAACCGGATCCCAGAGCAAAGTCCGTCGAAGCGAAGAACCAGAGGTACTTTCCGCTCGCATCCCACGCTGGCGAAGTTGCATCCGCGAGCCCGTCAGTCACCTGGTGCGTCTGGCCGTTAGTCACATCGTACACGAAGATCGCGCGATACAGCGACGGCAACCGCTTAGCATACGCAACCCACCGCGAGTCCGGGCTCCATGTTGGATCCAGCGAGCGATCCGGCACCATGAACTCGTCACCGCCAATGTCAGTCGCCTTCCCGGTCGCGACATCAACTACCCAAAGTCGGAGATTCGTATCCTGGAAAAGGATGCGCTTCCCATCAGGGGACCACGACGGAGTATAGTAATGCGTCGGGTTGGTGAGCGTGATCGTGCGCGACGGCTTGCTGCCATCAGCGGATGCAATCACCAGTTGATACTCTCCAGACTTGTCGCTGAAATACGATACCCATTTGCCGTCCGGCGACCAGGCAGGAGTACGTTCTGCCGATCCGCTCGACTGCGTCATGTTGCGTACATCGCCTTTTTCGGCTGGTATCGAGAAAATGTCGCCGCGCGCTTCGATCGCTGCACGTTTCCCAGTTGGAGACAATGCAAGACTCACGATTTCGTTCGATACATCCTTCCACTGCGGCATCATCCAGGGAAAGTCGCCGACTACGTTGATGTTGACCACATGCTCGTGGCCGGTAGCTGGATCGAGCTCGTGTACGTAACCGCCCTGCTCGAACACGATCGTGTTCGCATCGGAGTCGAGCGTCTTGACGTCGAAGTCCGAGAAGTCGGTGATCTGCCTGACCTGCTTGGATTGCGTGTTATACGACCACACATTCGATACGCCGTCGCGATCAGACAGGAAGTACACCATGTCGTTACCGATCCACACCGGATCCATTTCCTTGGAATTCGGACGCGGTACTGTATCCACTGCAAGTGTCTTCCTGTCCAGGATCCAGATCGGGCGATTCTGCCCGCCGCGATAATTGCGGCGTTCTTCATCCCACGACGGATTCATGCGATAGGCGATGTGCGCCCCGTCGGGCGAGATCTTCCCTTGATACGCGCGATACATCGGCATCGCGTCTGGCGGACCACCCGCAAGCGGAACGGTGAACCACCGTGGTTGCGCGGCTGGAAGATTCGAAGAACGCGTCGATGAAAATACGATCGATTTCCCGTCCGGCGTCCATCCCTCAACCAGATCGGCTGCTGGGTGCCACGTGAGACGTCGCGGCTCGCCACCAGTCGCTGGCACCACATACACATCGGTATTGCCACCGTAGTCAGCGCTGAACGCAATCGTCTTGCCGTCAGGCGAGAAGTACGGATTGGAAGTCTGACCCTGAAAGCTCGTTAGTCGTTGCGCCGTTCCGCCGGCACGCGGGACCACCCATATGTTGTTCGCATAGGCGAACGCAATCTGTGTCGCGCTGACAGTCGGTGCGCGCAGCAGTCGCGTCTGCGCCGGCGCGATTGCAGGAATGAGAAGAAGAGCGACTGTCGAGCAAGCTATGCAACGCATGGGAAGTGGAGTTGATTGTCGTAAAGCCGTCATCCCGGCGGCAGCAACGGAGTCATCCCGCCGAACGGAGTCATCCCGCCGAACGGAGTCATCCCGCCGAACGGAGTCATCCCGCCGAACGGAGTCATCCCGCCGAATGGAG
>Ga0208357_1001243_pt1 | contig 18872 bp, 20 predicted proteins | sample NGESurdeep092012_6_FD_184487 | JGI IMG/M metagenome (GOLD analysis project Ga0208357, IMG submission 184487) | Arctic peat soil microbial communities from Barrow, Alaska - NGEE Surface sample F52-2 deep-092012 (SPAdes) | ecosystem: Environmental > Terrestrial > Soil > Wetlands > Peat ... | reverse complement strand
TCGCGCAGATGCCGCAGCTACCGAACACCATGGTGGTTACCGAGGGATGGGCCCCCAACGTCGAGCGTGCGCGGCGCACCCTGTCACCGCGCGGTGTGCAGGTTGTCGCGGTCGGGCAGGGAGAACCTCTGCCTTTCGCCGACGCCAGTTTCGAACTCGTGACGAGCCGCCACCCGGTGAAACCCGACTGGAGTGAGATCTCCCGCGTGCTTGTCGAGGGCGGTACCTACCTGGCCCAACACGTCGGACCGGCGTCAGCATTCGAACTCATTGAGCATTTCGTTGGTCCCCTGTCGGAGCAGCGCCTCGCTCGAGATCCGCGACGCGAGGCCGCGGCGGCGCGGGCGGCCGGGTTGCAGATCCGGGAGCTGCGCACCGCCCGCTGTCGGATGGAGTTCCTCGACGTCGGCGCGATCGTTTACATTCTGCGCAAATGCGTGTGGTGGGTTCCCGACTTCACCGTCGAGCGCTACCGCGACGTGCTCCGGCAACTCGACGTTTACATCCGCGAGCACGGCGCGGTGGTGGCTCATTCGACGCGCACTCTGTTCGACGCCAGACTCGAACTCCACTGAGACGCGTCTCGAGCAACGCTCGGCCTGCGGGATCAGTTCTCTGTCAAGGTCACCGCGGTGGCTAGGATCCGGGCATCGATGGTGGCTGTGAGCTCTTGGGGCTCTGGGTCCAGCGACGGTGTATCCGACGGCGAACTCCCGCCACGAAACAGTGCTGACGCTAAGGCCTGCCCAGCGCCGCGCTGCCCGGTGCCGCCGTCCAGCAGTCCAGCGTCGGCGACCTGGAGTACTTCCACTACGGAGACTCCGAGCGCGGCGGCGTAGTCACTGCCCTTATCAATAGCCGAGTGGATCGCGGCGGCCCGCACGTGCGCCCAACCGGGGTTGTCGGAATCAACCTGCCAACTGACGTTATGGATGTGCAGGTCCTCGTGGGAGCTCAGACGCGCGCCGAGCCCCTCCAACAGGTCGAAGGCGCGTAGGGCGATCTGTAGGTTGACTGTCGCGGTGACTCGCCCCGTTGGTTCGTTGACGCCGGTGATCTTGTTGTGTTCGTGCTCGGCCCAGGTGGTCGCGGATCGCGCTAACCACGTCAGTGCGTTGCGTTCGGTGCCCACCGTAAGGACGACGGCACCCAGCGAGGTGAGGTCGGTGGTCAGCCGCTCCAACGCCGCCGAGGCCTCCGCGAGCGCGTCGGGCTTGGACCCGCGAGATAGCGAGATCGCGCCGGACAAGAGCACCGAGTCGGCGGGGACCGTGAGAGTCGCCTCACCGCGCACCGACAGCACCAGGCCAGCTTGATCGGTCATCAAAAACCTCCGGGTCTATTGAGGACATAGTGATAAGTAAAGAGCTGGGGGACAAGCTGAATCGGCCCACTGGAGATGCGTGTGACTGTCAACCTCGCTGCGCTCTGCTTCGACGCGAACGAACCGCTACTCGTTGCGCGCTTCTGGGGTGGTGTCTTGGGATGGGAGATGGCTGACGACGCCGAAGAAGGCATCGCGCTCCTGCCAAGCGATGACACCGGGTTCCGGCTCCGGTTTCTGCCGAGTCAGGAGGAGAAGACCGCGCAGAACTACATGCACTTCGATCTGACGAGCAACCTCCAGCCCCAGCAGGAGACCGTGGAGAGGGCGCTTCGGCTCGGAGCACGGCACATCGATATAGGTCAACGGCCCGACGAAGGCCATATGGTGCTCGCCGATCCCGAAGGCAATGAGTTCTGCGTGATCGAGGCCGGCAACAAGTTCCTCGCTGAGTGCGGTTTCATCGGTGCGGTCTCCTGTATCGGTTCGCAGGAGGTCGGCTACTTCTGGAGCAAAGCACTCGGCTGGCCGTTGGTCTGGGACCAGAACCAAGAGACCGCCATTCGCTCGCCGCATGGCGGACCCAAGATCACATGGGGCGGTCAGCTACGGATGCCGAAGACCGGCAAGGATCGACTGCATTTTGATCTCGCTCCAGGTGCCCACGGTGACCAGCAAGCGGAGGTTGACCGCCTCGTTTCATTCGGAGCGACTCGAGCGGACGGCGGGCAGGGCGATGTCCGCCCGGTGGTGATGGCCGATCCCGATGGCCGTGAGTTCTGCGTGCTACCACCGCAGTCATGACCCGCTAAACGTGACGTCTCCTGTAGTCGGATCGACGTCTGCGTCGAACTCGAACGAACTGGATATGCCGTCCCAGAAGCCTTGCACTCCGCCTGCGCGAGGTACCGTGACGCCGGTCTCGCCCCAGAGAACGACGACGCCAGTCACATCACACTGAGCCCGCGGAACTGTGATGGGGACGACGGTGATCACCGCCTGTGCGCCAGGGTGTCCGCAGGCAGATCGCAAAGACTCCGGTAGGGCCGGCTGTGGTGAGCGAGACGCTGGCCCGTTGATCGATGGTTGCGTACTTCGCGACTCGCTGCCTATCGCGGTGTGGGCCTGATCCTGGTCGCGTGCCGCGCTCGCGCAGCTCGCTGCACCGAGGACGGTCAGTACGACGGTCAGTGCCGCACGGCATCCACCGACCATCGATGCTCCTTGTCCCGTGGGAGTGATCCATGTGACGTTTGGCGCGTGCAGACTGGTTCCGTGGAACCTGCGTCAGCAAAGTCCCGTCTCAGCATCGTGAAGGCCAGGCTTGTTGCGCTGCTAGCAGTGCTGGTGGCACTGGCCGCTTGCGCGTCGGTGGCACAACGCTCGGGTGCGACGGCTAATCGACTGTCAGGAGTGTCCGCGCCAGCCTCGAGTTCGCCGCCTACATCGCCGCCTGGCTCCCGGACTACCTCGACGATTCCCGATAGCGCATTTCGGGTCGCGGCTCCGGTGCTGGACTTCGCTGCCGGGCCAGGCCCAGCCCCGGTGCAGGCAGCGTGTGTGCCGGCTGACGTCACCGCCACCGCACAGACTCGTCCGATCGCGTCGGGTGTGGCTGGCGTCGTCGAGTTGGTCGGCGCGCACTGCTCACTGCACATCTCCACGTGGCCCACGCACTTGCTCGACAGCGCAGGAAACAACCTCGCCCTACCAGTGGACGCGACTGTCACCACAGTCAACCCAGCCCTCAACCAGCGGACCGACGTGGAGTTGGCGGTCGGGAGCGTGGGCTGGGGATTCACGTGGCGTGGTTCGTGGTGCGGCCCGAAGGCAGTCTCGGTTGTCATCGCTCTCGACGCCAACCAGAGCCAACCCGCCAGTGGTTCGGCGGACCAAATCATCGCGCCGTTGACCGGACCCGCACCGCCGTGCCAAGGCCACTCTGCCGCCGTCCTCATACCAGGTGTACCAGGCGGCCCGACCGATGCGACGTTGACGCCGCCGCCGGAGTGGGCCGGTCTGCGCGCCACGTTGACGTTGCCCGCGACCACCGACGGCCAGACCCTGCGCAGTGCAGTCGTGCAACTCCAAAACACCACGGGCGTCCCGATCGTAATGTCGCCGTGCGCCGACTATGCGCTCGACATCGACAATGTCACGGCCGGCGGGAGCGCGCTGCAAGGAGGCGGCGGCGCGCTACCGTGCCCGCAATCAGCCCAGGTGGTTCCGGCCCACGGCACGATCCGCTATGACCTCGGTGCGCAGTCGTACGACGAAGGAGACCCCGGAGGCGGCGCTAACCCAGGCAGCACCGTCACCGCTCGCTTCGCCATCGCTGGCATCCCGACAGCGCGCGCCACTGCCATCGTCAAGTGACCCTTCCGCTTGCATCTCACGCGACGTGAGGTTGCACAGTGGTCTCATGACCGACAACGGATACGCGATCGGCGAGCTGGCCGCGCTCGCCAGCGTGACAGTGCGCACGCTGCATCACTACGACGAGATCGGGCTGCTGCGTCCGTGCGGCCGAACCGTGGCCGGCCATCGCCGGTACAGCCGAGAAGACCTCAACCGCTTGCGCGAGATCCTCGTCTACCGAGAGTTGGACTTCGGGCTCGACGCGATTGCATCGATGCTGGCCGACACCGGCTCCGACATCGAAGCCCACCTACGGAACCAACATCGCATGCTGCGTGCCCGCATCAACCGAGACCAAGCGTTGTTGCGCGCGCTCGAGAAAGAATTGGAGGCCCGCACGATGGGAATGGCACTCACGCCGCAGGAGCAGTTCGAGGTCTTCGGCACGGACAAGGTCGGCGGTGAGTGGGCTGCCGACGCGGAAGAGCGTTGGGGCGACACCGACGCTTGGCGTGAATCCCAACGCCGTGCTGCGAGGTACACGAAGGAGGACTGGATAGAGATGAAAATGCAGTCGGACGTCGCGTTGCGCGCGTATGCCGATGCCATGACCGCCGGTGTCGCTGCGACAAGCGAACAGGCGATGGCGTTGGTGGAGGGTAACCGGCGATTCATCAGCCGCTGGTTCTACGACTGCAGCCACGCGATGCAGCGCAACCTCGCCGAGATGTACGTCGCTGACGAACGATTCCGCGCTACTTACGACGCCGCCGTTCCTGGTCTCGCGCAGTACGTTCACGACGCCGTCATCGCCAACGCGAACGCACACGACGCCTAGATCCGTACGGGCGCGCAGCTGTCGTCGTCCGGCTATCCAGCCGTCGGGTCGGCGACCGATCCTTCGAAAACGACGACGCCCGTCTGCGGGTTCACAATCGCATAGGCGAACGGGTGGTCGGCGCGCACGGTCAGCGGCGCCAGCATCGACGACGCAGGGAACGCGAGGCCGGTGACGGCCGCCGCTTCGCTGCCCCACTCGTCGACGTTGATCGTGGCCCGGTGGACGGCCTGCTGTATATAGAGGCCGGGCGCGATCGCAGCGAAGTCAGCCGCCGGGGTGAACGCGGCGTGTATACCGAGCGCGTTCAGCACCGGTGCGAGGTCGAGCTTGGTTGTCGACGTCCAACGCGGCAGCGACAGACTGAGCGGCGTGGGATGTAGCCCTGCCGAGATCTGCGTTAGCGTGGTCGGCGCGAGCAGGTCCGCGAGGTGTGTGCTCGCCGTCGGCACGATGACGTACATCGTCAATGTGCCACCGGCGTAAGGCAGCGCGACTGCCTGCCACTTGTCGGAGCTCGCGTAGCCGAGTGATCCGGTCTGGTGCATCGTCGGAACCGTGATCCGCTTGCCGGCCGCTGTCGTGAACGTGGCGTTCGAAGTCGGGTCTTCTGCGAAAGGCGTTGCCCAGTCGGCCTTCAGATAGACGGCGTTCGCAAGTACGAGCTTGGTGTCCGGTGCGAGCGAGTCGAACAGTTGCTGAATCCGGTCGGCGGTCTGCGTACGCACCCAGGCATTGATCAATGCAATGGCGGACGGCGAGGTGAAGTCGACCGTACGGACGCCGGAGCCGTAATCGGCCGCCATCGTGTTCAAGAACGGTTGCCCGATCGGGAAGCCCTGCTGCATGAACAGCGCGTTGGCGATGGTCAGGATCGGTGCTGCGGGTGGCGCGCTAGCGTCACGACTCGCGGCGGGCGATGGCACGGCAGGTGCGCTGGCCTGGGTTGCCAAGCCGCGCGTGAGTGCATTCATCTGCGCGTCGCGCCCGTTGCTCGGGAAGTGCATCGCGGCGTCGATCTCGGCGGCGGTCGTGCCGCCGGCGCCGGCGCGCGCCATCGACAGGGCCACCTCAATGCTCAAGGGCGAGATGACCACGTTGCCGCCAGTCGCGGCTTGCGCGTACAGGTCGTGGCCGAACGCGTTAATGCCAGTGACGAGGGCGGCAGTCGAGATCGAACCCGGATCGGCGCGAGCCACGTCGGTGGCTCTGACCTCAGTCGGGGTCGTCGTGTTGCTCGCGTTCGGGGTTGTCACGGTGCCTGCCTTCGTGGCCGAGCTCGCACAGCCGGCCAGGGAAGCCGCGACGACGATGGCGGGGATGGCTCTACGCCAGGTGCGCTTCACCGCGGTTGGACGCCGATGGGCGTGCGTAGGTTCCGCATTGATCGCGGCGCCCGAATTTCTATGGGTCAGTGGCCTTCAACGTCGTGGCGCTCCGTGCGTCCGCTGCGGTGAGGCCAACCGCTCAGCCCATGCCCTCGTCCGCGATTAGCCACGGATCGTGGTCGCTGTTGCGCACCAGGATGTACGACCAGTCGTTCATGCCGTTCGTCATCGATTCGGCATGGTATTGCTCCAAGGTGAACTGCACACCCACCTGCACGATCTCCGAATAGCCCGTCGCCGGTCCACCGAAAGCATCGCGCGGTGCGTCGCAACCGATGACGATATTCGTGATGCTTCGGGTGTTGGTGAACCACGAGTCGGTCTCAGCCGCGACTTCCGCGGCATGGGCTGGGGTGAGGTAGGTCTTGGCGCGGGCGATGTCGTGCGCGTCGAGGGCGTCGAGGTACGCACTGACCACTTGCTGAGCGGAGGGTGAGTCGGTCGAGGCCTGAGAGACTCTGCAACTCGGCGCCGGCAGTTGTGCACTGGGCGAACCGGCCGGTGCCAGCGCGCTTGCGGTGATTGAGGCTAATGGCGCCGCAGGACTGGTTGCGTCGGCCGTAGAACTCGGTGCCGATGCTGTACCGAGGGCATTTTGGCTCGCGCAGCCGACGGTCAGCGTGACGCCGATGAGCGCTATGAGTAGTCGCGCGCCCTGCACTGTTCCCCCTCGGCCGTTGCAGCACACTAGCTCACGCGATCGCACCTGAGCTCGGCAACGCCGATGAGATGCCGCCGACGATCTACGCGAGCGCCTGCTCCCAAAGCTGCCGAGTCCTGTTGTCGTAGGCGACGAGTACGCACCGTTCGACTTGGGTCTGTGTTGCCTTTAAGGCCGTCACGCTGATTCGGCATGCATCTGACAGCGGGTAGCCGTATACGCCCGTTGACAGCGCAGGGAAGGCGACACTCTTGGCGCCGACTTCGTCGCATCTCGCGAGGCTCTCTGTGTATGCGCCGGCGAGGAGGTCGGCCGCGGGTTCGTCGCGTCCGTACCTCGGACCGACTGCATGGACGACGAACCGGACGGGAGATGGGATTCGAAAGGCGGGGGTGATGACCGCTCCGCCGATTTGGCACGGCGCGAGCGACCGCAACGCTTGCAGCAGTTCGGGTCCGGCGGCACGATGTATCGCGCCGTCCACACCGCCACCGCCCCTGAGTGCAGCGTTGGCCGCCGTAACAAGCGCCTCGACCTGTGCCTGCACAACGTCGCCCGTCGTCACCTCGATCTGCATAGCCTGATCATGTCCCAGCTGAATAGAGGCGCACATGTCCGTACGCATCCAGTGCCTGTGCATAGACACCACCGATCCCTCGGCTCTTGCGACATTCTGGGAAGAAGCACTGGGGTGGCGCCGGACGTTCGATGAGCCGGACGAGGTGTGCATCGAGCCGCCGCAGGGCAGCCGTGAGGACGGCGTGGTGCCCGATCTGCTGTTCCTCAGGGTGCCGGAAACGAAAGTGATCAAGAATCGACTGCACGTTGACGTTCGACCTGACGATCAAGCCGCCGAGGTCGCGCGGCTCGAACAGTTGGGTGCGACGAGAGCGGACGTCGGCCAGCGTGGTGACGTGACCTGGATCGTCATGGCCGACCCGCACGGGAACGAATTCTGCGTACTGAGAGCGATCGCGGCCGGCTGAAGGGCGTCTGTTGGGGCGTAAAGTGTCGGGCCGTCTGCATACGATGGCGACATGGAACCTGGTGCGCACGTCCTGACGGTGTCCAACAATGGCGAGGTACCAATCCCCGCCGAGGCCTTAGCGAGGTGGAACACGCACCAGGTTTTCGTCGTCGATCTCGGCGACCGAATTGTGATGCGACCGCTCTCGGAAGATCCGGTAACCGAGACGAAAGGCAAATACGCGGGCCGGGGTCCCTCGGCCGATGCGGCCCGCGCCCAGGAACGGCAAGCAACGCGTGGTCAACGTTTTTGAGCGTGCTCGACGCACCCGCAGTCATCCCTGCCGATTGATACCTCGAAGGAGCACTCGCAATGGCTGCCACCCGGAAGCCGGCCAAGAAGGCCGCTGGCCAACCAAGCAAGGGATTCACACCCGAAGAGCGAGCCGCGATGAAGGAGCGGGTGAAAGAACTCAAGGCGGAGGGGCAGCGCGCAGACGGGGAGAAGGACGTGCTCGCCAAGATTGCCGAGATGCCTGAGTCCGATCGCATCATGGGCGAGCGCATCCACTCCATCATGAAGGCCACCGCGCCAGATCTCGTGCCACGAACCTGGTATGGCATGCCGGCGTACACCAAGGACGGGAACGTCCTCTGCTTCTTTCGGAGCGCGCAAAAGTTTGGCACGAGATACGCCACGTTCGGGTTCAGCGACAAGGCGAAGCTCGACGACGGCAACGTGTGGCCGACTGACTTCGCGCTGAAGAAGTTGACCCGTGCTGACGAGGCAAGGATCGCCGCGCTCGTGAAGCAGGCCGTGAGCTAAGAGGCCCCCGCACCGAGTACGGCCGAGGGTCAGAGCTCACGACGTTGCGACGATGACCAGTTTCCCGTGCTCGGTGCCGACGTAGGCGAACCCGTCAGCGGCCAGTGCGGGCGTTGCGAACCGCGTGGTCGAGTCGCCGAGGGCGACCTGCGCTTTCGTGGCGCCGGATGCCGGATCAAGTGCGAATAACGTGCCCGACGATGGGGCGACCGTCAGCACGGCGCCGCCCCCGACGATCGGTGAGCCAGAGGGCGATGCATGCCATGAGGCCGTCATCGCAGTCGCCGAGATATGGACTGCTCTCACGCCGTTCGTGCAAGGAACGTAGATCGTGCCGTCGCTGTACGCCGCGCCCCCGAACGCCGTGCATACCGCGATGCTCGGGACCTTGCCGCCGAGACCGCCGAGCGCCCCCTGCTTCATGAGGTAAGCGTTGCCGTTCTTGCCTGCCACGAAAACTTGGCCGGTCGGCAGAATCACCGGGCCAGTCGTGCCCAGGTCGAGGTCACGCGCGTTCTCGCTGGCCCACGTCGCCGGTGCGAAGAACGACACGACGCTCGTCCCGCTCAGTTCGATGACGGAGTCACCCATGTCGTAGGCGGCCTTCGGGTTGGTCTGCGCACTATTGCCGACTGACACGTAGACATGTCCTGCTGCGTCGGCCGACGGGCCGGCCGGTGTCCAGATCCCGGCCTCGCGCGAACTCGGCACTTGGTAGATCGCGGCGGCGCCCTGACCCGAGGTCGCGATACCGACGAGGTAGCCGTGGTAGGGGCCGCAGTCGTCATAGAGGCCGCCGTATGGAACCCACACCTTGCCGCCGCTGAGCAACAGCGCGCCGCGTTCCTGCTCGACGTTCGCGTTGGAGCCCGGCGGGTCGACTGGTCGCGTCCAGGCCAGCGCGCCGGTCTCTGCGTTGACAGCGACCAGCACGTGCTTGTCGCCGGACAGGAACGCGACCGCGAACACGAGCCCGGTCGCTGGATCGTAGACAGGTGTACCGGTGATGCCGGTCGGATTGATGTTGCCGCACGGCAGGCTCGAGCCGTTGACCGGAGTGCCGATGTGTCGCGACCAGGCGATGGTGCCGTTGTTGCGTAACGCGTAGAGCGTGTTGTTCTCGGTCGCTGCGATGATCAGGTCGCCCTTGGCGTCGTGCAACACGAGAGGGCTCGCGTAGATCGCGCCGTCGAGACTTGCGGTCGCCGCGACCTTGAGACCCTTCACTGCCGGAACGTTGCCCGCGTTTCCGGTGCGTGCGACGTCGTGGTGGTACGTCGGCCAGATCCCGGTCGGAAACGCGGCGATTTTCGCACTCGGAGATGTCGTCGCACTCGCCGACGCAGAAGCAGCCGACGAACTCGCTGCGGCAGGCGATGATGTAGCCGCGCTGGCCGAGACTGGTGCCGATGACGAGGCTGCCGCCGACGATGCCGCGGCCGACGACACTGCTGAGGATGCGGCTGCGCCAGATGAAGCGGGCGCGGATGCGGCGGGTGCGGCGTGCTTGCTGGACGTGCAGGCGGCGAGTACGAGGCTCCCGCCGACGATGGCGATGAGCGCGCGTCGATGTCCCATGCTGACCAGTCTGCCCACATCTGGGCCGATCAGCACCCCGCAGTGAGAGGATCAACGAATGTTCCAGCGAGTTCCGTTCACGGGCGACGAAAAGACCAGCCTCCACGTTGCTCTCCAACGCCATCGCGACGTCGTCCTATGGAAAATCGAGGGGCTGGACGACGATCAGGTGCGGCGTCAGATGACGCCGTCGGGCACGAGCCTGCTCGGGATCGTGAAGCACCTCGCTGCGGTGGAGTACGGCTGGTTCTGCTCGACGTTTGGCCGCGAGATGGAAGCGATGCCGTTCGACGAGGAAGACCCTGAGGCCGACTTGCGCATCACAACTGACGAGACGACCGCTGACATTGTCGAGTTCTACAAACGGGCATGGCGCGCGTCAGACCAGGCCATCGACGAGATCGGGCTCGATGACCTTGGTGCCGCGTGGTGGGGTGACCAGGTTTCGATGCGGTGGGTGCTCATCCACGAACTCGAAGAGACCGCCCGGCATGCCGGCCACATGGACATCCTTCGTGAGCTGATCGACGGCGCGACCGGCGACCACAACCGCCCCGACTGATCGGCGCAGTTACTGGTGCCATAGCGCGATTGCGGTTTGCGTGTCGGGCGGGATTTCGGTGAAGCCGGCGTCCCGCACCACCACACGAGCGGACGACGACCACTGCGCCCACTGATCGGCGTCCGGCCGTACGAGGCGAACGCCAAAGCCTGTCGCTCGCCAATCTTCGAGGTCAGCCAATACCCCAAGCGATAACTGCGCCGCGTGCGCGACCTGCACCGCTGCCTTCAGCGGGCTCATCGTGACGTGTGGTGTGACGGCGATCGCCAAAACGCCCGCGGTGGCAGCCGACGGCGTCCCCGGTTCGAGATCGAGGCCGGCGACCTGGAGCTTCGCGATCTGTGGCGGTACAGCATCGGTCGGTCCGGGCACGAAAGCGCGGACCGAGGCACCGTGATGGACAACGGTGACCCCGGGCAGTGCCACAGCCGCGTCCCACTTCGACCCTCGAGCACGACGGGCCACCTTGCGGATCCGGCCGTCGAGCCAGCGCTGAACCTCGTCATGCCATTCGCCGTCGACACTTCGGCGATCCTCGAGCAGTTGCACGACCGCCGTCGCTGCCGCTTCGGCAACGGCAGCCGCGGTCGGCTCGGCACCCTTCTCTGCCCGAACCACGATGGGCATCGCCCACGGCGCCTCGTCAGGCGGATCGCGATACTCGGACACCCGCTCATCCTGTCGGAGGCGCGATCCGCTGGCGGAGGTGGATACATTCGGCGGGTGAGCGATGAGCAGGAACGGCACGAGCCGACGGCGGCAGAGCTTCGCGTGCGCATCGGGGCCGGCGGCGCCGGGAAGTATCACCAGGCGAACGCAGCCAAGGGCAAGATGTTCGCTCGCGACCGCGTGCGGGCGCTCGTCGACGCCGGGTCCTTCGTCGAGGACGGTGCTTTCGCGAACGCGCTGGCCGCTGATCTGCCAGCTGACGGAGTGGTGACGGGCACCGCAACCATCGACGGTCGTCCGATTGCGTTGCTGGCGAACGACTCGACCGTCAAGGCCGGCTCGTGGGGTGCGCGCAGCGTCGAGAAAATGCTGCGGATCGCGGAATTCGCTTACAACGTAGGCATTCCGATGGTCTATCTCGTCGACTCGGCAGGTGCGCGGATCACCGATCAAGTCGCGATGTTTCCCGGACGTCGAGGGGCTGGCCACCTCTTTCACACACAGGTACGAGCAAGCGGGTCGATACCCCAGGTCTGCGCGTTGTTCGGTCCGAGCGCGGCCGGCGGCGCCTACGTTCCGGCGTTCTGCGACATCGTCATCATGGTCGAGGGCAACGCGTCGATGTACCTCGGCTCCGACCGCATGGTCGAGATGGTGACCGGCGAGAAGACCACGCTCGAGGCCATGGGCGGTGCTCGCATGCACTGCACGGAATCCGGCGTCGGGCATGTTCTCGTGCAAAGCGAGAACGAAGCGCTGGCCTGCGTGCGGCGCTACCTGTCGTTCCTGCCCTCGAACTGGCAGGGCGACCCGCCAAGCATTCCGGCGCGTGACGCGGAGCCCGTCGACCTGCGTGCGCTTGTCCCTGCTAGCGAGCGGGTGGCCTTTGACATGCGGCGCTTCATCCGCGGCCTCGTCGACGTCGGGAGCCTGTTCGAAATCCACGAGTTGTGGGCGCGGGAGGTCGTGGTCGGGCTGGCCCGCCTTGGGGGCAAGCCGGTGGGCATCGTCGCCAACAACTCGCTGCACAAGGGCGGCGTGCTCTTCGTTGACTCCGCAGACAAGGCGAGCCGGTTCATCCAACTGTGCGACGCGTTCAACGTGCCGCTGATCTTTCTGGCTGACGTGCCGGGCTTCATGGTCGGAACCGCGGTCGAGAAGGCCGGCATCATCCGCCACGGCGCGAAGATGGTGAGCGCCGTATCGGAGGCGACCGTGCCCAAGTTCTGCGTCGTCGTGCGCAAGGCATACGGCGCGGGGCTCTACGCGATGGCCGGTCCGGGGTTCGAGCCGGACGCGACTCTTGCGCTGCCGACCGCAAAGATCGCGGTGATGGGAGCCGACGCCGCAGTCAACGCCGTGCACGCCAACCGGCTCGCTGCGATCGCCGACGACGAGGAGCGCACGGCGGTGGTCGCCGGCCTGCGGGCCGAGTACGAAGCGGACATCGACATCATGCGGCTGGCTGCCGAATTGGTCGTCGACGACATCGTCGAGCCCGAGGATCTGAGGGCCAATTTGATCCGCCGGCTGGCCGCCGCGAGCACCAAGCAGCGGGCGTTTTCGCGAAGGCGTCATGGGATCACCCCGGTTTAGCTCGCCGACCCATACGATTCCCTCATGACTGCCGTCTTGCTCGCCGAGGATGATGTCTCGATTTCCGACCCGCTCGCCCGGGCCCTGCGTCGCGAGGGTTACGAGGTCGAGGTCAAGAGCGAAGGCACCGCGGTGCTCCAGCGTGTTCTCAGCGGTGGGGTCGACCTCGTGGTGCTCGATCTCGGGCTGCCCACGATGGACGGCCTCGAGGTCTGCCGACGGATGCGCGCCGAAGGCCGCTCGGTGCCGGTCCTCGTTCTGACCGCCCGCGCCGAAGAGGTCGACCTCGTCGTCGGTCTCGACGCCGGTGCAGACGACTACGTGACCAAGCCGTTCCGGCTCGCCGAGCTGCTGGCGCGGGTGCGAGCGCTGCTCCGGCGCGGTGCTCCTGAGGTGCCCGACGTCAACGGCGTGCGCATCAACGCGGAGTCGCGGCGCGCGTGGCTGGGCGACAAAGAACTCAGCCTGACCGCGAAGGAATTCGACCTGCTGCTCGCGCTCGTGCTCGGCGCCGGCAAGGTGCTGACCCGCGAGCAGTTGATGCGCGACGTGTGGGGCATGAGCCGCGGGGCATCCTCGAAGACTCTCGACATGCACGTGTCGTGGCTGCGTCGCAAACTTGGCGACGATGCGGCGTCACCCCGGCTCATCACGACGATCCGTGGCTTGGGGTTCCGCTTCGAGCGTGGCTGATCCACCATGCGAAGGCGACTGCTTGTCTCCACGCTGGTCGTCGCCGTCGTTTCGGTGATCCTGCTGGGAATTCCGCTCGGCATCGTCACGACCAAGTTGATCCGCGACGAAGCACAGAAGCGGATCAACCGAGAGGCGACTCAGATCGCCGCCGCATTGGATACCAGCCCCAGCACCCCGCCGTCCGGTACCTCGCTTGATGCTTCTCCGTCGGCGGCCGCGGTGACCATGAGCATCCTGAAGCAGTTCGCCGGTGACGACCGCTACGTGTTCGTCACCAGAGACGGTCAAACGCTGACGACCGGGACACCGATCACCGGATCGGTTGACAGGGGCAGTGCGATCGGGACGAAGGACGAAGCCGTCACGGTCATCGCGTCGGCGTCGTCGACCAACAGCGAGCTGGCGTCCGTGTGGGTCGGTGTCGCGGCGTTGGCGATCGTGGCACTTGCGGCGGCGGTCGAACTCGCCCGGCGGCAAGCGAAGCGGCTCGGTGGGCCGCTCGAAGACCTGGCGGTCGGTGCAGAGCGACTCGGTGCGGGCGACCCGCGACCCCGAAACCACCGCTACGGCGTGCCCGAACTCGACAAGGTGGCGGAGGTTCTGGACCGCAGCGCCGAACGGATCGGCCGACTGTTGGGCGCCGAACGTGCGTTAGCCGCTGACGCGTCGCATCAGTTGCGGAGCCCGCTCACCGCATTGTCGATCCGGCTCGAGGAAATCGTCGCCACGTCGACCGAGTCGGCGGTTCGCGAAGAGGCGACGGCCGCTCTCGTGCAGGCTGAGCGGCTGGCCGCGGTGGTCGACTCGCTCTTGGCTGAGCACAAACGCAGCGCACGCTCAGAGTCGGGGGTCGTGGTCGCCGTCGACACCGTGCTGGCTCAGCAGGCGGTGGAGTGGGACCCCGCGTTTCGGCGCGCTCACCGGCGTCTCGTGCGCGATGGCAGCGTCGGCTTGATGGCGATGTCGACTCCCGGCGGACTCGCGCAGGTCGTCGCGACCCTCATCGACAACGCCCTCGTGCATGGCGCCGGCACCGTGACCGTCCATACCCGGGAGACGAGTGGGCACGTGGTGCTCGAGGTGCGTGACGAAGGCCCCGGTGTCCCTGACGAACTCGTGCCGCACATCTTCGAGCGATCGTTTAGCGGTGCGCACCGCACCGGACTCGGGCTCGCGCTCGCACGAGACCTCGTAGCAGCGGACGGCGGGCGGCTGGAGTTGGCGCAGCCGCGGCCGCCGATCTTCGCGATCTTTCTCGCACCCGACAACGCTGAGGGTGGCGAGAACGGAACGCCGTTAGACGATGGCGGCTCTGACACGGGCCCCCGTCGTCTTTCGCGCTCCGCGACTCAGACGACGGCGGCCGATGCAGCTTCCTCGGAGCGCAGCGGCTCTTCGGCTTCGAGGAACACCCACCGCCGATAGGACCAGAAGCGGAACAGCGTTCCGAGGATGGTGCCGATGACGTTCGCCGAGACGTTGTCGGCGAGGCCACTACGAAGATCGAGAACGTAATGGGACGTCGCGAGGCAGGCGAGTGCGATGCCGAGCCCGACGCCGTTGAACACGAAGAACAGCACGTACTCGCGGCCGAGGCCAGTACGGGCGCGGGCTCTCCAGGTCCAGTGCCGGTTCGCGAAGTAGGCGAAGGTCGCCGCCAGCGCGGTCGAGATGATCTTGTCGGTCAGGACCTTGTGCGAAACCGGGCCGCCGTCGTACTTCAGCAGGTTGAACGTGCCGGTATCGAGGACGTAGGCAAGCAGGCCGACGGTGCCGAATTTGGCCACCTCGTGGCCGAGCTTCGCGAAGCGTGCGTAAAGCGACCGCACGACGCTCACGTCACCACCTCGATTGGGGCGCACGATTTGGCGCCTTGATCAGCGTATCGGCCGAAAATGGGGACATGCTGAGGGGGAGCACCTGCTCCTGACGCTCGTGACCTGGTAGCTGATCGGCTGCAACGTGCCGGCCTGCCGACCGGCTGTGACATGCCGGCCTGCGGCCGCGAAAGGATGGACCCGTGGTGAGTGGCAGCGGTGCCTCCGAGTTCGACTACCCCCTAGACGAAGAACATGAGGCCTTGCGTTCCACGGTTGCCGATTTTGCTCGCCAAGTCGTGGCCCCCAGGGCGGCCGCGATGGACGAGGACCACGCGTTCCCCTACGACATCGTCGCGGCGATGGCCCGCATGGGGCTGTTCGGACTGCCGTTCCCGCAGGAGTACGGCGGCATGGGCGGCGACTACTTCGCGCTCTGCCTGGCCATCGAGGAGCTGGCTCGGGTCGACTCGTCGGTCGCGATCACGCTCGAGGCGGCCGTGTCACTCGGCGCGATGCCGGTCTTTCGGTTCGGCAACGACGAGCAGCGCAAGGAGTGGCTGCCGCAGCTGACCAGCGGCGAGGCGCTCGCGGCTTTCGGGCTGACCGAGCCGGATGGCGGGACCGACGCAGGCGCGACCCGAACCCGAGCTGCGCTCGCCGACGGCAGCTGGCGCATCGACGGGACAAAGGCGTTCATCACCAACGCGGGCACCGACATCACCCGTCTGATCACCGTCACTGCAGTGACCGGCGAAGCCGGTAGCCGCAAGGAAATCTCCTCACTGCTGGTCCCGGTTCCGAGCGAGGGTCTGAGCGTCGCGCCGCCTTACTCGAAGGTGGGTTGGCACGCGTCGGATACTCGCGAAGTGTCGCTGTCCGGCGTCGAGGTGCCCGAAGCAAATCTGCTCGGCGATCGCGGCCGCGGTTTCGCGAACTTCCTGTCGATCCTCGACGAGGGCCGCATCGCGATCGCCGCGCTCGCAGTCGGGCTCGCCCAGGGCTGCGTCGACGAGTCGATCAAGTACGCCACTCAGAGGCGGGCGTTCGGCTCGGCGATCGGCGCGTTCCAGTCGATCCAGTTCAAGATCGCCGACATGGCGGTGCGCGCGCACACTGCGCGGCTCGCGTATCACGATGCGGCCGCGCGGATGCTGGCCGGCAAGCCGTTCAAGAAGCACGCGGCGATGGCCAAGCTCTACGCCTCAGAGATCGCGGTCACCAATGCCCGCGAGGCCACCCAGATCCATGGCGGCTACGGCTTCATGAACGAGACTCCAGTGGCGCGGTTCTGGCGCGACTCCAAGATCCTCGAGATCGGTGAAGGCACCAGCGAGGTCCAGCGGATGTTGATCGCGCGCGAACTCGGTCTCCCGGACGCATAGAGACAAGCCGAGAGATGGACGGCGAGGGGTATCGGTAGGGTGACACCCGACCGCCGTCCACCTTGCCGAGGAACCCCACATGATTTGGACTACGGCATGAGCTCGCCCCGCGTCGGAATCGTCATGGGCAGCGACTCCGATTGGCCGATCATGGAAGCCGCCGCGCAGGCGCTGACCGAGTTTGACATCGGCTATGAGGTGAAGGTCTCCTCGGCCCACCGGATGCCGCACGCCACTCTCGAATACGGCCAGACCGCAGCGGCCCGCGGGTTGCAGGTCATCATCGCCGGCGCGGGTGGCGCCGCCCACCTACCTGGGGTGCTCGCCGCCGTCACCGCGCTGCCGGTGATCGGCGTCCCGGTTCCGCTGAAGCAGCTCGACGGACTCGACTCGCTGCTCTCGATCGTGCAGATGCCGGCCGGTGTCCCCGTGGCGACGGTCGGAGTCGGGGCCGCGCGCAATGCTGGGCTGCTCGCCGTCCGCATTCTGGGCGCAACCGACGAAAAACTGCGGGAGCGGATCGGGGCGTTCCAGAGCGATCTCGCGGAGCAGGTCAAGGCGAAGGACGCCGCACTCCAGCGCTTGATTGGTAACGCGTGACTGATAAGCCAATGGTTAAGCCCAGCCAGCGGGAAGCCGAAGAATGCGAGAAGACTTCAGGCGCGCCGCGTTCGGGCGATTGACCTTTCGCCTTTCTCTGATACGTTTTTTGATATCCCCCCAGCCGCTTCGGTGACTGGGTGCGAGGCCCCGCCATCGTGCGGGGCCTCTGCTTTTTACCAATCTGCAGGCTTGTGAAATGCACCCGCCGCGTCGTTGAGATCCGAGGGGAACTGAGAAGCGGCAAGTACTCCCTGGCGAATCTGCTTAAAGAACGTTGGCTTGCAGTTTTCGAGGGCGCGGCTGCGTTTGGCCGGTGGGTGAGGGTTGATCAGCCCCATCGTGTAGTTCAGTTCATGGCACACGATTCGAATCGGTTCCTTGAGGTCGGAATCGTTGCTGATCACGACGAAGGCCTCCGCATCTTGGCGGAACGCATCCACGAGAAGATACGTCGCCAAGTTCACATCCGAGCCCTTTTCCTCCGTCTTGATGACCTCAACAGTTTTCGGTCCTCCTGCGGACGGCTGGGCCAACGCCATGCGCGTGGTCTGCGTCAGGAAGTGGCCGTAGTGGATCGAGATTGTGGTTAGCGTTTCCAGCGCCCGCACGTATGTGTCTTGGCGAACCGGCGCTTGCGGGTCAGTTCTCGCGGCCACCTTCGCCGTGAAGTAACGGATCCGCTTTATTTGATGGGCCGGGAGTAGGTGCCCGCAGAGCGTTTCGAGATCCAGCCACTTGTGCGGAGACCCCTTGAGGCAGCCGTAGTAGAGGTTGAAGCCGTCGACGTACACGTTCGTGATCACGGCTGGCGAGCATACTCACGCTCGGGCTTGGCAAGTGGCACGTCAGCACGTGACGGCGGCGCGTTGACGCGTCAGCCGGCGAGGTCGACCGGGTGCTCGACGTCGAGGGAGACCGTTCGGCGCGGAGCCGGGATGTTCGTCGTCGGGAGGCTGCGTCGCGATCGGGTGGCCACCGCAAGCAAGGCGTCGGATAGGTCGTTGTCGGGCTCGACGGCGGCCGTCGTGATGAACTCGAACACTGCCTCGATCTTGTCGCTGCGCCGCAGCGGGACGCCGACCACTGCAACGAGCCCTGCCTCTACTGCGTTCTGGTGGCGAACCGTCGAACCCAGACCCGACAGGTCGGACATGAAACGGCAGGCCTCGAGGTGCAAGACGGCCGCGACGATGCCGCGTCCGGATCCGAGGTCGGTGACGGCCGTCGATGCCTTGAGATCGGCGAACTGTGGGCCGTCGTCGTGCCAGGCCCCAGACGACTTCCAGCCTTCTTGGCCGCGTACCCATACGTGGCCTACGGGCCAGCCGGTGGCGCGGCACACCAGGTCGACAGCTTCGTCGAAGCTGAGCACGGGGTGGGTTGGGTTCGGTGAGTGTGGTGCGTGCGGGGCGTGGGGTGCGGGCTGACGGGCGGCAAGTTCCGCGCGGATCGCGACGGCGTCGTGAGCTGACGTGGCTACTCGCGCGGCATCAACACGCGCGGCGGCGGCACTGGAAGTGGATGCGGTGATCCACGAGAACCACGTCACGGCCGTTCATCGGCACGATGAACGCGCCGCTGTACCCCTGTTTGCGATGTCATGAG
>Ga0208357_1001242_pt1 | contig 18881 bp, 19 predicted proteins | sample NGESurdeep092012_6_FD_184487 | JGI IMG/M metagenome (GOLD analysis project Ga0208357, IMG submission 184487) | Arctic peat soil microbial communities from Barrow, Alaska - NGEE Surface sample F52-2 deep-092012 (SPAdes) | ecosystem: Environmental > Terrestrial > Soil > Wetlands > Peat ... | reverse complement strand
AGATCGCACATCCGCTTGCCTAGCGCTTCGTATTTAGGGTTCATTTTCAATACTCATTTATGTGTATTTATCGAAATACACATAAAATGAGTGTGGAATTTCTTGTCAATGGTCAATATTACTTCTGATGCCTGTGAAGTCCTAAAGCTCGGGAGAACATTGTCGGCGGTTCCAGTTGCTGCCTCGACTATCCACGCTGGCGGTACCTGCAAAGCCGAGAGCACGGCTGGTGCGATGCGCGCGGAAGCTTATTTTGCCTTCTTAAATAGACATTGATTCGCTTTGCACCTATTATTTTCGTCAAATTTGGCTTTGTGGGGGCTTGCATGATTATCACAATTTGACTATTATTGTGGGCATTAGATAGATTTAAGCCCAAAATTGTGAGCAATTTCCCCATTCCGCTGCACGTCTCCGAGCGTGTCGCCCTGCTAGGCCAGCGCATCCGCATCGCGCGGATTCGTCGCGGCTGGTCGGTGGTGGACCTTGCCAGCAAAGCTGGGATCAACCGCAATACGCTCACGGCCCTGGAGCTCGGCAAGCCCGGCACGGCCGTCGGCGTCTGTTTCACCGTGCTGTGGGCGCTCGGCCTGGAAAAGTCTCTGGACGCCGTGGCCGACCCGGACACCGATGTTCACGGCAAGGCGCTCGAAGCCTCGCGTCGTCCCATCCGCGTGGGCAAGCCACGCAAGACTGGCAGCGACTATGACTTCTGAGCGCGAAGCCTACGTCTATATCCAGCTTCCTGGTACCCTGGACACGGTGCCGGCGGCGCTGCTGAAAGTGCAGACTCTGCCAGGCGGCACGCAGATCGGCCGCTTTCGTTACGGCGATCGCTACCTTCAGCGCGCTGAAGCGGTCGCGCTCGACCCGTACCGTCTGCCTCTGGACAAGGCCGTCCACGAATTCACCCAACTCAGGGGTATCCCCGGCGCTGTGCGTGATGCGAGCCCGGACGCTTGGGGACGGCGGGTCATCGAGCACAAGCTCGAACGTGCTGCCCACGATTTGCATGAAATCGACTACCTGCTGCATGGCCCGCAGGATGGCGCGGGCTATCTGAGCTTCGGCCTCAAGGCCGAACCACCCGCTCCAAAGCGCCAGTACAACCGTACCCATCAGCTCGCCAAACTGGTTGTTGCTGCACAAGCTATCGAGAAAGGCCAGCCAGTACCGATGCACCTGCTGGAACAACTCGATCCCGGCACCAGCATGGGTGGTGCCCGGCCCAAGGCCACCATCGAGGACGCGGACTGCCTGTGGCTGGGCAAGTTCCCCGCGAAGGATGATCGCTGCAACTTGCAACGCATCGAATACGCCACTCTTGACCTCGCACGCCGCTGCGGCCTGAACGTTACGCAGGCGCGCCTGCAAACGGTCGGCGACGACGATGTGCTAATGCTGCAGCGCTTTGACCGTGAATACACGGACAAGGGCTATCTGCGCTTTGGCCTGGTCAGTGGACTCACGGTGCTCGACTGCGACGAAAGCCATCTAAACAGGGAGCGCTGGTCCTATCCGCTGCTGGCCGACAACCTACGTCGCTGGTCTGACAAGCCCGAAGCCGATTGCGCTGAACTGTTTCGACGCATGATCTTCAACGCAGCAGTGACCAACAACGACGATCATCCGCGCAACCATGCGTTGCTGCGCCGGCCAAAGGGATGGCGCTTATCACCCGCCTACGACCTGGTGCCCGCGCCTGTGGTCAGCCTTGAGCGGCGCGACTTGGCACTAACCGTGGGCAACTACGGACGCACTGCCAGCATCTACAACCTGTTGTCGCAGGCTGGCCGCTTCGGGCTGACGGTCGAAGAGGGCCGCAGGGAAATCGATCAGATCGTGGCGGTCGTGCGCCAGTGGCGCGAGAGCTTCTTCGCCTGCGGCGTGCCTGCGAAAGACGTCGACTACATCGCTCCGGCCATCTTGCCTGAGTGCTTCTTCTTTGAGACACCGCCGGATCGTTGAAGCGCTGGTGCGAGCGCCCAGTCCTCCGTAATGACACCAAGCGGCAAGTTCGTGCCCTCATGGGAGACGAATTGAGCGTAAAAGGTAACGATGAAAATTCAATGGTTCACCATTCGAACCGCGCTTGGACTTCACCGTGTCAGAGTAAAATGTCATTTGGTTTGCCGTTGCTCGTTGATGATTGATGCGCTGGAGTAGTCGCCGCGCAAACCGAGTGCATCTCCCACGCCAGCAAAAGCTGGCGTTTTTTGACGGTATAAATGACGGTAAAACAGAATGAACATCGCCCACAAAGCCAGCATTTATGCAGGTTTCAAGGGATCGGAAACAATTGAGTGGGAGTGAGGGGTTGCTGGAAGCATTGAAATATCGGTTTTATAAACCGATATTTCAAGGTAGTATCCAAGGGTGATAGAGCGCCCCTTCCATCTCCGGACCGTCACGCGGCTGCTCGGCCGATTTCCGGTCGTCGGCCTGCTGGGTGCGCGGCAGGTCGGTAAGACGACGCTCGCTGCCGCTATCGCGCGCAACTCCAAGGTCGATGTCACGCGTTTCGACCTCGAGGATCCGGCGGCAGTCGCCCGCTTGGCCGATCCCATGCTGGCGTTGGGTGGGCTCCGCGGGTTGGTGATACTCGATGAGGTGCAGAACCGCGCGGAACTGTTCCCGAGCCTAAGGGTCCTTGCGGACCGGCGTCCAGTGCGAGCGCGGTTCCTCGTGCTGGGAAGCGCCTCGCCACAGTTACTGCGCCAGAGTTCCGAATCGCTGGCTGGCCGCATTGCCTACCATCTCCTGCCGGGGTTGGGGCTTGCAGAGGTACCGGACAAACAGTGGAACAGGCTGTGGCTGCGGGGCGGCTTCCCACGCGCGTTCCTGGTTCGCTCCGAAGCTGAATGTTTCGAGTGGTTGGAGCAGTTCCTGCGTGCGTTTCTGGAGCGTGAGCTGCCGCAATTCGGCATCTCCGCCGGTGCCCAGGCTATGCGCCGCTTCTGGTCCATGCTCGCGCACGGTCACGGGCAGGTGTGGAATGCCTCGGAGATCGGGCGTTCGATGGGTCTCTCGGACACTACGGTGCGGAGTTACCTGGACAAGATGGCGGATGCGTACGTGATGCGCGAGCTGCAACCGTGGCACGAGAACCTCGGTAAGCGTCAGGTCAAGGCGCCGAAGATCTATGTTCGCGATACGGGTCTGCTACATGCTCTGCTCGACATCCGCACCGGGCGCCAGTTGGAAATGCATTCCAAGGTGGGTGCCTCCTGGGAGGGTTTCGTCATCGACCAGGTTATCCAGGCGTTGGATGCCGCGCCGCACGAGTGCTTTTTCTGGCGCACCCATGCCGGCGCGGAGCTGGACCTGCTGGTGGTGCGTGGCGCGCGGCGGATTGGCGTCGAGGTGAAACGGACGACGGCGCCCGCGCTCACGCTATCGATGAGATCGGCCCTGACGGACCTGAAACTCAGCCAGCTGTATGTCGTGCACGCGGGCGAGGCAACCTTCCCGTTGGCGAAAAAGGTGCAGGCGGTCGCGTTCGCGGACCTCTTGAGGGAGGTCGGGGCGCTGAAATAGAGTTTTTTCGGCGCGGGGTATCGACTGGATTGAATTCAGGGGGACGCGGCTTTCTGCCAACCGTTCGCGGTCTATCGGCATTTATCGCTCTGAAGCGAACCCTAATGACGGCATATCTGACGGTAAAATTAGCACGCGCCGACAAGAAGTCGCGTTTATTCAGATGCTTATAGGTGCAGGAGGCGATTGTGTGGGAGTGAGTATAAAATACTTTTATTTATTAATGAGTTACATAATAAATGTATAGTAAAACATTAGATTTATCACCCATCTCGCACAATCTCAGCAAGTGATCGGAAAAGCGCCTCTTGCGTGCGTACCATCAAGGTGATGTATCGCCTGGAAGGTTGTTATTATGGCGACTGTTGACTGAAAAAGCCAAAATAACGCGCTTTTGTTGACATCGTTGTGATGTGGTGTTATTTTGGCTTTTATTTTTAAAAATAGCTAAAATAATTGCATCATGGCAAAGACAATCGCTCCACTGCTTCCGTCGACGACCGAGTTCCTACAGCGGTTCGGCGAACGGTTGCGCCTGGCTCGACTGCGTCGGCGCCTCGCCGCCAAGCAAGTGGCGGAGCGCGCGGGCATGGCGCCAATGACCCTGCGCAGCCTGGAGCGGGGGGGCGCGGGTGTGACGATGGGGGCCTATCTGGCCGTCATGCAGGTACTTGGCATCGAGAAAGACCTGGACCTGCTGGGGGCTGCCGACCTGCTGGGCCGCGAGTTGCAGGATGCACGCTTGACGACTCAGGGCAAACCGTCGGGCCGCACCGAGTCGTCGGCATCCGGAGCACCGGTGAAGCGCAAGCGAACGATTGCCGCTGCAGGTGCGGCTCGCGATTTACCGGCCCCGGCCAAGACAATCAAAACCTCGCCTCAATCGCGCAAGAGCACTGGACAGTGGGCAGAGAAGAGCGGTTTCACCAGTGCCCAAACCTTGGTCGATCTGATCGACACCAAGGGAACCACGCCGAAGAAGAGGCGTTGAACCGTGGCCATCGCCGTCTACGCCGATTGGGACGGGTTGCCGCATCCCTTGCGCCTGGGATGGCTCCATGGGTTGCGTGGGGCAGGGCGGGAGGTGTTCGAATTCGAGTTTGATGCTGCTGCACTGACGCATCCGACGTTGACTGGCCTTCAACTCGATCCGCGGCTCGGGCTCTACCCGGGCCGCCAGCATCCTCCCCAGGGGCACGAGACCTTCGGCGTGTTCGCCGATGCCAGTCCGGATCGTTGGGGTCGCTTGCTCATGCAGCGGCGTCTGGAACGGGAGAAGCGTGCAGGCCATGTACCCAAGCATGCGCGCCTGTACGAATCCGACTATCTGTTGGGTGTGCATGACGCATTCCGGGTGGGCGCGCTTCGATTCCGGCTCGAAGATGCCGGTGACTTCCTGGACAACCGTAACGATGTCGCGGCGCCGCCGTTCGTGCAACTGCGCGAACTGGAGGCCGCCAGCCTGGCGCTGGAACGCGATGAAGACAATACGGCCAAGGCTGGCGACGACTGGCTGCGAATGTTGATCGCCCCTGGTGGCTCGTTGGGTGGTGCTCGGCCGAAGGCCAGCGTCGTCGATCCGGAAGGGCACCTGTGGATCGCCAAGTTTCCCAGCGTGCGCGACGAGCATGACGTGGGTGGCTGGGAGTTGGTCGTGCAAACGCTGGCTCGCGGGTGTGGATTGCGAGTACCCGAAGGACTCGCGCGTCGGCTCGCGAATCCACACCACAGCTTTCTCGTGAAACGTTTCGATCGTACCGAAACCGGGCAACGCCTGCACTTCGCCTCGGCCATGACGCTGACCGGGCGCAAGGATGGCGATGATTCATCGACAGGTGCGAGCTATCTTGAGCTGGCTCGTGTGCTGATCGATCACGGCGCGCAGACCGATGCCGACCTTCAGGAGTTATGGTCTCGCATCGTGTTCAACATACTGGTGTCGAACACTGACGACCACCTGCGCAATCACGGCTTCCTCCTGGTGCCGGGTAAGGGATGGCATCTGTCCGAGGCGTACGACATGAACCCGGTGCCCGACGCCCATGGCTTGCGGCTAAACGTCAGCGAGGCCGACAACGCACAGGATACCGACCTGGCTCTTTCCGTGGCACCATACTTTCGCATCACGATGAAGAATGCGAGCGCGATCATCGAGCGCAGCCAAGCCGTCGTGCGGCAGTGGCCGAAGGTCGCCAAGAGCCTGCGTATTCCGGCGCGCGAACAGCAGCGGATGGCTTCTGCGTTCAGATTGGCGGAGTGACTGTGATGGCCGAGTCGAGTGGCGAAAGAAATTTGATTTGGATGCAGTAGTTGTAGTCCAGCTACGACAATGGCGAAAAATCAAAACAGGAGACCTCGCTGGCTGACGAAGATTGCTGATGATGGACGCGCCAGCGCAGCCGCCGCGTAAACCGAGTCCATCTCCCGCGCCAGCAAAAGCGCTCGTTTTTTGACGGTAGAAGTGACGGTAAAACGTGATGTTGAGAACAACGAAAGCTAGTACCCGTGCGGGTTTCAATGCCTCGGAAACAATAGAGTGGGAGTGAGGGGGCCACCGGGGAATATCCGCTCGTAATCCGCCCAACCTGTGAGTGATCCCTACAACATTGGACCTCGCGTGGCGGGGCAGGCCATCGGCATGTGGCGTATCGTCTTCGGACTTGTCTGGGCCATTGACGCCACATTCAAGTGGCAACCGGCCTTCCAAACGTGCTTCGTCAGTTACTTGACGGTTGCGCTTGGCGGGCACCCCCGCTGGTGAAGGACTGGATTGGTTTTTGGGTCGATATTGTGAAAGTCGATCCGCACGTCTTCGCGCTCATCATCACGCGGACTGTAACGGCGCTGGCGGCCGCACTCATCCTTGGCGTGTAGCAATATCGCCGATCTGGGCGGCGTTATGCTCGCGTTCGTGATCTGTTCCACTGCTAACGGCTTCGGCGGCCCCTACAAGGCTGGGTCGACCGACATCGGCGCCTCAATCATCTATGTTCTCATGTTCGTCGGATTGTTCCTGTCGCAGTCGGGCCTGCATCTCGGTCTCGACCGCCGCCTAATGCCGATAATTGGCCGTTGGGGCTGGCTCGCCACTGGTCCTCCCGGGAGATAAGGTGCTGCTCTCCAGTGGGTAAGATTCGGCCCGGTCTAAAGGCTCTCGATGACGTTCCTGAGCATCGCCTGGACACGTGCAGCGGCCTCGACGAGGCGCGGATTGTCGATGGATTGCATGGAGGCCACGGGATCGATCGCGGCGACCTCCGTTTTGTCGGCCGTAACCTCTTGCACGACGACGTTGCAGGGCAACATCGTCCCGACCTTGTCCTCAAGCTGAAGCGCCTCGTAAGCAAGCGCGGGGTTGCAGGCGCCGAGGATGCGGTAGTTCCGGAAAGCGACGCCGATCTTCTTCTGGAGGGTGTCCTTAACGTCGATTTCGGTGATGATGCCGAAGCCCGCCTGCTTAAGTACCGCTGTGGTCCGTTCGACGGCCTGCTCGAACCCAAGCGAGAGGACCCTGCTGAAATAGTAGCTCATGACATGACCCTCATTCTTACGCAGTTCGACACGTTTGACCGTTGATGGCGCCGGGGGCGGACCCGCCTGGCCGAAGCCTATATTTCTTTTTCTCGAGATACTCCTCGCGAGTTGATTTCGCCGTGGGCGTAGCGTTGCTCGAGAATCTCCAGCGCCGGGTAATTCCGTCCCGCCGTCGGCACATCGAGGCCACGACGCCGTGAGGCGCGGACAAACCGCACGGCCCCGGCAGCGCCGAGGACGACAAGAACCAGCCAGAACAATCCGCCAAAGATCATCATCCAAAACCCATCCCGTCCCAACCGTTGCCTATCATCCAGTACGATCTGTGACCCCACATGACGCATCTCCCGAGGCTGCCGGCGTCGGGTTGGTGGCGGCTCAAGCGTTGGGTCCGCGGATCTCCGTTCGCTGCGCGAAGAGTGTGACAATTCGCCCATTACTTGGTTGCCTCTTTTAAGTAGGCGATCAAACGCTGCCGCACGGTCTTGTCCGCGATACCCGGGAACGGCATGGTGTTGCCGGGGATGTACCTCTGCGGAGCCGCAATGTACTGATCGAGCGTCGTGTCGTTCCAGACGACGCCAGACTCTCGCATTGGTGTCGAATATGCGTAGCTGGGCGCTGTGCCGACTTTGCGTCCAAAGAGGCTATGCAGGCTCGGCCCGGGCAGACCAGACGAACCCGCTTTAAGGGTGTGGCATTGGGAGCAGTGGCTGCGGAAAATCGAGTTGCCGGTTGCTCCGGGCCGAGGCGCAGTCAGGGTTTGCATCATGCCAGGACCGATCGTTCCTTGAGCCGTCATTCCTTGCGCGACTGTCCTCGGGCCCATCGACCCGCGATCTGAACCCGCATCGTCACGCGGCTGTGCGGCGGCTCCGGCTCCCGCCACCTGTCCGGCCATTGCGAGTGTCGGCGCGACCAGAAACATGTCAAGTCTCGTTCCCTGGCTCATAGTCGCCTCCTTTCGTTGGCACTCCGGCAGTCGATATCTTGGCAGTACAATAATAAATCCGCGCCCGCCAGGGTCATCTGGAGAGTGTCGGTTCAACGAGTCATAGCTTTAGACCTATGCTTGTTTGCGTCGGTATACGGGTCACGAATTCGGACGAGAGGACGCAACGCCGCCGATGCATCGGCCCATAGCGCATTTTAATTGGTTCACTCCGAGCGAAACGTCCGACCGATCGGCAGCAGCTAGGAACTAGCATCGCAGCCCAGAGCTTCGCCGGGCAGCATCGGAAAACACCTAGGGTACCCAGAATTGCTAATGCTCTACACCGGGGGGCCGAGGAGCACTTCAGCTGGGCCAAGAGGGTTGGCCGCATGCGACCAGACGGTGTTTCGCGGCACGCACCGGGTTGATCTGCAATTCAAACAGAACATGCTGGCCAGCAACCTCGTCCGAATGAGCGGAATGCCGAGCCTGGTGAACTCCATGGCGTTGCCGGATAGACCATGAGGACCCACAGCGAGATCTGTCAGGCCCCTCGCAGCACTCTGCCACGACCAGAACCCCTGTTGACAATCAACAACATCTGAACAACTGCGATTTCAAGATGCTCACTTCCGTTCCAAAGCGTTCTTTTTCAACAGCCTGCTAGATGAGCCAAGTAGCAGTCATTGGGCTCACTACCGCGGAAGCCACTCGCCGCCTGCAATCCGACGGTTACAACGAATTACCAGCGCCGGAGCGGCGCGGCGTACTTCGAATAATATTGGAGGTCGTGCGGCAGCCCATGTTCGCACTTCTGATCTCAGGCGGGGTCGTTTACCTGCTGTTGGGCGATCGCATGGAGGCGATTCTCGTGCTCGCCTTCGCCTCGCTCTCGGTATCGATCACTATCGTACAAGAATCGCGCAGCGAAAAGGTATTGGAAGCGCTGCGCAATCTTGCGAGCCCGCGGGCACTCGTGATCCGCGACGGCAACAGAATCCAGATCGCCGGACGAGAGGTCGTCCGCGGCGATGTCGTCGTGATCGCCGAGGGTGATCGGGTGGCTGCTGACGCGACGCTGCTGAAGGCACATGACCTCATGCTGGACGAGTCGCTGCTGACCGGCGAATCCGTCGCCGTACGTAAATTAGCTCCTGCGCTCGACGCTCGGACCGACGCCGCCCGCACTATCGCGGGCGGTGAGGATTCGCCGTATGTCTTTGCAGGTACGCTGGTCGTTCGCGGTACTGCTCATGTGCTCGTACACGCCACCGGCGCGCGCAGCGAAATGGGCAAGATCGGCAAGGATCTTCGCGCCATCGAAACCGAACAGCCGCAGCTGCAGCGTCAGATGAGCTGGTTGATACGTGACTTCGCCATCGTGGGTGCAGCGGCCGGAGCGCTGACCGTACTCTTATTCGGCTTGCTGCGCGGCTCCTGGCTACAAGCCATGTTGGGCGGAATTGCCTTGGGGATGTCGCTGCTCCCGGAGGAGTTCCCGCTGGTCATGACCGTGTTCATGGCGATGGGGGCGTGGCGGATTTCGCAGGCGCGAGTTCTGACGCGCCGGGCGGCCGCGATCGAGACGCTGGGTGCGACCACGGTCTTGTGCACGGATAAGACAGGGACGCTCACCGAAAATCGCATGACCGTCGTTTCCATCCGCAGCACCGACGGTCAGTGGGACAGCGATGACGACGCATCGATGTCCGAGCGTATGCTCCCAGAAATGTGGAAGGTCCGTGGCCCGTCCGCTCAGATCGCTTTAAAACATGGCCGTCATTTCAGTCGTTCCTTGATCCGGTCGGCGACTCGAAGCGCGTTGGCGACGATGGTCAGCGTCGGATTGACCGCCCCGATCGACGGAAAGAAACTGGCGTCCGCGATGTAAAAATTGTCGAGTTCGTGCGCCTTACAGTCGAGGTCTAGCACTGAACTCGCGGGATCCGTGCCGAAGCGCGCGGTTCCCGCCTGATGCGCCGTGCCACCGATCGGTATATCCTTGCCCAGATACAGGCTGCGCTCCAGCAGCACCGGATGTGCATCCGTTTTGCTCAGTATTTGTTCGAGTTTTTTCTTGAGCCGATGATGGGCTTCCATATTGCCCTCGGTGATGTCCAGAACGACGCGCTCGCCGTCATAGCGAATGCGATTCTCCGGCCGCGGCAAATCCTCGCTCGACAGCCAGAAATCCATCGAGTGGCGCGCCATCTCGTCGAATGGCATTTTAGGCATCCATTCGAGCCAGCCCGGCAACGCTTCAGCCCTGATCTGTGCGCCGTGCGATGTGGCGCACATCTGGATCAGACCGAGGGGGAAGTCCCAATCGTCCGAGCTGAAATAAAAATCCGAAAGCGCAAGCGTCTTCTGGAAGACCGTATCGTTCGGCTCGCGCATAAGTGCCATGAGAATCGACTGGTTGTGACGCATGTAGTTACGCCCAACCTGGCCAGACCCGTTGGCGAGGCCTTCGGGATGTTTGTCGTTTGCGGACCGCAGCAGAAGCAGCGCGGAGGACAGCGCGCCGCACGCGACAACCACGATATCGGCCGAGTAGCGCTCTTCGTTGCCATTGCGCGTCACGGCGAGGTCGGTCACGGTTTTGCCTTTTGGGTCCGTTTCCAGTCTGGAAACATAGGCATTCGTCAGCAGCGTCAGATTGGGGTGCAACGCAAGCGTCGGATCCACACACACGACCTGCGCGTCGGCCTTGCCGTTCAGAGGACAGGGGAATCCATCGAACGCGTCGCAGCGGATGCATGTGCTGGTGGGCGTAACTTTGCCGTTTTCCTCATCCAGAAGAATGCCGAGCGGCAAATGAAACGGGTGTAATCCGGCATTCACCAAGCTGTCGTTCAGCGCCTGAATGCGCGGCTCATGGGAAACCGGTGGATAGGGATAAGGTCCGCTTGAGGGCGGCTCACTCGGATCTTCGCCTCGTTGGCCGTGAACGTGAAACAGCCGCTCGGCCTCGGAGTAATAGCGTTCGAAAGCCTCATACCTGAGAGGCCACGCTGGGGAGACGCCGTCCTTATGGCGGATTTCATCAAAATCGCGCTCGCGCATTCGAATGAGCGCGGCACCATAGACCTTTGAATTGCCACCGACATAATAATGCAGCCCCGGGCGAAAGCTCTTGCCACCCTTGTCGTACCACGTCTCGTCTGCCTGATAGGCCCCGTCCACGAACACCGTCTGCGAATCCCAATTGGCACGCGAACGCGGCAGATAATCGCCACGCTCAATCAGCAAGATTCGTTTGCCGGTTGGTGCGAGGCGATGCGCCACGGACGCGCCGCCGGGGCCGCTTCCGATGATGATGACATCATAGTGCTTCGTCATCGCGCTCAACCATTGGTCGAGAAGCCCGGATAGAGCGTCATGCCACCGTCAACGAAAAGCGTGGTGCCGACGACATAATCGGAATCGTCGGATGCCAGCCAAACGGCCGCCCGCGCGATGTCTTCGGGCAGTCCGATCCGTCCATAGGGAATCAGTGTCAATAGACTCTTGAGCGCTTCTGGTGTATCCCAGGCGGAAGTATTGATCGGCGTCTGTATCGCACCCGGCGCGATGCCGTTGACGCGGATGCGTTTGGGTGCCAACTCCTGCGCCAGGCTCTCCATCAGCAATTTGATGCCGCCTTTCGAACTCGCATAATTTGCGTGACCGGCCCACGGAATCACCTGGTGCACCGAACTCATGCAAATGATCTTGCCGGCTGCACGCGACACGGACGCAACGACGCCACGGCGCAGAAACTCGCGTATAGCAGCGCGTGAGCAGAGAAATTGGCCGGTCAAATTAACGGCGAGGACTTTGTTCCACTTTTCCAGGCTCATGTCGGCAACAACGGAATCGCGTTGCAGTCCGGCGTTGTTGACGAGAATGTCGATCGTGCCGAGTTCGCGCACGGCGCGCTCGAACATGGCGCTGACCTCATCCTCGGACGAAACATCGGCCTTGTGCATGATCGCGTTGCCACCCGATTGTTTGATCTTGTCGACCACGGCGTTCGCAGCGTCGTCGCCCTCGACATAATTCACCACCACTTCGGCGCCCGCTTGTCCGAGAGCGATCGCGACGCCCTTGCCGATGCCGGAGTTGGCCCCGGTAACAAGGGCTTTCTGTCGGGCCAAAGGTTTGCAATCGGGCATGGGGACGGGTCTTTCGGAAAGATCGGAAGATGCGAAGTTTATGCATCACCACGCTATTGCCGCAGCTGTGGCACGAAGCGGGCTGTATGAAACGCAAGAAAGCCGCAAAAGTTTCGGCCGCCTCAATTATATCGCGGTAATGATCACGGGGCCGGTGAAGACAGGGGCCAGTGAAGACGACTGATTTCGCAAGAATTGGGCGCTCGAACGTGTATCCTTGGAAGCGCAATGATCTATTTGCTAGACAATTTGCGCCTGCCGTGAACGGCCGCGGCCGGAAACAGCATGTCATCATCATAGGCGCCGGCTTTGCGGGTATGCAGGTGGCGCGGGGGCTCGGCGCTGCCGGTGTGCACGTGACGCTACTGGACCGGCGGAACTATCATCTGTTCCAGCCGCTTCTTTACCAGGTCGCGACGGCGGCCTTGTCGCCAGCGGACATCGCGGAGCCCGTGCGCCGAATGCTGCGACGCTTTCCCAATGTTGAAGTCCTGTTGGGGGAGGCGACGGGCATTGATGTCGCTATGCGCCGTGTGGCGCTCGCCGATGGCAAATCGCTTTCGTACGATATTTTGGTGCTCGCCGCAGGCGCGACGCACGCCTATTTCGGTCACGACGAATGGGCGCAGTTCGCTCCCAGTCTGAAATCCCTCGCCGACGCTCGCAGAATTAGATCCCGGCTACTCCTTTCTTTCGAACAGGCGGAAATGTGCGACGATCCGTTCGAACGCGCGCGCCTGATGACGTTCGTGGTCATTGGCGGCGGCCCCAGTGGTGTTGAACTTGCCGGCGCTATCGCCGAACTGGCGCGCCATGCGCTCGCGAAGGATTTCCATCGTATCGACGCAAAATCGACCAACGTTCTTCTTTTGGAAGCGGGTCCGCGAATACTCTCCGCATTTCCCGAAGAACTCGCAGCCTACGCGCGGCGCAAGCTGGTGTCCCTTGGCGTGACGGTCCGGGAAAACAGCGCTGTCAAGGGTATATCATGGGATGGCGTTGTGGCGGGCGATGACACGATACCGGCAGGCCTTGCGATTTGGGCGGCTGGCGTAAAGGCAGCGCCGGTCGCCAAACTGCTCGGCGTGCCGACCGACAAGACTGGACGCGTAAAGGTGAATCGAGACCTCTCTGTGTCAGGATTATCGGATGTCTACGCGTTGGGCGACATCGCACTGGTTCCCGACGCGGCGGGCGAGCCTTTGCCAGGCCTAGCACAGGTGGCCAAGCAGGAGGGCGATTATCTTGGCAGGGCGCTCACGAAGAAGATTCGCGACGGCGCCGCGGCGCCGGATTTCGAGTTCGACAATCGTGGCAATGCGGCGATCATTGGGCGGCAGTCCGCCATCTTCGATTTCGGCTGGTCGCACCTGAAGGGCGTGATCGCATGGTTCTTGTGGGCGCTGATCCATATTTATCTCCTGGCAGGCTTTCAGCATCGCCTGCTGGTTGCTGTGCAATGGCTTTGGCGATACGCGACCGACGATCAGGGGGCGCGGCTGATTGTGGAGCCTGTGCGGCGCGAGGGCTGCGGTCACCCACCGGATGAGGGGTAGGCTCATGTACTGTTTGCCTGTGGAAGGGGGCGTCTCATGTTCGGTGTCGGGGTGGCGTTCGCGGTCCGCTGTCTGCTGGTGGGGCTGTTTCTGCCCTTTAGCGCACTGGACAAAGTTCTAAATTTCAAACAGTCGATGGCACAGGCCTCTCTGGCGATTGCGAACCGGGCATTTGCGATCGTCCTTATCGCCGGCGGGTTTTGCATCGAAGTACTCATGTCGCTCGCGGTTCTGACCGGCATCGCCGACCGGCTTGCGGCGCTGATCCTGGCCGGTTACTGCCTCGTCACGGCGCTGTTGTGGAAGCAGTTTTGGAGCAAACCCGATTTCCGGCTGAAGGGCGAGAACAGCGGTAGGGATGTGTTCTGGGACTTCCTCAAAAACGTCGCGCTCGCTGGTGGCTTTCTTCTTCTCACTTTCGGGCCCGACGCCAGCGGCGTCGAGCAGTTCTTGCATCACCCGCTGGCTTCGTCACATCCCTATAAAATTGTGCGGGGAGATACGCTATGAGCGCAAAGCCGAGCGTGCACTATTGGCATCTATGGACGGACGTCGACGGGGTCAGTCACCAAATAAAATGCGCGATGACGGAATTTGAACTGAAAACGATAAAGCCGCCTGCTGACCCACAGTGGCAGGGCGAAAGGCTCAGCGGCCAGATGACAGCGCTCGTTACCGTTCTACCCGTCGGCTGGATCGGCACGTGGCATGAGAATCCCAAGCCGCAATGGATCGTCCCGCTCAGTGGACGCTGGTTCGTCGAGTCGATGGACGGCACTCGCGTCGAGATGGGGCCTGGCGAGCTATCCTTCGGCGGCGATCAGAATTGCCGGGAGATCGACGGCAAGCTGGGCCATCGCTCCGGTACGGTGGACGGTGAGCCGGCGATACTGATGGTCATTCAGTTCGAGGACATGGCCGCGCGCTTTTCGCCTTGCAAATTTCGGTGAACGCATGAAGGGCGTCGACATTATCGATCCGCGATTTGCCCATTACGTCCTCGATAACGCGCCGCTCGAAGAACTCGCCAGTGGGTTTCGGTGGATCGAGGGACTGGTCTGGATGGGCGACGCGAATTGCCTGCTGTTTCAGGACCTGCCGCGTGATCGCACGATGCGCTGGATCGAGGATGCGGGAGTCTCGGTCTATCGCGCGCCATCGGGTTACGCCAATGGACAGACGCGAGATGTGCAGGGCAGGTTGATCTCCTGCTCGCATCGCGAACGCTGCCTGTTTCGAATCGAATTAGATGGTTCGGTTACGCGGCTGGTCGACCGTCATGGCGGCAGGCGTCTCAACGCGCCGAACGATGTCGCGGTCAAGTCTGACGGGTCGATCTGGTTTACCGATCCGCTCTATGGTATTCAAAGCGACTATGAAGGCGGTCGGCAGATTTCCGAGCAGCCACCTGCGCTCTACCGCTTCGATCCGCAAACCGGCCAAATCGCGGTCGCGGCAGGTGACTTCGACGGCCCCAACGGCGTTGCTTTTTCGCCCGATGAAAAACGACTCTACGTCGCCGAGACCGGCGATCAAACCACGAGCGATCCTAGGCAATACATCAGAGTCTTCGACGTGATGCCGGACGGCGCTCTGCTCGGCGGCGAGGTTTTTCACAAGATAGAACCGGGCTATGCCGACGGGCTGTGCGTCGACGAGGATGGCAATCTTTGGTCCAGTGCGGCCGATGGCGTTCATTGCATCGCGCCCAACGGCAAGCTGCTGGGAAAAATCCTGGTCCCGTATCGTGTTTCCAATCTGACGTTTGGTGGAGTGCATAGGAACAGGCTTTTCATCGGGGGCTCGCACACCCTGTATTCGATTTTCCTCAATCGTCGAGGCGCGGCGCGGCCATGAGCGCCGACCCACCGCGTATAGGCAGGCTCGTGCGTTTTAGCCTTACGACGGCCGATGCCAAATCCGCCGCTCAATTCTACGAAGCGGCCTTCGGCTGTCGGCGGACCGCAACGGACCGCCTTTGCGGCCCGGAATTCGAGGAGTTGACGGGTGTAACCGGCGGCGCGGATCGGATCACGCTCAGTCTTGGGCGCGAAATCATCGAACTCATGCAATTCGATTTTCCGGGCGAACCCTATCCACGCGAATCGTCTTCGTCCGATCTAGTGTTTCAGCATTTTGCCATTGTGGTTGCTGACATGAAACAGGCCTTCCAACGGCTCTCGACTATTGGCGGCTGGACTCCGATTTCGACCGCCGGCCCGCAACACCTGCCAGTGTCTTCCGGCGGAGTTACCGCGTTCAAATTCCGTGATCCGGAAGGCCATCCCCTCGAATTGCTGGCATTCCCGGAGGGCGGCAATTTGAGTTGGCCGGCCGTGTCGGCCGACGAGATTTGTCTCGGCATCGATCACAGCGCGATCAGCGTGTCCGACAGTGCTGCCAGTATCGCTTTCTACCAAAATCTCGGGCTGAGCGTTTCCGCGCACTCTTTCAACCATGGCATTGAGCAGCAAAAGCTGGACGATGTTTCCGGTGTCCAGGTCGACGTCACCGCGCTCGCGCCACATTGCCCGACGCCCCATCTCGAATTGTTATGCTACCGCAGGGCTCAGCAACGCCCCACGCCTGTTCGGAAGGCCAGCGATATTGCCAGCACACGTGTTGTTTTCGAGCTTTCCCGGGCTTCGAAGGCGACAGATGGTCACGTCAAGGTGCGTTCGATGCGCGACCCGGATGGTCATGCTTTTCTGATCGCCTGATCGAATAGGCGAACTTCGTTGCCGATGAAACATTGTCTGCTACGCGAAAAAAGCGCTCAACGGATGCAATATCGAAGGCAGGCACCTGAACGAGGTCATCGCGATTACGGCGTTTGCTGATACCGGTTGGGCCCACAGGCGCTGTCGGGACCGATGCCGACCTTCGGGAGTTATCCTCGCTGGCTGACGAAGATTGTTGATGATGGACTCGCCAGCGCAGCCTCAATGATCGGGCGCACGTTCGTCGCGATCCAACCGGGCAGGCGCTCGCGCGCCGCCTTGGTCCATTTGTTGGTCTGGTCGCCGTCCGCGAGGAACTCGCAGCACGAGGTCACGGTCGGAGAAGGAGGCGAACAGCCTTTGGAATAGCGTAATGCCATTCGAACGAGTTTCAGGCGGATGGATTTTCGCAGCTCGTCAACTGCTGAGTATCTCGTCTGTCTAGAACGCTGACATAGCGAGGCCGGTACGAGGGCCAATAGGTGCACGCCCGCGCGATATTTAGCTTCAAGGAGACTCGAATGAGCGAAGAAAAGACGAAACTCAGCGGGCCCGATCTCACCGAGGGCATCGAACTCTCATCGATTCCCGATGGGACCATGCTGCTCGGACATGCGCAGGGCGAGCCGGTGCTCCTGGCCCGGCGTGCCAATGAGGTCTTCGCAATCGGAGCCATCTGCACGCACTATGGCGCGCCGCTCGAACAAGGGCTTCTCGATGGCGATACCGTTAGATGCCAATGGCATCATGCTTGTTTCAGCCTGCGCACTGGCGAGGCTCTCTGCGCGCCCGCGTTAAGCCCGGTTTCGCACTGGCGTGTTGAACATCAGCATCGCGCAGAGGTGCACGATGTCGCGCGTCAATTCACGCCCCTCGAAACGCCCGTCCGCTCCGGGCACGTTCAAGAGGAGTCTGGCGACATCGTATATGTCCGCGAGAAGCTGGAGAGCGCAAGCCGACCTTCCCAACCGTTGGCGGCCGGCATAAGGGCGACGGTCGTGATCGTTGGGGGGGGTGCGGCGGGCAATGCGGCCGCCGAGATGCTTCGTCGCGAAGGCTACTCCGGCCGCATCACGATGCTGAGTGCGGATGAGTCGGTGCCGTGCGACCGGCCCAACCTGTCGAAGGGCTTCCTCTCCGGCACCGCATCCGACGAGACGAACCCACTACGATCACAGGAATTTTATAAAGACCACCAAATAGATTTACATTTGGGCGTGCACGTAACAACAATCGACGCGGCGGCCAAGCAGGTTCAGCTCGCGGATGGCACTTGCCACGCCTATGACGCGCTCCTGCTTGCTACGGGAGCCGAGCCAGTGCATCTCGACGTTCCTGGGGCGGATCTCCCGCACGTGCACTATTTACGGACGCTGGCTGACGGCCGCGCTCTGGTCGCCCGCGCTCTAGTGGCGAAGCGTGCGGTTATTATCGGCGCCAGCTTCATTGGACTGGAAGTAGCGGCGTCCCTTCGCGCCCGGGACATCGAAGTCCACGTCGTCGGGACCGAGACGGTCTTGATGGAGAAAGTGCTGGGGCCGGAGGTCGGTAATTTCCTGCGCAAGCTGCATGAGGATCATGGCGTGACATTCCATCTCGGCACGACCGCGACGATGACAGACAAGCAAAGCGTGACGTTGAAAAGCGGAGAACGGCTTCAGGCCGACCTCGTTGTCATCGGGATTGGCGTGCGGCCAGCAATCTCGCTGGCGGAACAGGCGGGGCTCGCGATCGATCGCGGCGTCGTCGTCAATGAGTACCTCGAGAGCAGCATTCCAGGCATCTTCGCCGCCGGCGACATCGCGCGCTGGCCCGATCGGCTGACCGGTGAGCGGATTCGAGTCGAACATTGGGTCGTCGCCGAGCGCCAAGGCCAGACCGCGGCGCACAACATCCTCGGCCGGCGCGAGCGCTTCGATTACGTCCCATTCTTCTGGACCGAACAGTACGATTTCGGCCTCGGCTATGTCGGGCACGCCGAACATTGGGACAAGGCCGAGATCGCGGGATCGCTGGAAGGTGGAGACTGCGCCATAACCTATTGGCGCGGAGGCCGGAAGCTCGCGGTTGCCGTGGTCCATCGCGATCTCGAAGGACTTCGTGCGGAGGTCGAGTTCGAGCGGGTCATAGCGAGGAACAGCGCCGGCGACCGGACGGTCAAAAGCACGGCGGCGCCGGCACAGTAGCTCAGATCACGATCGGAGATCCACAGTGACAAAACGGTTCAAAGTCGGCGATCACGTGACCTGGAATTCGGAAGCGGGGCATGTCAGCGGCACGATCATCAAAGTGCATACCAAGGACACTGACTACAAGGGACATACCCATCACGCGAGCGAGGATGATCCGCAGTATGAAATCAAGAGCAGTAAGACCGAGCATATCGCAATGCATAAAGGTCAGGCACTGACGAAATCGAGCGCCTGAACTCTGGAGCGAGCCA